>Ga0136615_10001123_pt1 | contig 12670 bp, 11 predicted proteins | sample AntDrymUQ2882206_2_FD_106647 | JGI IMG/M metagenome (GOLD analysis project Ga0136615, IMG submission 106647) | Polar desert sand microbial communities from Dry Valleys, Antarctica - metaG UQ288 (22.06) | ecosystem: Environmental > Terrestrial > Soil > Desert | place: Antarctica: Dry Valley...
CCCCCCGGGGGGGGGGGTTGGTCCCCCGCGGGGTGTGCGCCCCCCCCCGGGGGGTCGGGGCCCGGGGGGGGGGGGGGGGGGGGGGGGGGGGGGGGGGGGGGGCGGCGAGCAGGAGGCGACCGCCCGCCTGCTCGGCCTGCCCTTCGGCCAGGCCCTGGTGGTGCTGCTGGGCCTGATCGTCGCTGCCGTGGGCCTGTACCACGGCTACCGGGGGATCACGAAGGACTTCGTGAAGGACCTGCAGACCGGCGCGATGCCACTGGCGCGGCGGCGCGGGATCGTCCGCCTCGGCGTGGTCGGGCTGTGCGCAAGGGCGGTGGTCTTCACGCTCATCGGGGTGTTCCTCATCCGCGCCGCCCTGGCCTATGACCCCGACGCTGCGGTCGGTCTGGACGGTGCGCTCGCCGCGCTGGCGGGGACGGCGGCCGGACCCGCGCTGCTGGGGCTGGTCGCGGCCGGGCTGCTGGCCTACGGCGCGTTCTGCTTCGCGCAGGCGCGCTACGGGCGCATCCGCCAGATGGACTGAGCGCGGTGGCCGGCGACCGGCTGGCGCTCACCGAGCTGAGCGCGCTGGCGGACCTGCGGGCGCTGTCGCGCTTCTTCGACGCGCTGTGGCAGCGGGCGACGCCCGCGTTGCCGCTGGAACTGCTGCGCGCGCTGACCTCAGCGGGCAACTACACCACGGCCGCCCACCTCGACGGTGAGTTGGTGGGCGGCCTGACCGGCTTCCTGGGCCGCCACGGCGACGCCACGATCCTGCACTCCCACATCCTGGGCGTCGCGCCCGGCGCGCAGCGGCGCGGCGTGGGCCGCGCGCTGAAGCAGCACCAGCGGGCGTGGGCGGCCCGCCGCGGCATCGCCAGCATCACCTGGACCTTCGACCCGCTGGTGGCCCGCAACGCCCGCTTCAACCTCGTGCACCTCGGCGCCCGGCCCACCGCTTACCTGCCCGACTTCTACGGCCCGATGGACGACGGCTTCAACGCCTCCTCCCCCACCGATCGGCTGCTCGTCGCCTGGCCCACCGAGCCCGTCGCCCCGCCGGCCGTCCCGCAGGGCGCGCCCGCCGCGTTGGAGGTGGACGCCCGCGACGGACCGGTGGTCCGCGACGTCGCCGGCGGTCTGCGGCGCTGCCGCCTGCCCGCCGACATCGTCACCCTGCGCCGCACGCAGCCCGCGCGGGCGGCGGCCTGGTCCGAGGCGCTGCGGGCGACCCTCGCCACCGCCATGGCCGCCGGCGACGAGGTCGTCGGCCTGGACGCCGACGACGCCTACGTCATCCGCCCGCCCCCTGAGCTCGGCCGGCGAGCAGGTCGGTGACGAGGGCGGCGACGAGGGCCGCGCGCTCGGCCAGAGCGGGGACGCTGACGTGCTCGCCCTCGGCGTGGGCGCCCGCGCCGACCGCGCCGAGACCGTCCAGGGTGGGCGTCCCCACCGCGGCGGTGAAGTTGCCATCGCTGCCGCCGCCCACGGACACCCCGGCCAGCGTGCCCAGGCCCAGCGCGTCGGCCAGCGATCGCGCCCGTGCGAACAGCACCGCGCAGGCGGACGGGTGCAGCGGCGGGCGGTTCTGCCCGCCCTCGATCACCAGGTGCGTGCCTGGCACCGCCCGCTCCCCCGCCGCGAGCGCCGCCAGGGCCGCGTCCAGCCGCCGCTGCTCGGCCGCGTCGGCGACGCGCACGTCGAGCTCCGCGCGCGCCGCGGCCGGGACGACGTTGGTGGCGCTGCCCGCGATGGCGGTCGTCGGCGTCACGGTGGTCCCGCGCTCGGGCCGGGCCAGGGCGGCCGCGGCGAGCACCGCGGTGGCCAGCTCCACCAGCGCGTTCGCCCCGCGCTCCGGTTCCAGGCCCGCGTGCGCCGCCCGGCCCTCGACGCGCAGCGCGTAGGTCGCCACACCCTTGCGACCAACCTTGAGCGCGCCGCCGGCGCTGGGCTCCAGCACGAGTGCGGCCGCCATCCCCCGCGCGGCGTCCTCCAGGAGCGCCCGCGATCCCGGTGAGCCGAGCTCCTCGTCGGAGGTCACCAGCAGCTCCACGCCGTCGCGTGAGGCCAGCCCGGCCACCGCGAACAGGCCCTGCACCAGCCCGGCCTTCATGTCGAACACGCCCGGCCCGGTCGCCCGCTCGCCCTCGACCCGGAACGGCCAGCGGTCGATGGTCCCCAGCGGCCAGACGGTATCGAGGTGGGCCAGCAGCAGCACACGCGGCGTGCCGAAGCGCCAGCGCAGCGCTGGCCAGCGGCCACCCGACAGCCGCTCGGGCGTGGCGCCGAGCACCCGCTCGCCCAGCTCGGCCACGCGCTCGGCGCAGCGCGCCACCGCCGTGAGGTCCGCACTGGGCGACTCGACCTCGACCACGGCCTCCACCGCGGCGAGCAGCTCCGGCGTCCGCCGGCGCAGGGCCGCCAGCGGCGCGGCCGCCGGGTCACCGTCAGCCACGGACCAACTCCACCGCGGTCGTCACCTCGGCGAGCACGGCAGGCAGCGGGGTGACCCCCAGGCCCGGTCCGGTCGGCACGTCGAGCCGGCCGTCGGACAGGACGAACGGCTCGGTGAGGTCCTGGGCGTAGAAGCGTGCGGACGCCGAGGTGTCGCCGGGCAGGGTGAATCCGGGAGTGGCGGCCAGCGCGACGTTCGCGGCGCGCCCCAGCCCCGTCTCCACCATCCCGCCGCACCACACGGGCGCCTCGCGCCGCGCGCACGCCTCGGCGATCCGGCGGGCCTCCAGGTACCCGCCGACCCGGCCCGCCTTGATGTTCACGATCCGGCACGCCCCCAGCTCGACCGCGTCCACCGCCGTGGTCACCGAGGTGATCGACTCGTCAAGACAGAGCGGGGTCGTCAGTTTCTCGGCGAGCGCAGCGTGGTCGCGCAGCGCATCGGCCGGCAGGGGCTGCTCCACCATGAGCAGGTCGAAGGGGTCGAGGGCGGCCAGCGTCGCGGCGTCGGCCGGGGTGTAGGCGCCGTTGCCGTCGACCTGCAGCGGCAGGTCACCGAACCGCTCGCGCACCGCCCGCACGGGTTCGACGTCCCAGCCCGGCTCGATCTTCAGCTTGACCCGCAGGTAGCCCTCATCGACGTAGCCGGCGACCCACTCACACAGCTGCCCGACCGAGTCCGCGATCCCCACCGACACCCCGCAGGGGACGCGATCCCGCACCGCGCCCAGCCGGGCGGCCAGCGACAGATCGGCGGCGCGCAGCTCGGCGTCCAGGACCGCCATCTCCAGCGCGCCCTTCGCCATGCGGTGGCCCTGCACCCCGGCCAGCGCGCCGGCCACCCCCGCCGCGCTGGAGGTCCCCGCGGCCAGCAGCCGGGGCACGAGGTGGGCGCGCAGGACGTGCTGGGCGCCCTCGACGTACTCCGATGAGTAGACCGGCTCGGTCAGGGCGACGCACTCACCCCAGCCCTCCGCCTCGGGCGTCACGACGCGGACGAGGAGGACATCGCGCACGTGCTGGGTCCCAAACGACGTGCGAAACGGCACCACCAGCGGCATCGCCACCCGCCGCAGCTCCACCGCCGTGATCTCCACGCCCGCAACAGTAGTAGGAACTCCCTGCCCACGACCGCCGTCCAAGTGCCGTCGGACACCACGAGAGCCGTAAAGGACCGCCGTGCGCACCCTCACCACCGCCCTGTTGGCCGTGATCGTCGTGCTGGCCTTTGCGGCCGGCTTCCTCGTGGCCGGCGGCCCGGGCGGCCCGGGCGGCACGCCCGGCGGCCCCGCCATCCCGGACGGCTCCCCCGCCCCCGACGACCCGACCACGCCGGTGGCCCAGGACCCGGACACGCTGCCCGACGTCACCTTCGCCTCCACCCTGCAGCCCTTCGACGACTGCGAGCAGCTGCGCGCCTACTACCGCGACGCGGCGCTGGAGCAGGTCGGCCCCTACGGGCTGGAGGGCGGCTACGTGATCGCCGGGGCTTCCGAGGAGGCGGCCGAGGGCGATGCGGCGGTTTCGGCAGAGCGCGCCACCGGCGATGTCGCCGCCGCCGCGCCGGAGGCGGTCGGCTCCGGGGGGGTGGGATCCGGCCTGACGGGCACGAACGTGCAGGAGGCCGGCGTCGACGAGCCAGACCTGGTGAAGACCAACGGCGAGCTGCTGTTGACCGTGGCCGAGAACCGCCTCGAGGTCGTAGTCGCCGGGACGCCGCCGCGCGCCGCAGGCGGCCTGACCCTGCCGGACGGCTGGCAGCACGAGCTGCTGGTCGCCGGCGACCGCGTGGTGGTGCTGACCCGCACGGACAGCGGGGTCGGCTACGCGGCGAGCAGCCGCGCTGCGGTGGACGACATCGGGCGGGTCGCGCCCCACGCCGAGACCACACTGCTGACCGCAGTCGACGTCAGCGACCCCGACGAGCCCTGGGTGGAGGCCACGCTGACCCTCGACGGCGGCTACCGCTCCGCCCGGGTGGTCGACGACGTCGCCCGCGTGGTCGTGGCCTCCCGCCCGCTCGCCCTGCCCTTCACCACCCCCACCACCGGCGGGCTGCGCGCGGAGCGCGAGGCGCTGGAGGCGAACCGCGAGGTGATCGAGGGCGCCGGGGTGGAGGACTGGCTGCCCTGGTCGGTGCTCGCCGGGCGCGACGGCGAGGTCATCGACGAGGGACCCCTGCTGGACTGCGACGACGTCCGCCGCCCCCGCGAGTTCGCCGGGCTGGCGACCCTGTCCGTGCTCAGCATCGACCTGCGGGCGGGCCTCGCCGTGGACGGCGCAGCCGGCGTGGTGGCCGACGGCGAGACGGTCTACGCGTCCCCGGACCGGCTGTACGTGGCAACCACGGGCTGGGGTCCGGTGCGCCCCCTCGAGGGCGGCCCGGCCGCCTTTGGTCCTCAAGCCTCCGGCACCGAGCTGCACGCCTTTGATCTGTCCGACCCCCGCGCCGCCTCCTACCTCGGCTCCGGCCGGGTGGACGGCACGCTGCTGAGCTCCTACGCAATGTCCGAGCACGACGGCTACCTGCGGGTCGCGACCACCACCGACCCGGAGCTGTCCTTCGGCCCGACCGAGGCGCCGCAGGAGCGCACCTCCGAAAGCGCCGTGGTGGTGCTGGCCGAGCGCGACGGCGCGCTGGTCGAGGTAGGCCGCGTGGGCGGGCTGGGGCGCACCGAGCGCATCCAGGCGGTCCGTTTCCTCGGCGAGCTGGCCACCGTGGTCACCTTCCGCCAGACCGACCCGCTCTACACCCTGGACCTGTCCGACCCGACCACCCCCGTCCTGCTCGGCGAGCTGAAGGCGCCCGGCTACTCCGCCTACCTGCACCCGGTGGGCGACGGGCGGCTGCTGGGCGTGGGCCAGGACGCCACGGACAGCGGCCAGGTCACCGGCGTCCAAGCGTCGCTGTTCGACCTGACCGACCTCGCCGCCCCGGCGCAGCTGGCCAAGCTGACGTTCGGGCAAGGCTTCGCCGCCGTCGAGTCCGACCCGCGTGCCTTTCTGTACGCGCCCGAGCAGGGCCTGGCCGTGGTGCCGCTGGAGACCTATGACAGCGCGACGTCGTTCACCGGCGCGGTCGCCCTGCGGGTCGAGGGCGACCGGCTGGTGGAGGCGGCCCGCCTCCCGGCGCCCGCAGGGGCCTACGGGATCCAACGGGCGCTCACGGTGGACGGCGTGCTCTACACCGTGTCGGCCGGCGGGATCGACAGCTACGACCTCGACACCCTCGAACCGCTCGGTGACGTGGCCTTTTGAATCAGTAGTCTGGCGCGGATGAGGTCCACGAGCCTGTTTCAGGCACTGCGGCGCCGCTGCCCGTACTGCGGCGCCAAAGACGTCTTCGCGTCGTGGGGCACCGTGCGCGCGGAGTGCCCGGGGTGCGGGCACCACTACGAGCGCGAGGACGGCTACTGGGTCGGCGCGATGATCGTGAACCTGGGAAGCGCGCAGATCCTGTTCATGCTCTGGTTCATCGGCGGCCTCGCGCTCACCTACCCCGACGTGCCCTGGACGCCGCTGCTGATCGTCAGCGCCGTGTTCATGTTCGTCTTGCCCATCTGGTTCTATCCGCGCTCCAAGACGATCTGGGTATGGCTGGACGACAAGGTCCACCCGTACGCCGACGAGGAGCGGCACGAGCGGGTGTGACCGCCCCGGCGCAGCAGCGTGCCGCACGCGACGCGGCGCTCGCGCCGTTCGCGTCCTGGCTGTTCGTGCTGCTGTGGAGTACGGGGTTCATCGGGGCGAAGTACGGGCTGCCCTACGCCGACCCGCTGGTCTTCCTGGGCTTGCGGCTCGCCATCGCCGGGGTGCTGCTCGCCACCCTCGCCCGTGTGGCCGGGACCCATGAGCCGCTCACCCGTGCCGGCTGGGGGCACGCGGCGGCGGCCGGGCTGCTGCTGCACGCCGGCTACCTCGGTGGGGTGTTCGTGGCCATCTCGCTGGGCGTGCCCGCCGGGGTCTCGGCGGTGATCGTCAGCCTGCAGCCGGTGCTGACCGCCTCCCTGGCCGCGGCCGTCCTGGGCGAGCGGGTCGCGCCGCGCCAGTGGCTGGGCCTGACCCTCGGCCTGGCGGGCGTCGGCCTGGTGCTGTCCCAGGGGCTCGCCGCCGCGGCAGGGGCGCCGGGCGCCCTGCCCGCCGCGGGCATCGTCGCCTGCGTCGTGGCCCTGGCCGCGACCACCGCGGGCACGCTGTACCAGAAACGCCACGGCGGGAAGGTCCCGCTGCTGGCTGGCGCCGCCGTGCAGTACGCGGCGGCGGCCGCGCTGCTGCTGACCGCGGCGGCGGCGACCGGCGAGCTGTCGATCCGCTGGACCGCCCCGTTCGTGGCGGCGATGATCTGGCTCGTCATCGCGCTCAGCCTGGGCGCGGTCCTGCTCCTGCTCAGCCTGCTGCGGCGGGGCACGGCGACCCAGGTGTCCAGCCTGTTCTACCTGGTGCCGCCGGCCACGGCGGTGGAGGCTTACCTGCTGTTCGGCGAGCGCCTCAGCGCCCTCGCGCTGCTGGGGCTGGCGGTCACCGCCGCCGGCGTCGCCCTGGTCCGCGCGGTCCGCTAGGAAGGGCGGTGCTGTCCGAGTCCGGAGTTCATCGGTGAGGTCGGCGCGCGGAGGGCGAGCCGTTCACCAGCGCCATCCCCACCGCGCTCGGCGACACCGAGGTCGCCGGGCTGCTCGCCGACAACGAGGAGACGGTCGAGGCGGTCGGCTCACAGACCTCCATCCTGGGCGTCCTGGTGAGCTTCGCGCCCCTCCTGCTGCTCGTCGGGCTGTTGATCTACCCGGGGCGGCGCGCACAGGGCCAGATCGCCGGGCAGCTGGGCGGCATCGGCCGGGGGCGCACCAAGGTTCCCGAGACGCTCGACCCTGGGCTGCTGCGCCCCGGCCGCTTCGACCGCCAGGTCATCGTCCCGCCGCCCACGCAGGCCGAGCGCGCCGGCCGCGAGCACTTGAGCGACGACGACTTCGCCCAGGCGCGCGACCGCATCATCCTGGGCCGCCGCGAGGGCTCCAACGTGCTGCTGCCCTCCGAGAAGCGCGCGGTCGCGATCCACGAGTCCGGCCACGCGCTGGTGGCGACCTACAGCGACCACACCGACCCGGTGGCCATGGTCACGATCCTGCCCGCGGGCATGGCGCTGGGCGTGACCGAGCAACTGCCCGTCGACGAGCGCCACCTGTACTCCGAGAGCTACCTGCGCGACTCCCTGGCGGTGCGCCTGGGCGGCCGGGCGGCGGAGGTGCTCGTCCTCGGCGAGGGCGCCACCGGCGCGGCGAACGATCTGGCCGGCGCGACCGACCTCGCCACCCGGATGGTGCGCGAGTTCGGCCTGTCCGCCGCGCTCGGCCCGGTGGGCTGCAGCTCGGGCTCGCCGATGTACCTCGGCGGCGAGGAGGTGCGCAGCCGGCAATACGCCGATGCCACCCAGCGCCTCATCGACACCAAGGTCGCCCGCCTGCTGCGCCAGGCCGAGGACACCGCCAGCGAGTTGCTCACCCGCAACCGCGACGCGCTGGACCGCCTGACCGCGCTGCTGCTGGAGGAGGAGACGGCGACGCCATCTACGCCATCGCCGGCCGCCCTCACCCCTTCGGACCCATCCCGCCACAGTGAACCAAGCTCTGCCGGGGTACGCTGCAAGGCTGCCCTACGCCCCTTTCCGGGTTCACGAGACCGGGCAGCAGCGAAGGGCTGGCTGGGCGATGAGCTGGTATGCGGGGCTGCGCGACCTCGCGGCGCAACCGCGCTGGCGTCGGTGGACATTCGCGTCGTTCCTCGCACGGCTGCCGACGACGATGTCACTGCTCGCGCTCATCCTGGTGGGCGAGCAGGTGGCGTCGCTGGCGGTGGGCGCGCAGCTCGCCGGGGTGGCGACCTTCACCACGGGCCTGGCGTCGCTGTGGCGCGGGCGTCAGCTCGACCGCCGCGAGCTGCGCGGCGGGCTGGTCCGCGCCTGCCTCGCGACCGCCGCCGTGCTGGTTGCGCAGGCGGCCGCCGTGGTCGCCGGCGCGCCGCTGGTGGTGCTGTTCGCACTCGCCTCCGCCCAGGGGGTCGCGGGCGCGGCGATCTCCGGTGGCTTCCGCGCCCTGCTCGCCGGCATGGTGAGCGCCCGCGACCTGCCCAGGGCCAACGCCATGGAGGCCGTGTTCGTCGAGGTCGCCTTCGTGGGCGGGCCCGCCCTCGCCGGGGTGCTCGCGTTCGCCGTCGGGCCGATCGGCGTCCTGATCGCCGAGGCGCTGGCGATCGGCGTGGCCGCCGCGGTCGCCCGGGGACTGCCGACCTTCGCACCCGTCGCGCCCCGGGACAGCTCGGCGCCCTGGCAGGCGCCCACCGCCCGCGCGATCTACTTGCTGGCGCTGGCCACGGGGCTGTGCCTCGGACTGCTGGAGTCCGCGGTCCCCGCCCGGCTGCCGGAACTGGGACTTGACACCGAGGCGGCGGGGTTCCTGCTCATGCTGGTGGCGCTGGGCAGCGGCATCGCGGGCCTGGTGACCAGCGGGGCCACCGACCTGTCGCGCGCCAAGCGCCGCGCTGCGCTGCTGCTGGCGGGTCTCGGCGTGCTGCTGGTGCCGGTGGTGCTGGCCGGCAACCCCATGCTGCTGGGTGTCGGGCTGCTGCTGTTCGGCGCGCCGATCGCACCGCTGAACGCACTGGGGTCAAACGTGCTGTCCGGCGCGGTCCCCCCGGGCCGCCAGACCGAGGGTTTCGCCCTGTACCTCGCCGCCATCCTGCTGGGCGCGGGGCTGGGACAAAGCGCCACCGGCCAGCTGCTCGACGTGCTCAGCCCCCAGGCGCTGCTCGCCGTGGCGGCGGCCATCCCGCTGCTGCTGGCCGCCCGCGTGGTGCTGCCGGCTGCGCGCCGGGCGCCGACCCCGACCCGCTAGCATCCGCGCGGTGAACCGTGCCGACAGCCTCGTCGCCGCGCTCGACCAGCCCGGCCCCCACCTGGTCGAGATGGCGCTGTCGCGAGCCGCATCGTCGTGTTCGGGGCCACCGGCTATACCGGCGGGCTGGTGGCGCGCGCGCTCGTGGCCGCCGGGACACGACCGGTGCTGGCGGGCCGAGCCGCCCTTCATCGCCCGAGTATGCGAACGGGAGGGCCCCGGGTGGCCGGCCGCGCCGCGCTACTGACCGCCTTTGGCTATGACTACGTGCCGGGCAACCTGGCCGGCCCGCTCGCGCTGGCCGAGGCCGGGGAGCGCGTGACCCTCTGGACGTCGCTACTTCGTCACCGGGCAGGCCGACCGCGGCGGGGGCATGAGCACCGGCGCCATCGCGTCCAGCGCAGGCAACCTGGCCGAGCGGGGGTTCGCCTTGCGCGACGGCCGGGTGGCGCCCCGGCGCACCGGCCGCGCGGTGCGGGCCTTCCAGGTGGGTGGCAGGCGGCGCGAGGGGCTGTCAATCGGGGGCAGCGAGCACTACGCACTCCCCCACCTCGCGCCCGGGCTGCGCGAGCTCAACGTCTACCTCGGCTGGTTCGGCCCGCTGTCGCGAGCCCTGTCCGTCGCCTCCGGGGTGAACGCCGCGCTCGGTCGGCTCCCCGGGGCCGGCGCACTCGTGCGGTCACTGACCCGCCCGCTGGCGGCGCGCACCGGCGGGGCCCGGACGCGGTGGCGCGCTCGCGCACCGGCAGCCTCGCGGTCGCGGTGACGCGTTCGGGTTGGACGGCCTGCAGGCCGGTTGCGCCGAGGGCGGAACTGGTCCGAACCTAGCCCGGCGCACTGGCGACAAGGAGGAGCACGATGGACGTCCTGCGCACCCCGGACGAGGCCTTCGCCGACCTGCCCGGCTTCCCCCAGCCGCCGTCGTACGTGGAGGTCGAGGGGCTGCGGATGGCCTACGTCGCCGACGGTCCCGCCGATGCCGACCCGGTGCTGCTGCTGCACGGCGAGCCGTCCTGGTCCTACCTGCACCGCACGATGATCCCGGTGCTGACGGCGGCGGGGCACCGGGTCGTCGCACCGGACCTGGTGGGCTTCGGGCGTTCAGATAAGCCCGCAGCGATCGGTGACTACACCTACGACCGCCACGTCGGCTGGCTCGCCGGCCTGCTCGCGGCTCTTGACCTCACCCGGATCACGCTGGTGGGCCAGGACTGGGGCGGGCTGCTCGGCCTGCGCCTGCTCGCCGAGCAGCCCGAGCGCTTCGCCCGTGTGGTGGCGGCCAACACCGCCCTGCCCACCGGTGACCGGCGCATGCCCGACGTGTGGCAGGCCTTCCGGCGGGTGGTGGTGGAGGCGCCGACCCTCGACGTCGGGCGTCTGGTGGCGGCCGGCTGCGTGAGGCCGATGGCGGCCGAGGTCCGTGCCGCCTACGACGCGCCGTTCCCCGACCAGTCCTACATGGCCGGCGTGCGTGCGTTCCCCGACCTCATCCCCCAGTCGCCCGATGACCCCGCGGCCGAGCCGAACCGCCGCGCCTGGGCGCGCCTGGCGCAGCTCGACGTGCCACTGCTCACCGCCTTCTCCGACCGCGACCCCATCACGGCCGGCGCGGACCGCCCGCTGCGCGAGCGCGTGCGCGGCGCCCAGGGCCAGCCGCACACCATCATCGAGGGCGCCGGGCACTTCCTGCAGGAGGACGCCGGCGAGCGCCTCGCCGAGGTCGTCATGGCGTTCGCCGCGGCCACCGGCCCCTACTCGTAGCGCAGCGCGACGGTGGGGTCCACGGTCGCCGCCTGGTATGCGGGGCCCATGCCCGCGAGCAGGCCAACGATGAAGGACACGCCGAGGGCCAGCAGGATCGCCGGGACCGACACTGTGGCGGGCACACCCAGCAGGCTGTCCGCCAGGCTGAGCGACAGGCCAACCCCCAGGCCGGCGCCGATTGCGCCGCCCAGCAGGCTCAGCACGACCGACTCCACCAGGAACTGCGCGACGATGTCCGGCCGGGTGGCGCCCACCGCCCGGCGGATGCCGATCTCCCTGGTCCGCTCGCGCACCGCTACCAGCATCATGTTCGCGATGCCGATCGCGCCCACCAGCAGCGAGATGGCCCCGATCACCGTGACCAGCGTGGTCAGGGTGGAGGAGGTCTCGTCGGCCACCTCGATGATCGCCGTGGCCTCCACCACCGAGAAGTCGTCGTCCGCGCCCGCCTGCAGGCCGCGGCTGTCGCGCAGTGCCGCGGTGACGGCGGCCGGCAGCGCCGCCTCCGCGTCCTCCACGGGCAGCACGCGGATCTGGTCGTACGCCGGGTCGGCGTCGAGCAGGGAGCCCGCAGCGGTGTCCAGCGGCACGATCAGGGCGCGGTCGGCGCTGACGAAGCTCGCGCCGCCGAGCTCCTCCAGCAGCCCGATGACGGTGTAGCTGCGGCGGTCCACCCGCAACTCGGCGCCGATGGCGTCGTCCGGGGTCAGGCCGAGGTCCTCGGCAAGCCGGGCGCCCAGCACGGCCACCTGCAGACGGCGGTCCACCGTCAGCTCCGACAGGAACCCTCCGGCCGCCAGGTCGAACGACTCGGTCTGTGCCAGCGCGGGCGTGGTGGCCAGCAGATCGGCGGTGAGCGCGTCCCCGCCCGCCCGGACCTCCACGCTGCCGCGGGCCACCGGCGCCACCGCCCGGGCGCCGGGCTGCGACGCGACGGCCTCGACATCGTCGGCGGTCAGCGGGTCGACGTCGATGTCGCCGCCGCCACTCACCCCCGCCGCGAGCCGCGCGCCGGGCACCCGCGCGCCGTCGCCCGCCAAACGGTTGGCCACAGCGTCCCCCCCGGCCTGCACGCTGAGCGTCCCGGCGCCGAGCCCGGCGAACTGCTCGTCGATCGCGCGCCGCACCGCGCTGCCCAGCGACACCAGCGACACCACCGCCGCGATGCCGATGACGATCCCCAGCACCGTCAGGCACGAGCGCAGGACGTTGGCCCGTAACCGGGTGACTGCCAGCAGCAGCAGCGCACGGGTCACCGGGTCAGTCCCGCTCGCCGACCACGATCGCGTCGCCGGCGGCCACGCCGGACAGGATCTCGGCGCCGTCGGTGGTGACCAGGCCCAGCTGGACCTTGCGGACCTCCGGCCGCCCGCCGACCAGGACCCTGACCGTGGGCTGGGCCGCGGAAGCCGACACCGCGCCGCTGGGCACGACCACCGCGCCCTGGCGCACCCCCACCAGCACGCGGGCCGTACCCTCCATGCCCGCGCGCACCGCGGCCGGCAGCTCGACCAGCCGCACGGTCGCGCGGTACGTGCCTTCCTCCGGGGTCAGCGCGACCGCCTCCACGCTGCCCGCCAGCGGGG
>Ga0136615_10001125_pt1 | contig 12661 bp, 9 predicted proteins | sample AntDrymUQ2882206_2_FD_106647 | JGI IMG/M metagenome (GOLD analysis project Ga0136615, IMG submission 106647) | Polar desert sand microbial communities from Dry Valleys, Antarctica - metaG UQ288 (22.06) | ecosystem: Environmental > Terrestrial > Soil > Desert | place: Antarctica: Dry Valley...
CTACGACGTCGCCTGGGAGCAGGCCGACGTCGGTCCGAAGCACCCGGCGCTGGCCACGCCCTCCCCCGGCGCGACGCTCGAGGAACGGGACGTGTTGACCCGGCAGGCGATGGACGAACTGGCAACGGCAGGCCTGGTGCATCGCGGGCGGGTCGCCGCCGACCTGCTCGACACCTGGGTGGTGCTCGCCCGCGCCAAGCACGAGTACTACGGCTGGTTCACCCCGGACGGCGTCGGGGAGCACGCCGTCGTCGTCGCAGCAGCCGGGGAGGACGCGGTAATCGGCGTGACGGACGGGGCCGCGCTCGCGCTGACGCCGATCCGACCCACCGCGCTGGCCGCGTCACTGATCCTCGCGCTTGGGCAGCTCACCCGCCCCCCTCTCATCTGGTCACAGGTGGTGATCTCCTCACGTCGGCGCATGAAGGCAAGCACCGAACCTGTCGGGGAGGCAAGGGCGCCTACGGCGTCGCTACGCGATGGCGCACGCGCCACCCGTGCCTCCCCGACAGAACCAGGTGCACGGGCTACGCCCGCCGACGCGAGGAGATCACCACCCACCACCAAGACAGCCCCCCACACAACAACCACCGGCGGGGCCGGCTGCGGTCACCGCCCGGCGGGTGAGTCGAGTTGGCGGCGTAGTCAGCGACCCGTTCGGCGGCGTGGGTCTTCGTGGTCTCCACAAGTTCGCGGGCCGCGGCAAGTTGTGCGGTCACGGTGGCCAGCTCGGCGACACCCAACCGTGCCGCCTCGGCCTGCTGGCGCTCCCCGGTCTCGCGGGTGGTGGTGAGTTCGCCACACAGCTGCTCGACGGGGATGAGCGGGATGCGGAGAAAAGGGGCCGTGGGGCGTTGGGCCTGGTCTGGGTTGTAGCGTGGCGCCCCGTTCAGCGGGCATCGCGGGGCTGGTAGGTCGGGGAGGACTGCCGTGGCGTCGATCGAGCGCACGGCCTATCCACGGTTTCGCCGGTCGGTGTCGTCGCGAGAGCTGAACGAGGCGTTCACACCTGGTCTGGGCGAGATCGAGTGGGCGAGCGGTTGACCCGCTCGCCGGGGGCACTGTCTACCTGGTCGGTCTCCTCCGAGCACTACCTGGACTGGTTCCACATCACCATGCGCCTCACCGTGATGAGCAACATGGCCAAGAGCCTGCGCTCCCCACCACCCGATCCCGACCTCACACCATCACCACCACTCGACCTCGCGGCCGAGGTCGCTAGCCAGCTGGAGAGCCTCAAGTGGTTCCTGTGGCACGGCAACACCTTCCGCGCCGACCAGATCCTCGACGATCTACAAGTCGACCTCGACGCCGAGGAACCAGACCCTGAACAGCGCAAACTCGCCAAATACCTGACTGAGTTCGCCGGATACATCCGCGCCAACGCCGACCGGATCCCCAACTACGGCGAGCGCCGCCGCTGCGGTGAGACCATCTCCACCGCCTTCGTCGAGTCCACCGTCAACCAGGTGGTGTCCAAACGTATGGTCAAAAAACAGCAGATGCGCTGGTACCGCACGGCGCCCATCTGTTCCTGCAGGTCCGCACCCGAGTCCTCAACGACGACCTGGCCGCTGACTTCGCCCGCTGGCATCCCGGCTTCACCCATCACAACGGACCCGTCGAGCTTGTGGCGTAGAGCATCACCACCGGGCACACGTCGAGCAGTTGATCTCGCCGGGTAGGACCGGCGGGTTACCCCGCCGATCCCCCCTCAGAACCGTGCGAGCGGCTTGTCACCGCACACGGCTCAAGCAGGCCCCAAGGGGCGGTTCAGGTTGACTCCCGCGCCGCCGCGAAGATTCTGCCCCGCAGTCGCCGTACCTCTTCCTCGCGTGCCCGCCAATCGATGCGATCCCATCGGTCGGCGTCCAAGTCGAGGAGAAGGCCATCCGGTCCGTTCACCATAAGGTGTCCAACTTGCCCTTCAGCGCTGGCGTTCGCGTTGCGTCGTCTTCACAGGCCCACCTGCCACACGTCAGCACCCTTTCGGGTCCGGGCACTCGGCCCGGTATCCGGCCAGTTATACGAGGGCCTCCGGCGGAGGCGCCGGTCACGATGGTCCCGCTTTCCTGCTGCCTTTCGGCCGCCGGCATTCGCTTGATGGGCATCCTGTCCCGCCAAGGGATTCGGCCCCCCCTACGGTCGGCTTACCGCCACCACCACAATGTCGTGAATGGGACGGACCTTGACGAGGTTTCCATGTTCCGCACGTATGAGACCCGGCTGGGAAGGGTGTCCTCTGTACCTCGGGAACGACGGTGTTCACACGACCATAGCGTGGTACTCGGTCGCCGCCTGCCGCCTCTCAACGGCACGGTTCCTGCAACCCCGGCGATCTTGCCCGTCCCAAGGTTTCCAAATAACGACGCATCATCAAGGATTCACGGTTGTTCACCCGGCCAGCCTTCCCCTCGCCTGTAACCCCCGGACGGAACGGGAGCCCTTGGGCTTCCTCCCTGAGCTTCACACCCGACTGAGCCGGACCCAGCCACGCATGTCAGGGTGGGGACAGGTCATGAACACTGACCCGGACTACGTCATCGACATCAGCCGACCTCCTCGACGCACTCACTCACAACGTGCGACCTCACGTCGCAACCACGGTTTTGGTCGGTCTCCTCGTAGAAGCGGGTTGGACGCCGATGTCACCGGTTCTCAGATCGGCCGGAGGAAAAGCCGACCGAACGGGATGTCGAGGAGAAGGCGGAAGCTGCAGAGGGCGTTACCGCCCAGCGCGCCGACGACCGTCCGGTCCGTCCACTGCGACATGTAGTCGAGGAAGTTCCGGTCGGCACGTTGCGTGAACCAGACCGGTCCGGTCGTGAGACCGCCCACCTGCAGCGACGGGACCTGGATCATCGTGGCGCCGCTGCCGGCCTCGCCCTTCTCGACCACCGGCCAGTCGGGCTGCTCCGATCGCCAGCGGGCGACGATCGAGCTGATGACGAAGGACGTCGCGTGGATCGACCCGCTGCCACCGATCCGGGCCACGGCATCGGGGGTGAGCTCCGTCTGTGCGCCGGTGTCGAGCAGCAGGTCCAGCGGTTCGCCGGAGACGGTCGCGCGGATCCGAGCGAAGTTGTTGAGGCGCTCACCGCCGCTCTCGGCGATTCCCAGGGGTACGGCCACTCCTCGGTCCCCCGCGGGCAGCTCGGGATGGAGCAGGAAGGACTCGGCGGAGTAGTCGATTTCCCACGGATACCGGCTGAACCAGCTCTGGCCGAGCAGGCCTGCCGCAGGACCTTGCGGGCCGGCGTCGTCGAGCTCGTCCGAGGTCGGGTTGAGCATGATCGATCCGTCTGCGTTGGGACTTGGTATCCACGCGTCGTCGCGGAACGGGGGCATCTGGATGGACGTCCGCCGTTCGCCGCGACGATCCCTGCCGTCGACGAGCCGCAGGCTGGCCGCGGTCGACAGGTACATCCAGTCGTCGCCGCCGCTGTCGGTGTAGTAGCGCAGGCGGGCACCCGACGTCGTCACGGGTTCGACGGAGATCGTGTTGTTGGCGAAGACGGCGGGCAGCAGGTACGGCTCGTGAAGCGTCCTGATCATCTGATCGTCCGGACGCGGGTGTCGCGGAGTGCGGGCCGCCCGTTGGTCGATCGTGGCTTCTCGCGGGTAGCGGCGGACCCGTCATCTCGCAGAGCTGTCCGCGATCCGGCCGAGCGGACCCGGTCGAAATGCCCGACGACGGCATCGATCCACCGGTGCCACGTCGTCGGCGTGTGCGAGCTGCCATCGTCTTCGAGGTACTCGAAGCGGCCCGGCCGCTCTCGTGGACCGTCGAGTGTGTGAGCCAGCCGTCGGGACTGCTCGACCGGGCACACCTCGTCGAGCAGGCCGTGCCCGACCAGCAGGCGCTGACCTCGCAGCGTGCCCAGCCTGGTCACCGGGCTGCGCGCGATCAGCTGCGCCGGGTCGGACCGGAGTGCGCCGAGCTCCTCCTCCAGCCAGCGTCGCCGGGTTCCGCCGGAGGTGCGCAGGAGCTCCGGAAGATCGGTGACCGGCGCCCACACCGCGGTGGCATCGACGGCCTCCGGGGCTGCGGCGAGCAGCAACAGCGCAAGGTACCCGCCGTAGCTGTGGCCGTACACGCAGATTGGGCCGCAGGCCTCGCGACGCAGCGTCCGCAGGCGCCACTCGACCGAAGCCGCGTCCGTCCCGCCCCAGTCGCCCCGGCTGCGCTCTGCGTACTCCTGCCCGTAGCCGGTACTGCCGGGGTAGTTCATTCCCACCACGGTCCACCCCGCGGAGGCCAGCGCGGCGATCACCGGGTCGTAGATCTGGTTGAGGCGTCCACGCGGACCGCCGTGCAGGTGCAGGACCGTGCCGTGGCTGCGGCCGTGGCGGGGTGTGAAGACCCACTCAGGAAGATCCCGGCCGTCGCGGTCCGGTACGCGTCGGTGCGACCAGGACAGGTCGTGGCTCACGGCGCGCGGGGAGTTCCTGCGCGTCGGGCACGCCGTGCCGGTCTCGGTGTCCCATCGCAGGACCGTCGGTGGTGTGGTCGGCGACTGGTACCACCCCACGAGGTGCCGCTCGTCGGCGGTGAAGACAAGCCTCGTCGCGACGCCGTCCGGCGGCCGGACCTCGCCGATGCGCTCGCCGTCGGTCCCCAGGACGCGATAGACGTTCCTCTCGTCCGCCCACGTCGATATCAACAACCGCCGACCGGACGGCGAGACGTCGGTGGACCAGTAGCCGATCATCGCGTCGTGCCACCGGACGGAGGCGTCGACCAGGTTCAGCGTGCCGGGCACCACTTGTCCGTCCCGGGTCCTCCCGGTCAGCCCGACGGTGTCAGCGCCGTGCCCCCGCGCGCTCAGTACCGCGATGTCACCGGACGGCGCGAGAGGCACCTCCTCGATGCTGCCCCCGCCGTACAGGACGATTCGCAGGTGCGACGACCCGCCTGCCTCCGCGTTGAGCACGGCTAGTCCCTGCCGTGCGTCCCAGGCCGCGAGACCCGTGAACTCGCCCGGGCCGCCGACCAGGAGGTACGTGTCGTCCGCCGGGAAGTACAGGCACGGCACCGCACGACCGCCGCCGGCGGACAGCGCGAGCATGCACTCGACCCGCCCCGAAGCGGCGATCCGGCACGCCACTGGGCGACCGACGACCCTGAGGTCTGCTGGTCTCTCACCTGCATCGGTTCCGACGATCCGAAGCTCGTTGTGCTTTCCCCGCCGCCACAGGGTTATGTGGTCCCGATCGGCCCAGCCGAGCACCGACCACCGGCCCGGAGGGTCGTCGGTCGGCGCCCCGATCCGGAGCCGGCCCGACAGCTCGCCAGTGGCGCTGATCCGCCAGCATGCGATCCCGGACGAGCTGTCGGCGTCGCCTGCGCCCATGGTGCGGTCCTGGTTGACCGTCCAGCTGGTCGGCTGCGTAGACGCGAGCCCTCGGCTGGTGTCAGCCACCGTCGCGCCCCCCGTCGGCGAGGGCCACCAGTGCGTCGACGTCCTGGGCCATGGTCCGATGAGTTCGCGCCTGCACGTCCAGCCACCGCACGATCGCGGCAGGCGGCGCACCGGCCTGCCGCCCCAGGTTCCCGATGATGGCGTCGATCACCTGCGGAACCGGCTGGTGTGTGCAGTCGACGGCCTCGACGTACCACTCGCCTGCGGCGTCGGTGGCGCCTTCTTCGAGATCCGCATCGGCGAGTGCGAAGCAGCTCGCGGCGATCGCCCGCTCGACCTTGCGATGCGGCAGGTCACTGTTGCGATAGCTGGCAATCAACGTCCGCCCGACAGCCTCCGCATCAGCCTTCCGGCCGCTCGAGAGGAGGTCGCGCGTCAGCGAGGGGCCCACATACGCCATCGCTTCGAGCGAACCGACACGGCTGGCACCGTGCCAGGCCCGGTGGTAGCACGCGAGCGCCTCGGGCCGGTTTCCCTCGCGATCGTGCACCTTGGCCAGGTTGGCGAGCAGGAGGATCTGCTGCTCGCCGAGGTCGTCGTTCTGCATCGCCGCACTCGCGATGGCGTCGAGCGCGGCGGACTCCGCCGCGCGAGCCGCCGGGAGATCACCGGATCGGAAACGTGCCAGCGCTGCGCCGTTGTAGGAGGCGGCCATCTGACTCACGACGTTGCCGTCCGACACCGATCGCGGCGTCGTGAGGCATCTGCTGACATACTCGGAGCACCGGATGCTCTCCGCCCAGGAGGCATCGACTGAGTCCCTGGCCAGCATCTGCCCGAGGCAGTAGGCTAGGCGTGCGCGAACCTGCGCGTCGATCCCGAACGACTCGGCCAGGTTCAACAGCACCCGCGACTCCGCCGCAGTGACCCGCTTCCGTTCCGAGATCACGGCTGCCAGCACGACCGTTCCGGCCATCGCTTTGGGCGCGCCGCGCCAGCCGTGGGCGCGGGCACTGCGGAAGACCGTGCGCGCGTAGGACGACATGGACCGACGCCGGTCGTGGCCCGCGACCGCGCAGCCGAACGCGCTGAAGGCGCGAAGGGCGAGTGCGGGGTCGGGCACCAACGACGCCGTTGCGATCGACGGCTGCGCCCGGCCGGACACCACCATCGCGGCGAGCGTCGCGGCGGTGGTGGGAGCACTCGCGCGCAAGGCCGCCCACGCCCGTGGCCGCCCGCAGTTGTCCGCGTAGGTAAAGAGCACTCCGTGGGGGGTTGCGCGCGTCGAGGTCGCTGCCGCGACAGCGGCGTCGCTCCATCCGCGCAGCGTCGACCACTGCTCGATGTCGCTCGCCCATACATACCCTCCGGACAGCAGGAGTGTCAGGAGGACCTCGTCCGTATGTTGAGCCGGTACGAGCGGGGTCCGGTCGGGCTCGGCCGCCTCGTCATGGACCACGAGAACGGCCGGGAGCACCGTCTGCAGCGTCTTGTTCACCCGCATCCGGCAGGCGAGCACGAACGCGAGGTCATCCCGTCCGGGCAGACCGATGAACTCAAGCACCACGCACTTCTCCGCGTCGCCGCCGTCGCCGTACCACGCGGCCATCGCTCGGACTTCCTGTTCGAGCAGCTCGGCCCGGTGCTCGCGACCGTGCAGGATGCTCCGGACGAGGAGCATCGCCGAGCGGTCGCGGGTTGCTGGCTCGGTGCTGCGCCGGCGGCAGCCGAGGGTCCACGCCGGAGCTCCGAACTGGTCGTCGCCTGCGGACAGGTAGTAGCGAACGTTCCGCGGTCCGACCTGCGACCGGATCGAGTCCGTCGTCAGCCTGGCCATGGCCGAGGAGCAGCGAACGATCAACAGTCCCGATGAGCCGTACGTGAGCTGCACGCCGTCGCGGTCCGCCAGACCGGTCACGCAGCTCGACGCCGGATGCGCATTCACGTCTCCGCCCACCCAGGCCCGATACGGCTCGCCCGCAAGGTTGGGCGGTCCTGGACGAACCCGACCGAGCGGTACAGCCGCCGAGCGACCCAGTTCACCTCGAGCACGTTCAGGTGGCAGTCTGCGTAACCGGCATCGCTAAGGCGCGTCAGGCTCTCGATCAGGGCGGCTCGGCCGAGGCCGGACCCGCGCAGCTCAGCCGTTGTGACGAGGTGGGCGACCAGCGGTTCTCCGTGGTACTCGGTGATCGCTGTCGCGCACACCGTGTCCGATCCGTTCGCGATCCTCACGCTCGCCTCGGGGATGACCGGGCCGTAGACGTCCGAGAGGATGTCGCCCCACACGCGGGACTCGTCGGCCGCCTCCGGCGGGCCACTCAGACGGCTGACCACGGGCAGCGCGTCGGACGTCGTCTCCAACGGTACGAACCGGTGTGTGCGTGGCAGCGGCTTGGCGTGCATGCGGAGCAGGTCGGCGTCCAGTGCCGTCCGCATGTGGGTAATACGCTGGAGCGGACGCGCGCCTCTGTGCCCCAGCTCGTCGTCCCAGAAGGCCGGATGAATGGCGACGATCCGCCGGCAGCGCAGGGACAACAGGAGGTGGTCGCACACGGCGCACAGCCAGGCGGCCACCACCGGGTCGCGGCGCTGCGGCAGGCAGTCCGTGACCGTGGCGACGTCGCCCCGCTTGTCGACGAGGCAGGAGAAGACGCTCTCCCCGTCGCGCTGGACGGTTGCCCGCAGACTGGTGCCCCAGAACGGGTGCAGCTCGACGGACATCCCGCCCGGGATCGTGGGCGCGGCGGCGAAGCTGCCCGCCATCGGGCTCTCAGCGATCTTCATAGTCATGTTTTCGTCCTCCCCGGCAGGGACAGCGGACCGTCGTCGATCAGGCCGACCAGTCGCAATCTGAAGGAGTGCACCCCGGTGTACCCCCGCATGAATCCGGGCCGGGGCTCACCGTTTCCTTCGTGCGGCCACTTGAGTGCGGAGCCGACGTGGATCGCGAGTGCGTCGAGCTTGGCTCCGATGTGCTCCGCCGCGCGCCGGAACTCTGCGCCGCACGCGCCGGCCGCCGAGAGGGCCAGGAGGAAGTCGCCGTCGCCCGCGAGCCCGTGGCAGCGGCAGCAACTGCCGAAGGGGCGGGTCGACGTGATCGCTCGGCCTGCCCGCACCGCAGCGTCGTGAAAACTCGGGTCACCGGTCGCGGACCCCAGGGACAGGAAGAACGTTCCGACCCCGGCCGCGCCGTTGCACCAGTGCGTCCACGGTGTCTCGGTACTGCCCGGCCCCTGCCTCCAAGTCGTGCCGCGACCGTTTGCGACCGGGACACCCACGTCGCGCAGCGCTCGGCCGACGGCGATCGCCGTATCCGTCGCGGCGGTGTCCCCGACCGCCTGCCCCGCGGCCAGCAAGAAGTATCCGATCCCGGCGCTCCCGTGCGCGAACCCGAAGTGATGCCGTTCCTGTCGGCGCCACAGGGGCACCCCCTCGACATGGTCCACGCCCTGCAGGATCCGGCGCGTGACGTGCTCGAGCGCATCGCGGCAGCGAGGATCGCCGGTGTGGCACAGCACGGCCAGCTGTGTCAGACCGATGCCGGCCGTGCCGTGGGTGATGTCCCACATGTCCGGGTCCGCCGGTCGAAGTCGGGTCGCCATCTCGACCGCACGATGCGACCACGAGGTACTGCGCCGGTCACTGCTGACACGCGCCAGTTCTGCCATCAGCCACGGCAGTGCGCCCATGCCGAAGTACAGACCGGGCGGGCTCTGGCCAGGAATGTGAGGAAACCGCTCGCACGTCCACTCCACCAGGTCGTCGGCATGCCCGATCCAGGCACGGTCGCCCGTCGCCCTCCACAGATCGAGGTAGTAGTGTGCGATCCCGGCCGTCCCGGACATGAACGACGCGGGGTGCAAGGAGCCGGGTCCCCACTTCTCCGGCAAGGGCCACGATGTCGGGTCCCAGTCGGTGCACTGGACCAGTTCGACGCCTGCGGCAACCGCCTCCGAGAGGATCTGGTCCCGGGAGGGTGCGGGGGGTCGGTTCCGCCGCGTTCCCTCCGGTCCCGCGGACGGTGCTCCGAGGTGCCGTCGAACGCGCTCGATCTCCTCGGCCACGACGGGCTCGCCCGGTGCGAATCGATCGAGGACGGCGTCGACGTGATCGGAGAAGCGGTTCGAACCGCCGAGATAGGGATCGATGCCGGTGAGAACGAAGTGTGTCACCGCCGCCAGTGCGTAGTAGACCTCGTCAGCGTCGGGTCGTGCGGGGCTGCTGGTCGGGCGCACGTATCCGGGTGTCTGGCCCTCGAACGGTGGCTCCGTCGCGTCCGGCAGCGTCGACAGTTCGAGATCGATCACCGTGTACCGGTCGCCGAACACCATGATGTTGTTCGGCGTGAGATCGCGCAGAACGACACCGTGCTTGCTGATCCGGGCCACCGTCTCCGCCACCCCTCGCGACATCGCGGCCAGGGTGTCGGCGCACACGGGGTCGCAGTAGTTCATTCCGGTGACGGCATCCCGGAGCGTCTCACCGGCGAGATGTTCCTCCAGCAGATAGGCATTGTCCTGCTCGAAGAAGAAGTCGAGCGGGTCGGGCGTGAGACCGGTCCCCTCGAGGACTTTCAGCACTCGCCACTCGTTGAGCAGCCGGTCTCGAGCATCCCGGCCGAGCAGATCAGCGCAGGTGCCGATCCGCGCTTCTTTCAGCACGACCTGCTTTCCGCGCCACGTCGCGCGGTAGACGCCGCCCTTGGCCGACTGTCGAAGAACCCCCACGACGGTGATGCCGCGTCCGAACAGGCCTCCGCTTCGCCCGTTGATCGCTCGTGAGGACGCTGGGGCGGACCCGCCCGCGACCCACGGCGGGGGGTCCTGTCCCGGTTTTCGGCTGTCGGCGATCCGTCGGCCGCTCGGGTCGACGATTAACCAGGAGCGGGTCTGCTCGGGCCCTTCGTAGCTGCTCAGCGGCGAGTACGCGCCGTATCGGAGATACACGTTGCTGCCGCGGCAGTAGCGGTGGTCGCTCGGTATGACGGGACCGTCGAGCAGCTGGGTGGCCTGGTGCAGTTCGGCGGCGAGACCTTCGACGTCGGCCGGCTCGTCGTAGGCGGCATAGACCGTGACGAACTTTCCCACCTGCGTCACCGGCGATGGCGGCGCACACAACTGCGTCAGGTGCTCGACCGAGCGTGCGACCTTCCACGCCAGTGCCCGCGGCATGACCACGTCTGCGACCGCGCGGAGGGTCGCGACGCTGGAGATCGGCATCGCGCTGACGTGCACTTTCCAGCCCTGCGGGCGGGCCGGCCGGTCGACGCTCGGCTCCAGATGCCACCACGCGCTGTCCCCGCGCAGCACATGCGTCGCGCTCCACGCTTCCGCGATCCCCGTGAGAGCGTCCCGGAAGGGGTCGGCGAATGGTTGTCGGGCCAGGTTCATGGGAGCTCATCCGTTTCGCGCGACGGTCGCGCCGGAGGCGCCCTGGATCGTGATCCAGGGCGCCTCCACTGAAGAGGGGGAGATGTGCTGTTACGCCTCCTGGATGGGAACCGTGGTGTTCTTGCAGGTAACCGAGCACAGCGTGCACAGCGAGACGTCCTCCAGCAGCAGAGGGTCGTCGACATAACCCAGCTGCAGCAGGTCCTCCGCGTTGAGGGGGCCCTCGCCTGGGATCACTTCGTTTGGCATTTTCACCTCCTCTCGGCCGGTCCGCGAAATTCGGTGCGGAGTCGATGAATCCAACCCGTCACCGGCGGCAGATGTCGGCATCTAGGCGTGGCTGCCACTGTCGGGAATGCGCTCGACGTCGCTGGCCAGCCGCTCGACGTCAATGTTCGGCAGGGGCATCGACGACAGCCGGATGTTCAGGCGGTCGCCGTCGACGTTCGGGGCGGGCAGTGCCGAGAGCTGACTCGTCAGGTCGGTCGCCAGCCGGTCGGCGTCGATTTGTGGGGCAGGCAGTAGAAAGCCGGAGATCTGCCGTCCGACGATCTGCTCCAGCCGATCGACATCAATCTCCGATGGATCACGGATTCGGCCGGAACTGTCGACGAGGTGGTCGCCTTCGACGCGAGCCATATCGCCGCCGCTCGACTGGTTCGCCATATCTGCTCCTGTTCGGGACGCTTGCTTGTCCGCGAGCCTGCGCCTGCGGTCCGACATTGTTGTCGCCAGTCTGGCCTCGAGCGCAGGCCATCGCAGTACGTAGAAGTACGTATTGACGCGAGATGGTGCCGGCGGTCGAGCCGAAAACGAGTGGCCCGAGGCTGATCGGCCCGCTGGCCCTTTTCTGCTGCGGAGCGCGCGCCGAGCACTGATGGTGGAGCGCCGGAGGCGTCGGCAGCCGCCCCCCGTCACGCCGACCGAACCGACGGATCAGGCAGCAGGCCGATGCGTTGAGCTCGGAGGACGGCGTCGAGTCTGTCGGCTACTCCCAGCTTGGCGTAGCTCCGTTCAAGGTGTTTGTGCACCGTTCGTTCGGTGATCATGAGTCGGCGTCCGATAGCCGTGGCGGTGAGTCCGTCGGCGAGCAGGGTGAGCACGACCAGTTGGCGAGGGGTCAACCGGACCTCCTCGGCGATGTCGGTCCGGGGACCGGCCCCGGCGTAGCAGGAGCGGGCGACGAAGTGACGGTCCAGGGCCGTCAGTAGCCGAACCAGGGTGCAGGCCAGGTCGATCTCCTGCGGCGTGAAGGGGTCGGCCCGACCGATGACGAACCCGGCTCGCACGGTCGCGCTGACGGCGAGCGGCAAGGCCAGCTGATGATGTACACCCCCCCATCTCCGACCGCGTTCGGTCCAGTCTGCGATGAGGCGCGGTGTTGCGATGTGAGAGGGGATGTCGTCGACCTGGATGGGGCGCACGTCGGCGGTTGCCAGGTAGTAGCGCAGGATGGGGTGCTCCGTCGCGGCCTTGCGCCGAGACCAATGGCGGATCTCGTCGGAATGGTCGATGAATCGCTCGGGTGGCCACAGTCCCTGCACTTCTCCGTCGGACGCCCGGACGTGATACCCGCAACCGACGCCGTCGAACGTGTCGACGAGTTGGCGGACAACCTGCTCGGCGGGCCACGCAGTGGCGTGACTGTCGAGGATCTCTGCCGCGAGATCGATCCACCGAGGATCGGACAACGTCGTGACCATGGTTGCACCTCCGCAGCACGTGACTCCGATGGTACGAGTGCTGTCGACTAGCGGCAACCAGCCCGCGACGTCCCCGGCTCGGCTGCCGGACGCGGTGATGCGCCCGGCTGCGGCGGCATCGGCCCACAGCAGGCGCCCGGTGGCGAGCTCCAGCCACGTACGGGGATCGGTCTCCACGACGTTGGGCGGCGTGCCCCTGGTA
>Ga0136615_10001127_pt1 | contig 12655 bp, 14 predicted proteins | sample AntDrymUQ2882206_2_FD_106647 | JGI IMG/M metagenome (GOLD analysis project Ga0136615, IMG submission 106647) | Polar desert sand microbial communities from Dry Valleys, Antarctica - metaG UQ288 (22.06) | ecosystem: Environmental > Terrestrial > Soil > Desert | place: Antarctica: Dry Valley...
CCCGGCCTGGCGGCCCCGGCTGGAGGGCGGCCTGCTCGACGTCCAGTACCTGCGCGCGGACAAGACGTTCAGCCGGGTTCGGCTCGCGCTCACCGCCTTGGCGGCGGCCACCGACAAGAGCCGGATGTACCGCCAGCTGGAGGTCACCGAGCTCACCGTCCGCTCGCTCGACGGGCCGGTGCAGGTCGCCAGGGACGGCGAGCCGGGCGAGGAAGCCGTCGAGTTCCGGTTCGAGAAGACGCCGCACCGGTTGGTGGTCTACCGGCCGGCGGAGGTGCCGACTGAATGAGCTCGGCCAACCACGTCCCCGAGACGCGGGACGGGCACGGTGTCGAGCTGTCGGCGAACGAGGCGTGGGAGACGCTGCGCCGCGCGCGTCCCCCGGGGACAGCGACCAACTCATCCGCGACACATTGTCCGGCGGCGAGGAGGCCGAGGAGGCCGGCGAGGTGGCGCTGACGCTCGGACTACTTGCCGGGCTGTTCGCGTTGACAACCGCGATGGCACAGATCGAGCGTGGCGCGAACAGGATGTACGGCGTCGAACGCGACCGCCCGACCCGCCGGAAATACCTCACCGCGCTGGGACTGGCCATCACTGCCGGGGGCACCATGAGCGGGTCGGAGGGCAGCTAGATGGCATCTGCGGAAGTACAGGTTCCCGCGGTGCGGCTGTCCAGTCCGCAAGGGCGATGGCTGCTGCTGGCCACGGTGCTCGGCTCCGGACTGGCGATGCTCGACGCCACGGTCGTCAACGTCGCGCTCGGCCAGATCGGGACCGAGTTCGACGCCGGGTTCGCCGGCCTGCAGTGGACGCTGAACGGATACGCCCTCACGCTCGCGTCGTTCATCCTGCTCGGCGGGTCGCTCGGCGACCGGCTCGGGCGCCGGCGCATCTTCATCATCGGCACCGTGTGGTTCGCCGCCGCCTCGCTGCTGTGCGGTGTCGCGCCGAACGTCGAGCTTCTCGTCGTCGCGCGGGCGCTGCAGGGCGTCGGCGGCGCCCTGCTCACGCCGGGGAGCCTCGCGATCATCTCCGCATCGCTGCACCCGGACGACCGGTCCCGCGCGATCGGGGCGTGGTCCGGGCTGGGCGGGATCGCCGCGGCGATCGGGCCCTTCGTGGGCGGGTATCTCATCGACGTCTGGTCGTGGCGGCTGGTCTTCCTGATCAACCTCCCGCTGGCCGCGCTGGTGGTCGTCGTGGCCGTGAAGTATGTGCCGGAGACCGCCGATCCGCAGGCCAGCCCGCAGCTCGACATTCCGGGCGCGGTGCTCGGCGCCGCCGGCCTGGCCGGGCTCACCTATGCCCTGATCGCCGGCGGCGACGCCGGATGGACGCCGCTCAACGTGCTCAGCGGCGTCGCCGGGCTGGCGTGCCTGGCCGCCTTCATCGTGGTCGAACGGCGCAGCCGGCACCCGCTGGTCCCGCTCGACCTCTTCGCTTCAACCCAGTTCACTGCGGCCAATGTGGTCACGTTCGCCGTGTACGGCGCGATGGGTGGGCTGTTCTTCCTGCTCGTGCTGCACCTGCAGGTCGTCGCGGGCTTCTCCCCCCTGGTCGCCGGTACGGCGTTGCTTCCGCTGACGGTTCTGATGCTGCTGCTGTCCGCACGGGCGGGCGCGCTCGCGCAGCGGATCGGGCCGCGGCTGCCGATGACAGTCGGCCCCCTGGTCTGCGCCCTCGGGGTGATGCTCATGCTGCGGATCGGCCCCGACGCGTCGTACCTGTTCGACGTGCTGCCCGCCGTGACGGTGTTCGGACTAGGCCTCGCGGCGACGGTTGCCCCGCTGACCGCGACGGTGCTGGCCAGCGCCGAGGACCGTCACGCCGGCGTGGCCTCAGGAGTCAACAACGCGGTGGCTCGCGCGGCCGGCCTGCTCGCGGTGGCGGTGCTGCCGGCCGTCGCCGGGCTGTCTGGAGCCGACTACCAGCGACCGGATGTCTTCGACGACGCGTTCGCGATCATCGTCTGGGTGTGCGCCGGCCTGCTTGCCCTTGGCGGCGTGCTGTCGGCGCTGACCATCGACCGGGAACTCCGGCGACCCGCCGCGGCCGAGCAGCGGTCTCACTGCGCCGTCGCCGGGCCGCCGCTGCACCAGCGCACCCGCTGAGTCGGCATTCAGGGTGGTTCGCCGCTAACGTAAGCGGGGCCCGCACCTGACGTGAAGGGAACCTCATGCTCGTCCGACGGATCGCCCGCCCACTGCTCGCCAGCATCTTCGTCAGCGGCGGGATCAACGCGCTGCGCACCCCGGAGGGTCATGCCGGCGTGGCCTCTCCGGTAGCCGAGAAGACTGCCCGCGCGCTCCCGGTCAACTTGCCGACCGACCCGCAGCAGTTGGTGAAGATCGACGCGGCGGTCAAGGTGGGAGCCGGCACCCTGCTGGCCTTGAACAAGCTGCCGCGGATCTCCTCGCTCCTGCTCGCCGGCAGCCTGATCCCGACCACGCTGGCCGGGCACCGGTTCTGGGAGGAGAAGGAGCCCGAGGCGCGACAGCAGCAGCAGCTCCACTTCTTCAAGAACCTTGGCCTGCTCGGCGGCCTGATGTTGGCTGCGGTCGACACGGAGGGCAGGCCGTCGGTGGGCTGGCGGACGCGCCGCGCCGTACAAGACGCCGCCGACGCCACCCGTCGCGGCGGTCAGGCCGTCCGCGAGGCCGCTCCCTTCTGATAATCCTCGGGCGTTCTGTGCAACGCCCAGTTGTGACCTGATCGCGCAGCGTGGCGAATGTTATTGCTGTGGCTACTGGTGTAATTGTGTCTGCTGGTGCACAGTAAGCGGCGTGTTACGACGGGAAACACGGCGGCGCGTGCGGGGACCGGTGTTCGTAGGGCTCATCGCGGTCCTTCTGGTCGGCGGCGCACCGACCTCGGCTGGCGCCGAAGACCCGCCGCCCAACCCCAGCGACGAGCAGATCGACCAGGCCCAGGCGAACAAGGACGCGCAGGCCGCCGAGGTCGGTCGGCTGTCCGGACTGGTCGCGGCCGCCGCGGGTGAGATCGAGAGCCTGCAGATCGACGTGGAGAACGCCTCCTCGGCCTACATCGCCGCCGAAGGAAGGCTGGAGCAGGCGCGCATCCGGGCCGAGGAGACTCGCGAGGCCGTGACGGCGGCCGCAACAGCGGTGGACGACGCGACGGCCGACCTCGCCCTGTTCGCCCGGAACAGCTACATCCAGGGCAGCACGCTCGACAACACCTTTGTCCTGCTGGACTCCAACGGCCCGGCCGAACTCGTCGAACGGGCCGGCCTGCTCGAGGCGCTGTCCGCCAGCCACCTCGATGTCGTCTCCGAGGTCGAGATCGCCAGGGTCCGCCAGGCCAACGCCGACTCCGCGCAGCGACAGGCGGTGCTGGAGCGAGAGGCCGCTGAGCGGTTCGCGGCGGAGGCACTCGACGTGGCCGAGGACACCCTGGCCAGCTCGCAATCCCGGCTGGCCGGGTTGGAGGCGGAAAAGGCGCAGTACGAGGTTGCCCTGCAGCAGGCGCAACAGGAACTGCTCGGCGTCGAGGGCGCCCGAAGGGCCTACGAGGAGTACGAGGCACGCCAGGCCGCCGAGGAGGCAGCGCTCCAGCGCGAGCGGGAGCAGGCCGCCCGCAGAGCGGCCGAGGCCGAGCAGGCCAGGCGCGCGGCAGCGGAGGAGGCTCGCAACAATCCGCCTCCACCACCTCCGTCACCCCCGCCCTCCGATGATGGCGGCGGTGGTGGTGGCGGCTCGTCGCCTCCCCCACCCCCACCCCCACCTCCACCGCCGGCGCAGTCGGGTGACTGGGTCAAGCCGGCGATCGGCAACACCACGAGCTGCTACGGATCGCGGTGGGGCAGCTTCCACTACGGCATCGACATCGCCGCCCCCATGTACGACCCGATCTATGCAGTGGGTGAAGGCACCGTCGTACGCGCTGGTTATGCCAGCGGCTTCGGCCAGGCGATCTACATCGAGCACGACAACGGGGACGTGACGGTCTACGGGCACGAGGAAGTCATCAAGGTCAGTACCGGCCAGCGGGTCTATCCCGGTCAGGTCATCGCGCTGATCGGGACCCAGGGTTTCTCCACCGGGCCGCACCTGCACTTCGAGGTGCAGCAGGGTCTCTACGGAACCCGCATCGACCCGGACCCCTGGCTAGAAGCTCGCGGCGTCTACATCGACGGCTGCTAGCTCAGAAAACCGACCCGGTCCACGAGCAGTGCGTAGCCGACAAAGGCGACCACGTCCAGCACGGTGTGCGCGATGATCAGCGGCGCGACGCGGCCCTTGCGCTGGTAGAGCCAGCCGAAGACAAGCCCCATCACGACGTTGCCGAGAAACCCGCCGAACCCCTGATAGAGGTGATAAGCGCCTCGCAGCACCGATGAGGCCGCGATCGCCGCCCATGGCGACCAGCCGCGCTGTCGCAGCCGGGTCAGCAGGTAGCCGACGACGATGACCTCTTCCAGTACGGCGTTCTGCAGCGCGGCCACGATCAGCACCGGGTACTGCCACCATTGCTCGGGCAGCCCCGTCGCGACGACAGTCGTGTTGATCCCGAGTTCGCGGCTGAGCAGGTAGAACAGCAGCCCCGGTACGCCGATCAGCAGCGCCAGGCCCGTGCCCACGCCGATGTCCCAGCCGGGCCGGCGCCCATCGAGGCCGATCGTGCGCAGCGCAGGCGCGTTCGTCCGGGACAGGAAGTGGATCGCCAGCAGCGCCGGTACGACGTGCAGCCCGATACGCACGAGCTGCAGGGTCAGGTCGAGGTAGGGCCGCTCGGCCTGCGAGACGTTCAGCGCAGAAGTCTGCTCGGCCAGCGGCTCCGAAGCCGTGAGCGCTGCGGCGATGTCGATGATCGAGTAGATCGCCGAGGCACCCAGCGACAGCGCCAACACCAGCAGCAGCTCCTGGCCAAGCGTGCGCCGCGAGGGCAGGACAGACTCGGCCGGGTCGGCCTGCAGACGAGCCTCGTGCCCCATGACGCCTCATCCTCCCCGATTCTTCGGCCGTACCCGAATCAATGGCCGGTGGAGATCAACCAAAGGCACCACTGTGGTTGAGCAGAACTCGACCGGATCGGGGATCAGGTTCTCGTCGGGCGCGAGCATGAGCAGCGTCGTGCTCTCGGCCGAGACCAAGCGCAACTTCGGCCGAGGCTGCGTGGACAAAGTTGCGGACGCAGGCTGCTGATAGCATAATGCAAGCGTGACCAATGTGCTCGTTCGTGATCTCACCGAAGAGACGCACCGTGAACTCGTTCGCCGGGCGGAAGAGCGCGGGCAGTCTCTGCAGCAGTACCTCGCCGCCGAACTGACCCGGCTGGCCGTCTCGCCCACCCTGGACGACGTACTTCGGCGTATCGACGCTCGCCGCGGCGGCCGCGTCGGCTTCGCTCAGGCGGCAGCAGATCTGGCCGAGGAACGTTCCTCCGGGTGATCGTCATCGACGCCTCTGTGCTGGCCAATGCAGTCGGCGACGACGAGCAGGCCGGCCGGCACGCCCGCGACCTGCTCCTCGCACACCGAGAACTGGCCGCACCTGATCTCGTGGATGTGGAGACAACCGCCGTGCTCCGGCGTCGATGGCTCGCCGGCACCATCACCGACGAGCGGTTCGAGCAAGCAGTCGAGGACCTCGGTGACATCCTCATGGCCAGGTTCCCAACGCTTGGACTGATGCATCGAGCTTTCGGGCTACGCGCGAATGTCACCGCGTACGACGCCTGTTATGTCGCCCTCGCCGAGGCGCTCGACTGGCCGCTCTGCACGGGCGACCGCCGTCTTGCACATGCCACCGGCCCACGCTGCCCCATCCAGCTGATCACGTCCTAGGGCTGACCCATGGTGAGAATCGCGCGTCGCCGACATGGATCGGTCTCCGATTGGTGATCAGGGCTGGTCGTGGGCGAGCGAGCCGTTGGCTAGGCGCTCGCGGATGGCTGCTGCGGTTGCCTCGGGTTCGTCTGGCGGCTCGATGACAAGGTGCCGCCGGTCTATCTGGGCATCCGCGAACTGATGGTGCATGTGCCGTGTGGCGGGGATGTCGGTGAAGCCATGGCCGACCCGCGCTTGGACCCGTGTCACGCAGCGCTCCTCCGACGGCATGAGAACGACGTAGTGGAGCCGCGCGAGCCCGGTCGCGGCCATGTACGTCGGCAGGATCCAGGGGCCGACCATCCCGTCGTAGACGACCGTGTAGCCACCCGCGGCCAGCCGCCCAGCCGCAGCAGCGGCCGCCTGGGTGACGGCCTCGTTCTGAGCGTGGGCTTCCGGTCGCCAGGGTGGGATGAGTCCGCGGTCAATGAAGGCGAAGAAGTAGTCGCCGGCGACGAGCGCGCTTGACTCGAACCCGCCGGCGAGGGCGCGGGCCACGGTCGACTTACCTGCGCCGGGCGGGCCGGTAACCACAATGAGCTCGCCCACGGCGTCATTCTGTCCTGTCGCTGGACCCCGGACGGCACGCCAAGCGCACTCGACGCTGCAGGTTCACGTCTTGCCGGCCGCACGCTGACCGGCTCATCGCTGCGGGCTACGCTCCGGCGAATGGACACCCTGCAGGCACTGACCGCCGCCCGCGAGGCCGGACGCCGCAGCGTCCTCGTCACCGTCGTCGCGGTCGAGGGGGAGCCGCCGTCGTACGCCGGGGCGAAGCTGGCGGTGGCCGATGGGCAAGTCCTTGCTGGCACGCTGGGTTGTTCGGAGTTCGACACGGCCGGCATGGAGTTGGCCCGAGAGCTGGCGGGCTCGGGCGGTGACCCCACGCTGCGCCGGCGCCGGGTGTTCGGGCACGGTCAGGAGCAGGTGCTCGAGCTGTTCGCCGAGCTGCACGAGCCGTCGCCGGCGGTGTTCGTGTTCGGCGACAACGCAGTCGGCCGAGCAGTGGCCGAGTTCGCCGGCTTCCTCGGTCGGCGGGTGGAGCTGTTGCACGAGGGCGCCCAGGCGGCGTTCGAGTCCGCGTCGGCGGGGTCGACGGATGCTGTCGTGCTGTCCGACCACGACGCGCCCTACGTCGATGAGGTGCTGAAGCGGGCGCTGGCCGGGCCGGCGTTCTTCGTCGGCATGCTCGGCAGCCGCCGGCACGCACCGATGGTGATGCAGCGGCTGCGAGACGACGGCGTACCGGCCGCTCAGGTGGATCGGCTGCACTCGCCGTGCGGGCTGGACATCGGCAGCCAGAGCCCGGCGGAGATCGCGCTGTCCATCGTGGCCGAGATCGTCGCTGTCGAGCGCGGCCGGTCCGGCGGCGCCATGCCGATGCGGATCCGTTAGCGCGGAGGCTTGGCGAACAGGCCCGCCGGCGGTGCGGGGGACTCGACCGCTGACGCGTCGACGATGACCCGGGCCTGCCCGACGAACCGGTCGAGGTCTGGTCCGGCGACGACTCGCCCCGGGGCCGGGTCGCCCGCACACCGGCGGGTCAGCTCGTTCACCGCAAGCCCGCCGGCCGACCCTAGGCACACCACATTCCCGTAGCGTCGTTCGCGGAGCACCGCCGGATCGCCCATGACACAGACCTGAGCGAACACCGAGCGGACGGTGGCGACGAGCGAGCGACTGAATGCCAGCGGCGGGCCGTCGCCGATGTTCACCGCGCAGACGCCGCTTGGCCGCAATACCCGGGCAGCGTCGAGGAAGAACTCGCGGGAGGTCAGCGCGGCCGGCGTCCGGGCGCCGTGGAAGACATCGGAGACCACAACGTCGGCCGAGCCGGCCGGCAGCGTCGCCAACCCCTCCCGCGCGTCCCCCGCCCGAACCCTGACTCGGATCTGGCGGCCGAGAGGCAGCTCGCTTCGGACGAGCTCGATGAGCGCTTCATCGATGTCGTAGGCACGCTGACGCGACCCCGGCCGGGTGGCAGCGACGTACCGCGCCAGCGTGAGCGCACCGGCGCCGAGGTGAACGACGTCCAGCGGTTGCCCAGGTTGAGCAGCCAGGTCGATCGCATGTCCGATCCGTCGGACGTACTCGAAATCGAGGTACGTCGGATCGTCGAGGTCCACGTGCGACTGCGGGGTGTCCTCGACGAGCAACATCCAGCAGCCGGGCCGGTCGGCGTCGCCGAGGATCTCCGCCGTACCGGCATCGACCGGATAGCGCCCGGCGGTCGGTCGTCGCCGTGATCTGGTCACGGTAACGCCTCGGCCGGCGGCCAGGCGTTGCCCCACCGGGCGTTGCGGGCGGCGCGATACAGCGGGCGGCTCTTGGCCACCGGCGTGCGCACGACGCCGTGGTCTCTGGTGCACACCGTCAGCGTGACCAGGCCCTTGCGGGTGACCGGATGCCGCAGCACCCGGCCCAGCGCGGGCTCGACGGCTGACCCCCGCACGGCGACGACATAAGCGAACTTCTCGTCCTCGTACCCCAGCTCTGCGCCCTTCGCCTGCCGGTGCAGCACCGATCGGTCCAGCCGGGCGGCGAAGTGACACCAGTCCGGTCCGCCGGCCAGCGGGCAGCCCATAGAATGCGGACACGGCGCGAGGACGCTGAAACCGGCGTCGATCAGAGCGTCCCGAGCGACGAGCACCCGACCGTAACCGGCCGGCGTCCCCGGCTCGACGACGACGGCTGCGTTCGCCGCCCGCGAAATCTGGCGGACGAGGCGGTCCCGGCTCGGAAGGTCGAGTTCGCCGAGCAGGTACGCCGCGGTGACCAGATCGGCGGGTTCCACGACTGTCGCCGGCCCGAGTGTCTGCGAGCGCCACTGCGCGGAGCGCAGGACCGATGCTGTCGACGTACGGGCGAGCCGCCGACCGAGACCGAGCGCCGCGTCGGACCGATCGGTCACGGTCAGCGTCTCGAGGCTCGGAAACGCCCCCGCTGCCGCCCACGCCGCAGCTCCGGTCCCGCCGCCGAGGTCCAACATTGTCCGGGGCTCGAGGTGCCCCGCGTGCGCGAACGCTTCGCGCAGCGCGGCGTATGTCCCCGGCATCCGGTACGCCGCGTATGCGGTGACCGCGTCGGCGTCGTCCAGGATCGGCGCCTGCGGAGTCTTGGTGGAGCGGTAGCCGGCGATCAGCCGGCGTACGGCGGGGGCGACGTCCCGCCCACGCACGTCCGCCAAGGCAACCGCCAACGCGGTGCGCAGCTCCTCGCTCACCCTGCCAAGCTAGGTGACCGAGCTGGGTGCGGGCCACGAAGGACGCCGGGGAGCAACAAGCGTCGAGCGATCTTCAATCGCTTGACAGGGCGGGTGCCGTAGCGCACTGTTTGCCGAGTCTCTGAGGGGGTCCAATGCGAGTCAAGCCGTTGCTGGCGGCCATAGCACTGTTGCTGGGTGTGAGTGCGGTTGGTGGGATACCAGCCGCGGCGCAGGAGGTCGAGCAGGAGCCGTTGGCGGTGGCCACGGTCATCCAGGACGTGCCCTACGGCCCCAACGCGCGGCACAACCTCGACATCTACCCTGCGGCAGCGAGCGCGCCCATCGTGATCACCGTCCCCGGCGGCGGGTGGATCCGCGAGGACAACTCAGGGACGGCCATCACCGAGGTCAGCCGGCGGTTGAGTGAACTCGGTTATGCGGTGTTCAGCATCAACTATCGGGTGGCGACTCGGACGGTTGATGGGGTGCCGATGATGCACCAGGACATCATCAGGGCGACGCAGTGGGTCGCCGCGCACGGCGCGGAGTACGGCGGCGACCCCGCCGACATCAACCTGCTCGGCGGGTCGTCGGGGGCGCAGCTGACCGCCCTCGCAGGGCAGGTCGCCAACGCGCAGACACGGGGGCTGGTCGAGGGTGTCATCGAGATGAGCGGCGTGATGAACTGGTTCGCCTTCCGGGATGTCGGCGTCAGCGGGGAGCACCAGGGCGCAGAGACCTACCTCGGCTGCTTGCTTGAACAGTGCACGGACCGGGAGTTAACGGCCCCGTCGCCGGAGCTACGCGTCACTCCGGCCAGCCCGCGGCACCTGTTGATCCACGGCGCGGCTGAGACGCTGCCGCCGTCGCAGGCGAGCGACATGCACGACACGCTGAGGGCTGCGGGAGTCCCCTCGCAGCTGATCCTGGTGCCCAGTAAAGAGCATGGGCTGAGGCTGTTCCCGTACACCGAGGACGAGATTGTCGCCTTTCTGGACAGCTGATGCTTGCGCGGAACTGGTCTGCTCCTATGGCCGCCGCACCACTCATCAAGTAGCCGCTTGCGGTCCCGCGTCCTGAGTGGCCAGTAGCCCAGCGGGGGTGTGCATCTGCCCGGCCTCTGAACCGGCAGAGGGGCATGACGGCGTGCCGACTTCATTCGGCCCCGGAGGGCCGATACCCCCTCCTGCCTGCGGAAACGTTACGCTCAGGGGTACCCGGAGGGCTCGCCTAGTGGCCGATGGCGGCGGTCTTGAAAACCGCTAAGGGGGGTGACTCTCTTCGTGGGTTCGAATCCCACGCCCTCCGCAATCGTTGTAGGCGGACGATCGTCTTTCACACCCGATCGAGAAGTGACGGTCGGCTCCGCACTGATCTGGCCAGCCGGGCTAGCCCGACGGCCGCGCGTCTTGCATGGGAACCACTGCACGATCGTGACGGCGACCTGGACCACCGCGCGCGCTTCCTGCAGCGACGGAACGCGCGTCGTCCCACCGCCGTGGCGGTCATGGTTCGGCCACATGAGACGAAGCATTGCGACGAGCGGCGCCGCCGCATGAGACAGATCGTGGCCCGGCAGCACCATCTCCAGAGTTGGCCTTGCGCGTCCAGCGAGCCGACCACGTGACCGAGATTCGGTTTGCTCTGGTTCGGTGCTACCAGCGGGATGAGAACGTGCTCGACGGCTTTGATGGCGTGGTCCCACGAGTCCGAAGCATCCGGAGTGCGACCGTACGCATTGCTCCAGGCCACGGAGAGTTCGTTGCTGAGACTGTCCGGCGGCGAGGTGGCGTCGTCGAAAGACTGCTGAGCCGCCTCCTCGACGGCCAGCACCAGGGCTTGATCGTTCGAAGCCACTGTCCACACCGATCCCCCGAGCCGAAGTAGCGCCCGCAGCTCTTGAGCCGCATCGCCGCGGCGGTACGCCTCCAGCGTGAACAGAGCGCCGTCGACGAGATCCAGAACGCTGTCCTCGTCTTGAAGAACCCACTCAAGCAACACTGTGAACACCTGGTAGCCGGCAAGGTTGGCGGGCAGCGGGCAGCGCAGTTTGAGGAGTGATTGTGCTGCGGCTCGACGACCAGTCAGCGGCGAGCGCCTGCAGAGCCATCGAAGATCTGGCCTGGACGCACAACCTCGAGCCGCTCGTCGGATGTGTCGTCGTCTTCCAGCGCGGCCTGCTTCGGAATCCGGCGACCCTGACCGCGTCTGCGAGCGGCAGGCTCTGGTCGCAGGCGTCGACATCAGGTAGCGAGCTACTTAGGGTGTGAAAGCCATCCCATAACTCCGCAATCGTTGTAGGCACAACAGCATCGCCTGCGTTGCGAACCCGGTCAAGGTTCGAGAGTCCTGAGGGAGCCCCAAGACGGCTAAGGTGTCGCCTCGCAGCCGATGTGTGAGCCAGGACACCACGCCCTCCGCAGTCTGAGCAGAAGACGCTGCACACCCCGCGGGCGAGGGCATGGTCGGTGCGGCAGCCGACACTTGGACATCGAAGCGCTGGCCTCGACGCGTGATTTCCTGCCGTTGCCCGGCGGCGTTGTCATCTACGCGCGGCCTGCTGCGGATCCGACGACCCTGAGCAGGGGCTGCGAACACACGCTGTCCGCGCGTGAGTCACCTCCTTCGGCCGTTGGCCGGGGATCGCGCTGCCCAGTACGGTCGATGCCGTGGGCTCCAAGGACTTGTTCGCGACCGATCGCCAGGATCCGCCGGAGTCCGGCGCGGAGCGTCCCATGCTGGACGGCTGGCTGGACTACCACCGCGACACATTGCTGCGCAAATGCGCGGGCCTCAGCGCAGATCAGCTGAGACGGCGCTCCTGTGACCCGTCGACTCTGACCCTGCACGGGCTGGTCCGGCACATGGCCGAGGTGGAGGGCTGGTTCAACAACGACTGCGCCGACGGTGCAGTCCCGCCGATCTTCTACTCCGAGGAGCGACCCAACGACGACTTCGACGCTCTGGACGACGCCAGTATCGAGGATGACGTCGCGACCTTCCGCCGGATGGTTGAGCGCTCCCGGGGCTTCACCGCCCGTACGCAGGACCTCGACACGGTCTGCGGGACGAGTCGCAGCGGTACAGACATCACGCTGCGCTGGATCTACCTGCACATGATCGAGGAGTACGCCCGGCACAACGGGCACGCCGACCTACTTCGCGAGCGCATCGACGGAGCCACCGGGGACTGAACGCCGGCTGAACGGTTCCACGCTCGATTCTGGTCCGTGGGGAGGGCAGCCACGAAAGGGGACTTTCCTGATGTTCCAGCGCCGCTCCGGCGACCGCTTTCTCGACCGGAGCGATGCGGGACGCCAGCTCGTGGCTTCAGTCCGTGACGTGCTGCCGGCCGACGAACCGGGTGATCCGCTCGTCCTCGGGTTACCGCGGGGAGGCGTCGTTGTCGCAGCCGAGTTGGCCAGCGGCCTGGGCGCCGAGCTGGACGTCTTGATCGTCCGCAAAGTCGCTCATCCGTCGCGCCCGGAGCTTGCGGTCGGCGCCGTCACCGCCGCGGGCGACTTCCGCAATGCGGACTTGCTGCGTCGCCTTGGCCTCACCGGCAAGGACTTCGAGCAGCTGGCCGCCGTACAGGCCGA
>Ga0136615_10001130_pt1 | contig 12637 bp, 16 predicted proteins | sample AntDrymUQ2882206_2_FD_106647 | JGI IMG/M metagenome (GOLD analysis project Ga0136615, IMG submission 106647) | Polar desert sand microbial communities from Dry Valleys, Antarctica - metaG UQ288 (22.06) | ecosystem: Environmental > Terrestrial > Soil > Desert | place: Antarctica: Dry Valley...
CGTCGGGTTCGAGCCCACGGAGGTGGACGCCGTCGCGGGGCGCAGCGGGTTGAAGATGCAGGAGTTGCTGTCCGCTCTCGGTCTCCTGGAGCTCAAAGGCTACGTTCACCGGGACGGCAGAGGGGCGTTCGTTCGGAGGCCGGGCGGGTGAAGGATCAGTCCCTCGGACGGCTGTGGTCCCGATACTTCAAGGACCGCGATAGGCTGGCTGGTTTCGGGAAGAGCGAGGCAGAGGCCGCTGCTCGCAGCGAGCTGGAGCGCCGCGCCAATCAGCTCAGGGACCGGCTGGTGGTCAACTATTCGCCGCTCGTCAAGTACGCTGCCGGCCGGGTCGGAGCGCGCGTGTCGGGGCCTTTGGATCAGGAAGACCTCATGTCGTGGGGGGTTCTCGGCCTCCTCGACGCCATCGAGACCTTCGATCCCGGACGGAACGCGAAGTTCGAGTCGTATGCGATATCCAAGATCCGGTGGGCCATCCTGGATGAACTGCGCCGGCAAGACTGGGTTCCGCGCCGGGTCAGGGGCCGGGCTCAGGAGGTCGAGCGCGCCACCGCCCGGTTGACCCAGGATCTGCGCCGTTCTCCGACCGAGGCCGAGGTGGCGCGAGAGGCGGGCCTGACCATCGAGGAGTACCGGGCATTCCTGAGCCAGTATTCCAGGGCGCACGTCGGTTCGCTGGAGGCCCGGCTGGAGATTGACGGGAGCATCGGGGCCGAGTATGGCACGTTGCTCGAAGACCGCGTCGCTGAAGACCCCCAGAACGAGGCGAACCGCGCCGACCTGCGCACCCATCTCATCGAGGCCCTCGGGAAACTCGGAGAACAGGAGCGCCTCGTTGCGACTTTTTACTTCTACGACGGCCTGACCCTCAAAGAGATAGGCAAAGCCCTCGGCCTGACCGAGGGACGGATATCCCAGATTCTGCGCCGCGCCCTGAACCAGCTCCGCGGACGGCTCACCGACGTTCCGCTCATGTCCGATGGATGGTAGATGGAAGGCGGGCTTCGTCCGCGTATAGAAGCCGCCCATCCCCTGTGCTAACATCTTCGGGGCCAAAGCAAGAAGTCGTGAACTCCCGGAATCCGGAACGCGGCATCTTGAAACACACACGTCTGCGAGAGGGCATGCTGGAAGGCGTGCCCAGGTGGTGGCCCGCGTGCGGGTTGCGATGCGCGGGCGGAGGACATCAACCACCTGAAAAGGAGAGGTAATTACTATGGAAAGCACAGCCCAGCAGATAGGCGTCAGGGACCTTCTCGAGGCCGGGGTACATTTCGGCCACCAGGCCAAGCGTTGGAACCCGAAGATGAAGAAGTTCATCTTCGCCGAGCGCGCCGGGGTCCACATAATAGACCTGGACCAGACGATCACGCTTCTCGACCGCGCCGTGGACTTCGCACGGAGCATCGGCGAGGCGAGGCGTGAGGTGCTGTTCGTCGGCACCAAGAAGCAGGCCCAGCTCACCATCGCCGAGCAGGCGATGCGCTGCGGACAGCCATACGTGGCAGAGCGCTACATCGGCGGAATGCTGACGAACTTCCAGACCATCCAACCCCGCATCCAGTACTTCAAGGACCTTGCCGTCCGCGTAGATGAGACGCCGGAGGAGCAGCAAACCGGCAAGGAGTGGTTCGCCCTGACCCGCGAGTTCCAGAAGCTACGCCGAAACTTCGCTGGCATTACGGAGATGGAGCGGCTGCCTGGCGCTATCTTCGTGGTGGACCCCAAGCGTGAAGAGCTTCTGGTCAAGGAGGCAAACCGGCTGAAGATCCCGGTCATCGCCCTCACGGACACTAACTGCGACCCCGATGCCGTGGACTACATCATCCCAGGCAACGACGACGCCATTAGGGCCATAAACCTTATCTCCAGGCTCATGGCCGACGCGCTGTTGCAGGGTAAGGGTGAGGATGAGGTGCATCCCGAGGAGCGTCTTGTGCCCCCCGTGGTAGAGGAGGCACGGGTCGCGGAGGAGATCGCGGCCGGGAACGCAGCCAGTGCCAACGGAGCCGGCGCAGACTCCACTCCGGCCGCAGAGTCCATTGCCGAGCCCGTGGAGCAGGACGCCTCGGTGACGGAGCCCGAACCGGCCGACGTGACCGTGTCGGAGGATATCCCGGAGGTTGACCAGGCGGAAGCTCCCGAGGCCGAACCCGCCGAGGAACCGATCGCGGAGCCCGAGGAAGCACCCGTCGAGGAAGATGCCTCTGTTGATGAGACGGTCCCGGAGGTCGCGGAGGCCGAAGCCGCCCCGGACGAGGCGGTGGTGGAGGCCGAGGACGTGACGGATGTCCAGACCGAGGAGCCCGTTGCGGATGATGGTTCCGGATCAGAGACCACTGAAACAGATGACGCCCCTGACGAAGCAGAGCCGGAAGAAGCCGTGACGCAGAGCGGGGATGCCACGGAAGTCATGGCGGAGGCCGTGGCCGAGGGTGAGGAGCCCCCGGCGGAGGAGGCGCCGGCGGTGGACGAGGTTGCGGCCGAAGAGGAACCCGTCGAAGAGGAACCCGTCGAAGAGGAATCCGTCGAAGAGGGAAGCACCGAAGAGCAAGAAGAGGAGAAGTAAGGTTTTGGCGAGTGCTATAGAGAAGATCAAGCAGCTCCGCGAGGAGACCGCGGCCGGGATGATGGACGTGAAGCGGGCTCTGGATGAGTCCGATGGCGACCTCGAAGGCGCGCGTCGGGTCCTCAAGGAGCGGGGCCAGGCCATCGCGGCCAAGAAGAGCGCGCGGGAGGCGTCGGAGGGTTTGATCGAATCCTACATCCACTTTAACGGCCGGATCGGGGTTCTCGTGGAGGTGAACTGCGAGACGGATTTCGTGGCCCGCACGCCGGAGTTCAAAGAGTTCGCCCGCAACGTCGCGCTGCACGTGGCGTCCACGGACCCGCTAACCGTCGCCCCTGAGGACATTCCCGAGGAGGCGATGGCCGAGGAGAGGTCCGTGTTCGAGAAGCAGGCCGCCGAGATGGGCAAGCCAGAGAACGTGACGACCCAGATCGTCGAGGGCCGGATGAACAAGTGGGTCGCGGAGCGGGCGCTGCTCACCCAGGAGTACGTCAAGGAGCCAGACATCACGGTTGGCGAGCTATTGCAGAACACCATCCAGAGGGTCGGCGAGAACGTCGTGGTCCGGCGTTTCGTCCGCTACGCGCTCTAGGCCGACTGTGGAAGAGGCCGTCCCCGCCAACCAACCGAACCGCGGGTCAACCGGCGCGACCCCCGAACTCGGAGCCGTCAAGCGCGTAGTCCTCAAACTCTCGGGCGAGAGCCTGGCCGGCGAGAATGGCTACGGCATAAGCCCCGAGAGCCTGGACGCCACGGCCACGGGCGTGATGGAGGCCGTTGAGGCCGGGGCCGAACTTGCGGTCGTAGTCGGTGGGGGCAACGTGTTCCGGGGCTCGCAGGTGGCTGATGAACTCGGTATCGAGAGCGCGACGGCCGACTATATGGCGATGCTCGGGACGGTCATCAACGCGATGGCCTTGCAGGCGGCGCTGGAGCGACGCGGCATCGAGACGCGGGTGCAGTCGGCCATCCAGATCCAGGAAGTAGCCGAGGCGTACATCCGGCGGCGGGCCATCCGCCACCTGGAGAAGGGCCGCGTGGTTATCTTCGCCTCAGGGACGGGAAACCCGTTCTTCACCACGGACACCGGGGCCGCCTTGCGCGCTCTGGAGATCGGGGCGGACGCTCTCTTGATGGCGAAGAACCGGGTGGACGGCATTTACGACAAAGATCCCCGTCAGCACCCGGATGCGGTTCGCGTGCGGCGCCTGAACTACATGGACCTGCTCTCGCGCAACCTCTCGGTCATGGACCACACGGCGGCGACCCTGTGCAGCGGGGAGAACCTTCCCATAGTCGTTTTCGATATACTCAAGAGTGGCAATCTGCGAAAGATTTTGCAGGGCGAACAGGTGGGCTCCCTGGTCTGGAGCGCGGGCGGGAGAACCGGCGGGACAGCCGGGGGCGGAGGAGAGTAGAGATGGAGAACATTGACCTTACGGACGCCGAGAGCCGGATGCGCGGCGCCGTCGAGTCCGTGCGGCGCGAGTTCGGGAGCATCCGCACCGGGAGGGCCAACCCGGCGATCCTCGACCGCATCGAGGTGGAGGTATACGGCTCGCGGATGGCCCTGAGGAGCGTCGCCAACGTCGGCGCGCCCGAGCCGCGCCTACTGACCGTCACGCCCTTCGACCCGAACTCTCTCAAGGACATTGAGCGGGCCATAAGCAACTCCGACGTCGGGCTCAACCCGCAGAACGACGGCAAGATCCTACGTCTCCCCATCCCCGAGCTTACCGAGGAACGCCGCCGCGAGTTTATAAGGCTGGCGAAGAGCATGTCCGAGGAGGGGCGGGTCTCCATCCGCAACGTCCGGCGTGACGAGATGCGTGACGTACACGAGCTGCAAAAGATGGGCGAGGTCTCCGAGGACGACGAACGCCGCGCCGAGAACGAACTCCAGAGGCTAACCGACCTCTATGTCAAGCGCATAGACGAGTCCCTCTCGGAAAAAGAAGCCGAGCTTCTGGAGGTCTGAGTCCTGGAACCTGTCAGAGAAAGATCCGCGGGGCGTCATGAGCGCGTGCTTACTCCGCTCGATCCCCGGCGGACACCGCGACACGTCGCCATCATCATGGATGGCAACGGCCGGTGGGCGAAGGCCCGCTGGCTTCCCCGCGCCGCCGGACATCGCGCCGGTGTCCAGGTCCTGACCCCGCTGCTGGAGGCCGCGGGCGAGCTCGGCGTGGAGGTACTCACGCTCTACGCCTTCTCCACCGAGAACTGGACCCGGCCCGAGACCGAGATCAGCACGCTCATGTCCCTGTTCCTGGAGACCGCCCGCGGCAAGGTGCCCGAGCTCAACGAGCGCGGGGCCAGGCTACGCTTCGTGGGACGCCGGGAGCACCTGCCGGATTCCGTGCGGAGCGCCATCCGGGAGGCCGAGACGCTTACGGCGGAGAACGACAAACTGGACGTGTACATCGCGCTCAACTACGGGGGACGCAGCGAGATCGTGGACGCCGCCCGGCGCATGATCTCCGCCGGGCTCGACCCCGAGGACGTGAACGAAGAGACCTTCGCCCGCTACCTGTACGCGCCCGAGGCCCCTGAAGTGGACCTCGTCATACGGACGAGCGGCGAGCTTCGAGTATCCAACTTCCTGCTCTGGCAGATAGCCTACGCCGAATTCTACGTCACCGACACGCTCTGGCCGGACTTCTCAGCACAGGAGTTCAGACGGGCCATCGAGTCCTTCGGGGCCCGATCCCGGCGCCGGGGCGGCGTGTAAGCAGGGCTCCGCAGATGCTCCGGCGGCGCGCCGTCACCGCCCTAATCCTGGCTCCGGTGATCCTCGGGGCGATCCTCATCGGACCCCTGGCCGTCTACGCCCTGATCCTGGTGGTGGTCGGCCTCTCTGCCTACGAGCTGTCCCGCGCGCTCAAGCCGCTGCCTTTCCTGGCAGCGCTGGGAGCAGGCGCCATCCCGGTACTCCTCTCGATCCCTTACGAGGTCACCGGCATCATGGCGGGCGTGTGCTTCAGCTTACCCTGGGCGCTCTTCTGGCTGACCGGGTTGCCCCAGACGCGGACGCTCCGGGCGCTGCTGGCGATCCTGCTCATGGCGACTTGGGTCGGGGCTTCGCTTGCCCACCTGGGTTTGATCTCCCTCTCCTCCGACCCGGTGTTGCTTGCCTTGATCGTCATTACGGGGCCCTGGATCTCCGACTCCGGCGCCTATTTCGCCGGACGGCTGGCGGGACGGCATCCGCTGTTTCCGACCCTGAGCCCCAACAAGACCGTCGAAGGCGCTGTCGGAGGACTCCTCACGACTATGCTGGTCGTCGGCTGGCTCGCGTATGAATTCCTCGCCTTCTCCATCCCCGGCGCGGCGGTCGCCGGAATCGCGATCTCCTTTTTCTCCCAGATCGGCGACCTCTTCGAGTCCGTCCTGAAACGCATACTTGACATAAAGGACCTCGGAAGCTCGCTCCCGGGTCACGGCGGCATCCTCGACCGGATAGACAGCCTGCTCTTCACCGCCCCTGCGGTATACTACATCCTCCTCTTTATATGAGATTCTCCTCTACAAACCTCTCGCCATGACGCGCCGCGTCACCATCCTGGGCTCCACCGGCAGTATCGGCCGCCAGGCCCTCGAAGTCGTGCGCGCCCATCCCGAACGCTTCGAGATCACCGGCCTCTCCGCCAACTCGAACGCGGATCTGCTTCGGGCGCAAGCCGTCGAGTTCCATCCCGATTACATCGCCCTCGAAAACGGCGACGCCCCCACCCTCGGTGACACTGCGGCCGAGGTCATCACCGGCCCCGGCGCCGCCCGCCAGCTCGCCGAAGTCCCGACCGGCGTCGTCCTCAACGGCATCGTCGGCTTCGCGGGGCTCGCCGCCACCGTCGCCGCCCTGAAAGCCGGGAACCTCCTCGCCCTCGCCAACAAGGAGTCGCTCGTCGCCGGAGGCGAGTGGGTCACCGCCCTCGCCGGCAGTAACCGCATAATACCTGTAGACTCTGAGCACTCGGCGATCTTTCAGTGCCTCGAAGGGCGGAGGGCTGACGAGGTCTCGGAGATACTCCTGACCGCTTCCGGGGGGCCGTTCTTCGAGTTTGAGGAGGAGCGGTTGGCGGAGGTCGGGCCGGAGGATGCGCTCAAGCACCCGACGTGGGAGATGGGGCGAAAGGTCACCATTGACTCGGCCACCATGATGAACAAGGGTCTCGAGGTGATGGAGGCGCATCACCTGTTCGGGGTCTCCTACGATGACGTCCGGGTCGTCGTGCATCGCCAGTCGGTGGTGCATGGCGGCGTGTTGCTCCGGGATGGCTCCGCGATTTTGCACGCGGCGCAGCCTGACATGCGCCTGCCCATCGCCTACGGCATGCTGTATCCGGAGCGGGTAGACGTGGGGGCGGAGCGCGTATCTTTTGGAGACGCCGGGTGGACTTTCCACGAGCCTCGGAGCGACATATTTCGGTGTTTGCCGCTCGCGGTCGAGGCGGGGCGGGCGGGAAGAGCGTATCCCGTCGCGCTCAATGCAGCCAACGAGGTGGCGGTGGAGTCGTTCCTTGACCGCCGGATAGACTTTCCCCGGATAGCAGGTGTGATCGAAGATGTCCTCGGGCGTGTCCCGGAGAATGGAGAAATGGACAGCATGGAGGCCATAGAGGCCGTGGATACCTGGGCTCGCGGCGAGGCCGTTTGGCTCGTGGCGGAGGTCGCGGCCCGATGACGGTAATCGTTGCGATGCTCGGTCTGATCTTCCTCATAGTCATCCACGAGCTGGGGCACATGCTCACGGCGAAGGCGCTTGGCGTGCGGGTGCCCGAGTTCGGGGTCGGGTTCGGGCCGGCGATCTTCAAGAAGAAGTTCGGGAAGACGGTCTATTCGTTCCGCATCATCCTGCTCGGCGGCTTCGCCAAGCTCGCCGGGATGGAGGGGATGACGAGCGTCGGGGTGGACCAGAGCGACCTCGGGCCTGACACGTACCCGGCCAAAGCGCCGTGGCGCAAGGCGCTTATTATCTTCGCCGGGCCGTTCGCCAACCTCGTTGCCGCCGTCCTGATCCTGGCCGGCGTCTTCATGTTCTCCGGCGTCCCCACGGGCGCCACCACGGAGGTGGACGAGGTCGTTCCGAACTCCTTCGCCGCCGAGGCCGGTATCCAATCGGGAGATCGCGTGCTCTCTGTGGATGGGCAGAGTACCGAGAAATGGCGGGAGTTCCAGAACATCGTCTCGGATCAGCGTCCCGGCGACCCGGTGAACGTAATCGTCGAGCGAGACGGCGTCGAGAAGGAGTTCTCGGGAGAGCTTGGCTCCGACCCACAGAACGATCAGCGCGCGCTCGTTGGCGTGCAGCCGGTGCCCATCAAGGAGACGTTTGGGCCGCTGGAGGCGCTTGGCAAGTCCGTCACGGAAATCGTGCGGATAACGGGTCTCATGGGAGCGTTCGTGGGAGAACTCGTGACCGGTGAACAGAGTTTCTACGACAACGTGAGCGGCCCGGTTGGCATCACGACCGTCGGGAGCGAGTCCGTGCAGCAGGGGTTTTTCCCGCAGCTACTGGCGCTTATCAGTTTGAACCTGGCTTTGTTCAATTTGCTGCCGCTTCTGCCGTTAGATGGGGGGCATCTGCTGTTCATAGCGGCGGAGAAGGTGATGGGGCGTCCCGTGAGGCCGGAGACGATGGGGAAAGTGGCGGCTTTGGGAATCGCGCTGGTGCTGGCGCTCTTTTTGTTCGCAACTTACGCGGACCTTAGTAAACTCTTTACGGGACAACCGTTCATCCCGGAGTAAACTGGGTGCAGGCTAAAAGCGTCGGAGGGACCTGGCACACATGACAGAGACAGCGGTACAGGAGCGTCCGGTAACGAGCCGGCGGATCATGGTCGGCGAGGTGCCGATTGGCGGCGGGGCTCAGGTCGCGGTGCAGTCCATGACCAACACCCCGACCCACGACGTGGAGGCGACCGTCCAGCAGGTCTACGACTTGAACGCCGCCGGAGCGGATCTCGTTCGCGTCTCCGTCAACGGCTCGAAGGCGCTGAAAGGCTTCAAAGAGGTTGTGTGGCGTAGTCCTGTGCCCTTGATCGCCGACATCCACTTCGACTACCGGATGGCGCTCGGGGCGGCGGAGGCCGGTGCGGCGTGTGTGCGCATCAACCCAGGCAACATTGGGAGCGATGACCGCTACCGCCAGGTCATCGAGAAGTGCCGTGAGACCGGCGTCGCCATGCGAATCGGCGTGAACTCCGGCTCCGTCGAGAAGAAGTACTGGGATATGCCGAAGGCTGAGGCCCTCGTGGCGAGCGCGCTGCACAAGGTCGAGGTCGCCGAGGAGATGGGCTTCACGAACTTCAAGGTATCACTGAAGGCTAGCAACGTCACCGAGATGGTCGAGGCAAACAGGAAGTTCCGCGAACACTCCGAGGCCCCGCTCCACCTCGGTGTTACAGAGGCCGGCACGAAGCTGCCAGGCGCCATCAAGAGCGCGGCGGCCCTGGGTCAACTCCTCCCCTACGGTATTGGGGACACTATCCGCATCTCGCTGGCCGAGGACCCGGTCGAGGAGATACCGGTCGCTTACCATATCCTCTCGTGCCTCGACCTCCGCCATCGTGGTCCGAACGTCATAGCCTGCCCTAGTTGCGCCAGGACTTTGGGCTTCGATGTGATCGGGATGGCAGCCCAGGTAGAGGAAGGACTCAAGCACTACGAGGACCACTTCACGGTCGCCGTGATGGGCTGCATCGTCAACGGTCCCGGCGAGGCCCGCGACGCCGATTACGGTGTTGCGGGCGGCAAGGACGACGGCGTGATCTTCTCCAAAGGCCAGCCCCTCCGGAAAGTCGGCCGCGACGAAATCTACGACGCTCTCTTCGAGGAGATAGGCAAGGACGGCTGGAAGTAACGACCTGCGCAGTCCGTTGCCGTGAAATACGAGCGGCTGAGTTATACGCGCCACGCACGGCAACGCATGAGGGAACGGGATGTTTCCGAGGCTGACATCTTGCGCGTGCTAAACGATCCGGATCTCTCCTACCCGAGCTACGGCAAGCGAGTAGCGGAGGACGTTTTCGACGGCGGCAGAGTCCTGCGGATAGTTTTCGTGGATACTCCGGAGGCCGGAACCGATGCTAGGATTATCAGCGCCATAGACTTGGAGAAAGGTTAGGCTGGTGAGGTTCGAGTTCGACAGCGAGGCCGACGCTCTCTACATCAGGATCAGTGAGGGACAGGTGAAGCGAACCATAGAGCTTGAGGAGGGCGTCTACGCCGACCTCGACGCCGAAGACCGCCCCCTGGGGCTGGAATTCATCGCGCTCGCCGCTTTCGACGGGTGGATGAAACGCCACGGCACTCTCAACGTCCCCGAGCGGGTAACCGGCCCGGAATCCTTTCTGAGCCCGGCTTAGAAGACGATGAAGCCAGGAGCGGCACGGCGTGGCGGGCGGCAAGGACGACGGCGTGATCTTCTCCAAAGGCCAGCCCCTCCGGAAAGTCGGCTGCGACGACACCTACGATACCCTCTTCGAGGAGATAGAAAAAGGCGGCTGGAAGTAGTCGATAAAAGTCTTCATGGTAAGCTCTAGCGGCAGTGGATAATTTCTCTCTAAAGGCGCTGCACTGAGTGGAATTCACTCTGTACTATCGAGGTGAGTTGAAAGCTGCTACAGGGGCTAAGAAGCGTCGGGCTGAAAAGCATGTCTTGCGCAAAGAGTTTCACCGTCAACTGAAACAGTTGTGGCAGCAAGCTCCGCTCAAGGATCACCGGAAATTTCTTGAGCCCAAACACACTGCAATCACACACATGAGAACAGACGAAACGGGTCTCTACGTCGATACGGAGGAGGAGCTAACTCTCCTGCAAGACGTGGGCGAGTTTCACTTCGCACCCACTGTGAGTGCAAAGCTCCATATGGTCGCCGATCTGACAATTACTCTGCTTCGGCCAGAGCCTCCCGGACAAGTAATTACTCAAGGAGGAGATATAGATAACCGATTGAAGACTTTGCTTGATGCACTGAAGGTACCCAAGCAGCCGGACGACTTGCCTCCTGAAGCTACGCCTTCGAAAGACGAATCGCCTTTCTTCTGCTTAGTTGAAGACGACAACCTGATAACCAGTCTCGAGGCCTTGCACTAAAAATACCCTGAAGTGGCCTTTTTAGGTTCAGGCTGGATTTCTGAACCAAAAGTCTGTAATGCTTGTGGCTAGAATTGGGGAGGATGAGAGCGCCCGGAGAACCGGCGATTGGTGCGAACGTCGACCAAGGAGTAAGGATATGTCCGTCAACTTGAATCGATTGGGTGCATTTGCAAGCGTGGCAGCGGGATTACTGTGGCTTGTGGTGTGGTTCCATCAGCGCCTGGCGCATGGCCCAACCGAGATGAACGAACAGCGCATTTTCCTAGGACTTACGTGGCTGGATTCGGCCAAGTTCCTGGTCATCCCCCTGATACTCCTCTTGATAGCGATAGTTAGCCTGTACGGTCTGCGAGAACGCCCCGGTTTGGTAGGGAGGATAGGCTTCGTCGTGACGGTCGTGGGACTCATTGGCCTCATAGTGGGGACGGCGCTTGAGTTTTGGTCTTTCCCTTGGGGGTCGTACGAGGTCGGCTTCGCGGCGACGCTGCCCTATTGGGGAGGAGTGTTCCACGCCCTCTCAACCCTTGTCTTCACCATTGGCCTTATCGTTTTCAGTATCGACTTGGTGCGAGCTGGGGTCATGCAGGTGTGGGTCGCTCCGGTGCTGGTGTTAGGAGGGTTCACCACCATCTTTTTCACCCCTACCTTCTTGCTACCCAGCTTAGCTTGGCTCCTCTTGGGGTTGGCGCTGTGGTTGCGCAGGGACTGGGCAGCCGAGCGATCCTCGCGTGTGAGGTAGGTGACCTTGCAGTTACCCTAACGGCGTACTTTTGGTTCAGACTTTGTAATTCTGAGTCAAACGCGATATATGGTGCAACGCCCAGTCTCGACATCAAGACCGACAGGCTGTTGGATAGCTCTGCAACGCTGTCGGAGGCTGTATTGTTAATCCACGTCAGGACCAGGCTATTGATGGGAAATTTCGCCAACCTCGGCCTCATCTAGCGCCGTGTCCGGTCGCCTTGTAACCTACATACTCTGATGTAGAATAGTGTCTGTTGTACGGAAGCAAGGGGTCTTCGGACCCGTTGCTTTTTTTATCGCTCGGAGAAGGTGAGAGAGACGGCGGGACTGGAGAAAATTTCGGAGGCGGTGGAGGGTTCGTTGCCCGGTGAAGCCGAACTGGTGGAAGCCCGGTTTTCGGGTGGACCGCTGCTTACGATTCTGGTTGACCGGACGGACGGGCCGGTAGACCACGAATTCTGTTCGCGGGTGGTATCCGCGGTATCTCCGGCGCTGGAGAGCGAGGGGTACGACGGCATGATCGAGGTTTCCTCTCTTGGCATCGAGCGCCCGCTGACGAGGCCGGATCACTTCCGGCGCTTCATCGGACACGAAGCGAGGGTCAGGGTAGCCGAACCAATTGACGGTCGCCGCAACTTCACCGGCACCATAGAACGGGCCGGAGACGAGGAATTCACACTAAAACTCTCTGAAGGCGAGGCGGAGGTGGAGTTGCCGTTCGGCTCCGTCGTCCGCGCAAACCTCAAGGAGGACATATAACGATATGAACACCGCACTGTTATCCGCGCTACGAGAGATAGAGACCCAGAAAAACGTACCCTTCGAGACGGTGAAAGGCGTTCTCGAGGAGTCTCTTCTCGCGGCCTACCTGAACCGCGAGGGGGCCGACGAGGAGGCCCGGGTCGTCCTCGACGAGGAGACCGGCGACCTGCGCGTCATGCGCGACGACGAAGACATAACGCCGCACGACTTCACCCGCATGGCGGCCTACGTGATGCGCCAGAACTTCATGCAGCGCCTGAATGAGATCCACAACGACCAGCTCCTCGAAGAGTATGGCGATCGGATGGGCGACATCGTGACCGGCATCGTGCAGCAGGCGCACCGCCGGATGACGCTAGTGGACCTCGGCAGGGTCGAGGCCATATTGCCGGCCAGCGAGCAGGTATCCAACGAGCGGTACGAGAACGGCCAGCGCATCAAGGTATTTCTCCTGGAGATCC
>Ga0136615_10001132_pt1 | contig 12635 bp, 10 predicted proteins | sample AntDrymUQ2882206_2_FD_106647 | JGI IMG/M metagenome (GOLD analysis project Ga0136615, IMG submission 106647) | Polar desert sand microbial communities from Dry Valleys, Antarctica - metaG UQ288 (22.06) | ecosystem: Environmental > Terrestrial > Soil > Desert | place: Antarctica: Dry Valley...
GTCTTCGACGTAAGGCGCGACCGGCGCGAGAAGAAGGGCTTGCAGGAGTTCCTGGCCCCGAACTTCGGGGTCCGGCTGCGGCGAGCGCTCGACGACCTCGGCCCGACTTTCGTGAAGTTCGGCCAGCTACTCTCCACCCGCTCCGATATCCTGCCCGATAGCGTGCTGATGGAGCTACAAAAGCTCCAGGACACCGTGAGGATCATGCCCTTCGAGACGGCGCGGGACATCTTGGAACGCGAGCTTGGCGCGCCCGTGGAGGAGCTTTTCGCCAGCCTGGACCCGGTCCCTCTCGGATCGGCGAGCATCGGACAGGTCCACCGGGCGGTTCTCTTGACGGGCGAGGTGGTCGCGGTCAAGGTTCAGCGTCCCGAGGCGCCGCGGCGGGTGGTGGCGGATCTGGAGATCATGCGGGATTTCGCTTCTCTTCTGGACCGGAGGCTTGGACAGAGCGTGTTCGTGGATGTGCGCGGCTTGGTTGCTGAGTTCGAGGGTGTGATCCGGCGCGAACTCGATTACTCCGCCGAAGCCGAAAACGCCCGCCGCTTCGCCGCCAACTTCGCCGAAACGCCGGTCGTGATACCGGAAGTGTATCGTGACCTTTCCACATCGAAGGTCATGACGATGGAGTATCTGGAGGGGACGAAGTTCGGGGAGATCCGACCTCTGACGTTGAGGCCGAAAGAGCGCCGGCGGGTGGCCTCGATGGGGGCCGAGGCGATCTTCAAGATGGCGTTCGAGGACGGCTTCTTCCACGGCGATCCGCATCCTGGGAACTTGATCCTCACCCCAAATGGCGATCTCGCCCTTCTGGACTTCGGGATGGTCGGCTACATGAGTCGAGGGGATATCGAAGCTCTCTCGCGTCTGTTCATCGCCGTGATTCAGCGCGATTCGGCGGCGGCGCTGCGTGGCCTGGAAGGTCTCGGCGTCCGGTATGAGTCGGAGGTGCGGGGTGAGTTGGCGCAGGACCTGCGGGACTTTTTGTACAAGTATTCCGGGCTCTCGGTGGGGGAGGTTACGCTCGGGCAGGCGCTGTCGGAGTTGATCTCATTGGCAAGGCGCCACCGGATGTCGGTGCCGCCGGTCTTCCCACTCTTGACGAAGGCGCTGGTGACTGCGGAGGGGCTTTCGCGCTCCATAGACCCGACGCTGAACGTATACGAGATCGCGCAGCCTTATGCCCGGCGTCTGCTGGCGAGCAGATATCAACCGGAGAACGTGATCGAAGGCATGGGTGAACTTGCGATGGAGTACGCCCGGTACATGGAGGACTACCCGGAGCAAATCCGGCTGCTCCTCACGGAACTCGAAGACGGCGAACTGGAGGTTCGGCTCAAGCACCGGGGACTCGACGAGCTCGTCGGCGAGGTGGACGTGCTCGCCAACCGGCTCGTGTTCGCCGTGGTCACGGCCGCGCTCCTCGTGGGCTCCTCGATGCTCGGCGCGTTCGTCCGGGGCGGGCCACAAGTGCCGTACCTCGGGGTACCGGTGGTGGCCTTCGTGGGTTTCTCGGTCGCGCTGCTCATGGCGTCGGTGCTGCTGCTCGTGATCTTCCGCTCCGAACGGTTGTAGCCGGCTCTAGTCCTCGGCCGCCCGGCAGTCCTGTGCCTGGCAGTCCTTGAGGGTATCCAGGCGGGCGCTCAGGCGGGCGAGTTCCTTCGGAGGGGCCTCGTTGGCCACGTTGTTCAATTCAAAGGGGTCCTCCGACAGACGATAGAGTACGGTCCTGCCGCTGGCGTACTCGACGTACTTCAGGCCGCCTTCGCGGAGAGCGTACCATCCGCCGTCGCCGTGTCTCTGACTCATGAGCCCGGTTCTCCAGGTGGATGGGGTATCCTTGCCAAAGAGAGGCTGTAGGAGCCGCCCGTCGGCGTAGTCTGGGGCATGGGCGTCGGCCATCTCCAGCAGGGTCGGCATGACGTCGTTGGAGGAGACGAGGGCCTCGGATTCCGCGCCAGCGGCTACGCCAGGACCTCGAATCACCAGCGGAAACTCGGTGTCGAGGGAGTAGGGCGTCTGCTTGCCCTTGGCCCGACCGCGGCGGTAGCCGTCCGGGTGCGCTCCGTTGTCCGTGTAGAAGACGAAGTAGGTATTGTCTAGCTCGCCGCTCTTCTTGAGGATCGTGACGGCTCGCTCCACGAAGTCGTCCACCGTGGCGAGGTCTCTTAGCTGGCGGCGGTACTCTTTGTCCCCATTCCGTTCCGCCTCGGCCCCGTCGTAAGGTATGTCCGGGCGGTCGGGAGCGTCCACGTTCCGGTAACGGTCCCCATACTTGGGGGCGAAGCCATTACTGTGCGGGGCGTAGAAGCCGGCCCACAGGAAGATCGGCTGCTTCAGCCCAGAAGCATACCGGAGCCAATCCTGGGCCTTGTTGGAAAACATCGTATCTAGGTGATCCCCCTCATACTCCCGGATCGTCCCCTCTTCGTTGTAGCGCATCTGGCGGTGCTCGCCTGATTGGACGACCCACCTGTCGAAGCCGGGCGGGACGCGGCGGGTCTCGTAGTAGTTGAGCCACTTGCCGATCAGGGCCGTCCGGTAGCCCGCGCTATCGAGACGGGTAGCGAGGTTGTCCTGGAGGTGCCCCTGTTCCCTGAAGCGCGGGTAGCCGCCGAGCGGCGGGTTGTTGGAGAGTACGCCGTGGTTGTGGGCGTACTGGCCGCGCATCAGCGTTGCTCTACCCGGACAGCAGAGCGGGTAGGAGGCGAAAGTCTCGGTAAATGTCTTCCCTTCATCCACCAGGAGGCGCTGGACATTCGGCATCCGGGCCAGTGAGTAGTAAGGCTGGTCGTCGGTCAGGACGAAGATGACATTGGGTTTCTCTTGTGTCGCCGTCGCGTCCGCTGTGGCCGTCGCTTCTCTTGCAAGAGCCGGAGCTCCGCAGCCGGTTACGAGGATCGCTAGGACGGCGACGATGGCGAATCGGAAGACTATTTTATCTCTCTGCGCTCGGATCAACGTTTCACTCTCGTTTGCGGCCAGGTTTTTGGAGCGATCAACGGTGCCAGATTATCGGCGCGGGGGCCTGCGGACCTTTAACGGCAGGTAGCCATCGTGTGTCGCACAAGCATACCAGAAGGGGGAAAGGAGAGCGCCGGACGAGCGGCGACGAACGGGTCCGAGGGCTGAAATGCTAAAATCTCTTCATGGAGATCCTGCGCGAAGAAGGCTACCCGAAGGCGGTGCCGTCCGTAACCATCTCTTCGCTTATAGCGAAGGTGGCGGCGTATGGCCCGGAAGGGGTGGAGGAGCAACTTGCCGAAGCATATGGCGTGGCGCACCGGGCGCACCGGGGGCAGACGCGAAAGAGCGGCGAGTCGTTCGTCTACCATCCATTGGCCGCCGCGGATATCCTGGCCGACTTGCGGCTCGACCCGACGACCATCGCGGCGGCGCTGCTGCACGATGTCCTGGAAGATACCGAGGTCACCAAAGGCGAGCTGGTAGCGCAGTTCGGCGACGAGGTGGCGGATATCGTGGATGGCGTCACCAAGCTGACGCGGCTGCCTTCCGGTAACCTGGAGGAGGCGCAGGCCGAATCCCTGCGGAAGATGATCGTGGCGATGAGCCGGGACGTGCGCGTCATCATTATCAAGCTGGCTGACCGGCTGCATAACATGCGGACGCTCGCCTACCTGAAGCGCGAGACGCAACTGAAGAAGGCGACGGAGACGTTGGAGATCTACGCTCCGCTGGCTCATCGTCTCGGCATTTATTCCGTGAAGTGGGAGCTGGAGGACCTTGCTTTCGCGACGCTCCATCCCCGACGCTACGAGGAGATAAAGCGGCTGGTGGCGGCGCGGCGGGCCGACCGCGAGGCGTTCATCAACGGGACGGCGGCGGAGTTGACGCGGGGGTTGGAAGAGGCGAACGTCGAGGCTGACGTGCGGGGGAGGGTCAAGCACTTCTATTCCATCTACAACAAGATGGTCCGGCGCAACAAGGAGTTCAATGAGATCTACGACCTCGCGGGGCTGCGGGTCGTGGTGGATTCGGTGCGTGATTGTTATGGGGCTTTGGGTGTGATCCACTCTTTGTGGAAGCCGATTCCGGGGCGTTTCAAGGACTACGTGGCGATGCCGAAGTTCAACATGTACCAGTCGCTGCACACGACGGTGATGTCCATAGACGGGAAGCTTCTGGAGATCCAAATCCGGACCTCCGAGATGGAGACGACCGCCGAATACGGCATCGCGGCGCACTGGATGTACAAGCATGGCCTCTCCGACAGGCAGGTGGATCGCCTGACCTGGCTAAAGAGCATGATGGAGTGGCAGCATGAGACGACCGACTCCACGGAGTTCATGGAGTCCTTGAAGGGCGAGCTTGTCGCCGACGAGGTCTTCGTGTTCACGCCGAAGGGCGACGTGGTGAGCCTCCCCGCCGGGGCCACCCCGATAGACTTCGCCTACCACGTTCACACGGAGGTCGGGCATCGCACCATCGGGGGGAAGGTGAACGGTCGCATCGTGCCGCTCGACTCGGAACTGGTCTCCGGCGACAGAGTGGAGGTCATCACCGGCAAGTCCGCCGGGCCGAGCCGGGACTGGCTCTCCGTTGTGCAGAGCGGTCGAGCTAGAAACAAGATCCGTCAGTTCTTCAACAAGGCCGACCGCGAGGATAACGTCGCTTCAGGACGCGAGAAAGTCCTCGCTTTGCTGAAGAAACAGCGGATCGGGAAGGTCCCATCCGGGATTCTCGAAGAGGTCGCACAGAGTACCAACCATCAGTCCCCGGACGACATGCTCGCCTCGGTGGGCGCGGGTGTGATCTCCGCTGATAACGTCGCCCATCGCATCATCGAGCGCGTCAGGCCGAGCGAAAAAGGGGACGAGAAACCCGCGAAGGCGAGCCCGGCGCTCACCCCGCTGCCGCTCCCAGACATCGAGGGCGCGACCGATGCGGAGACGGGGGTGCGCGTCGTCGGATCGAGCGGCATCCTCACCCGGCTAGCCCGTTGTTGCACGCCCATGCCGGGAGACGAGATAGTGGGCTATGTATCGCTGGGGCGCGGCGTTGTCGTACACGCGGGGGGCTGCGTGAACGCCAGGGCGCTCAAGTCGCGGGACCCGGAACGATTCGTCGAGGTCGAGTGGGCGGTGGGGAGTGGCAAACTATTCACCGTCGAGTTGCTGGTGGAGGCGCTTGACCGGATGCATCTATTAAAGGACATTACGGGGACCATCTCCGATGCGGGGGTGAACATAGTATCGGCGCGGGTGGACACCATCGAGGACCGGACGGCTCTCAGCCGGTTCGCGTTCCAGGCCGGGAGCGTGCAGCACGTCGAGGAGGTAATACGCAAGATCCGGGGCATCCCCGATGTCTATGGCGTGCAGCGCGTCTCCCGCGACGGTACCCCTCTCGAACGACAGGAGATGACATGACCGAGATCGAACAGATCCCACTGGACTTCGGCGGCTTCGGGGTGAACGCATACGTGATCCACGCCCCCGATGGCGACATCATCGTGGACGCCGGCGCCGAGCCCGAGAAGATACTGGCCGCGGCGAAACAGCCTGTGGCCGCCATACTCATCACCCACAACCACGCCGACCACATAAGCGCCCTCGATGAGGTTCGCCGCGAGACCGGAGCGCCGGTATACGCTCATCCGACGGACGCGGACGGAGCCGGGATCGAGGACTACGAGCCGCTCTCGGACGGGCAGGAATTGACTATTGCCGGAGAGGATATCCTGGTTCTTCACACGCCGGGGCATTCGCCGGGGTCGGTAACTTTTGTCGTGGGCGAGGATCAGGTGGTCGGGGATCTCGTGTTGCCCGGTAGCGTGGGGCGCACGGACATCTCCGGGGCTGCGTGGGAGGAGATCGAGGTTTCCTTGCGTAAGGTGATGCCGCTATGGAAGCCAGGCACTCGTCTCTTGGCCGGCCACGGCCCGGTGCTATCGGCGATGGAGGAGATGAAGAACAACCCTTACCTCCCGCCGGTCTCCGATTGAAAACCGCCAAAATGTACATCGGCGACACGACACTGAGGGTCGAGCAAACTCCGACTACCCGGAGCGAAGCGGCATGAGCTATAAAGGACCGCGCGGAACTTACGATGCTTTCCCTGGTGGGCCGGGGTTGCATCGGGAGCCGCACGAGCGGCCGGAGTTGTGGTCGTGGGTGGAGGGGATCTCGCGTGAGATGTTCCGCCGGTATCGCTACGAGGAGATCCGCCCCCCCATCTTCGAGGAAACCGGTCTCTTCTCCAAGAGCGCGGGGGAAGCCTCGGATATAGTGGTGCAGAAAGAGATGTTCGCCTTCACGGACAACGGGGGACGGGAGCTTGCGCTGCGCCCGGAAGGAACTCCAGGCGTCATTCGGGCCTACGTGGAGCACAGCCTTTACAAGCTCGCCCAGCCGCTGAAGTTCTGGTACATGGGTCCGATGTTCCGCCAGGAGCGTCAGCAGCGGGGCCGGTACCGGCAGCATAATCAGATAGGCGTCGAGGTCCTCGGCTCTGACGACCCGCTCACGGACGTCGAGGTCATCGCGCTACTCTACGACATCCACCAGGCCGCCGGGGTGCAAGACGAGGTCGTCCACGTAAACAACCTGGGCGACATGGAGACGCGCCGCCGCTACGTCCCTGAGCTTAGGGAATACCTCCGCAAGCACGTCTCCGACCTCGACCCGGATTCCGTCGCCCGCCTCGAGACCAATCCCCTGCGTACCTTCGACTCCAAGAACGAGAGCACCCGTGGCGTGCTCGCCGGAGCCCCGCTGGTCGGGGAATTTCTCAGCCGGGATGCGAGCGAACATCTTTCGACGGTGAAGGCTGGTCTCGACGCTTTGAACATACCCTACGAGGTAGATGAGCGGCTCGTGCGCGGGCTGGATTACTACACCTCGACGGTCTTCGAGGCTAAGAGCGCGGCCCTCGGGGCGCAGGATACGGTGGGCGCGGGGGGACGGTACAACGGTCTGATCCAGGCTCTCGGTGGCCCTGACCTTCCCGGCATCGGCTTCGGCTCCGGCGTGGAGCGCATACTCCTCGCCGCCTCCTCCCGCGAACTCGAATCTACCCTGGACGTGTTCTTCGTCACCCTGGCCTCGGAGGCCCGCATGATGGCACTCTGGCTCGCGGGCGCATTGCGGGAGAAGGGCATCTCGTGCGACCTGGATTATGGCGGACGGGGAGCGAAGGGCCAGTTCAAGCAGGCGAATCGTTTGGATGCGGCGTGGACGGTCGTGATCGGGGAGGATGAACTCCGTGAAGGAGTCTGCACACTGCGGGACATGCGCTCCGGCGAAGAGCGCAAAGTCCCCGTGAACGAAGGCGCGTGGGCTCTCCTCCAGGCCGTGGAAGGCCGGTAGCCTCCATCGGAGAGAGCGGCCCGGCCATCCCATCTGAACTGGTCGAGGCACTGCGCGAAGCCCGGAGCGTCGCCGTTCTAACCGGCTCCGGCATCTCGGCTGAGAGCGGGGTCCCCACGTTCCGGGAGGCTCAGACCGGGCTGTGGGAACTCTACGACCCCCAACGACTCGCGACACCTGAGGCGTTCGCCCGAGACCCGAAGTTGGTGTGGGAATGGTACGAGTGGCGCCGCGAATTGGTGGAAAAGGCTCATCCTAATCCCGGACACCGCGCGCTCGCGCAACTCGAAGCGCTGGTCCCTGACTTCACCCTGATCACGCAGAACGTGGACGGACTTCACGCCAGGGCCGGCAGCCAGAACGTGATAGAGCTTCACGGCAACATCCTGCGAACGAAGTGCTCCGTGGAGGGAATGTCCGTCGAAGAATACGAAAACGACGCCAGCCCGCCACTCTGCCCGAACTGCGGCGCTCCTCTCCGCCCGGACGTGGTGTGGTTTGGGGAGATGCTGCCTCACGAGGCGATGGAGGCCGCCTCCGCAGCGGCCCGAGGCTGCGACCTCTTCCTCTCCATCGGCACGTCGAGCCTCGTCTATCCTGCTGCCGGACTGCCGCGTGAAGCCCTCGCCCACGGCGCGGCGGTCGCCGAGATCAACCTTGACGAAACGCCGCTCTCTGCGGATGTGCGCCATGCGCTGCGCGGAAAAGCTGGGGATCTCCTCCCCGCTTTCGTGGACGCCTTGAAGTAGGGTGCGAACAGGATTTCGCAATCTACTCGAACCCCAACGACTCGCATGCCCGCAACGTCTACAAAAAGCTTCAGGCTTCGAGTTCTTGCTGATGGCTGATGGCTGATGGCTGACTGGCTACCCGCGCCAGGTCGTGGGCGAGCCCTTGCTCGGCGCGCCCGGCGAGACGGGCCGAGGTCGTGACCCGGACAGAGAGCAGGCGTTCTATGGGGATGCCGCGCCCGCGAAGTACGGCTTCAAGATGCTCGTCTTCCAACGAAGCGCGTGGTTCGAGACCGCCGACCTCGCGGTAGACCGCCGCCGTTAGGGCGAGCGAGGCACCGGAGAATTGCCAGTGTTCCGCGTTGCCTGGGGCTGAGGTGAGTTCTTCTTGCCTGAGACGGCCACGCTCCTTGTGCCAGCGCATTATGCTCTCTGGCAAGGTGCCATCGTCGGCGAGTTCGATGCGTCCACCGATAGCCACGGCGCCTCGCGAGGCGCCGTCCAGTTGCGCCGCCAGCCAGTCCGGGGCGACGACGGTATCCGCGTCGGTCGAGCAGATCAGACCTCCGGGCCGTCCGAGGCCGAGTAGCCGCGCGCAGGCGGCCTCCATGCCCAAACTTCGGGCGTGCCCAGACCCCAATCCCGGCCCTTCGAGGAAGTGCAAGCGGAAGTTTGGATACTTTCTCGCCACGTTTCGCGCCCGAACCTCCGTGTCGTCGGCGCAGCGGTCGAGCACGAGCAGGACTTCGTACTCTTCGAAGGCGACGCTTTGCTGGTTCGCCAGCGCATCCAGGCAAGCTTCTATGAGCGCCTCCTCGTCACGCGCCGGAACGACGACGGAGACCTTGAGTTTTGGGTCGGGCGGCGTCATTCGGGGAAGGATGCTCCGCCCTCGATCTCCTGTCGCCCTGCTTCGTACTCCTCGTCCGCGCCATGCGTCAGAATTCCCACGAGGACGCCGTCTTTCCCATACCGGGCGACGAATGAATCGCCATCCGCATCGAAGCGAAGCTCATCCCATCCATCGCCCCAGGCCCAGTATTTGAGCGTGTTGTATCCGATGGTGGACCAGAAGCCCGGAGCCATCGCCCAGGCGGCTTCTCCGCCCGCGATGACGGTCCCCGCGATGCGTCCGTGCTCCAAGGCATCGCCCCAATGCTCGACGCTCAGGTGGCGTCCGGCGGACTCGTTGTACGACCGGGTGATATCGCCTACGGCGAAGATGCCAGGCGCGCTCGCGCGCATCGAAGAATCAGTCACGACGCCGCCATCCACCCCAAGTCCAGCCGCCTCCGCGAGCCCGGTGCGCGCCTGGACGCCGGTCCCGAACAGGACGACATCGGCGCCGACCGTATCCCCGCCTTGTATGGAGACCTTGTGGCCGCCGTTCCGGCGTTCGATGCTTTCGATGCCCGCGCCCAGGCGAAGGTCTACGCCGTAACCTTCGAGCCAACCCTGAATACGGTCGGCGACCTCTTGGCCGAGCCGCTCTTTCTGTGGGGCTTGTTCCAGGCTGATGAGCGTCACGTCCGCGCCTCGCAGCGAGAGTGAAGCCGCAGCTTCGCACCCGATGAACCCGCTCCCGGCCACCACGGCCCGGCTCCCTTCGCCGGCGAGATCTTGCAGCCGGTTCGAGTCCTCCACGGTTCGCATCGTCAGGACATCGGGGTCGTCCGCGCCGGGGATAGGGATTCGTATAGGCTCGGAGCCGGTGGCGAGCACGAGTGCGTCGTAGAGAATTTCTTCTCCGTCCTCCGTCTCGACTACTCGCCGGTCGGGATCAATAGCAGTCGCGCTCGTCGCCAGATGCAGTTCGACGCCGTTTTCTTCGTACCAGCCTGGTTTTTCGATAGACAACTCTTCTTGAGGCAGTTCGCCGCGCAGGTACTCTTTGGTGAGCGGCGGACGGTTGTATGGCGGGTAATCTTCGGTGGTCAGGATGGTGACGTGGCCTTCGCCTCCGGCGTCGCGGTAGCTCCGGGCGGTAGAGAGGCCAGCAGGGCCTCCGCCGATGATCACGAGTCGTTCGTTCTGGTTCATGCGGGTTTCTCCAAAAGATCGAGCCGGTATTCGGCTTCGGTGAATGATTCCATGCGGACGAGGCGGGTGTTTCCCACGAGCAGTTCGTGTACCTCGTCACCCTGCAACGGGTAAGTCTTCGTCTCTTTTCGCCAGTGGACGACGAGCAGCAGTCCGCCCGAGTCGAGTGTGTTTTCCAGGCGACGCAGCGTCTCCAGCATCGTGTCTCTGGGCAGATAGTAGAGGACTTCGGAGACCACGATCAGGTCGAACGGTCCATCTGGCGTCTCTTCCGGAAGGGTGCGGCGCTCGACGCGAACGTGCTCGAATCCCGAGAGCCGCTTTTTCGCTTCAGCGACGGCGCGCTCGGAGGTATCAACGGCCAGTAGTTCGTCGCAGAAGGGCGCGAGCATGGCGGTGAAGACCCCGATGGACGAGCCGACCTCCAGTGCCCGCCGGAAGCGGCGTCCGCCCAGTGCCTCCAGCGTCCTCGCGTACTTGCGGCGTTCGTAGTCGCTGGTCTCGAAGTTCCACGGATCACGGGAGCCCGCGTAGAGTCCCTCGAAGTAATCCCGATCCAGCCGCTCCCTCATGGGCGATCTCTCCTCTTCTGGATCGCCTGCCGCCCGGCACGGGCGAGGGCTGGTTCCAGGCGATGTTGGAGGAGGAGAAGTTGCAAGTCTCGCCGGGCGCGGTCCAGGTCTCCAGCCACGGCGAAAGGGTGGGAGCCGACGGCGCGGGCGGCTCCATCCAATATGGCGCGGCACGAGGACGCGATGGACTCCCGCAGGTGGATGGAGAACGAGGACATCGAGGCGACCGGATTGGCGTCGGCGAAGCGGGATGCGTGATCCAACCACCGGTCCATCGTTCTTTGCGCCGCGAGCATCTTTCCAGCCGCCAGGGCTACGATGTCGTCGGGGTCGTCTCCCGATTTCGCTGCGAGCGTGGCGAGCGCGGCCTCTACGGCGGCGTCGGCGATTCCAGCCCAGGTTACGGCGGTTCGCACCGCGTCGCGCGAAAAATATGGCTCCCGGATCAACTCTCCCGGCGCACCGAGCATCGCGAGAATCGGCGTCCCGTGAAAGATGATGCGATGGCTCTCGGATGAGCGCATCCCCGCCCCCCGGAACCAACTCTCGTCTCTCTCCACGCTCCCGTCGAGGTCCACGTATGCCAGAAGCGGCGGTCCCGAACCGTCTGGCCCTCGCACCGCGACCAATGCTCGGTCGAGGCCCGTCGAGCCGCTACAGAAGGTCTTCACGCCCTCGATGACCGGGCCGTCCGCAGTGTGTATCAGGCGCGCCGGTTCTCCTTCGCCGGGGATCGGGTCGGCTCCCCAGACGCCGAGCAGGAGTTCGCCGGACGCGACCGCTTCGAGGTCTTCTGAGCGAACCGGCTCCGGCGCAAGGGCCGCCAGACGCTCGACGCCATTTAGATGGCCGTCCAGGATGCGCCCCACCGAGCCGTCCGCCGCGGCGACGGCTCGCAGAACCCGCCACTCATCCGAAAAAGATGCCCGCCGGTCGCTCTTTGATTCGGGGTCCGGGACGGGAAAGGCGAGTATTCTGGCTTCGGCAAGCGACCGGAACGGAGCTGTCGGAAAGCCAGGGTTTGCGTCGCGGGTGGCGGCACCGGCGCGAATGACTTCGAGCGCGGAGCGCAGGCTCGAAGCCAGCGCCACCTGGTTCCCCGCGGGGAACCAGGTCAAGAGGCCGCCTTCGGGGCCGGGAGCGCGGTTACGGTGTCCGCGTTCATTGCGGCGGGCTCGCAGCCGAGTGACCGCGCCCGCTCGACGAGGGGACCGGCGAGGCGAACCGTCTCCTCGCAGCCGACGCGCCGGGCTCCGGGGCCGAGCCCATCGTGCATGAGGACAATGGCGTCCGGGCCGAGCGTGGGCGAGATGACTTCGAGCATCGTTTGCGCGTTGTCGCCGCGCCAGTCGTGAGTATCCGCCGTCCACGGGACGAGTGTGAGCCCGAAATCTTCCGCGACGGCTGCTGTCCAGGGCGCGAGGATGCCCCACGGCGGACGCCAGAGCCGGGGCGTTATGCCGAGTCTCTCCAGGTTTCGGAGGCTGGATCCAACATCAGCCTCGACCTCTTGGCGGGTCATATCCGTGTGGCGGACGTGGCGCGCGCAGTGCAGGCCGATGGCGTGTCCCGCGCTTCGCAACTCCGAGATCAGACGCGGAAACCTCACGGCGAGCGGAGCTATCACGAAGAAGGTGGCCGTCGCGTCCGCGAGCCGCAACGCTTCCAGGACCCGCGGCGTCCAGATGGGGTCGGGGCCGTCGTCGAAGGTCAGGAAGATCCCGGAGCCGTTCGATGCGTCACCGGTCCTTCTTGCTTTCAAGCTTTTGCCTTCCGGGATGCGAAACATCTCATAGAGGCTTCCCTATCGGCGGGCTTTTTAATCCCGGCGTTCAGCCTTCGCCAGGGCTTTTCTTGCGCGGGCGCACGCTGATGCCAAGCTCGGCGAGCTGCGCCTCGGCGACGGGTCCGGGAGCGTCCATCATCTCGTCGCGAGCGGCCTGGGTCTTGGGGAACGCCATCAC
>Ga0136615_10001133_pt1 | contig 12627 bp, 12 predicted proteins | sample AntDrymUQ2882206_2_FD_106647 | JGI IMG/M metagenome (GOLD analysis project Ga0136615, IMG submission 106647) | Polar desert sand microbial communities from Dry Valleys, Antarctica - metaG UQ288 (22.06) | ecosystem: Environmental > Terrestrial > Soil > Desert | place: Antarctica: Dry Valley...
AACTAGGGCGCGACGACGAGTGCTTTCGCACGGTCTTGGCGAAGAGCCTGGACCAAGGAGAAATCGGTCTGTCGCGCCCACATTGGCCGCATTGTGAACGACCAAAACCAAGATACAAGGAGCAGAGATACCATCGGGCGGGGTCTGAAGAGCAAACGAACGAGAAGTTCGGAACCCGGTTCTCCATATTCCACCATACCCAAAATACAGAAGGTGCTTCTCGCATAGAGGAACCGCACACGGGTGTGCCCGGTCCGCTCGTGCCCCCGGACCCGGCCGAACACCGCGTCTAGCTGCGCACTGTCGTGCCGCTGTCCCGGCGCGTCCCGCGGGCGCGAGAACACTCGACGGTAAGATGTGCCGGATGGCCGATGCACAAGGTTTCGCCTCCTCCTAGAATCCTTCTCTAGAACGTCACAACGGAAGTGCAACGAGCCAGGAGGTAATAGAGACGCACATGGTGAAGCGTGGACGAGCTAGAGTGAAGACGCTTTCGATCGAACAGAGGCATAGGAATCGGTCTTTGCTCTCGCTACACCAAACTACCCTACGACCCAAAGGATAGGTGGATCCAACTTGCACAACTCACAGTCGAATGGTGGGGGAAATATAGCTTCGATAGACTACGCAGTCAGTTCTAACGGCGCGTTTGGAGGAACGCACGAGGACGAAAACACACTCTCCCGGGGGAATCCCCTTCGAGGGATCTGGCGCCGGCTGTGGCTGATCCTGCTGATAGTGGCTGTGTGCATGGGGGCGGCCGCGGTGTTCAGCAACTTGCAGACGCCCACCTACCAGGCTTCCGTCAGGATACTAATAGGGCAGGACGAGGAGGCGACCTACACACCGAACCTTCAAACCGAGGTTATGGGCCTCCAGCTGCTCACGAAGACCATGGCACAGGCGGTCCCCTCCCGTAACATAGCGGAGGAAGTTGTCCAAAGGCTAGATTTGTCTATGGCCCCGGGAGCTTTGCGGGGAAATTTGGAAGCGAAGCAGGTCGCCGACACCCAGTTCATCGATATTAAGTACAAGGACTCCGACCCTGAGAGAGCTCGGCTGATCGCCGATACCGTCGGCGACGTGTTCTCGGAGCAGGTCTCGGGGGTAAACCCGAGTTCCAACTACACCGTAAACGCGACGGTTTGGGAGCGAGCGGCCGCGAGCCCCGGCAAGGTGAGTCCGCAGCCGGAGCGCAACGTTCTTCTCGCGCTGGCGCTGGGCTTGGTGGTCGGTGTGGGCCTGGCTCTCTTATTGGATTACTTAAAGGACGCCTGGAGATCACCGGAAGAGGCGGAGCAGGTCTCGGGGGTTCCTACCCTCGCAGCTATCCCAGCGTTCAAGGCTCGTAAGCGTAACAGGGGAGGAAACTAAAGATGGCCCGTTCCCGGAGCGAAACATTGGTCCAGAGAGAAGCGAAGAGCGACGATCTCTCCGGATACCTAGTCACCGTCCTGGACCCCACCAGTGCCGCGTCGGAGGCCTACCGCACCCTACGCACCAGCCTCCTCTACGCGCTGGTCGACGACACGCCTGCAAAAGTCATCGTGGTAACCAGCCCCGATTATTCTGCGAAGGGCAAGAGCACCGTCTGCGCCAACCTGGGCGTAGTGCTGGCGCAAGCGGGCAAGAACACCCTGATAGTAGACTGCGACTTTCGCAGGCCCGTGTTGCATGAACTCTTTGGTCTGCACAGCACCCGGGGGATGGTGGATATCTTGGTTGGGGAGCACGACCCACGAGAGGACTACCAGGAGCCGTTGCCGGACTCGTGCCTAAAGGTGTTGGCAGCGGGTACCCCGCCGCCTAATCCGGTGGAGCTTTTGGGCTCTCGGCGCTTTTCGGAGTTCCTCGCCAGCGTCAGGGAAGAGTTCGACTACGTGCTCATAGACTCGCCGCCCACGGGACCGGTCTCGGACTCCGCAATCCTTGCCACTCAGGGTGACGGCGTCCTGCTAACCTTGGACGCTAAGAAAACCCGAAAAGGGGATGTTCGGCGATCTGTGCGCAGCCTGACGGCCGTTGGGGCCAATGTCCTCGGTACGGTCATGAGCAACGCGAAGAAGCAGAGGCGGCGAAACAAGATCGCCCGTGCCAAGATTCGTTAACGTTCCGTCATGAAGGAGCTAGCATTAGCGCCTCTAAGGACCGCAAGATGAAGGTGCTGTACGTCGCGGGGTGGGGTAGGAGCGGCAGCACGATCCTGGGCAGAATCCTGGGGCAAGTAGAAGGCTTCGTCCCGGTCGGCGAGCTGCGGCTCATATGGGATAGAGGCCTAATCCAGAACTGGCTCTGCGGCTGCGGCGTACCCTTCCGGGAGTGCCCCTTGTGGTCGGAGGTGGTGTCCCGAGCGTTTGGGGACGTGAGCCGCGCCGACGCGCAGAGGATGATCGATCTGCGCGAGAGGGGGCTGCGCACCCGGCACCTTCTTACGCCCGCCCGCAACCTCTTGCGGGCGAGGGTGGACCGCGCGGGAGAGTATCCCGAGGCTTTGGAGAGGCTCTACCGTGCCGTCCGAGACGTAAGCCAGAGCAGAGTGATAGTCGACACGTCGAAGCTGCCTACCTACGGATACGTGCTACAGAACACGCCCGGCATCGAGCTCTACACCCTCCACCTCGTGAGGGACCCGCGTGCCGCCGCCTACTCCTGGGGGTACAGGAGAAAGCCGAGGGCCGATCGCAAGGACGAGCCGAACAACCTCATGACACGCCAGGGCTTGGTCAGAAGCTCGCTGGCCTGGGACGCGCGTAACCTAGCCACAGAGGGCACCTTCGGACGAGATCCGGAACGTTACATGCTGCTGCGTTACGAAGACTTCGTCGAAGACCCGCGAGGTTCGGTGGAGCGCATCTTGCGGTTCGTGGGCGAAGAGGAGGCGATATCCCCCTTCATCGGTGAACGGGAGATTGCACTGGGAGTGTCCCACACGTTCTCTGGGAACCCCGACCGACTCCAAGGCGGTACCGTGAAGATCAATCCTGACGAAGAATGGAAGAGCAGCTTGAGCATCGCCCGACGGGTGGCGGTCGCGGCCCTCACGTGGCCGAGCTTGATGAAGTACGGGTACCCGCTCTGGTCGCGCCGCGGAGAGCCCGCGAGCGCCCTTCAAGAGAAGATCGAGACGGAGTAACGCCATAGGGCGCTGGTTGACGAAAGGGTTCTGGGCCGTGATGGACCAGGGGTTGCTCGCAGGCTCCAATTTCGTCCTGAATATACTACTGGCCCGCTGGCTTACGCCCTACGAGTACGGGGCCTTCAGCCTGGCTTTCGCCATCTTTCTGTTCGTCGGGGCTCTTCACCAAGCAACGCTTCTAGAACCGATGCTGGTCTTCGGCTCGGGTAGGTACAAGGAACGCCTCCCCGAGTACCTCGGCACCCTCGTCTATGGTCACCTGGGCTTCGCCATCCTGGGCAGCCTCGCGTTGGTTGCGGCCGCTTTAGGGTTCGCGCTGTGGGGTTCAAGCTCGCTGTCCGCTGTCTTACTGTCCCTAGCGCTCGCTGAGCCCTTCATCCTCCTTCTTTGGCTGATGCGCCGGGCGTGCTACACCCGCTTCGAGCCCCGCCTGGCGGCTTCGGGAGGGGCTTTGTACATGGTCCTGATGCTGGCGGGGGCTTATGCCTTGTACAGGTTCGAGTGGCTGTCCACCTCCACGGCGCTCGGCGTCATGGCGATCAGCAGCCTGGCGGTGAGCCTCTGGCTGGCGGCGCACCTGCGCGTGAAATTGCCGTCGCTGCGGGGCGGCGGGCTGACTCGGGAGTCCCTAAGAAGCCACTGGGAGTACGGGCGCTGGTCGGTGGCGAACCGAGGGATGTACTGGTTCCCGAACAACGGCTACTACCTCCTCCTGCCCGTTTGGGGCGGCCTCGAGGCCGGCGGCGCTTTCAAGGCGCTGATGAACCTGATCATGCCCATGCAGCAGACCGTCACCTCCCTCATCGTTCTCCTGCTCCCGTTCCTCGTGCGGGCCAGGGAGCAGCCCAAGAAGTTCGACTCTAGCGTGCGCCTGTCTCTCGTTCCCCTGGTGCTCGCTGCGGCCCTGTACTGGTTATTCATCGGGGTCTTTCACGACCAGGTGGTGTCCCTGGCGTATGGAGGACGGTACGCGGAGTACGCCGACCTGCTCTGGATCTTGGGGCTTTTGCCCGTCGCCCTCGCCGCAAATGAGGTATTCGCCCAGGCCCTACGAGCACTCGAGCGCCCCGACGCGCTGTTCCGGGCCTACACGCTCTACGCCGTGATCGGCGGCATCCTGGCCGTGGGGTTTATGTACGCATGGGGAGTCGTCGGTGCGGTGGTGGGGATTCTGGTCTCTCGGGTCGTCGCGACGGCGTTGACGGCCACGGTACTGTCGCTGGTGCGCCGGCGGCAATCATCGGCCGATGACCCGGGCCTTCTTGCTCAAGGAGAGCTTGCTCGGAAAGAGTCGGAGGGTCGATGACGGTCGCGGACCTGGGCCTGTTCTTCCCGCCCGGCTCACACGTGGTGGCACTTCCCAACTGGGAAAACCCACGCCTGTACCTACCCGCGCGTGGTCCTCTCCGAAGCTGGAGACAGAGTTCGTTCTACCCCGCTTTTCGCCCGGGAGCCCGACTCTACCGCCTCTCGCTCAGGCTCGGAGCCGCCGCAGGGCTGGCAGAGACGCGCACGGTCCTTTCGAGCGACTGGCCCCTACGCAGGTTCACCCAAGAGATGCTGCCCCAGCTCGCCTCCGCGGCGATCCTGATAGGCACGTCCGGCCCGGCCCAAGGGATCACGGTGCAGTTGCGGGACGAAAAAACCCAGGTGCTAGGCTACCTGAAGTATGCGCACAAGGACGCTGCTCTCAGGAGGCTACGTCACGAATATCATATCCTCTCTAACCTACCCGCGGGTATCGGGCCAGAGCCGCTAAAGTTCGGACCCTTTGGCAACGGAGAGGCCCTCCTGAAGAGCGCCCTTCCGGGGGAACTGCTAAGCGCGGCCTTGCCCCCGCCGAAAGCTTTGCTCAGTTTGCTGAACTCGTACGTCGTTCTTCCCCCCGTGCCCTTGAAGGACCATCCGTGGGTACGTCGTGTGCGCGAGCTTGAGACGCCCGAGCTCGACGCGTGGTTGGAGCCTCTAGCGGATAAGAGCTGGCCGGTCGCGGTGCAACATGGGGACTTCGTCCCGTGGAATTTGCTCAAAGAATCCGACGGTACGCTACGCGCGGTTGATTGGGAGTACGCTACGCTGGAGGGCTTTCCGTATCTGGACCTCGCTTATTACGTCCTCCACACCTCAGCTCTCATCCACCGTCGATCTCCCCTGGAGGCCGCGTCTCGCGCGCTCGAGTGCCTATCCCGACTATCGAGTTTTGCGTTGAATACAAGGGAGGCCCAGGCTCTGATCTGTCTCGCGGCCTTCGATGCCTACCGAAAATCTTCGGAGGACGGGCAGCCCCCCGACAACGGTTTGCAGGTCTGGCGACGGGCGATCTGGGGAGGTACGGCTTGCAGTGCTTGATGAAGGTCCTCTTTCTGCTGGCGCGGTTGGTAGACCGGGTTTACCTCTCTTTTGGGACTCGAAGCGAGCCTCGCCAGGGACCTCCACGAACGAGCGCGCCGCCTAACCCACGCAGAATAGGCCACCTGACCAATGCGCCGAGAAGCTACGTTTTCTACCGTTTTCGATATGTTAGCTGACCGTGCGAACGATCTTCCAGGGGACGAGAAGTTGAGCGACAGCCGAGCTACGGCCACTACTACTACCCTTACGAGGCCAAACTTCCTCATCATAGGCGCGGCGAAATCGGGGACCACCGCACTGTGGCACTATCTGAGGCAGCATTCCCAGATCTACATGAGCCCTAGAAAACACACGCGTTTTTTCGCCTTCGAGGTCGAAGATCCGGGCTTCCGCGGGCCGGGCACCGAAGACCCGAGCTTGCACTACACGATGCCCTACGCAATCGCCGACATCAGCGCTTACCATGCCCTCTTCGCTGGCGCCACGAGCGAGACGGCCATCGGTGAGGCGTCCCACTCCTACCTCTACGGGCTGCGGGCTGCCGAGCGCATACAAGAGTACGCGCCCGATATGAAGCTCATCGCCGTGCTTCGCGACCCGGCCGAGAGGGCGTTCTCGCACTATCGCCAGATGATTCGCGACGGGCGCGAGCCACTCGACGATTTCGTTCGGGCGCTCGATGAGGAGGAGGCACGCATCCACGACCATTGGTGGCCCGACTTCCACTATGTCCAGGTGGGGCTCTACCACGCGCAGCTAGAGCGCTACTTCGAACGGTTCGGGCGCGAACAGATCAAAGTGTACCTCTACGAGGAGTTCACCTCCGATCCGTTAGGGGTGCTGCGGGACGTCTTTCGTTTCCTGGGCGTGAACGATGGATTTGTTCCAGAGGCAGCCGTCAGATACAACGCGTCGGGCGTTCCGAAGAACAAGGGCCTGCACGCGTTTCTCCAGAAGTTGAGGTTGGTCAGGCCGTTCGTGGAGCGGCTCCTGCCCGAGGAGCACACCCGACGCCTCTTGCGCGTCGGCAGCGGCCTGCACAACCGGAACCTTACCAAGCCCCGGCTCTCGCCGGAGCTACGCGCGAGGGTAACCGACGCGTACTTTCGGGACGATATCCTAAAGCTCCAAGGCCTGATACAGCGGGACCTCTCGTCCTGGCTGGGACACGGAAAGGAGGACGGCGAGAGGTGAAGCGCATCAAGAAGGCTACGGCTCTACGTAGGCGAGCTTCCGGCCACCTTCTCTACGCTCTACCGGCTAAGGCAGAGAGATCGGACCGTGCGGCCGATGACGCAGTCGGTCATAGAAGGGTCCCCGAGAGTGACCGACATGCTCGCCGTCTGGGCCTTCGAGTAAGCGCAGCACGAGGAAATACGCGGGGCCCGCCACCCCTACCGTCCAGCGCAGGCAATCCGCGCGGCGTGATGGCGTATATCTACCCTCGTGCATGTAAGAAAGCCCAAAGACGCTGGGATGTCGTTGTTCATATGAACTCGCAGAAGCACCTTCGCGAGCTCGATCCATATAAGACGGAGAAGAGTTAGGATGATAAGACACGAAGCTACAGACCGAAAGTACGGAAAAGTGAGAAGTGCCTCCCACGTGACGATGCCCAACTTTCTCATCGTAGGCGCGCCGAGGGCCGGCACCACCTCGTTGTGGCACTACCTCGAGAGCCATCCCCAAGTCTACATGAGCCCCGTAAAGGAACCCAAGTTCTTCGCCTTCGAGGGAGAGGAAGCCGACTTTCGTGGCCTTTCCCCCGAGGACTCCCCCGGGGATACCAGTGTGCCCTGGGCGATCACTGACCTCGAAGCCTACCGCGCCTTGTTCGGTGGCGTTACCGACGAAACCGCCGTGGGTGAAGCCTCCACCATTTACCTCTACTACCACAAGAAGGCATCTGAGCGCATCCGGCACTACGTGCCCAAGGCGAAACTAATCGCGGTCCTGCGCGACCCCGCCGAGAGAGCCTACTCGCACTTCCTGTTTATGCGGAGCCACAGCCGCGAGCCACTCACCGACTTCGCCCAGGCACTCGAGGCCGAGGAGGAGCGCGTGCGCGAGCGCTGGTGGCCCGCCTTCCACTACACGCGGGCCGGCTTCTACCACGAGCAGCTCTCACGCTACTTCGAGTTGTTCGGGCGGGACCAGATTCGAGTCTACCTTTACGAGGACCTAAAGACCGACCCTTCGGGGGTAACGCGAGACGTGTTTCGGTTCCTCGGGGTAGACGACGCGTTCGTACCGGAGGACATGGACGTAAGGCATAATCCCTCGGGCATCCCCAGGAGCGAGAGACTGTACGCGTTCCTCTACTCGGGGTTTCGACAGGCCAGGCCCTTTGTCGAGCCACACCTCCCCAAGAGATTGCGCCACCAGGTGCCACGCGTCGTAGCGAGTCTCAAGAACCGCAACCTGGACAAGCCGCGGCTCTTACCGGAGGTGCGGGGGAGGTTGATCGGTGAGTACCGGGATGACGTGCTGAGGCTGCAGGATCTCATCGGACGAGACCTCTCTTCTTGGCTCGAGTAGTGATGGTGTAGAGTCGGACCAAAGAGCTCTTTGCCTCGCACGACAGGTTGGAACACCTTATCTACCAGATAAGCACGGCCTCGAACGGCGGGTAGGGTCCTTGAGATCCTCTGATGCTGACCTTCGGCGAGTATGTGTACCCGTACTCGCCGACGCGGAGCCCAAACCGTCGCCCGCGGGCTCCGAGATGATACGCGGCGGGTAGTGGAGAGACCTTTTGTCTGGCTGCGTAGTAAGCGGATGAGTCGCGGATCACGAGTTTTCCGGTCGAGACGACGGAGGCGCTGATCTACTCAGCTCTATGATCTGACCGACGCTACGAAGGCCGGCGAGAGAGGTAGCGTAGGGGTCTTCTCGCATCGGGTTGCGCTTCGGCGTATCACTAGCGACGTTAAGGCCGAGCGATCTTGATAGGCCGCTGGTAGAAGGAGAAAATCCTACGGAGTGGCCGCGTGAGCAGCTGAAGGACGACCTCGACCCGGTCTTGGCCGAACGCTCTGAGGCGTCCGAGGAGGAGCACGGGGTGGCATCTCTCTGCTCCGATAACCACCGCGGTCGAGTAGTGTCAAATAGGCCACATGGCCGATGTGCCAGGGCGTTCTACTCTATAACATCACTCCGAAACATCGTCTCGATAGGGGGATTCCCTCTATCGAGAGATCGGAGAAGACCGTACGGTCGGAGAGGGCAAGGTGTTTACAAATCTAACCGACGATGTCGTAAGCCTCTACCTATTGGGGATCATGGGCCTGTTGATCGGGCTGCCGGGTATCCTGTTCCTCGCTTGGAGGATCACCCGTCCTCCGTTTCGGATCGCGTCTTTTCGTTGGCTGTACCTGGCGTGGATTTGCCTCCTGGTCTCCGCATCGGTCTGGACCGTCGAGCGGGGGGCGCGCTTCTCCGTGGAGGAGGCGGGGGCCGACAACTATACGCGCCTGGCCTTCTTGGGGTTCGGGATCCTGGTGATACTGGCCGTCGGCGCCATGTACAGGTTTGCTTTTTTCTCGGAGCTGGGGAAGGGGGCATTGGGGATCTTCTTCCTCTTCTCCCTGTGGGGCTTGGCCTCGACCGCGTGGTCGGTCTCGCCCGCCGGAACGCTCTATAAAGCGTCCGAGTATTGCGCTATGCTGGTGCTCTTCGCTTTAACGGCATCGATGATAAACATGGCCATAAAAACCCCAAGAGACCGCTTTTTCGCGTTGAAGAGCGTCTTCGACTTCAACTGGTTCCTGCTCTTCGCGCTGATCGCCAGCGTCTATGCGGGCATTCTCATCTTCCCTGAACAGGCGTTCACGAATAAAGACGTAATCGAGAACGGGGTGTTGAGCTTCTCGCTTCAGGGCGTTATCCCAGGGTTGGCTAACAACGCGGTGGGCCAGCTCGGGGCCCTCATGGGGATCATCGCCGTGGCCAGGCTTCTCCAAAGACCGGGGGCCTGGGTGCTCTGGGTGCCAGTCCTGGCAGTCTCCCTGCTCACGATGGTGCTGGCGGAGAGTCGCTCGCCCATACTGGCCTTCTTCGTGGCCGTCGCCGTTCTCATGGCTGCGAGTCGCCGATTCTGGCTCCTGATCCCGTCCGGCGTCCTGCTGGGTGCGGCGGCCTTCTGGCAGTTCGGTGAGCTGTCGTACGATTTCATGAGGAGGGGCCAATCTGACGAGAACCTCGCTAACCTCACGGGGAGGGTCGGGTACTGGCAAGTAAGCCTGGAGGCCTTGCGCGAAAAACTGCCCGAAGGCTACGGAGCCAACGTTGGTGGGAGGCACGTTCTGCGGGATGCCTTGGCGGAGCATGGGGCTACGACCGCGCACAGCACGTGGGTTGAGGTGTTGCTCGACACGGGGGCGGTGGGACTCGTCCTCTTCGCGGCAGGCCTGATCGTAACGTGGTTCTTGTTGTTCAAGTTCCGCTCCCGCGCGATGGGTCACCCCATCGGCCGCCTGCTCTGGTTCGACTGCCTCGGCGTCCTGGCCGTGATGAGCGCGCGGTCCGTGTTTTCCGTCGCCATGGTTTGGTCTTTTAACGTTCTTACTTTCGGTGTCATCTTGGTTTTCTTAGGCGTGATAAGGAGGCAAGCGGTTGGAGCACGACACTCGGGTGCTTCTTTTGCACAACCGGTACCAGCAGCCCGGCGGCGAGGATCAGGTATTCGCGGCTGAGGGCGCGCTTCTGGAGGCGCACGGCTACCGGGTGCTCAGGTACACTCTACACAACGACCAGATAAACGGCATGAGCCGGCCGGCCTTGGCCAGGGCTACTATCTGGAATGACAAGGTGTACGAGGAGTTGCGTGTGCTCTTCCGGGAGGAGCGCCCTCAGGTGGCCCACTTTCACAACACCTTCCCGCTCATCTCCCCGGCAGCCTACTACGCCGCGCGGGCGGAAGGGGTGCCCGTGGTCCAAACTCTGCACAACTACCGCCTGCTCTGCCCGAACGCCCTCTTCATGCGCGAAGGGCGGGTGTGCGAGGATTGTCTGGGTAAAGCGTTCCCCTGGCCGGGGGTCGCTCACGCCTGCTATAAGGGCAGCACGTCGTCGAGCGCGGGGGTCGCCGCTATGTTGGCCTTTCACGGCGCCAAGGGCACGTGGAAGGAGGCGGTAGGCGTGTACGTTGCCCTGACCGAGTTCGCACGTCAAAAGTTCATCCAGGGCGGGCTGCCCGCAGAGAAGATTGTGGTCAAGCCCAACTTCGTCCACCCCGACCCCGGGATGGGAGATGGGAGGGGCGACTACGTCCTCTTTGTGGGCCGCCTCTCGCAAGAGAAGGGCGTGGGCACGCTGCTTGCGGCCTGGGACGTGCTAAAGGAAAAGGCGCCCCTTAAGATCGTAGGGGACGGGCCGTTGGCGTCCGAGGTGGAGAAAGCCGCGGAGCGGTCCGGAGGCGCGATAGAGTGGCTGGGGAGGCAACCGAGGGAGCGGGTGCTCGCCCTGATGAAGGACGCGCGGGCCTTGCTCTTCCCTTCCATGTGGTACGAAGGTTTCCCCATGGTCATAGGAGAAGCGTACGCCGTCGGCCTGCCGGTAATCGCCAGCGACCTTGGCAGTATGTCCTCGCTCATACGCCACGGACACACCGGGCTCCTATTCACTCCTGGCGACCCGCAGGATCTCGCCGTGCAGGTTGAGCGGGTTTTTGCGTGCCCGTCGGAGCTAGAGCGGATGCGCGGGGAAGCCCGGACCGAGTTTGAAGCCAAGTACACCGCAAAACGCAATCAACGATTGTTGATGGAGATCTACCGAAACGCTATTGAACGCATGGAGGTGCAAAAGGTATGAGCTTGGACTCGCGAAAAGTGTTGGGTATGCGAGTGGATGGGACCTCGTACAAGGACGCCTCTCGGCGCGTGGTGCGATGGGCGCAGGAGGAACAGTCGGCCTACGTGTGCGTGTCCACCGTGCATATGGTTATGGAGGCGTTCGACTCCGACGGGTTCCAGCAGGTGGTGAACGGCGCGGACCTGGTGACGCCAGACGGGAGACCTCTGGTTTGGGCGTTGAAGACCCTGGGGGTAAGGGGTGCGTCTCAGGTGCGGGGGACCGATCTGACAACGGCCGTCGTCGAGCGCGCGGCGCGCGAGAACGTGCCGATCGGATTGTACGGTGGCACGCCCGAGCTCTTGGAGTCGTTCGTGGAAGTTCTGAAGGCGCGCCATCCCGGGATCCAGGTAGCGTGCAAGATCGCGCCACCGTTCCGTCCCTTGACCCCTGAGGAGGACGAAGCGGTGACGCAGGAGATCGCGGAGTCAGGCGCGCGCATCTTGCTCGTGGGGATCGGCTGCCCCAAGCAAGAGAAGTGGATGGTGGCGCACAAAGGACGCATCTCCGCGGTGATGCTAGGGGTGGGAGCGGCATTCGACTTCCATACGGGTCGGGTGCGCCAGGCCCCGCATTGGATGCAGGTGACGGGGCTCGAGTGGGTGTTCAGGCTGTTGATGGACCCAAAGCGGTTATGGAAACGATATACCAAGCACAACCCGAGGTTTGTGGGTCTATTTCTACTACAGCTGCTGGGCTTGCGGCGTTTCGATAGAGGGCCGGATTCGGACGAGTTGGAAGGTTACGCTGCTAGACCGTAGCGGGTTTGCGGTCTACGTCTTCCGGTACCATGGGGGCCTTGAGAGACGAGCGTCTTCTGTAGTAGGGCAGACGAGCACGGAATACGAAAGTCGAGGCTGAGCGAGAGCCCTGGTCGCGAGATTGAACTCTTCGGAGCACGTGAGCCCCCGTGAAGCTCGGGAGCCGATTGCTCCCTGATGGACGGCCTGGTACTCTGACCCACGCCCACGGTTCAAGTACCGTCGCGTCAGTAAGTCGGCCGAGCCTCCCGCATGTCTTACATGCTTCCGAGCCGGCCTCAAAACTACGTCGGCACCCGATCTCGTCCCAAGAAGCTGGTGAAATCGACCTAACCGGCCCCGATGAACGCAGCTAACTCGCAGCAAGCTACCCGGCAAAACGTTGTGAGCCCGTCAGCATGGAGGACTAACTAACTATCTCAAAACTCTTACGGTCGGGTATCATCTTCGGTGCCCCCCGAAAGAAGAGGTGCCGATGTCCGAGCAAAAGCCGCTTCCCACTATCTGGCGCACTCCCGACCAGCTGTG
>Ga0136615_10001134_pt1 | contig 12615 bp, 9 predicted proteins | sample AntDrymUQ2882206_2_FD_106647 | JGI IMG/M metagenome (GOLD analysis project Ga0136615, IMG submission 106647) | Polar desert sand microbial communities from Dry Valleys, Antarctica - metaG UQ288 (22.06) | ecosystem: Environmental > Terrestrial > Soil > Desert | place: Antarctica: Dry Valley...
ATCTCGTAGGGCGTGGAGAGGTAGAAGTCGAGGGCCGAGAGGAGCCGGCCGAAGGCGCCGGGGATCTGGGAGATCGCGCCGCTCAGGTCTTCGAGTACGGCCGCGGCCCGCTCCCGGTAATCCTCGCGCTCGAGGAGCACGGAGAGCCTCAGCAACACGTCCACGGCGACGGAGTTGCCCGACGGAGACGCGTTGTCGTAAACGTCGCGCGGGCGGGTGACGAGCTCTTCGTGGTCGGCGGCCGTGTCGTAGAAGACACCCTTCTCCACGTCCCAGAAGAGCTCGAGGACGGCGTCCGCTAGGGAACCGGCCTCCCTCAGCCAGCGCGTCTCGAAGGTCGCCTCGTAGAGTTCCACGAGCCCGTCGGCGACGCAGGCGTAGTCCTCCAGGTAGCCGTTGAACCTGGCCCGGCTGTCCTTGTACGAGCGGCGGAGGCGTCCGTCGACCACGAGCTTCTCCATCAGGAAGGAGGCGTTCTTCTCGGCGATCTCGCGGTAGTCCTCGCGATCCAGGACGCTGGAGGCGAAGGCGAAGGCGCGTAGCATGAGGCCGTTCCAGGCGGCGAGCACCTTCTCGTCGCGCCCGGGACGCACCCGCTTCTCACGCTCGGCGAGGAGCTTCTCCCGGATGCGGACTATCCTCTGCCACAGCTCTCCGGCGGAGATGTCGAACTCGGCGGCGACGGCCTCGGGAGGGCGCGGAACGTTGAGGATGTTCTTGTCCTCGAAGTTTCCCCGCTCGGTGACGTCCCAGAAGCGCATCGCGAGCTTCGCCTCGTCGGGCTCCAGGGCGGCCTCTATCTCCCCGGGCATCCACACGTAGAACTTGCCCTCCTCGCCCTCGGAGTCGGCGTCCTCGGCGGAGTAGAAGCCGCCCTCGGAGTCGGTCATGTCGCGGGCGACGTAGTCGAGCGTCTCCTCGGCGATCCGGCGGAAAAAATCGTCGCCCGAGACCTGGTAGGCCTCCAGGTACAGCCGGGCGAGTAGCGCGTTGTCGTAGAGCATCTTCTCGAAGTGCGGGACGAGCCAGTACTCATCCACCGAGTAGCGGGCGAAACCGCCGCCGAGCTGGTCGTAGATCCCACCGTTCGCCATCTGCCGGCACGTGTGCTCGACGCCAGCGCGCGCGGCCCGGTCCCCGGTCCTCTTGTAGTATCGCAGGAGGACCTCGAGGTTCATCGTCTGGGGGAACTTGGGCGCGCCGCCGAAGCCGCCGAAGCGGTTGTCCAGCTGTCCCAGGAGGGAGGCGGCGGCGCTGTCGAGCAGCTCTTCGGAGAGGCCGGTCGTGGGGGCGGAGGCGCCGGTCGCGGCTTGGAGGTACTCGCGGACGCTCTCGGCGCTCTGCATGACCTCGTCGCGGCGGTTCTCGTAGGCGTCGGCGAGGCTCAGGAGAAGCTGCTTGAACGAGGGCATGCCGCGGCTCGGGACCGGCGGGAAGTAGGTGCCGCCGTAGAACGGGGCGCCGTCGGGGGTTATGAAGACGGTCATGGGCCAGCCACCGTGACGCGTCATCGCCTGGACGGCGGACATGTAGATCGAATCTATATCCGGCCGCTCCTCGCGGTCGACCTTTATGTTGACGAAGTGCTCGTTCATGAGCCGGGCCGTAGCCTCGTCCTCGAAGGACTCCCGCTCCATGACGTGGCACCAGTGGCAGGCCGAGTAGCCCACGCTGAGCAGGATCGGTCTGTCCTCTTCCCGCGCCTTCCTCAGCGCCTCCTCGCCCCACGGGTACCAGTCCACGGGGTTGTCTTTGTGCTGCAACAGGTAAGGGCTCGTCTCTTGGGCCAACCGGTTCGCCATGATCTCCTCTCGCTGCCTCGAAGGTGCTCTCGCCGCTGTTCCTCAAAACGTACCATACGGAGGCCGTGCTACGCCTGGAGCCGGTCGGCCACCCAGCGTTCCGGTTTGCCGGCTTCTCGGTTTTGTCCGCTCCGGCGGGTTGCCGACACGGCCAAACCTCCTGACCTGCAAAGGGGCTCGCGCCTCCGGGGACGGGTTGCTCGATCGCTGACTTTCAGAAACCGGACAGCGCCCCTTCTGCGAGCCGGTCTCGTTTCGGAGCTCCTTGCTCGCGTATCGAGATTCGACGATGGGGGAGCGTAGGACTCAACTTCAAGCCGTCACTTACCGGGTTCATCACTGGGGACGAGAAGACCGCGCCACAAAAAGACCGGGGTTCGGAAGCCCCGGTATATCGACGAGGTATCGTCAGGCGCGTCGTCGCTGGCCACGCTTAATCCTGCGCATCGGAGACGGCTCTACGAACTGGGATCGACCGGGATCCGGTTCTCGCAGTTGACGGAGGAGCCGCGGTCGGTGCGGCTGTTGCGATCAAACCTGAGCGTGGGAGGGCGGAAGAAAAGCGTCTCCGCCCTCCACTGTTGCGTACGGGACCGAATCCTATAGCCTCGGCCCTTGTCCATTCTCGCTGACAGTCAGGGCGGCCCCGAAGAGGCCGCCCCTTTCGCAGCTCCAGAGAGAGCCGGACTGTTTGGCTTCGTCGATCTACCGGACGATCCTGCGGACCAGGAGACCGCCGGCCACCAGGAGCGCACCGCCACCCAGCGCGAACAGCGAGGCGACGCCGCTACCACCGGACTTCGGCAGCTCCTTCGCCGGAGGCGGAGGCGGCGGGGGCGCAGGAGCCGGAGGCGGCGGGGGCGGCGGGGCAGCCTTGGCCGGCGGGGGCGGGGGCGGGGGAGGCGGCGGAGGCGGTGCAGGCGCAGCCTTAGGCGGCGGAGGCGGAGGCTCCTCGTCACACGGGGCCTTGGCCACGACGCCTCCGGCCTTCGCCTCTATGATCCCGTCCTTGCACTCGGCTTCGGCGACGGCGCCGCCGGCCTTCGCCTTGGGCGCTGTGGCGTCCGCGACGACCGCCGGGTCGTCCTGGGCCAGCGCCGGCGCGACGGCGATCATCGCCACCGCCAGCATTGCCGCTAGCAACATCAACTTCCTCAACTTCTTCTCCTTTTCGTTCGTGTTCTGTAGTCCGGAGGGGGCGGAAGAAGGGTGTTCCCCGCCCCCCGTTCTATTTCGAACCTCGTCTGTCTGGCCGGCCTATCCGGCCGCTCCGGGCTCTCCCCGATTCATTTCTTGCGCGAAATCACCTCCCTAGTCGAAGTCGAAGCCGTCTGCGTCATCGACCTCGAACTCCACGACGCATACGATCTCGTCGTCGTCGAAGTCGTCGCAGTCCACGTCGTCGACCTCGAAGACGAACGGCGTGAAGAACGGGAAGAACCCGAACTCGTCGAACTCGTCTTCATCGTCGCAGAAGTCGTCGCCGTTGAAGTCTTCGCAGAACTCCTCGACGAAGTCGTCGAAGCCGTCCCCGTCGAAGTCGTCCGCCATCGCGGTGGCGGGTGCCGCCATCATCACCGCCATCGCCAGCATCGCTGCCAGCATCATCAGCTTCCTCAATTTTTTCTCCTCTTTGTTCGCGTTTTCGGATCCGGACCGGGTTACCAGATCGGTGCGTCGAGTACCTGATCCGTCACCCCTCGTCCGGGGTTCGCCTTTTCGGGTCCCCCTCCCCAAGGTAGGGAGGATTACCCGGGGGAGTAGACTAACCGGGGCGCTCCAGGGGCCCAAGCAGGACCGGGCTCGGCTTCGGCAACTCGCAAGAAGCCCACGAGAGCCTACCGACGAGGGGTCGCAGCAGGATCAAGCCCGCCGCCAGGACGCAGATCAACAGCGGAACGACGCCGCCGAGACCTACCTGGCCCCCGACCGACGGGGAGTAGTAACCGCCGTCCAACGGCGCGGGAGACGGCGGCGGAGGCGTGTCTTCCACGGGTTCCTTCGCTCCGCCGGAAGAGGGCTCGGCGGGAGCTTCACCGCCCGGGGCGAGTGCCTCGGAGACGTCCACGGCGGCGCCGTGGAGCGCCTCGACCGCACTACCCGCCGCGACCTCCAAACTCGATAAGAGGAGCGACGCTTCTCTCGACGGGTCCATGACCGGCGGTGCCGGCATCGGCGGCTCCTGGAGGGCCAATCCCGGTGGCGGGGCTTTCCGGTCGGCGACGAGGGGCAAAGGCCCGACCGGCACGGCTTTGGCGACTCCGTTCCCCTGACGGGAAGCCGGCTGCACGCCCTCGGACGTGCCCGTTGGCGCGAGCACCAGGGGCTTCTCCTCGATGCGCGACGGTGGTGGTTTGTACGCTTCGGATGCGATCAGGCCCCGCGCCGGTTCCGGCACCCCCGGGTACGGCAGCGCGGGGCCGAAACCGGCCGGGCCAGGCGCGGGAGGCGGCGGATCGGCGAACGGTACAGGGTACCGTGAGTCTGGCACAGGCCCGAGATCCAGCATCGCCACCGCCGGGTCGTACGCCAGATCTGGCCCGAACGTGATCCCAAAACTCTCCGGCATCGCCGCTTCGGTCACGAAATCGATCCAGGATGCCGGGTAGGACTCTTCTAGTAGCGCCAGGGCAGGCTCGGTCGCACCGGGCATTACCAAATCGGGTTCGGGACTGGACGAGGACCCGGCGTCGCGTTCGTCGACCGACGGCGGCGAGTCTGCTGGTAGCTTCGCGGTCGCGGGCTCGGCGAGTCCTGCGTCGGAGACAGGCGTACGCTCCAGTTCGGTTACCGTCGCGTGCATCTCCGGCGCCGGGCGTTGTTGAGCACGAGCTTCACCGGCGGCGAAGACGAAGGCGCCGCCGGACAGGACGAGCACCACGAAGAGGGCCAGGGCCTTTCTGCTCCGTAGGCCGGTCCGACCTACGATCCCGTTCGGCTGTACGAGCGACAAGTGCTCTATACTTCCGATCTCTCTGATAAAGTCCCCCCCCCGGAGGAGCTATCTCCATGACCACTTCACTACAGGTGCAGCGAAACTACACGACTAGTTTGCCACCATATGTTGTGGGATGTCAACATTTTTTCGTAGATAGAGTGGAAATTACCAGCTTTTTTAGCGTAGATTTCCTCTTTCGTTTGCCAGTTTCGGGAGATGGGTAGTAGCGAGCGCGAGAGATTTGGAGGCGGAGAAAAGGAGCACGCATGGATCCCGGCGCACAGATCACCGGCACCAGAGACGAGCATTACAACCTCATCAGCGTCCTCTACCACGCTCTGCAGGGGGCAGACACCTGCAGCGGGTACGCCCTCGACGCCGAGGCGGCCGGGGACGAGCGTCTCGCCGCGTTCTTCCGCGAGGCGGGGGTGATGCATACACAACTCGCCGATAGGGCGAAGGGTTTGCTGGGCATCACGGACAGCGGGGTCGCGCCGGAACCCCCGCAGGGAGACGTCGCGGGGGGCATCTCGCCCGGGGACATCGCGGGGGGCGTCCCGCCCGACGAGACCGGCGGTGGGGGTCCGCGGATCGGTTAGGCCCTATCGCCGGCGTTTAGCCACCGGCGGTGGTGGGTACGCGTAAGGTTGTAACAAAAGCGTCTCGAGGAGGTAGTGGCCGTGTGCTACTCCTACAGAGATTACCGGGAGGAAGAGGAAGCCCGCAAGAGGCGGCAGGAGGAACTGAGCCGTCGGCGGGAAGAAGAAGCCCGGCGGGCCCGGAAGAAGTCCACGGACAGAGAGAGGGTGCTCGTAAAGAGCTAGCGAACAAGACAGACGAATAGAAGACGCGGCCCCGGGGTATCGTCTCCGGGGCCTTTTGTTGTGAGAGTCTAGAAAGGACGGCGAAGATTTGACGGAGAATCGCATAAGTAGCGAAGACGTAGACTCGACCACGGCGCTTTTGAACCAGGGCGTCAGGAGCATTGCGATCGAGCGGGCGGTGTCGGAGATGGAGGGCTGGCGGAGGAAGCTCGAGGCCTCCGGCGACCCCGGCCTCCAGCCCATCGCCGGCAACCTCGCCGAGCTCGAGCGGCTGCTCACGGCCGACGAGTCGGACGCGGCCGCCATCGGCCGGTTGCTTACGGAGCTTGGGGATCGCACCGAGGCGGTGGTGGTGAGCGGGACCGCGACCCCTATAGCGGACAAGCTACAGCTTCTGAGCCAGTTGCTCACCGACCAGGGTCGCTCCGTCACGGAAGAGGCACAGCGTTCCACCACGCAAGGGGAGGCTCCAGGGGGTAGAGATTATCAGGTTTCCCCGGCACAAAGCACGTAAGCTTTGTTATCCTTTTGGCTAGAGAAGCAGGGAAGAGAGGAGCAATCATGGACGTAGAACAGCTCGAGCGCACCGCGAAGGAGCTCGTGCCTCCGGGCAAGGGCCTTCTCGCCGCGGACGAGAGCTTTGGCACCATAGGCAAGCGCTTCGAAGCGGTCGGCATCGAAGCCAGCGAGGAGACTCGCCGACAGTATCGGGAGTTGCTGTTCACCGCGGAGGAAATCGGCGAGTATCTCTCCGGCGTGATCCTCTTCGACGAGACCATCCGGCAGAATACCTCGGACGGCAAGCCACTGGTCGAAGTACTCGAGGGGCAGGGCATTATCCCCGGGATCAAGGTGGACAGGAGCACCGTGGACCTGCCCCTTGCCCCCGGTGAGAAGTACACCCAGGGCCTGGACAGCCTGGGCGAGAGGCTCGAAGAGTACGTGGAGATGGGCGCGCGCTTCACCAAGTGGCGGGCGGTCATCACCATCGGCGACGGCATACCGACGGTCAAGTGCGTCGAGTCGAACGCCCGGGCGCTCGCCCTGTATGCGGCCTTTTCCCAAGAGGCCGGACTCGTGCCCGTGGTCGAGCCCGAGGTCATCATCGACGGGGATCACTCCATCGAGCGCTCCTTCGAGGTCAACGAGTGGACGCTGCGTAGGACGTACGATGCCATGTACGAGCAGGGGGTCCACCTCGAAGGGACGCTTCTCAAGCCGAACTTCGTCATCAACGGCAAGGACGCGTCCGAGAAGGCCTCGGTCGAGGATGTCGCCCGGTACACGATCGAGTGCTTCAAGCGCAGCGTACCGGCAGCGGTGCCCGGCATCGTCCTCCTCTCCGGCGGCCAGAGCGGCGAGGACGCGACCGCGCACCTGAACGCGATGAAGTCCATGTACGACAACCTCCCGTGGCAGATCTCCTTCTCCTGGGCCCGGGCGCTGCAGGGCAGGCCGATGGAGATTTGGGGCGGAGAGGAGCAGAACGTCGCGGAGGCCCAAAAGGTCTTCCACCACCGCGCCAGGATGGCCTCCGCCGCCGTCTCCGGCAACTACTCCAGGGAGATGGAACAGGAGCAAGCCGCTTAGAGAAAGCTTTCAGCTGGTCAGCGGTCAGCTGCCGTCTCCGACCGCCGGCTTCCCGCCGGCGGTCGGCTTTTTGTCCTGACCGGGGCCGGCCTACGGCTACCCGGTGGCTTACGGCTGCGCCTGGATCCGGGTCCTCTCCAGGCTCTCGATGTCGGGGGCTTCCTGCGTCGCGAGCGGGGCGCCGTCCCTCTGGGCGCCCGGGTTGCCGGCCTCGGTGACGAACGTCGCCAGCGTCACGGCCGGCTGCGGCGTGGGTGAGTTGACGGCCTTTACTACGCGGTAGTCGGTCGTCCACAGCTCGGGCGTGAGCGTGCAGAGGAGGTAGCCGCGGTCGTCGTTGAAGAACTTTATGTGCGGGTTGTCCGGGATGGCGAAGCTCGTGGACCCCGAGCCGTTGCCGCCGCTGGTTATGGAGGTGCCCACGTACTCCGTCCCCACCGTCCGTGAGTTCGGCTCGTCGAAGTTCGCCTTTACGTCGTTCGCAAAGTTGAGGTGGATGTCGCCAGTCAGGACGACGGGGTTCTCGATCTCACGCCGGGCAAGGAAGTCCACTATCCGGTTGCGCTGCCCCTCGTAACCGTCCCACGCGTCCATGTTGTACAGCGCGGCGTTTGGGGCGGCGTTCAGGTCCAGCTCGGCGAAGAACACCTGCTGGGCGAGGACGTTCCAAGTGGAACGGGATCGGCCCAGGCTGTCGAACAGCCAACGCTCCTGCTGCTCACCTGTCATCGTGCGCCGTGGGTCGCGGGTCTCCTCGTCGGGCGGGTCAAGGAGGTCACCGTTGGCCTGGTCGTCGCGGTACTGGCGGGTGTCAAGGACGTTGAACTGCGCGAGGTCGCCGTAGGCGTGAACACGGTAGAGGCGCAGGTCGGGTCCCCGGGGGAACGAACGCCGGGAGAGGGGCATGTGCTCGTAGTAGGCCCGGTAAGCGTTCGCGCGCCGCTTGAGGAACTTCGCGGGGTCCGCGTCGTTCTCAGAGATCTCGTCGGCGTAGTTGTTCTCGACCTCGTGGTCGTCCCAGGTGACGAGCCAGGGGAAGGCCGCGTGCGCCGCCTGCAGGTCCTCGTCGGTCTTGTACTGGGCGTGTCGTATCCGGTACTCCCCAAGCTTGTTCGTCTCGGAGGCGGGCTCGTGAAGGCGCACATTGCCGGAGTTGGCCAGGTACGCCTCGGGGTCCGGGGGAGGAGGATACTCGTAGATGTAGTCGCCAAGGTGCAGGACGAGGTCTAGGTCCTGCTGGGCCATGTCGCGGTAAGCATGGTAGTAGCCGTGCTCGTACATCTGGCACGAGGCGACCGCGAAGGCAAGCTGCGCGGGCGAGGAACCCGAAGCCGGCGCCGTCTTGGTCCGACCTACGGGACTCGTCTCCCCTCCGGCCTTGAACCTGTAGAAATACTCCCGCCCGCTGCCGAGGCCCGCCAGCTCGACGTGTACCGAATGGGCCAGCTCGTACCGCGCGTCCACGGAGCCTCGACGGATGACCCGCCGGAAGTTCTCGTCCGTCGCCAACTCCCAGCGCACCGGCACTTTCTCTTTGGACATCCCGCCGTGACCGCCGTCCGCGAGCGGCTCGGGCGCGAGGCGCGTCCACAACACCACCCCGCCGTTGGAGGAAGGCTCACCGGAGGCGACGCCGAGGCTGAACGGGTAGTCCGAGAATCGTGGCCGGGCCACGGCCTTCTCCGTGAACGGCCCCAGCCCGAGGATGAGAGCCGCGGTACTCGCACCGCTCAACTTCACGAACGTCCGGCGGTCTATCTCTCCCAGAGATGCCATAGGCCCGACCCGCCGCTTCTCCCAGTTCCCCCGTATGCCCAAAGCACACCTCTCTCCGCGAGCAAATGCTCGCAAACAAACCCGTCCAACGTCGTCACGCGTACGGTAACAGCGGCACAGCCGCTCGCGGTTTCAGGATGGCAAACTCTTCGTTAAATGCGGATGAAACACACTATTGGGCCCGCGGGGCAGCGAGCGTCCCAGACACGATAAGGCCCGAGTTGAGTTCCTAGACTAATCTCCTCGACGAGGCCGTCGTCCGGATATCAAGCTCGCTAACGGAGAGGAGAGCCATGCCGACGAGGGGTGCGCTTCGGACACGAGCGCGTGGACCGTCCGTTCCCAGCCCTTACAGACGACTCGCGCGGTAGACTCGGACCTCTACCGCGCGTTCGCCAGCGGTGACGCGGCTCTGGATCGCCGTTCAGAGCAACGGCCCAGCGAGGGTCAGGACCGGACCCGGTCGGCCCTCACCATTAGGCGCTTCCCGAAATCCGGGGGGATACACGTCTGGAGCGTCACCATATCCCGGTCTCGTACCTCACCCATCGCCCAGGAGTCTCCCGGCCCGACCGCGAACTTCTCATTCACCCGGTACTTGTAGGCCTGGCCCCGGCCGTCCTCGAGCACCAGCTCGTCGCCGCTCTTCAGCTTGTGCAGGTTGTAGAAGGCCAGGCGGCTCGGGGTCTGCGGGGCGCCGAGGTAGTGGCCCGCGATGAACACGTTCTTCTGGCCGCCCTCATCCCCCGGGCGAGAGGTCTCCGGCACGTGTACGAGGCCGTTGTCGAGATCCTCCCGCCGGTCGGAGCTTGCGACGGGCATGTCGTAGAGGCCCAGGGCCCTCGCCGAGAGGGTCATCCCAGCGTTGGGGTTGGGGGCGAATTTACGGGGTTTGCCGGTGGAGGCAACCTCCTCGCGGGAGGGACGCGTCCACTCGGTAGCCGCCAGCCGGGGCGCGAGGTCCGAAGCAGCCGCAGACTGGGCGCGGGTCTTGAGCTCCTCCTGGCGGGGCTCCTTGCCGGCACGATCGTCTACCTCCAGCTCCCTGCCGCGAACCCTTACCGTCTCGCCGCCTGACGTCTTCCGCGCCTCGCTAACGTTGGACTTCACCTGCGTCGTCCCGCCGCTACCAGACTTGCTCTGCGTCTCGCTGCGATTGGTCTTCCTCTGCGCCTCGCCGCCGGTGGTCTTCTGCGTCTCGCTGCGATTGGTCTTCTTCTGCGTACCGCCGCTAGTCTTCTTCTGTGCGTCGCTGCTGGTCTTCTTCCGCGCGTCGCTGCCGGTGGTCTTCTGTTGCTTCCCGGTGGTGTTGGATTTCTTTTGCGCTTCGCCGTTGGTGGTCTTCTCCTGCGTCGTCCCCTTGCGGGGCTCTTGCTTCTGGCCGCGGTCGGACTTCTTCTTCTCCGCCGTCTTCTCGTCGTTCCGGGAACTACTTGCGGGGGCGCCGGTGGGCAGGAGGGACTCGTCGGGAACGGTGTCCGCTACGACGCACTCTTCGTTTCCGGTCCCCCCGTCCTGCGACGATGTCGTACCGTCGCTTCCGGTGCCGTCGTCCTGCGAAGTCGTACCGTTACCGCTACCAGTCCCCTCGTCCTGCGACGTCGTCAAGTCTTCTCCGTTCGTACCGGTTCCCGTGTCCTGATTACCGGTCCCCGCATCCTGGTTCGTCGTGCCGGTGCCGGTGTCCGTCCCCGTATCTCCGCCGGTATCGGTGTTCCCGTCCGTAGCGTTCGCGCTGTCGCCCGTAGAGTTGCCGCTGGCAGTGTTATCGCCACTAGCGTTGTCACCGGTAGCGTTGTTCTCGTTCGTGCCAGTCGGGGTGTCTTCGCTGGTATTCGTACCCGTATCCTGGTTCGTCGTGCCGGTGTTGCTGCCTTTGTTCCCGAACTCGACACACTCGTCTTTGCCGGCGGCGGCCGTGGCGCTCTTGTTTTGATCCTCGGTTCCCGTCTGGGCTCCCGACGACGTTGCCGACAGGAGCACCAGAGAGAACGTCATCGTCGCGATCGCGAGGAGGAACACACCGGGCCTTCTTCTACTCGAAACCATCGGTCTCCCCTCGTGTTTCGCGCGGGTAAGGGAGCACCCGAGAAGGTCCAGGCTCCGTTCCTCTACGCCTCACGCCGTTCACCCTTATATTGTCAACTAATGCGAACTATGACGGCCGGTCCTGTGAAAGTCGTGGGAGAAGAATGAGAGTTTTCCCATCGTCGTGAGGGCGGGCGGCCCGCGCAAGTGCGGCTTCGCACGAGAAGTTCCCCGGCCAGAACCATTCAAGGCCGCCGTGCGGAGAAGCCGGCTGGTAAATTGTCCCAAGGTTTACGCCGTGGACTGGCGCCACCGTATGCACTCGGACCCGCTGAAGGACCTCTCGAGCAATCGGTAGCCGGGGGTGCGTAGCTCTCTATGGAGTTTTGGATCGGGCTACTCGCGGCAGACTGGACCGAGGAGCAGATCCTGGACAACTACCCCAACGCGAAGAGCAGACCTCCTGGCCGTCTTCGCTCATGCTATCGAAGCTACGCAAGAGGAACGCGGTCTTGCCTGCGCCTGTTAGTACCCTGGCAGTGCTCGCGCTCCCCATGAAATTCCTCGCCGACGAAGATTTCCCGTTCGACACAGTACGCCGCTTGGGCCTAAAAGCCACCGCCGAAATCGCCGCCACCGAAATCGCCACCACCGTAGTCGCCACCACCGTAGTCGCCGGAGTCGCCCCCCGCATCGTCGTAAGTCCCCTCGTCTCCCGATTGCTCGCTGGTGTCGCCCTCGTCGAAGCCGCCCACGGAGTCGAGAAACTGCTGGGCAACCAGGCTACCAACGAAGCCTGCCGCCAAGCCGGCGAAGATCGAGCCGCCCATGCCGCCCATCATGCCGCCCATGCCAGACCCCCTGCCCACGCCGCCGAAGGTGCGCTCCATCGTCCCCGGCTGGCGCATCTCGGCCCGCGTCGCGAGCCGGGCCAGGCTCTTAGGGTCGTCACGGTCCCCGGCTAGCGCCGCCCTTTCCCCCTCCGGTGTTACCGCCGCCAACTCGCGCAGCGCCTGCGCTCGCTGGGCCGGCGTCAGCTGCGCAAACGCCTCTTCGTGAGCCTGCTCGATCGTCTCGGGCGGCGCGGTTCTGAGCATGTAGCGGTAGCGCTGCAGCGCCTGTTCGTCGGCGTCCGGTGGCTGCTGCCCCCCGTCGCCGGGGCCGCGGGAGGTTGGCGCTGTTGGCTGCGCCCGAGGCTCCTCCTTGCGCCCGAGAAGCCAGTCAAGCAAGCCCATGAGTCTCTCCTTCTGCTCGGCATGCAGCGACCGTATGCCGATTACCTGCCGCGCGAATTCTTCGGGGAGTATATACCGCCCGCGCGTTCTATAAGGGCGTCAGGTTGATAGCTGAAGGAGTGTAATACGGAATCCGGGTGGAGGGTTCCATCCGCTCGTGTGCGGGAGTCGGGAGGCGCTTCGCTTCGCTCCCCCCGGCGAGACGCCGGGGGTTCCAAGAGGTCGGGAGTCTGGAAAAAGGAACACGACTCCCGGTAGTAATCAAACGGATTCCGTATAACCGAGTATTAGAGCCTCGGCCCCCGAGAGAGCCGGACGTCTCTTCCTTACCCGGGTGCGAACGCCTCGATACTCAGGCGCGGTCGGCGCGGACGATGAGGCGGTTCAGGAGGTCCGGGAAGGTGCAGGTCTGGAGCGTCACC
>Ga0136615_10001136_pt1 | contig 12609 bp, 18 predicted proteins | sample AntDrymUQ2882206_2_FD_106647 | JGI IMG/M metagenome (GOLD analysis project Ga0136615, IMG submission 106647) | Polar desert sand microbial communities from Dry Valleys, Antarctica - metaG UQ288 (22.06) | ecosystem: Environmental > Terrestrial > Soil > Desert | place: Antarctica: Dry Valley...
GTTGAAAAAGTCGCCGATGGACCGATTGGTGGCCCCGAAGCGGGTTCAAAACGCCCAAAAACGGGGCTCTCGGTGTCCGAAAAGGGCTCAGAGAAGGGCACGAAGGAGTTTTTCAACAGGCTCTAATATTCTCGGAAACCCGGATAGTATAAGAAGAATAAGACGAGCCGGGATGTGTAAGCCTCGCCTTACGCCCCGGTTACTAAGAGGCGACAATTATCACGGAGAGTGCCAAGCCAAGCACCGCTATTAGTAAGGGTAGCCCAGCCCAGAGGTGGTTCAAGCGGCATTTCCATATCCAAGACTTTATCGGAGATTTTTTATAATCATCTTTGTGGCTGTTGCTTCCTACAGCTCTAATAGCATCAATATCTAGCCCTGTTTCTCCTCCGAGGTTGTCGCGGAAAGACTTCATAATTTTGGTATGCAAACGATTCTTCTCGTAGTGCTTCAAGGAGAACAACCACCCGTATACACCTAGGACTATCAAGGTAGCCGAAGCTATCAGCGAGTTAGGCTGCAAACCATTGTTAGCGATAAAAGTTACCAGAACACCTGATACGGCGAGTATTATCCAGCTCATACGCTCTCGTTGCGTCTCGTGCTGCCTAGCTTGCTGTGCATGTTCGTCATACATTTTCAACAGTACGTCGATACGCGAAGAGTTATCTTCCATCCCGTTCCCCACTTAGAATCATTCCCCGAGGCTCCGTCCTTTTCCCTACTTCCTTACTTCGATTAATGACAGAAAATAACGAAACAGTCAAGGGTAGGTAGTAAGTTAGGCCGTACCCGTCTACTAGAGAAGTAGGTTGCCTCTATTCACTCTATTGCCGAGAGCAAGCGAGCCTGTTGAAAAACTCGATCCAGGCACGTTCATGGCTGCACAGACCGGCTCTAGAGGCTTCAAATCGGGCTTTAGAGCCCCGAAACAGGCGGTTTTCAACCCGAATCGAGGACCGGAAGCAGTAACGGGGAGTTTTTCAACAGCCTGGGGTCTTCTCGGAAACTCACCTTACGCGTGAGGCCTGCTGCTCGGTTGTAGCTCCCGCTCCGGTCAAGAGCGCAAAGCCTAGCCACGCCACGCCAACATCGAAGACAACGGCCCCTGGTACGCCGATTGCGGGGGGCAAGAAGGGCAACGCCTGAACTACGGCCCCGACCAGCACGAGTACAGTGGCCACACGTGGGTACGCTCTTGCCCTAAAGATAGCTGCACCCAAGATTAACCATCCCACAGTCAGAAGCCCGAAAGTCAGTATATTCCCAAACATCACAATACCTGGCGGATCGGCCAAGAGTAGTTCAGGGGCCTCCTGGGCCAGAGCGGGCGTAACGAAGGCCTCTGACCAGATCCCGCCGGCCGCCAGTATCTGGCCAGCAAAGGCCAAGGCGAAGCCTATAAGCCCAAGGACACCAGTTGCCCCCGAACGAGCAGCATAGATGCCGACCAGCCCCCCAGTTAGCAGCACTACACTAATCAGCGCCAGCCCTATTGAGAGAGCAAAGGAAGCCGAGGTGATGCTCCCGATGGGGTCATCGAAGTCTAGGAGGAGTGTCAGAAGGTCTGAGACCGCAAACAGTACTCCGCCTACCAGGGCCGCCAGCCCCCCCAGCCGGAGGAGGTTTGAAGATGACATCTATATCCCTTCTTGCCCACACAGGTCCCTTGTTAAGGCGAATGATGACACGGACTGAATCCCGGCGCTGCCTAAGAGCTTTAGCGTCCTGAGAGCGGCAGTGGAAAGCAGCCTAGTTGCCTCTATTCACCGAATTGCCGAGAGCTTCAATTCTCGGAAACCCGTATTCAGCCTTGCGCATCCTTATTCAATAGGACCGGGGCAAAGCGGCGTTTCGCACCCCGATAAGCGAGGTAGTCAAGACATCTTGCTACACGCTTGGATAGATATTCACTCGAACCCGAAGAACCTACGCCACCAACTACTTGAGCGCCGAGGTTCGTCTGTGTCGCCGGCGGATACCTCGGTACCAGACTCGCCCTCCGAGGCCGTCTCGGGGGCGCCTCGTGACTCTGGTGCGCTATCTTGTGGGGGTTCTATCTCCGGGATACGCTGGGTTAGTGCGGCGATGATGCGACGGTTCTCTCGGTTGGCCTCCTCTAATGCGCGCACGCGGTCGCGCAGCTCCTCGACCAGTTCGTCTCGGTCGCCCTGATCAGGGGCACCCTGATAACCATGATCGTGTTCACGCTCCCCGGCCGGGTAGTCGCTCGTCTCCCTGTTGTCTACCCAAACGTACAGCTTGCCGTCTACCCCGGTCTCATAGGGTATGGTCCCGCGCTTTGCTCGCTTGCGTACCGCGTCGGAGGATATGCCCAGCAGCTCCGCCGCCGTTTGCAGGTCTACCCTCCGTCTACCCATAAGACTACCCGTAGGCCCCCCGTGTCCGCCCTGTGTCCAGGGATATGATACCCCTATCCCACCCCTCGCCACACCTTAGAGGACAACCTCGCGGCTGCATTATGCGAATACGCTCCGGTCCCCCTTTTTTATACCGCTAACGTTCGTTTCGATACCCCTCTCTGTTAGGCCGTGCTAGGCCGGACGGGTTCGAGTGCCGCGCTACCGGTGTTGATTTGCTGTTTCGACGCGACGTTGATCTGCGCGACCTTTGGCTTTAGTAGCTTGCGAACCTGGGCGAGTGAGCGCATGGCGGAGAGGTAACGCTTGTGGAGTCTGTCGAGGCGCTTTTGGTGGTAATCGTCCTGCTCTAGGGAAAGTTTGGGTAGCTCCTGGTTGTAGAGCAACTCGGCGCAGTGAAGCTGGAGCCAACACGAAGTTACCCGTTCGGCCCCGAGGGTCTCTAAGGGCGAGGGGTTGGGGCCGGCCAGCTCCTCGCGCATATTCTCCAGGTTGATTTTGAGAGACTTTTGGCGGAAGGGGCTATTGGTCGAGGTCCTCTCGACAAAACCATCCTCTACCATGACGCACAAGTTGCCGAACTCCCGCGCGATGCTAGGGATTTGCTCTAGCACGGTGTCCATTTTTGCGAGCGCCTCCTCGTCCCCGTCGTGGCCTCTGGTAATGAGGTCTTTAAGGTCGGTGAGGGCCTCGCGCTGCTCCTCTAGCAATAGCTTATCCTGTTGGTTTAGCTCGCCCACGCGGTTTTCTCCATTCTCCTCGGTTGTGTTGTCTGTAGCCCGCTACCAATAGCGCCGCACGGGTGAGGATCTCTGCCAGCTCGAACAACTCTCCCGCCGTTGCGTCCAGGTCCTCCAGGTCCTCGCGTTCTTTCCGCCACGCTCGCGCCTCCTCTTCTCTGCGTAGGCGGCCGGCTTCGTCTTGGAAGGCCGCGAGGTCGGCCAGGGGGCCGGTGCCGACATACTCCCGAACGACGCGATTACCCTCTCGTCTGCTCCGGGTGTAGTACCAACCACCGCCGTTCCTCCTCTCCCAGCTCACCGTTGTGTAACACCTCCGCGTTTGCCCCGCTTGGGGGAGAGTCCCCCTTTCGGCGCTCTAAGCTCCCCAACCAAAAAGGTTTCCGGTCGCGCGGACAGTCTACGGCCGTAGAATTCGTACCATCAGGATTGCCTATCAGATCGCCTATCTTCCAGCACCTCGTTCTCTGCCTCCAATATCTCGAACGCCACCTCTTGCGAATACCAGCTTCCGCTCCCGTCCGGCCGACGCCATGCGACCAGTCCGCCACGCGTCCTCGCCTCCCAACCGGCTCCGAGCAAGCTCCTCCTCGCCTCCTCAGAGTTCCTACGTGCCAGTGCCGCCCCCTCTTCGGTTAGAACCACGCCCGCTTCGCGGAGCACCTTGCGCACGCGACCCTCGCTCCAACCCACCGAGCGGGATATCAGAGGGATGGTTTCGCCAGAGGCGTACAGCCTCATCACGTGCCGGGTCCGCCACGGGTCCGCCTGCCCCGGCTCCCTCCCTTGCTCGCTCACACCAGCCTCCAAAAGCTCCAGGCGGCGACGAGTGAGGTCGCCCCGAACACCGCCACCCAAATCCAGGCAGCAACCGCGTCCTCCTCTTGAATGCTCCTGGTCATGACAATCCCGCTTATGGCCGCCAAACCCACCATAACGACGAGGAGGCTCAGTTGCGAGAAGTTTGCGAAGAGGCTTATGCTACCGCCCCTCTTGCTCGCCCGAGACATTCTCGGAGATAGGTCTCGCCCCCGAGCTCGTCTATAGCCGCCCGGACTTCCCCCGCCGGGTCTTCCAGCTTCGGGTAGAGGTCGTAGGTCCAAAGCGTCGAGCCTATCCAACCCGGAGGCTGGCAAGCGTCAACGGGGTTACGATCAAGGTAGTCCCGGATGGCGTCAGCGAGCGGAGAGATAACGGACTCATCGGAGCCCCGTGGGGGCTCGGCGCCGTCGTCTCCCTCTCGTAGAAGATCCCCGATGAAGCCGTCGGCGCCGACGTTGACGGCGTGGTAATCGGGCTTGACCTTGTGGCGGTTGCGATACGCTTCGCTCTGCTCGTTATACCGGCGCATATCCCGCTTATACAGTTCGATCTCCCCCGCCCTATCGCGCTCGCGGTCCAAGGCTTCCAGCCAGTCCTCGGTCAAGGCAACGGTATCCCCGGCCACCTCCAGGACGCCGACATCCTCCAGGCGAGTTACGAACCCGTCGCGCCCCTTGCCGGTCTCGGGGTTCTTGCGCCGGGTGAGTTCGCGCGGGCGCTTCACGTCCACCGCGGCCGCGAGCGCGGGGATGGTCATGGTGCCGCCAGCGGCTTCGAGAACGTCCATAACGCGCTCGCAAGACTTCCCGAGCCTTACAATCGCATCGCGCTTCTTGGAGACGACGCCGTCGCGCACCTTACGGGTCCCCGGAGTTACGCCCCTACGCGTCTTCCTCGCCGGAGACGACCATCTTAGACGCGGGGCCGTCAGGGGGGCGCGCGAATCTTTACACCCCCCCTCTCCCCCCCCTCTAACTGACTCTGTGGGTGGAGTGGTAAAGATTGGCGCGGGGGGCAAGAGGAGGACGATAGCGCCGGATTTGCCCGACTCTGCCCCCTCGTTCTCGACGCGGAACACGTCGGCCATGTCCTTCATACCCTTCATGGCGGTGGGGCGCGACACGCTTGCGGCCAGTGCCAACTGGCGGTAGCTTACCTCTAGCTTTATGCCGTCTTCTACCCGCGTCGCGTGCTCGCGGGCAAGCTTGAGCCAGGCAACCGACAGGCTGTACTGCGTCTTGCCGCCTTTCCCCTTGCACTCACGCGAGAGGATTATCTGCTCTGCCCTCGCCAGGGCTTCGACTGTCTCAGGGGCAGGCTCGCGGCGAGCGGGACGGCACGGCTCGTATCGGTAGACGGAGCGGGCTATCTTGCGAACCTGAGGCGCGGGTAGCGGCGGCACGCATCGGGACTCGTTCGCGGCCTGGAGGTCGTCTTCGAGCTGGGAGAGGTCGCGGGTGCCGTCGTGGAGGCGTCCTGCAACGCGGGTCAGGGTCTCGTCGCGCGCGCCCTCGGGTATCGGCCCGCCCTCATCGGGGGTACTCGCTCGAGACCGGCTCGTCGCCGGCTTGCCAGGGCTTCGAGGTTCGTCCCTGAGGGCCTCTAACAGTTTCGGGGGGACGGGCGCCGGTGGCGCTTTGTTGACCCACTCGTACCGCTCCGTGGTGACGCTGGGCGGCGCCAGGATGTATCCGCCCTCTCCCCGGACGTCTACGTGCGGGCCGAGCATCCCGGCGCTGTTGCGGATCTCCTCACCGTCGGGGTAGGCAAAGTAGAACTGCAACCCACCGCTGCCGGTTCGCACCGTTGGGGTGTGTGAGATGGTGCCGTACTTCTCTTCAAACCCTGCCACCGTCATGGCGCCGGGCTTATAGGTGTCCAAGTCCACGATAAGGAGACCCGAAGCCTTGCCGGTAGGAATGCCAATATTCGCTTCGGGCCACTTTGCCCACCATGCCGTGATCTTGCGCGGATCGGTGGTAGCGTCTCGGCCTCCGTGCTCTAGTACGTTTTTCTCGTAGTACGGAGCTTTGTCCGCTTTGCAGGGGAAGACCGGCTTGCGCTTGCCCGCGATCTTTAAGGCAGCCCGATGTATCCTGACCGTGGGGTTAGAGTAAAATGACATCACGCTCCTTTGCGGGGAGTGTTTCGGGGGTCCAAGCTTGCCGGCAGGCCCCCTTTTCTTTTGCAACAACTACTAGACAAGATGCAACGCTTCTAGCCTACGCTTGAAGATCGGTAGCTGATTCTCTGGCGACTTCTCTCCGCGCTCGATGAGTTCGGCGCGAACCTCTAGGGCAAGCGAAAAGGCGTCTTGCGGAATCCCCTGTATCCCGGCCTCGACGTCTTTGCGTGTACGGCGGATGTCGTCGGCGACGAGTTCGGCGAGGAGCTTATGCAGCCGCTCCGTCTCTGCGCCCTTGATTTCCGCCGCAAAAACCTCTCTCGTCAGTCTTAGCGCCCGCTCCACCGAAAGCAGGCTCGAGCCTTTTGGGGCGTAGAAGTCCTCCAGGAGGTCGTCTACGGTGACACTCAGAGCTGCCGCTAGACGTTGCCAAGTTTCTGGGTAACCGTGGCTTGACCCCCGCTCCAAGTTAGAGACGACCTGCCGAGAGAGACCGGCGGCGTCGGCGAGGTCTTCCTGCGACATCCCCCTCTCGCGCCGTATGTGCCTTAGTGTCTGCAACGGGTCTCCTTCAGTAGAACAACCATAGACATAAGAGTACGGTAGCGCGGAGCTATTGTCAATGGGTGTTGTCAAAGAGAGTCTAGGGTCGTCGCGTTTTGGCTTAGTCCTCGAGTAAGTCGCGGGGCTCTAGACCCAAAGCGCCCGCCAGTTTGCGGAGCGTGGAAACACGCGGTTCTGTTATATCGCCCGTCTCTATTCGGGCTATGGTGGCGATGCCGACACCAGCCTTGTTCGCCAGCTCCTCCTGCGTGAGCGCGGCACGGCGTCTCTCTGTCTTTAACTTTTCTTTCAGTGGGGCCACGGTGAGCATTCTAGTCACCCTTCTAACTTGTCGCTTGCCTTGCAGTATTTTATCACAAAAAACTCATTATAGGTTGATTAATGATAAGCAAGTGATATAATGAGCTACACAGACAAGAAAACGGCCCCGGCGGAGTACCAGCTCCCCGAGGCCCGGAACACGGAAAGCTTGGAGGCCACCGTGATCGAGAAGAGTCTAGCGCAACCAACCACCCGTTTCGAGCGAGGCATCGCCCTCGCACAAGAGCACTTCGAGGAGATCGTCCGTGTCGGCCCGTGGGAGTGGGAAGTCCCCAGCTGCTCCGGCGACCACGCCTACGTCGTGAACCTCAAGACTCGAACCTGTCCTTGCCCCGACCGCACGCCGGAGGGCGAGGAAGACAAGCACGTCGTGGCCGCCAGGTACAAGAAGGCCAAGACCGCCACTTGCATCGGGTGTGGTGGCCGCTTCCGGCACCGCGACCTCTACGACGTGGGCGAGGACTCGCTCACCTTCTTCGAGGGCGACGTCCTCTGTGGCGGGTGCGCCGACGCGCACGGCGTCCTGTGAGGGCAATACTGGCGGGGCTGCTCTTCGCGGCCCCGTTCGTCCTGGTTCCCCTTCTCCCCGGCTGAGTGGTCGCCTATGGACAACCAGGCGAGGGGGCCGCCAGGGGGTTGCTGTACTATTCCGCACGCCTGGAAATGTCACGTCGACGTGACAACTCCCGAAGAGAGGAGAATTATGGAGATCAGGTTCACTCGGTCATGGAGCCCCGGCGACATGGGGGAGGCTCCGTGCATCCTCTGCGAGCAGCCCTTCGTGGTCGAAAGCGTCATGGCGACAACGAGCCTCGAGAGTCAGGTCGCGTGCCCCTCATGTGTTGAGTACTTCGGCAAGCGTAACCCGGAGAAGTTCCCGACCATAGAGGAGTATGGGGAAGCTAAGCGGCGCTACCCAGAGCCAATGCAGGACGCGGACGCCTTCGACGATGTTGATCACCAGGCTTCCTGGCTTTGGCGGGCTCCAGGCTGAGCGCGCCACATAACCAACCGGGCCGGGGCTTGTTATTATCCCGGCCCGGCTATGCGCTTCGGGGCATACTCCAGCGTAAACTAGGCGTGTGTCCCATTTAGTAGATTGGATCGTAGATTGGGCAGGGGTTACAGACGCGACGCGCGCCGGCCTCACGCTCTTGTGGATCTTGCAAGAAAATACTACCCAGACGGGACCGCAATGGCTCAACAACACACAAAAGGTATTCGACATCATCCAAAAGACAGTTACCGCCGGCGCCCTTATTGTGGGTGGCATATGGGCTTATTACAAGTTCGTTAGAGGGCGCATCTTTGCATCCAACCTGGAGCTGGTCATCTCTGGCGAGGCCGTGCGCAAAAGCAAGCTTATACACCTTGTTGCCACTACGAGTGTCAAGAATATAGGGGCATCGAAGCTAGAAATCTATCATCCTCTGACTGTTCTTCGCATACTTGCGCCCAAGAACCCCTCGAGCGTTAGAGTTGCCGAAATTACAGAATGGACCAATCTCAAGACGCTGCGTTTGTTTGAGGATCAGACTCACTTCGAGCCAACGGAGCCTGCCGTAGATGCGCATTTAGTCTTGGTTCCCGAGCACGACGAGTACACTGCGCTCAAGCTTGAGGTTATCGTTGTATCGGACGACAAAAAAGAGGCGCCGTTAGAAAAAAAGGATGCCTGGGTAGCAGTGAGCATTGTCAGCTTGATCTCCGAGAGAGATAATAAGAACAGTGATAGCTAAAAGGAGGGCAGAATGGCTATCTTCAAAGGCGTTGGACAGAAGCGGCATCTAGACAAAAGTACGATCGACATGATCTTGCAAGAAACGCAGGAGGAGGAGAAGCCGGCGTCCGCACCGGGACTAGAGGCGAGCAAATCCAAGGACAAGAAGCAAAACTGAGCCCGATCTAACCGGGGGTCCCGAAGAACCCGGCTCCGGTCCAACGGGCCAGGGTCTCCCGATAATACCCGGCGTCACCCCTCTCCCCCCGGTCGCATAGACCCATAGGACCGGGGCAAAAGGGCGTCAGCTTCCGCTAATGCTCTTTAGCGGACAGTCGCGCAGATCCAACAGAGGTGGGGCCACAACTATGCATTCCGAGATACTGGTTACCCCGGGGTAGACACGTGGGAGATCCAACAGAGGTGGGGCCACAACTGGAAGCTCAAAAACGAACCCGGGTTCGTTTTTCCCACACCGTTTGCAGCCTACCTACGAGGATTTGCAACAGCTCAAAAGCGTCAGCGCTGACGTTTTGTGGGAGATCCAACAGAGGCGTGGGAGAAAGCGAAAGCGCTTTCGCTTTTGAGCTTTCAGCACCACGTCATAGCCGCTCGCGACCCCGACCCCGAGGAGGTCATTGCTTTAGCTCACGACAACCAGGTCTCATCCCACGCCAGCGCGGATCGGCGAATGTAACCGAGCGCGGTGCCAGCATCGCGGAATGCATAGAGCGTCTCATCCCACGCCAGCGCAGACCGGCGAATGTAACCCGTCCCGCGGGACGGTTTTAGAAGCTTTGCTTTATGCGGTCTCATCCCACGCCAGCGCAGACCGGCAGCTGCAACAAACGGAAAGCGCTTGCCGTTTTGCCATGCCTTATGGCTCACCCCACGCCGGCGCGGATCGGCGGATGTAACAAAACGGAAACCGGTTGCCGTTTTGAGCTTCTTCGAGTCCGACAGAGTTACCCTCGCAACCTTGGGCACCTCAGCGGGTTCGGTTGGGGCTTGCGCAGGGGGCGATGACGATCAACGGATCGTCACCGCCTGCATCCCCTTCTCATGCGCCGCTCGCCCCCGGTCCTATAGGTCTATGCGACCGGGGGAGAAAGAAGATGCTCGCCGAAAAGTATTATGGGGGTGGCCGCGCGAAGCCCAGAGAAGGAAACCCGCAACCGCCGCGCAACGGGTCCGCAACTACGCGAAACCTAGAGGGAAGAATAGGACCGCCGTTCGCGCGATGGGGGGGCGTCGTGGCGGCGGTCCTATGAGCGAGACGGTCGTCATTCTACCCGAGGCTTCGCCTGGGAGAAGCAACTGCGAAACCACCGCGAAGCCGGCTTCGTTGTGCGCGCAGTCCCGTAGGCGGAAGCCTAAGAAGCCCCCCGAGAGGCGCGAGACGCTCCAACACAGTTACCCCCGCCTCTTTACCCACCTGTAGACCGGCAACCCGGCCAACAACAGAAGCCCAGCAAGGGGCAGGAGCCAGTAGGAAAGCGCCATACCGCCGGTGTTCGGCAGTGGTCCGCTTTCGATCTCATCGACCACGTCGTCGGGCGGTTTTGCGATGGGTTTGAGTTCGTCGGGATCTCGACGCGCTACCGCAGCGGGGGTAGAAGCTTCCGCCGCTTCCGCCACACGGGGGACGGGGTCGAGGCGCTCGCTGCGCCGTACGGCCTTGTCCTCAGACGCGGGGGCCCTGGAAGGCGTCTCCGTGGCGGGTTCCACGGCCTCGACCGCCTCGACCGGGGCTATCGGGTCAACCGCTGTCGAGGTTGGGCCGGGGGTTACCACCGGCGCCACGGTAGGCTCCCGAACCCGAACCGTGGGCTCCTGTGTGGTCGGTTCGCCGGCCTGCCGCAAGCCACACAGCGTTATTGTGAACTCGACGGCTCCGACGCTATCGGGGTCCTCCGCCACAACGTCGGCAACGAGGTCGAAAGTTCCCCGAGCGGGTATGGGGTTCGTGGGTTCTTCTACCTTCGTGATCTCCTCGTTGAGGGTGATTTGCTGGCGGGCCACTACCCCCTGCCGGTCGTCGCGGGTCAAGGTAACGTTAAGTGTCACTTCGCCAGAACCGGCGTCCGACGGATTCGTTAGCCGAGCCGTCGTAATTACCCGCAGCTCGGCTTCGTGCCCGTGGACCGCATCTCGAAGGCGGCCTACAACAGGCCGCCTTCGAACGAGCGTCTCAGAGAGAGGGATACTACTATAAGCCCTCGGGTGGTATTGGGACAACTCCCTCAAGTCCAACGACGAAATCGGGGAGCAACGCACGGAACGCGCCGAGGCTAGCATAGGGCGGGTACCGCGCATCCAGGGGGGTGGTGATGAACTCAGCGGCAGCGTCGAAGATCGCCCGCGGCGCCACCGGCTGATCGAAGGCGTCCGGGAACGGGACACCGTCGTCAGGTTCGTTGCCGTTGTCACGATTGAGGAGGTTGAGGTAGGAGGCGTGGCGCGCCTCGACCGTGGCGATCTGCGCCCCCCCCGTTATGACCGCTCCGGCCTCGATGTGAGCGACCGCCCCGTCGTAAGCCGTGACGCCGGTGTTCTCGAGGACCTGCGCCACCGCGATGAACTCCCTCGGCTTCTCGAAGGCGGCTCCGAAGTCGTAGTCGGCCGGAGGCACGGGCCTGCCGCCGAGGCCCCTGATCACTTTCTCCAGCGTGTCCACGTGCTCGGTCTCGTGGTCGCTGATGAGTGTGAGGTTTGCGTAGATCCGGTTTCGAATCTTTGGACCAAAGCCGTCGAAGATGTTGAGTCTCTCGATTCTTCTCTCGCTGAATATCTGGAGGCCCTGCGTGTAGAAGGTTGCCTCCAGGTGTTCGAGCGTGAGCGCGAAGTTGAGCATGGCGATGTCCGTCGGAGGTTCGGCGGTATCGTGCGCCTTCGCCACTCCCGGGGTGGCCAGCAACGCCCCGCCCGCGAGGAACGCCGCCGAGCCGGACAGGAAGCTTCGCCGAGACAACGGTGGTCGCCCCGCCCCCGCGTCGTCCGGAGCGTTCTCAGCCCCCCGTGGTCGTAAGTCGTCGAGGTGTATGCCCTCGGTCATGGTCGTTCTCCTTTCCCTAAAGAGATCCGGGGCGTGCCCCGATCATCCCCTCTCTTACCGTTCCGCCTTTCACCTGCCTATCTGGTTATGGCCCGAGAGTTCCTCCTTCCGTTCGCTCACACACCACCCCGGACAGAAAAACAGCCACCGAGATCGTCTGCGACCTCGCGTAGCCGGTTGCACCACTGGCTCCCCTCTGCTCCGTGGGTGCCCACACATGGGAGCAGGGTTCTAAGCCTCTACCTGTGGCCGGATTAATAAGTTCGTATCCGGCGTGTTTATGTTACGTAGCCAAGAGATCTGCGGATCACCCGATCGTCGGGGGCGGTCCTTGAGAAGCACGCCTTGCGAAGCGCGGCGTCCTCGCGATCCGCTTTGTGAACCGGAGGTGAGTTGCCTTTATTCACCGAATCGCCTAGAAGCTCCGTTCTCGGAAACCCGCTAGGGCTATAGGGAACGACGAAGCCCCCGGCTTGTTTACCGAGGGCTTCTACAGATATTCGGTTTTGTCTAGCTCACTCGACGTATCTAACCACCACCTCAACCTCCTACTCGCTTAACGGTTCATCTTTTGCCTCGGAGATCGCCTAGAGCCTTTTAGCGTTCTCGCTGTATGAGCATTGCCCTACGATCTTCTAAGGGCCAATATCGCTAACGCTCTCTTTGGTTGTGCCATATGTTATACCCGCTATAGCAACAGGTCAAACAAGAGAGGGGCGAGATAGTTGCCTCTATTCACGAACTGCCTAGAAGTCGTGTTCCCCGAAAGTGGGCTTCCGGTGTACGGGGTTCTCGGAAACCTATACGTGGCGCTTGCGCCTACCCCCAAACTCGGATACGTTCTTCTCGTCGTTAGGTAGCAAGTACGCGCGCTAGGGGAA
>Ga0136615_10001137_pt1 | contig 12607 bp, 12 predicted proteins | sample AntDrymUQ2882206_2_FD_106647 | JGI IMG/M metagenome (GOLD analysis project Ga0136615, IMG submission 106647) | Polar desert sand microbial communities from Dry Valleys, Antarctica - metaG UQ288 (22.06) | ecosystem: Environmental > Terrestrial > Soil > Desert | place: Antarctica: Dry Valley...
GCTTGCCGCTCTTGATCGAATCGTTTATTTGCCGCAACACTTGCGCATTCAGTGTCTCATCCGTGTTACGCTTGAGCCGAATGGATAGTTTTGCCACGATGTTCCCCTCCGCATAGTATGCTGGTTATCGAATGAGTATTATGCGGCCGGACCCCGTGACAAGCAACGGCTAAGTACGGGCTGGGTACGGGAGCTCATCGATCGCTATCATCAGCGAGCGGCGCTCGAGGGGACGCGCATTATTCCTTTTTGTGGGTTCGATTCGGTTGTCGTTCCCGAGAACCCATCTGTAGTTGAGTAAGCGTCGGATCTCGCTTGGTGAGGGACTTTCGGTGTATCTTGGAAAAGAGATTCGACACCGCTAAGCCATGCCCGAATGTCCACCCTTGTTCGCGCGTTATGCTTCTGATGACCTCTTTTCGCACTCATGCATCGCTGCAGATCGAGAACGCGATGCTCCGCCATCAGCTTAATGTGTATCAGCGGCGTCAGTCCCGACCTAAGCTTCGTCCCATGGACCGCTTCCTTTGGGCTTGGATTTCCCGCGTTTGGCCAGGGTGGCAAGAAACGTTGATGCTAGTTAAACCGGCGACCGTGATTACTTGGCGGCGCAAGCGCTTCCGCGACTACTGGGCCGCGCTGAGCCAATACCGAAGACCAGGCCCCCCACCCGTGGCCAAGGAAGTCCAAGAACTCATTCGGAAGCTCTCCGGCGCTAACATTGGGTGGGGTGTTCCGCGTCTCATCGGGGAACTCCGTAAGCTCGGTATTCACGTGGCGAAGTCCACGGTGGAGAAGTACCGAGTGAAGCATCCGAAATCTCCTTCTCCCACCTGGAAATCGTTCCTGGCAAACCATATCACGGACTTGGTTGCCATCGACTTCTTCGTGGTTCCACCGTCGACTTTAAAGTCTTGTACGTTCTTGTCCTGCTTGCGCACAGACGATGCGAGGTGCTTTACTTCAATGTCACCGACCACCCGACAGCCCAATGGGCCGCACAACAAATTGCAGAGGCCCTTTCCGTGGGACACGGCACCCGCTTACTTGCTGCGCGATCATGATGCGATCTATGGCGACCGCTTCCGCCGCCGCGTAAGCAGTCTCCTCATCAAAGAAGTGCTCACCGCTCCGCGGAGCCCCTGGCAAAATCCATACGTGGAAAGGATCATCGGGAGCATCCGCAGGGACTGTCTCGACCATGTCATTGTCTTCAATGAACGCCACCTCAAGCGGATCCTCTCAAGCTACTTCGACTATTACCATCCGTGGCGAACTCACCTCGGATTAGCCATGGACACACCACAGGGCCGGGAGATTCAGATCCCCGACATGGGTAAGGTCATCGAGTTTGCCGATCTCGGAGGCTTACATCATCACTACCTAAGGCAAGCTGTTTGATGTCAGAGCATGCAGATCAGTTTCCAAACTCGCACGTATGGAATTTCGGGACCGACAGGACCCAGATCCGTGGCGCGAGGCGCATTAGACAAATAAGGGGAATGACGCGCTGAAATTCAACTCTAGATCGCCTTGCGGGAGTTTTGCGGGACTCAGGGATTGCCCTTGAGCGTGACGTTGGCCAGGGGCTGGTCCGCGCCGCCCACTGCCGCGCAAGTCGGCCGTGGGCTATCATGCCGCCATGCGCTGGACCTTCCCCGTCACCTTGCTCGCGGCATGCGCTGGAGCCTCCGCACTCCCGACCGCGGACCCACCGGCCACCGAAGACCCGAGCGGCCTCATCAGCCAGGCCGCGCCCGGCTGGAAGCTCGAGCACTGGTTCAACTCCGAGCCGCTCGCGCTCCAGGACCTGCGCGGCAAGGTGGTGCTGGTGCGCTGGTTCATGGCTCCGAGCTGCCCGTTCTGCAGCGCTACCGCGCCGGCCCTGAACCGTTTCGACGAGGAGTACCGCGGCCGCGGGCTGGTCGTGATCGGCGTGTACCACCACAAGGACCCCGAGCCGCTCGATCTCGAGACCGTGCGCGGCTACGTCGAGCACTACCAGTTCCGCTTCCCCGTGGCCGTGGACCCCGACTGGCAGACCTTGAAGCGCTGGTGGCTTGACGGCCACGAGCGGTCGCGGACGAGCGTCAGCTTCCTCATCGATCGGCACGGCGTGGTCCGTCACGTGCACCTGGGCGGGAAGCTAGCGCCCGACACCGAGGACTTCCGCGCCATGCGCGCGAAGATCGAGGTGTTGCTCGCCGAGGATCCCTAGCCGTGCGCGGTGGGCGGCACCCGGAACGGCGGCTCTGCCGGCGGTCGACGTACGGTGAGCTGGTGGCGGAGCATCGCGTTCTCAAACTGCAGCGATGCACGAGAGCGAAAGCAACCGGTCAGGAACGCCAAGAAGTGTGGAGTTGAAAGCCGTGACTTATCTGTCATAAAGTCTCGTCCCCGAGAAACTCTACCTTTTTTAGAAAGGCACGCGCACCACCTCGCGTATCTTCCGTGTTCATCTGGAATCCAAACGAACTGACGGGGGGTATCTCCGGTTGTCCAAATTGGAGTTTGAAGGCCTCCGCTAGATCGAATTCAGTAACCACCGTCCCACCCGGTCGTACTCCACACGGTTCACAGAAGTATCGACCGCCTTTTTTGTAGTATTTTCCCGTATAAGCGCGGCCGCTTTTTTCCTTTTCTCCAAGAAACAGGCTGATGAAGTACGGGGCATCTGGGATGTAAAAGGAACCGCCGTCAATCTTTGTCTCTCCAAAAGAGATGACGACTGCGATGGGCACTCGGTAGATCCCTTGCTCCCAATCCGCGCCCTGGGGATAGCGGTCGACCCCCCAGGAGATCCGAATGCCTTTGACGTTCGCCAAGTTCACGCGTTTCAGAAAGTAACCCGCTGCCTCAGTGTTTGTCTCTATCACTAACCGTTTGTGGCTAAAGTGTGGGCTCAGGTCATCGGCGTCAAGCTTGAATTGAAACCCGTTCGCTTTAAGCCATGGCTTGGCATCACCGTCTGCTTGATCTGAAAAGTCCAGCGTGAAGACCACTTTTCCTGATGGATTCTCGGCCCAAACGGGCCCAGAAAAGGCGATGGCAAAAAGGACTGCTATCGGCAAGATTCTGCACAACGCACCAGTGTGGACACGAAAATATTTCGGGTACCAGTCTGTCATGAGAGGCTCAATTCATGCGGCCCTGTGCGTGGTTCTTTCGAGTCTTGTTTTCGTGTAGTTCAAGCTCTGAGGGGCGATCCGTGTGCGTAGGATGACGAGAGGAAAATAAAGTCCACCACTGATTCTTTGGCGATTGATCCCTCCATGAGCACGCTCGGTGCCAACCACGCCGGGGTTAGGCCGCATGGGTCCAGATTCGTTCATTTGGTCGGCGTGCGAGCGAGTTTCCACATCCAAAGACTCAGACCGCCCAAAATTATGAAGGCCAGCACACTTGGCCACAACGGCATCGGATGACCGGCCACCAGTACCTCTGGGCGTATCACTAGCCGCACCAATTGCGCGATGGCCATCAGACCGAACGCAACACTTGCCACTCGTAATCCTGTAATTCGTGAGTTCATGCTGCCACCCTACCACAGCCCCTGTGCAACATTGGTCTCTCTTGAAAGTTCTCTCGAAGTTCTCTATCCTTGGATAGAACTTTCGAGAACTTTCCATGCTAACCCCTGCCGAACAGCGCGTACTGGAGATCTTCGGGGATTACACCGAGCGGGAAGGTCAACCTCCGTTGCTCAGGGAAATCGGGCAGGCGCTGGGGATTCGATCCAAGGGCACTCTCCACCGTTATGTGCGCTCCCTGATCGGAAAAGGCTACCTCCAGGAAGGGCAAGGAGGCTGGCGGGGTATTGCCTTGGCTCGCCCGCGCCGGCGCCCGCTCGTATTCCCCTTGCTCGGACGCATTGCGGCCGGCCGGCCGCTCGAGGCCATCCCCGGCCAGGACGAGATCGATTTGGCTTCTCTCCTCGGCGGGGGGGATACCTACGTCTTGAAGGTGGCCGGTGACTCCATGATCGCGGCCGATATTCTCGATGGCGATCTCGTCTTCCTTCGGCGCCAGGAGACGGCGGAGAACGGGGACATCGTCTCGGCCCTCATCGACGGCGAGGAGGCGACCCTCAAGCGCTTTCGCCGGCGCCCAAACGCTCAGGTGCTCCTCATCCCCGAGAACCCCGTGCTGAAACCCATGGCGTACGACCCCGCGCGCGTCACTATCCAGGGGGTGCTGATCGCCAAGTTGCGCCTCTATCGGTGAGAGCTTGTGAAAAAATCTGCTTTTTCACAACCTCTGAAGCTATGAGCTTGGAGGCGGTGCTACGCGATCCTCGGCTTTGGCGCTGCGGCCGGGCGTTGCCCATTGAGGCGGAAACCATCCCGAGCGGTTTCGCCGAGATCGATGCGCTCCTCCCCGGTGGCGGGTGGCCGCGAGGCGCGCTCGTGGAGATCTTGACCGACATGGAAGGCATCGGCGCGCTGCGGCTCGTGATTCCGGCCCTCGCGCACCTGAGTCAATCCGAGAAGTGGCTGACCTGGATCGCTCCGCCGCACCTCCCTTATGGCCCGGCGCTCGCCGCTCACGGCCTCGCGCTCGCACGGCTGCTCCTGGTGTGGGGGATCGAGAGCCCGCGAGAGCGCTTCTGGGCCCTCGAGGAATCCTTGCGCGCAGGGGCGTGTAGTGCCGTGCTCGCCTGGCCGCGTGGTCTTGACGGGCGTGGACTGCGCCGCCTGCAACTCGCCGCCGAGGCGGGCCGAAGCCTGGGCCTCCTGTTTCGCTCTCTCGCGGCCCGCCGCGAGGCCTCCTCCGCGGCCTTGCGTTTAATGTTGGAGCCGCACGGGCCGCTCGCGGCAGTAAGCATCCTCAAGCGCCGGGGTGGGGCGGGCGCGAGGCCCGTGTATCTGGATCTGCGGGTTCCCTCCCGGTGAAGGGAACCTCTAAAAATGCGTCTTTTGTCCAAATACTGCGTTGCGGTACTTTCTGCGATGCTCATTAACTGCTTGTGTTAACTGCGCTTCTCGAAAGCACCGCGCCTTGTCTTTGACCAAAATCCACTATTTTTAGAGGTTCCCTTAAGGTTATGCGCGCCTCGCTCTGGCTCTGTCTCGGTCTTCCCGCCCTCCCGATCGAGGCGCTGGGGCTCAGGGACTCGCCGCAGGCGTGCGTCCTCACGACCGCCGGGCGCGAGCCGCGGGTACGGATAGGCAACCGCACCGCCTACGCGCTCGGCATCGCGCCGGGGATGCGCGCCGGGGCAGCGCAGGCGCTCGGAGATGTCGAGGTTTACACGCGCGGTGGATCCGCGGAGCAAGCCGCCCTCGAGGCACTCGCCGCGTGGTGCGGGCAGTTCACCTCGGTGGTGAGCCTGGCGCCGCCAGACGGTCTGCTGCTCGAGATCGGGCAGAGCCTCACGCTCTTCGGAGGCGTTGCCACGCTTGTGGAACGGGTGCAGGCGGGCGTGGTAGATCTCGGCTACCAACCGCTCCTCGCGATCGCGCCCACGCCGCTCGCGGCGATTTTTTTCGTGCGGGCACAGCAAGAGGTTTGCATCACCGATCCGCGGCAACTGCACGCGCTACTCAGCCGCTTACCGCTTGCGGTCCTGGGCGTCGATGTGCGCATCGCGGAAGCCCTCGCCGGGCTCGGGCTACGCGAGGTGGGGGAGTGCCTGCACCTGCCCCGCGACGGATTGGCCCGGCGCTTCGGCCCGGCGCTCGTGCGCTTGCTCGACCGTGCCTTGGGCCGGCAGCCGGACCCGCGTCTACCCTTCGAGCCTCCCGCGCGCTTCGGGCGTCTTCTCGATCTCCCGCATGAGGCCGAGGACACCCAGGCTTTGCAGTTCGCGGCGCGGCGGCTGTTATTGGAACTGACGGGCTTTTTGCGGGCGCGCGGGGCGGGTGCGCGGCAACTCGATTGGCGGCTGGTTCATCGCCATCGGCGCGAGACTCAATTCAAGCTTACGCTCCTCACACCCAGCCGCGATCCGGAGCATCTCGGCCAACTGCTGCGTAGCCGGCTCGAGCGGCTGGTGCTCCCCGAGCCTGTCCGCGCATTGAGGCTCATCGTCGACGATCTTTGCCCCTTGGCCGGCGTCACGCTCGCGCTCCTGCCCGGCAGCAAGGAACAAAGCCAGGCGCAGTCCCTCGCCTTCCTCGAGCGACTGCGCGCCCGCTTAGGCGAGGATGCTGTCCGTGGCCTGCGTCTGCTCCCCGATCACCGGCCCGAAGCGGCGTGGTGCTTCTGCTCGCCCGGGGAGGCAAGTTCGTCACCGGGCATGCGCAGCCGTCCCCTGTGGTTGCTCGACCCGCCACAAGCGCTCGTGGTCGCAGAGGGACGGCCGCGGCTTCGGGGGTCTTTGGAGCTAATGGAGCGCGGGGAGCGCATCGAAGGTGGCTGGTGGGATGGACAGCCCATGAGGCGCGATTACTTTGTCGCACGCAATCCCCTCGGCGGCCGTTATTGGGTCTTCCGCGAGGTCGAGGGGAAGCGGCGTTGGTTCGTACACGGGATCTGCGACTGAGTCACTCATGTTAAATCGAAGTGATCCGTCACCCCGGCAGGGATTGCCGGGGTCCAGTGGCCAAGGATGGCGATACCGCACGGATTCACATCCCTGTGCCTGGATTCCGGCATTCCCTGCCGGAATGACGCACGTATTCCAATCGTCTTGACTGCCTACCAGGTCTCAGTTGCCATGCCGGACTTGCCCCGCTACGCCGAGCTTCACTGCCTCTCGAACTTCACCTTCTTGAGAGGCGCCTCCTTCCCCGAGGAGTTGCTGGCAGAAGCCCGGCGACTCGGCTACACGGCACTGGCGCTGACCGACGAATGTTCGCTTGCCGGTGTGGTGCGGGCCCATGGCGCGGCCAAGGACCGCGGCCTCAAGCTTGTCATCGGCGCTGAGGCGAAGTTCCTCGACGGACCGCGGCTCGTCTTCCTGGCGCAAGATCGAGAGGGTTACGGCCGGCTCTCGGCGCTCATCACCCAAGGGCGGCGGCGAGCGGCCAAAGGCGACTACCGGCTGGAACGCGCGGACCTCGCCGCCGGTCTCGATCATTGCCTCGCCCTCTTGCTACCGAAGCGAGGGCTGGGCGTAGGCGAGCTGGGGCGGCTTAAAGCCGAGGCCGGCTGGCTCGCCGGGCGCTTTCCCGAGCGCCTTTGGATCGCCGTCGAGCTGCTGCGCGAGGGTGACGATGCCGAGAGGCTCGAAAGGCTCACTGCCTTGAGCCGTGAGACGGGCATTCCGCTCGTCGCCGCAGGGGATGTGCACATGCACGTGCGCGAGCGCCGCGCCTTGCAAGATACCTTGACGGCGATCCGGCTCAAGACCACGGTTAAGGCGGCGGGCTATGCGCTCTATCCGAACAGCGAGCGTCATTTGCGCCGGCGCGAAGTCCTGGCGCGGCTTTATCCGTCTGCATTACTCACCGAGACGATACGCATCGCCGAGCGTTGTAGCTTCTCCTTGGACGAGCTCCGCTATGAATATCCAGAGGAGCTCGTGCCCGCGGGCGAGACGCCGGCCCGGTATCTGCGGGATTTGACCGAGACGGGCATGCAGCGTCGCTGGCCTGCTGGCGCGCCGGCCAACGTGCGCGCCCAGATCGAGCACGAGCTGCGTCTCATCGCCGAGCTCGGTTACGAGAGCTATTTCTTGACCGTCCACGACATCGTCGCCTTTGCCCGCCGCCGCGGTATCCTCTGCCAAGGACGGGGGAGCGCGGCCAACTCCGCGGTCTGTTACTGCCTCGGCATCACCGAGGTGGATCCCTCGCGCATGGAGATGCTTTTTGAACGCTTTGTCTCCAAGGAGCGCCAGGAGCCGCCCGACATCGACGTCGACTTCGAGCATGAGCGGCGCGAGGAGGTGATCCAATACCTCTATGAGAAGTACGGGCGCGAGCGCGCCGCCCTCGCCGCGACCGTGATCACCTACCGTGCTAAGAGCGCGATCCGGGATGTCGGCAAGGCCCTCGGGATGAGTCTCGATCAAGTCGAGCGGCTGGCGAAGAACATCTACTGGTGGGATGGGAAACAACTCGCGCGCGAGCGTCTGCGCGAGGTGGGGTTCGATCCCGACCATCCGGTGCTGGCCCGATTAGCCAAGCTCGTTGCAGATCTCGTGGGCTTCCCGCGCCACCTCTCCCAGCATGTGGGCGGGATGATCATCTCCCGCGGTCCCCTGGCCCATCTGGTTCCCATCGAGAATGCCGCCATGCCCGAGCGCACCGTGATCCAATGGGACAAGGACGATCTCGATGCGCTGAGGCTCCTCAAGGTCGATTGCCTGTGCCTCGGGATGCTCTCCGCGATCCGCCGCGCCTTCGATCTCATCGAGAGGCTCGAGGGAAAGAAGCTCACATTGGCCACCGTGCCGCCCGAGGACCCCGCGACCTACGCGATGATCCAAAGGGCGGACACCATGGGGGTATTTCAAATCGAGTCGCGTGCGCAGATGGCCATGCTGCCGCGCCTCAAGCCCGCGTGTTACTACGACTTGGTGATCGAGGTCGCGATCATTCGGCCGGGGCCCATCCAAGGCGAGATGGTGCATCCGTACCTGCGCCGCCGGCATGGGATCGAGCCCGTGAGCTATCCGAGCGAAGAGGTGCGCGGGGTGCTCGGGCGCACCCTGGGGGTACCGCTGTTCCAGGAGCAGGTCATTAAACTGGCCATGGTGGCCGCGGGCTTCAGCCCGGGCGAGGCCGATCAGTTGCGCCGCTCCATGGCCGCCTGGAAACGCAACGGCGGCCTCCAGCGCTTCGAGCAAAAGCTCGTCGAGGGCATGCGCGAACGCGGTTATTCGGAGCGCTTCGCCCGCCAGATCTATAAACAGATCGAGGGCTTTGGCGAGTATGGCTTCCCCGAGAGCCACGCGGGGAGCTTCGCGCTCTTGGTCTATGTCTCCGCCTGGCTCAAGTGTCATGCGCCCGCGGCCTTCACGGCCGCCCTTTTGAATAGCCAGCCCTTGGGCTTCTACGCCCCCGCGCAGCTCGTGCAAGACGCCCGCAGGCACGCGGTGGAAGTGCGTCCCGTTGATGTGGGTGCCAGCGCCTGGGACTGCACCCTGGAGCGGGGATCGAATGCCCAACCCGCGCTTCGTCTCGGGCTCCGCAGGGTCAAGGGTCTTTCGAAAAGCGGTGCCGAGCGCCTCGTGGAAGCGCGCACAACTGAGGCCTTCATGGATGTCCAGGATCTCATGCGGCGTGCCGAACTCAATCGCCGCGACCTCGAGGCGCTCGCTGCGGCCGATGCGCTGGTGAACCTCGTCGGCCAGCGGCATCAAGCGTACTGGGCCGTGCTCGGCATCGAAGCACCCACGCCGCTACTCGCCGCCACCGTCAATGAAGCCTCGCCATTACTGCGCCGCCCCACCGAGGGCGAGGCGATCGCCGCCGACTACGGGAGCCTCGGTCTGACGCTCCGGCGCCATCCCCTGGCACTCCTGCGCCCGCGCCTCGAACGGATGGCGTTCGTGACCGCCGAGAGGGTTCTGTGTCTTACGCACGGAGACACCGTCCGCGCCGCCGGTTTGGTGATCACCCGCCAGCGTCCCGGGACCGCGACCGGGGTGGTGTTCGTGACGCTCGAGGACGAGACCGGCTACCTCAACCTCATCGTCTGGAGCAGCTTGGTGGACAGCCAACGAAAAGAGCTTCTGGGCTCACGCCTCCTTGGCGTCACCGGTGAGGTGCAACGCGACGGAGAGGTGGTGCACGTGCTCGCCCGCAAGCTTGAGGATCATACCGATCTCCTGGGCCGCTTGAGCACGCAATCGAGGGACTTTCATTAGAGCCGAGCGGGGCAGAGCCTAATCCGTCTGACAATTGAGCTTCTAACTCGGCGCTCCACCCGACCGCTCACCGCTACCCGGCTCGCGTCGGGTGAGCTTGGTCGTTCTCTTTGCGGTCTCTGCGGTTCAATCGGGCTCTAGCGTTTCTCCGCGGTTCGATTGACATCAACCGCCTGCGCGCAGCTGCGCGGACGACGTCCCTAACCGGCGGAGCAGGTGGCGGGCGCTCAGTCCGAGGCTCGACGCGCTGACCACGACGGCCGTCACGACGCCCATCCACCAGATGTTCTGCGACTCGAGTTGCAGCCGGTATTGCAGCAATGCGATCGCAATGACGCTGCCGACCGCGATGGCGAAGAGCGATGTCAGCACGGCAAGCAGCGTGTACTCGAGTTGCAGGCTGCGGCGGATCATGCTGATGCGAGCGCCCACGACATGAAGAACGCTCGCGTCGTAAATCTGCCGGGCCCGGCTGGAGGCGATCGCGCTCACCAGCACGAGCAGGCTGGCGAGCAGGCTCACGCCGGCGATCACGGCCAGGCCCGCGCCGGCCTTCACGATCGTGGCGAGCTTGGCCTGAAGATAGGCGTGCACGCTGTTGAACACGCCCAGGCCGCCGACGAACAGCGCGCTGAATCCGATCAGCAGGAGCCCCGACGCGATCTGGCCTAGGACTTCGGCCAGCTGGTCGCTGCGCTCCATGAAGGTATGAACCTCCCAGCCGGCATCGGGAAACGCCGTCGAGAAAGCGGTCCGCCACGCTCCGGGCTCCTCGCTCGTCCTGATCCGGTAGCGATAGGAGAGTCGGCTTCCCGGCTGCACCAACCCCGTAGCCTCGAGCGCCTCGGCCGCGATCAATACCGGCGGCCCTCTCCAGTCGGCGCGCAGGCTGCGGTCCGGCTGGCGCGCGATCAGCGCCCGCACGGTCACCGGCAGGTCGCCTATCTCGATCCGATCGCCGACGGCGACGCCGAGCCGCTCTGCTAGCACCGGGTCCACGGCCGCCCCCCATCGGCCCTCGCGCATGGCCAGCGCTTCGCCGAGGGACGAGGCGGGTCGCAGTTCCACGTTCCCATACAACGGGTAGCGCTCGCCGAAGCTCTGCAGCTCGGCGATCTGGGCGGGCCCGTCCGCGGCGCGCAGCATCGTGCGCATCTCGACCAGCAGCGACACATCGCCGCGCGAGCGCATCCATGCGAGTTCTTCGGCCCGCAGGGGAGCCCGGTCGCGCACCTCCAGGTCGCCGCCGAGGAGCGCGCGCGTGTCGGACAGGAGCCCGCCGCTGACTTGCCGGAACAACCCGCCGCTGCCCGCGATCAGCGTGACGCCGAGCACGAGGCACGCGCAGAAGATCCAGAGCGAGCGGCCGCTCCCCCGCAGGTCGCGCCAGGCAAGGCTAAGGACGAATGGCATGCTCCGGCCTTTCCGCTGGAAGTTCGTGCAGCACGCCATCGTGCAGGCGCAAGACCCGGTCGCACCGGCCGGCCAGTTCCACGTCGTGGGTCACCAGCACGAGGGTGGCTTCCGACTGCCGGTGCATTTCGAACAGCAGCTCGCCGACGGACTGGCCGGTCTGGTCGTCCAGGTTGCCGGTCGGCTCATCGGCGAGGATTCAGCTTCGGCGCGTGCACGAGGGCCCGCGCAATGGCAACGCGCTGTTGCTCCCCCCCGGAGAGCTGGCTGGGGTAATGGCCGAGTCGGCCTGATAACCCGACTCTGTCGAGCAACGCCCGCGCTTGCCCCTGGGCGTCGCGCTTCCGGGCTATCTCGAGCGGCAGCGCGACGTTTTCCAGGGCGTTCAGGCTGGGGACCAGATGGAAGAACTGAAATACGATGCCGATGTGGTCGCGGCGCAGATCGGCCAGCTGGTCGCCGTTCAATTCATTCAGCAACCTGCCGTCCAGCTTTACCGCGCCGGAACTGGGTTGCTCGAGGCCCGCCAGCAACAGCAACAAGGTGGACTTGCCCGAGCCGGAAGGCCCGGTGACGGCCACGCGCGTGCCCTGCCGCACTCGCAGGTCGATATCCTTCAGGACCTGCAGCTGGCCCTGGCCCGTCCCGTAGTGCATGGAAACGCCCGTGAGCTGAATCATTCCCGGATCATCGTCAATCGCGGCGGTGCCAGCGGCTGGAGTGGCAGAGCGGGGCCATTGACGATTTTCATGGGGAAAGTATAGCGGCTGCGCGGGGCGCATCAAAAGCCGTGATCCGTGATCCGTGAATCGATTCTGTTCGAGCGACTAAGAACGATCAACCTAAGCCGATCGAGACCCGGAAATCGTAACGCACTGAGTGCTTAGGCTCGGCACTAATCGACATTGCAGAACGGACGGGTCGCGGTGACCCGTGCCAGGGTACCGACGCGCTTTCCGCTGCGGGCGCCGCCGAAACTTTGCGCGGCATCCGCCAATACAAACAGGTCGTAGCCTTTCGCGATCGCATCAATCGCAGCATAGTCCGCCGGCTGACCGAATATTCCACGGGGATGACGACCTTCGGCCGTAAGCTTCTTTTTACCGTATCTTGTATCGCCGCTTCGAGGCTTGTTAAATTCATGAGAAAATCTTCAGCCTCAACGTCGACGAACACGGGTGTCGCCCCGAGCAGCGCCACGACTTCGGCCGTCGATACGAAGGTGAACGACGGCTTTTCTCGGCAAAACCTTTACGGGTCAAGTAATAGAAATACCGGTTCGCCGGCGCCAGCTTGATCTTGATCAGGCCTTTACGAACGCAACGCTTGACATAGAGGTTCGCAAGGCCCAGGGCGACCCCTAGCCGTTGCGCGAGATGCCGTTGCGTGAGGGAATCGCCTCCATCGACAGCAGTAAGCAATTCTAGAGTCAACGCC
>Ga0136615_10001139_pt1 | contig 12599 bp, 11 predicted proteins | sample AntDrymUQ2882206_2_FD_106647 | JGI IMG/M metagenome (GOLD analysis project Ga0136615, IMG submission 106647) | Polar desert sand microbial communities from Dry Valleys, Antarctica - metaG UQ288 (22.06) | ecosystem: Environmental > Terrestrial > Soil > Desert | place: Antarctica: Dry Valley...
GCCGCCAGGGCAGTGAAGCCGACGACGTCGGCGAAGAGGACGGTCGCATCGTACTGGTCAGCGATGCGCCTCTCGCCACGCTTGAGCCGCTCCGTGATGGAAGACGGGAGGATGGCCTCGAGCAGACCATCCGCACGTCGACGCTCCCCTTCGGCGGTCTCGAGTGCCGCGGCGCGCTGGGCCGCGAAGATGCCCAGGACCATGAAGACGAGGATCGCCAACGCCATCAAGGTGAACCCGAAGAGGATCAGCACCACCCCATCGGGCAGCCCAGGACCCGTGCGCAGGCCGGTGCCCGCGGACATGGTCGGGACCACGAGCGACGCGAGCAGGATGACGAGGAAGGCCACGAACCACGGCAGCGCCCGCCGCACGTCCTGGAAGACCAGCACGAAGACCGGCGCGATGAAGGACCAGACGACCACGCCGCTTGATGAGATGAAGCCGCCCAGCACGATGTGGAAGAGGAGCGGCGCGACCAGGATGATGGTGGCCATGCGGAAAGTGGACGCCGGGATGTCACGGGTCGCGTGGACCCGAGCGAGGACGGCCAGGATGAGCAGGCCCATGGCCACCGCCAGGCCGGCCGCCAGCGGCTCGCCGAACCAGGCATAGACTGCGGCGTACGCTCCTGAGAGGAATACGCCGCTGAAGGTGGCCAGGATGCCGACGGCCTGCACAGGCCGCCAGTCGGCAGCCACGTGCGGCTCTCCCCCGAAGCGCAGGGCCGCATCGAAGAGGGCGTCGATGACTCGTCGGACCACGGCCCCGTCAGCATATGCCCGCACGGAAACCCCGCGCGCGGCCTATTCACTGCGCCGTGGCTACGCTGCGCGACGACTTCTCGCCGATTAGGCCGTAGACTGGATGAAGGCCGAACCCACCAGGGACGGGGGAACCACTTCTCGGGGCGAATCGCGCTCAGCCGAGGGCCTCATCCAGGCCCAGCCCGACAGCTCACCCCGCAGGCCTCGCGGATGCGCGCGAGGACATCCAGGTGGAAGACTCAGCGGCCCCGTCACCGGGCCTGACACGCAACCTCTCATTGGACGTGGCATCGGCCGTCGGGATCGGCATCGGGGTCGCCATGGTGGGTGCCCTGCTGCCGACGATCGCGCGTCGCGCCGGACTCGATGCCCTCGGCCTGGCCGTTCTGGCGGCTACCCCGTTCGTGGCCAATCTGCTGGGCGTCTTCGCCGGCTGGTTCGGCCCGCGGACCTCACGGCAGGTGGGTCGCATCCGCGCGGCCGGGCTCATCTCATTGCTCGGTCTTGTGCTCGTGCCCCACCCCTTGATGATGATCGCGGTGGCACTCTCTTTCTGGCTGTCCGTCTCATTCACGGTGCCGTTCCAGATGCGCCTCCAGGGCACCATCTATCCGCGGAGTACGTGGGGCCGGTACATCGGTGCCGTAGGCATGGCGCGCGCCGCCGCCGTGGGTCTCAGCGCGCTGCTCGGCGGGGCACTGGCCGATCGGATGGGTGGACCCCAGGCTATCGCCCTGGGCGCCCTGATCGGCGCCGGAGCGGCGGTCGCGGCGAGTCGCATCAGGGCTCCCGAGCTGGCCACCACGCCGGCTTACTCCGTGGCGGGGTCACTCCGCGCCCTTACCTCGCGGCCGGCCCTGCGCCGCGTGGCACTCGCGCAGGGCTTCTGGGGTGGCGGGCTCATCGCGGCCATGCCGCTGTACGCCTTCGTCCAGGTCGACCGGCTGCACCTGTCACTGGGCGAGGTGGGACTGATCGGAGCGCTGGGGGGCGTGGCCACCACGACGTCATACATGGCCTGGGGAGCCCTTTCCGATCGACGCGGCGCGCACCTTCCTTTGCGCCTGGGCGGCCTGCTGGGCGTGGTCTCGCTCATCGCATACGCCCTGGCGCCGGCTGCTTCCGTCCTGTGGCTGGCGGCCATTCTTGGTGGGCTGGCCAACGCGGCTGTGGACATCGGTATCCAGCGCTCCATCCGCGATCACACCACCCTGGAGGCGCGCGCGCCGGCCATGGCCGGCTGGAACGCCGTGACCGGTCTGCGCGGCATGGCCGCGCCTCTCGTGGCGGGAACCCTGCTCGGCTCGGGGCTGGTGGACGCCGCGGGCGGGCTGCTGCTCTGCGCCTTGGTCAGCGCCGCGGGGGCCGTGCTCTACTTCCGTCTTCCGGCTGGCCAGCCGGATCGCGTCGCCGCCGAGGGGCGTCCCGGTCCCGTGTCTCTTCCTGAGCCGGCTCAGGGCATCACGCGAGGTACGGCGATCGGCTCGGTCCCTTCCTAGGCGACCGGCGATCACGTCGCGCCCACGCGCCGCGCCATCACGACTCAAGCGACCAGGACCGGCGTGGTCCCGCCGGCCACAAGCGACACGACGAGGCTGGCCAGGAAGACCAGGTAGCGCGTGACCCACGTACGCGTGGATGCGCCCGGGTCAGCCAGCTCGCGGGGCGCGAAGACCAGCATCGAGTAAAAGATCCAGCTGACCGCCAGGATGATCGCCCCGACGGTGGCCACGATCGTGAGCGCGTTCGGATCCGCGAGCAGCGCGCCCAGATCCATGTGACCCGACACCGACCCGGTGAACTCGCCCACCAACCCCTGGAAGACCGCGCCGGAGAGCAACACGAAGGGGGCCACCAGGAGGCGACGCACGGGCCGCTCCACGACCGGCAGCCGCGATGCGAACACGAAGGACCCGACGCCCACGATCATCGCGGGCCCCGTGACTACGTCCCCACCCTCCAGACCCAGCAACTCGAGCGCGTTGCCGGCGGTGAGCCCGATGGCTCCGATGAACGGCCCGATGATCCAGGATCGACCATCGCCTTCCACGATCCGAGACTCGCCCGGCACGCGCGTGGCCAACGCCACGATGGCGCCGACCGCCGCGATCAAAGCGAACAGGCCCAGGAGAGGGTCGGGCTCGCCGCGCGACGAACCGAAGCCGAGGCCGCTGCCCTCGCCGAGCAACGGGCTCAGGACCAGCAACAGCCCGAGCGCCACGTCCTCGAGCTGTATCCGGGCGGGAGCCGACCGCAGCAGCGTGTCCATCGATGTCGGGAGGTTCAGGTCGATCTCGCTTCTTCCGAGGCGTCAGGCCGGCCGCGGCCTGGACGGTTCCATTCAGTGGTCCTCGAACAGTTCCATTTCCCACAGCGTCTGGTCGAACTCGCGGGCGCGGTACGATTCACCGCACATGGGACCGAACGGCGGGTCCGGGTGATCGTCCGGGTCTCCCTCGAGCGGTCGCCCGCAGACGGTGCAGTACACCGGCTCGATCCATCCCGCTTCATCCATGGCCCGACCTTCCCGAGTCGCCGTGCCAGCTACCGTGGCGCACCCCTGCCCATGGGCGGCGGCTCACGATACGGACGCGACATGAAGACCTTCTCAGGTCTAACTCATCTCCCACTCAGGAGTCAACGGTACCCTGACGCCGGGCGATGAACAGCCCGTTATGTCGATGAGTGCGCCATCCCCATGTCACAGCCCGCCATACCCAGCTCTGAGCTGGTCGGCTTCGAGGACGATGCGACCGAGCCCGACCTCCTTGCCACCCGCGCCCGGAGCAAGGCCACCAGCCAGGCGACGAGCCACCCGACGAGCCACGCCACGAGCCACGCCACGAGCCAGGCGCCCCCTCAAGGGGCCGCTGCGGGGCGGACAGGGCACACGCCGCTCGGCCGCGCTCGCCGGCGGTTCGTCTCGGCCATATCCAGCTATCGCCTGCGGGTACTCATTTGGTTCATCGCGCTGCTCGGTCTTGGCACGCTGGCCACCGTGGTCGTGATGGCCGAGGTGCTGCTTCAGCGCACCGACGCCCGAGTGCAGGCCGACCTGAGCCAGGAAGCGGACGAGTTCTCACGACTTGCGGGTGGCATCGATCCGGCCACGGCCACCCCGTTCGGCACCGACGTGGAGCGCATCTTCGATGTCTTCCTGTCGCGCAGCATCCCCTCGCGCAACGAGGTCTTCGTGACCTTCCTCGACGGCGAGGTCTATCGGCGCACGGGCCGAGGCTCTGACGGCTCGAACTACGCCATCGAGATGGACCCGGCGTACCTGTCTCGCGTCGCCACCGTCCAAGCCTCTGTCATCGACCGGGTGTCGACCCCGCCGCCGTCGACTACCAGGCGATCCCGGTCCGGGTCGACGGACAGACGCGCGGCGTCTTTACGGTGGCCATCTTCCGAGACCTGGAGCGCAGCGACCAGGACGAGGTCTTCCGGGCGGCCTTGAGCGTGGGGATCGTGTTGCTGCTCATCGGGTCGCTGCTGGCCTGGCGGCTGGCCGACCGGGTCCTGGCACCCGTGCGCCAGACGGCCGCCACGGCGCGTTCCATCTCCGAGACGGACCTGTCGCGTCGTGTGGCCGTGCAGGGCGACGACGAGGTGGCCGAGCTGGCGCGGACCTTCAACGAGATGCTCGACCGGGTCGGATCGGCGTTCCAGGCCCAGCAACGCTTCATGGACGACGTGGGCCATGAGCTGCGCACACCTTTGACCATCGTGCAAGGCCACCTGGAATTGCTGGACGAGGGTTCGCCCCCCGAGCGGGAGCGCGCTGTCGAGCTGATGCTGGAAGAGGTCGAGCGGATGACCGGCCTGGTCAGCGACCTGATGTTGCTGGCCGCCTCCGCACAGCCGGATTTCATCAAGCGCGAACGGGTCGATGTGGCGGAGCTCGCACGAAGCGTGCTGGACAAGGCCCGCGTGCTCGGCGACCGCGACTGGCAGCTCGACCTGGTTCGCCCGGGAACCATCTTGGCGGACAGGCAGCGCCTCACCCAGGCGATGCTCCAGCTGGTCGCGAACGCCGTGCGGCTGACTGGGCCGGGCGGTGCCATCCACATCGGTGCCGACGTCCATGACTCCGTCGCGCGCCTCTGGGTCAGCGACACCGGACCGGGCATCCCCGAGGCGGCGCAGGACGACATCTTCCGGCGGCCCGTCCAGCACCGCATCGAAGCAACGCACGATCGAGGGGTGCTGGAGCCGCGCCAGGCCAGTGCCTCGCGCCGCAGTCCTCGGTGCGCCCGCTCGTCGTCCAGCTCGGTGGGTCGCAGGATCTTGGCCACGACCAGCGCATGCAGCCGGTCATCCCAGGCCAGGTACGCCTCCGAACGCTTGCCGCTACCCAGAAGCTGAACGGCGTGGCGTCCCGGGACGATCTCATCGCCCTCCTTGAACTGCCAGCTCCGCTCGACCATCCACCACCTCCTTCCGGATCGTCTCGATCGGGCCCATCACCTTCGGGCGCATCGATCGGGACGACCCGATCGATCCCGGCATCGATAGGGGGTTGCAACGTCGGGAGGCACCTGCAAGAGTACGCGGAAGCAGGCAGCCCAGAAGCAGCCCACCCAAAGACCGCGCCGACGACGAGCATCGCGTCGCCCGGGTAGCCGTTCCGTCAAACCAGTGTGCCGTCCCCCAGGGCGGCGACGACGCCGCCCCAGCGGCGCTCCAACGCACTGAGCGACTTCGAACGCTCCCGGTAAGCCGCCTCACCGCCGTCGGACACCAGCCACCGTCACCGTGTCGCCCCAGCATGGTGTTCCGGAGGAGAGGAGGCACGACTGTTGTCGGTGACCCACGGCGGCGCCCAAGCGGCGTCTTTCACAGCGAGGTCGCGGCCGTCACGCGCGTTCCGTCGCTCCTTGTTCGGTCACTCCCCGATCGATCACTCCTCGATCGGCCGCCCATCTTCCCGTCTCCTCGCCGCGGCGTCCTTGGCCGGCATGCTTGTCTTGGCCGCGGTAGGCCCGGCTTCCGCCCATCACCCCGATCTCACGACCGGTGCGGCTGAGCCGATAGGCGTGCTCACGGGCGCGGGGCTTCGCCCCGGTGATCTCGTCACGGACAATGGCATCAGCGTCGTGGTCCCACCGCGCGGCGAGATGATCTGGGCTGAGCTGAAGTTCGACGACGGGACCTACCAGACGCTCTCCGTGGAGACCGAACGCACGGGCTCCGTGCGGCTGCTCCAGTGGGGCGACGAGGCGGCTGCGGGTCCCGCTGCCGGCGTGCCGGGCACGACGGCGCTGGCAGGGATCGGGGCTTCCGCGAGCGGCGTCCAGGTGGCACAGCCAGATGGCGGCTCCGGGAGCAGGAGCGAGTGCTCCGACGGCTCCTATAACAGCTGGGACATCCGGATCCCTCACTTGCAGTGGAGCTACCAGGTCAGCTCGACCCCCTCGAAGTTTCTCGCCCGTACGGAGGGCACGACCCAAGTCATCGATGCCCTACAGCGCGCCAACAGCAACATCACCGATGCACGCAACCGATGCGGGCGCTCGGATCGGATCGACGCCCAGGGCACCTATCTGGGCACAATCAAGCGCGGGCCGAACATCAACAGCAACGGTTCCTGCACCGGCGGCGACGGTCGCAGCGTCATCGGTTGGGGCTCCCTGCCGTCGTACTCCATCGCCCTGGCCTGCGTCATGGGGATCAGCGGGGGCGAGGCCCGCGAGGGCGACATCCGCATCAACTGGAACAAGGCCTACGAGACCGAGAAGGCCCTGTGCAAAGGCGAGCTGCTCATCGAGTCGGCCATGACGCACGAGTTCGGGCATGTCTACGGGATGGGCCACGTCAGCTCGTACAGCAGTCCCAACCTGACCATGCAGCCGGTGGTGGGCTACTGCTCCATGGCTCACGCGACTCTTGGGCTGGGGGACATGCGCGGGCTGGAGGCCAAGTACTGACGGAGTCCAGTTCGAGTCCCGCTCGCTGACGGCTGGTTCGCCTCCTCGTGCGAAACTGCCCGGACGATCACGCCAGCCAGCAACAGAGGTGAACGCGACATGGCCATCGAGGTAGCGCCGGAGACGGTCAGCGCGGACGAGGTCGTCGCGCTTTCCAAGCGATACACGCTCTACGAGTGGTCCGCGCAGTCGCACGTGGACCCCATCCCGGTCGATCACGCCCAGGGCGTCTACTTCTACACGCCTGACGGCAAGCGCTATCTCGATTTCAACTCGCAGCTGATGTCCGTGAACATCGGCCACGGCGAGAGGCGTGTCATCGAGGCCATCAAGGCCCAGGCCGAGAAGCTGGCCTACGCCAACCCCTTCATGGCCACCGAGCCGCGCGCCCGGCTGGGCCAGAAGCTGGCCGAGCTGCTGCCCGGCGATCTCGACGTGAGCTTCTTCACCAACGCGGGAGCGGAGGCCAACGAGAACGCCATCAAGCTCGCCCGCCAGTTCACCGGGCGGCACAAGATCCTGGCTCGCTACCGCTCGTACCACGGCGCCACGGGGCAGGTCATCGTGGCTACCGGCGACCCCCGACGCTGGGCGGCGGAGACCGGCGTCGCGGGCTTCGTCCGCGTGCCGGACTCACACAGGTGGGGCCGCAAGGATCCCGAGCCGGTGGCAGAGAGCCTGCGCGACCTTGAGGAAGTGATCATGTTCGAGGGTCCGCAGACGATCGCGGCCTTCATCCTGGAGCCGGTGGTAGGCACCAACGGCATCCTCATCCCGCCCGACGGCTACCTCCAGGGCGTGCGCGAGATCTGCGACCGCCACGGCATCCTGCTCATCGCGGACGAGGTCATGTCCGGCTTCGGACGCACCGGCGAGTGGTTCGCGGTGAACCACTGGGGCGTGGTGCCGGACCTCATGACGCTGGCCAAGGGGCTCACCAGCTCCTATCTGCCACTCGGCGCGGTGGTCATGCGGCGCAGCATCGCCGATGCCTTCATCGATCGGCCGTTCTTCGGCGGTCTGACCTACAACAGCCACCCCATGGGCTGCGCCGCCGCGTTGGCCACCATCGCGGTCTACGAGGAGGACGGCCTGATCGAGCGGGCCAGGCGCATGGGCGAGGTCATGCGCGGACACCACCAGGCGCTCTATGAGAAGCACCCCAGCCTGGGCGCCGGTCGCAACATCGGCCTGTTCGGGATCCTGGAGCTGGTACGCGACCGCCAGACGTACGAGCCGATGGCGCCCTACAACGGAACCAGCGACGAGATGAAGGCTGTGGGCAAGCACCTCAAGGACAACGGCCTATACACGTTCGTGCGCTGGAACACGATCATGACCAATCCGCCGCTGACCATCACAGAGGACGAGCTGGCCGAGGGCTTCGCGATCATCGACGGGGCCCTGGACATCGCGGACGAGGGTGCACGCTCGGGCTAGCCAGGTCCGCATTCGTCCTGGCGATCAAGGCCACCAGGGCATCGGCCACTTCGGCGGGTCGCTGTTCCGGAAGGAAGTGACCGGCTCCAGCCAGTACTTGGAACTCCGCATGTGGGAGCAGCGAGGCGATCTTCTCGCCCCGCTCGACGGCGAAGAAAGGATCTCTGTCGCCCCAGACAACGACGGCTGGGACATGAACGGTTGCGAGGATGGCCGGGTAATCCCGGTACAGCTCGTCGAGGTTCTGCAACGTCGTCGTGAAGGTCTTTCGGACCGACGTCGCGTGGCCAAGCTGGCCGCCACCGTACATCCGCAGCATCGCCTTGAGCGACGGCGCCGAAAACAGCACGCGCGCGATCGCATCTCCCACCAGGGGAAGGTTCACGGTGCTGAGTGGGAAGGGGATCGGAGTGTCGGGGAGAGGCGTTCGTGGCCATCAGTGCGATGGCGCCGAACAGGTCCGGGCGCTGCCGGTAGAGAGACAGGCTGATGGGACCGCCGAAGTCGTGCCCGACGATGGTCGCTCGATCGATCCCCGCCTCGTCGAGAGCGGCGGCCAGCGATGCCGCCTGCGCCTCAGCGCGAAGGTCGCTCGGCGGGGTACCTCCGTCAAAGCCCAGGAGGTCAGGGACGACCACATGGCACGCGGGCCCCAGCGATTCCCTGACTCGTTTCCATGAGCCGGCAGAGCCGGGGATCCCGTGAAGAAGGACAAGCGTGTCTGCGTCTCGATCTCCGTAACGGTGCAGGAACATGGACGAAAGCTGACGCGCACGAACCGGGAAGTCAAGCGGCGTCGCCGTCGGGCAGCCGCTCGACCGCACCATCGTCGCAGCGAGCCTCAGTGGCCGTCGAACTCCCGGAGGATGGGCTCCATCGCCAGGATGGAGTCGACGGTGATGGGGTCCAGCACGAGCTGGACGTGACCGATGCCCTCCCGAGCGTAGGCACGCAGCGCGTCCGCCATCTGGGTGGGGCTGCCTTCGAGCGGCTGCATCGTCCGGCTCTGTCCGGAACCCTCGACTCGCCCCTGCCCATCCGGCAGCCGGACCAGGATCGCGACCGTCCGTTCGATGTCTCCGGGCTCACGACCCACCTCTCGCGCCGCCTCGTCCACGCGTTCCCGGAGGGGCGCGATGCCAGCGGGCGTGTTGCCCGTGTCCGCCCACCAGACGTTCCACGACTGCACGTGCGGCAGCGCGATGCGCAACATCCGCGGCCCCTTGGAGCCGATCATCAGCGGCGGCCCGTCGGGACGGGGACCGCGCGGCAGGAGCTCGCAGTCACGCGCCTGGTAGTACCGCCCATCGAAGTCGACGGCGCCTTCCTGGAGGAGCGTTCGGATGATGGTGAAGGCTTCCTCGAAGCGGTCGATCCGGCGGTCGTAGGGGAAGCCGTAGGCCAGGAACTCCGTCTCGTTCCACCCAGCTCCGAGGCCCAGGATGAGGCGTCCGCCACTGATCTCGTCGATGGTCGCGGCCTGTTTGGCAAGAAGGGCCGGGTTGTGGAAGTTGGTGCAGGCAACGAGCGGCCCGAACTCCACCCTGGAGGTGACGGCCGCGATGGCCGAGAGCATCGACCAGGCCTCCCATGGCCCTCTCGGCTGGCGATCCGGCCAGCGGTAGAGCAGGTGCTCACCCACCCAGATGGAGTCGAAGCCCAGATCTTCGATGGCCCGGATCATGTCCAGCAGCTCCGGCCAGCGGACATCGCGTTCGACCTCGGGCAACTGGATGCCGACCTTCGGGAGCCGCTCGGCAGCGGGGCTCTTGCTCATCAGGATCGGTCGCCTCAGATGCAGCCCGGGACTAGCGGACCGGACCTGCCTCGTTCAGCCACCACTCGTAGAGTTCCGGGTAGCCTGCGGTCGAGGTCGAACCCACCGACATGATGCGCACTTCTTCGTCCGTCCAGACGATCGTGTAGTTCGTCCCGTCGTCGGCGCAGAACAACTGTCCTGCATCCACCTCGCCGATCGTGTATGTGCCGAGGTGTGGACCCGTCTGGCATGAGCCGGCATCGTCACTCGGGGTGTTCTCGGCTGCGAACAGGGAGAAGGCTTGGTTCATGAGGTCCACGGTTTCGAAGAGCGTGTACTGGGCCGATCCGACATCCCCCGCCAGCGTGCAGTTCACCTGGGTCGCGACCCCACCGCTCGAGTCTGCCGGGATACATCGATCCGCGTACTCGCTCGGAACGTGGGCCATCAACTGATACAACGCGATGCGGTTGGCGGCGGCCTCGGCGATGGGCAGCGCTTCCTCATAGGTCGCGCCTTGACCGGCGATGAAGACCTTCACGGCGACATCGTCGACAGTGAACAGGAAGTTGTGGAAATCGACCGTGACGGGCACAGTGACCTGTCCACTGTAGTAGCTGGTGTTCGCACCGATGGTCTCGGCGATCGGCGTCTCCGTGAGGCCGGATGCGACCTCCTCGGAAAGCACCGCCTCCGCTGCATCCAGGTATGACTCGGCTGAGGCCGCGTCGGGGAACTGCATCCGGAAGTCGAACACGGCATTGACCGTGCCGGTCATCCCCCGCCAGACTTGTGAGACGATCCCCTCGCCGCCGAAGGTGTCGAACGAGGCCTGGTCGATGTCGAAGTTCGAGCCCTCGACCACGCCCTGTGACTCCAGCCCCTGGGGCAGGTCCTCGGCGGTCAAGAGGGTGTCCGCCAGAGAGCCCTCGCCGGGCGACGGTGCGGCCGACGTCGCCGGCTGGCTGGGCGATCCGCTGGTTGAGGGGCTGGCGACCCCGGTCGGAGCTACCGTCCCCGCCTCCGTCGGTATGGCGCTCGGCGCTGAGGTGGCTGTCGCCTCCGGCGTCCCTGTCGCCTCCGGCGTGGCTGTCGCCTCAGGCGTGGGGCTGAGTGTGGCGGCGAGGCTGGGTAGTACCGCGGAGGGTGTGAGGCTCCCGGCTGGCGCCGATGCCGGCGCCACGCTCACGCACGCGGCGGCAGACAAGAGGACGACGGCCGCCGAGACGATGCGGAGCGACTTCATTTCCTCTCCTCGGCTTCGGACGAGATCGGCCATTATTGTGAGCGCTGCGTCCGCCGCTCGTCCAGCATCTGTGCGAGGGAAGGGACCAGCAACGATGGGGTATCGATGTCCAGCCTGATCCGGTCCTTGGGCGCCGCCGCGGCCGCACTGGCACTCGTCTTGGCCGCTTGCGGCGGAAGCGCGGCACCTACGGTGCCGGCTTCGACGCCAGTGACTTCCCCTGCAGCATCCCCGGAGGCTTCGCTGCCCACCGCCACCGATGTCGCGGGACCGAGTGCCAGCGACGCGGCCACGGACGCGCCCGATGCTACGGACGGACCGGAGGCGACGGAAGGCGCGACCCCGGAGACATCCGAGCCTGGCGCAGGCGCCGGCATCCCGACCGACCCCGCCCTGCTGCGCGCGGGGCTGGTGCCCGACGGGTGGCAGATCGTGGAGGACGCCACGAATACCTGCCGCATCGCCGTCCCGCCGGACTGGACGACCGATGTGGCACCCGGCACCGGGCAGTCCAGCATCCTCGCCGAAGCCCTTGGCGCGGTGAGCGCCGTCGATCAGGAATGGGAGGCCTACAAGGAGACGGTGGACCAGTTCTATCTCACCGGCCACGTGACCGTCATCGACACGGACGACGTGTTCATGATCGCCAACCCGGTCGGGCCTGACTTCGACCTTGCCTACATCCTTGTCCTTCGCTTCGACGACACGAACTGTCAGGTGCTGGTGACCGTGCAGCGCAACGCCGTCGCAGAGCATGGTGCGGAAGCATTGCTGATCGCTCAGACGCTCGACCACACCGACTGACGCTCCGGTCGACGGCGGGCGCGACGGTGCGCGCTAGAGTTCGCGGCGTCGGAGCGGAGCGACGGAGGGTGGCTGGACCGATGAGTGACGGTGGCGCAGGCCTGGGCTTGGCAGCGACGGCGGCCAGCCCTGCCCGCGGTCCGGGTGCCATCCGCCGGCTGACACGCACCGTCGCGGGCATCGTCGGGTTCTTCGTGCTCCTGGCCATCGCCTGGGAGAGCTTCAAGTTCGTGGGGGGTGATCCCTGGCGCTACCCTGAGATCGGTCTCTTCCACGACCCGCCCCTGCGCATCCTCCAGGCCAGCGACCGGCAGTTGCCGCACCTGTGGGACATCGCCGCGGCGCTCTTCCAGCCGGTGCAGCGCAACCAGGCCGAGTCGCTGGGTCAGTTCCTGGTGGGTGCGGCGCTCTTCACCTGGCAGGAGGCGTTCATCGGGTTCGTGCTGGGGGCGCTCATCGGGCTCGTGCTAGCGTCGATCTTCGTGCACTCGCGCCTCCTGGAGCGGGCTTTCGTGCCGTACGTCATCGCCTCCCAGACCATCCCCATCGTGGCCCTGGCACCGATCATCGTGGTGGGCTTCGGGCGCGGGCTGGTGGCCGTGGTGTTCATCGCCACGTACCTCACCTTCTTCCCCGTGACCATCGCGGCGATGCGC
>Ga0136615_10001140_pt1 | contig 12593 bp, 13 predicted proteins | sample AntDrymUQ2882206_2_FD_106647 | JGI IMG/M metagenome (GOLD analysis project Ga0136615, IMG submission 106647) | Polar desert sand microbial communities from Dry Valleys, Antarctica - metaG UQ288 (22.06) | ecosystem: Environmental > Terrestrial > Soil > Desert | place: Antarctica: Dry Valley...
ACCGAGCCGTCGCCGCCGACGACGACGAGCAGCTGCGCGCCCGTCCGCACCGCCTCCTCGGCGAGCCCGCCGAGCTGACCGGGCGCGTCGGAGATGAGCGCATCGCCCTTCAACCCGAGCGCTGCCGCGCGATGCGATATCTCCGGCCAGCGGCGTCCGGTCGAGCCGCCTGCAGACGCGGGATTGACGAGGAAGACCGTCCGTCTGTTAATGGTGGCGGCCAGCAGTCGCCGTCTCGAGCGCGATCCGTGTCATCCGGTCGACCGCCGCGCGCGGCTCCTCGTCCGAGATGCGCACAAACTCGCCCTCCACGTGGATGTCACTGACGGTGAGCAGGCAGCCCGCGTAAACACCGCGCAGAGCCGCCAGGGTGAAGAGCGCGGCGGACTCCATCTCCACGGCGAGGATCCCACGCTTCGACCACCGCTCATACTGACCCGGATCGGGGTTGTAGAAGAGATCGCTGGAGACGATGGGACCGACGCGGAGCTTCTCCTTGCTCGTCTTTGCCACGTGAACGGCCTCGTGGATCAGCTCCCAGCTCGCGGTCGGGCAGTGGGGCTCGCCTAGGACGAGGTGGGTTGCGGTCGAGTCGGCGGGGACGGCCGAGAGCGCGATGATCAGGTCTCCGAGGGCATGATCGGGTTGCAGCCCTCCGCAGGTTCCCACGCGGAGCAGGCGCTTGACGCCGAGCTGGATCAGCTCCTCGAACACGATCGTCGCCGAGGGGCAGCCCATCCCGGTTCCCTGCACCGAGATCGGCTTGCCTTCCCACGTACCGGTGTAGCCGAGCAGACCTCGCTCCGAGTTCCGCTGGACGACGTCGTCCAGGTAGGTCTCAGCGATGTAGGTCGCGCGGAGAGGATCGCCCGGGAGGAGGCACGCCTCTGCGTAGTCACCGGGCTCGGCTCGCACATGGATTGGCACCCGCGCGACTCTATCTGGCCGCGCTACGCGGAACCAGCGGAGTGGCGTCCGTTCGTGCAGGATCAGGGCGATGCCGGACCTCGTCGAGCCGACGCGCGAGCAGATTCTCGCGTACTGCGCCGAGGACCCGGTCGAGCGCGTGTTTCTGGAGGATGTGGCCCGCCGCAACCTCGGTCGCTTCGCCGCCCTTGCCGAGGCGGGTCGGCTCGTGGCTCTCTGCCATGCCGGGGTCAACGTCGTGCCGTCCGGCCGCGGTTGCTCGGCGTTCGCCGCGGTGACCGCACAGGCACGCGCCCGGATGCTGATCGGCGAGCAGCGGGCAGTGACGGATCTCTGGGAAGCAGTCCGCAGCCGGCTGCCGCGTGAGCGCGAAGACCGGCCGGCGCAGCCGGTCTACGCGATCGCGGACGCGCCACAACCCGGTGGCAGCGCCCTGAGGCCGGCGACGAGCGACGATCTCGAGCTCCTGCTTCCGGCGTGCGCCGCCGCGCACGAGCTGGAGCTCGGGATCAACCCGCTGCAGCACGATCCGAGTGGCTTCCGCTGGAGGACCCGCTCGCAGGTCGAGGAGGGGAGGTCGTGGATCTGGACCGTGGACGGCGTCGTCCTGTTCAAGGCCGAGGCCTCGGCCTGGACGCCGCAGGCGGTACAGCTGCAGCAGGTGTGGACCGATCCCGAGGCTCGTAGCCGCGGCCACGCCGCCAGGGGCCTGCAGGATCTCATCCGCCTGCTCCTGGACCGGGTGCCACGGGTCTGCCTCTTCGTGCGCGCCGAGAACGCTGCGGCGATCAGGCTCTACGACCGCGTGGGCATGCAACACGTGCTCGACTACCGCAGCGTGCTGCTGTAGTCGTAGGGAACCATGTGTTCCCCAACGCGCCGGCGGCACAGCCGGCCTCCGGCCGCGTAGCGTGAGCGTGTGAAGACGCTCGTCCTCACGCGCCACGCCCAATCCAGGCTCAGTGTCCTCGACCGGCTCAACGGCGACCCGTCGGCGGAGGTGGGACTCACCGAGGTCGGGCGCGACGAGGCGCGGGACCTCGGAAGGGAGGTAGGAGCGGTCGATCTCGTCGCACACACGGCCTTCGGCCGCACACGCGAGACAGCTGAGCTGGCTTGGCCGGACACGCCGTTGCTGGTCGTGCCGGAGCTCAACGAGATCGCGTTTGGCCGTTTCGAGGGAACGCATTGGGACGAGGGCTATCGCGACTGGGTTCTCACGTCGGGGCCGGATGACGCGTGTCCCGGCGGCGGCGAGAGTCGCGTTACCGCGGTGCAGCGCTACCTCCGTGGCTATCGTTTGCTGCTCGACCGCCAGGAGGAACGGGTCGCGCTCGTCGCCCATGGGGCTCCCGTTCGCTACGTCTTGCTCGGCCTCGAGAACAGGCCGCCGACTCGCTTGCTCGAAGGAGTCCCTCCGGCGACGCCCTTCATCGTCGACGTCGACCGGTTCGGCCGGGCCGTGTCCATCATTGAGGCGTGGGCCGCGGCGCCTGCCTACTACTAGTCGAGAGCCGCGGCGACGCGACCCCGCGCCTGCTGGCACAGGTGTTCGGCGGGGGGAGGCGTCGCTGCGACTCGTTGGCTCAACGGCGGTCGTCCTTGGGCGGGCAGGAAGGCCGTGGCACACGGCGATCCGCTTGTAGGCCGCCGTGTAGGTCTGGGCAGGCGTAGATGTGTGGCTGACCGACGAGCCGGAACGCAGCCCGGTCTCCCGTCGAGCCGGGATGGGTCGTCTGCGCCGTGCCGGCGCCGCCCAGGAGCGACAACGTGAGCGCGCGGAGTGTAATCCGCTTCATGTTTCCTCCCTCCGTTGCTGATTGGCATCACGATTGGTGGCGCCGCGCGATCAAGCGTCTACGGGCACCACTTGAACCCGTGGGCACGGAAGGCGTCGGTCAGTCGCCCGAACGGAGTGCTTGTATCCTCGCGCGCGGATCTGCCCGTCTTCGCGCGCTCCACATTCCGCGCGAAGCGATCAATGTTCGCCTTCATCTTTCCAAGGAGCATGTTCCAGATTGGATCGAATCCGGCCGGTGTCCTGAGTAGGCGGAGAGCGCGGTGCTTGGCGCGCAAGACAACGAGCAGCTTCGGCCCGGCGCCCCCGAGGTCGCCTCCGGCCTGGTAGATCAGCGGCGCCTCCTTGTCGTCCGACCGTCGGCAGATCGCGTCTGCGCGGCTGATGAACGCCTCCTCGGTCGGGCGCCCGGCGGTGTGAGGCGCCACCGCACCTTTGGCTCGTTCGGATGTGCCTGCTGCTGCGGGAACGGCAAACCCCACGGCGAGGGCGACGCCCAGCACGAGGATCAGTTTGTGCAGTCGAGTAGTCACGATGCCTCCTTCGGTTGGACAACTTGTCGCAACCTGCCTCCGACGGCTCGCAGCGGACCTGCAAGACGCTCGCAGTCGTGCTTAGCTTGAGCGGGACAACGGGAGGTATTCGTGGAGTTCCGAGTGCTTGGCCCGCTCGAGGTGATCGGCACAGACGGACACGCACAGTCTCTCGGAGGCCCGCGCCAGCGCGCCGTGCTCGCTGCCCTCCTGCTTCGGCTCAACACCACGGTCTCGGTTGACGACCTGGTCGAGGACGTTTGGGGGAAGAACCACCAGCGACCGCACGCCACACTCTCGAGGCGTACGTCTCGCGCCTTCGCGGGATTCTCGCCGGCCACGACGGGATCGGGATCGAGCGGCGCCCGACCGGCTACCGGCTTCGGCTCCCGCAGGCGAGCCTCGATCTGCATCGCTTCGAGCGTCTGAGCGCCGAGGGACGTCGCGCGTTTGACGACGGAGAGTCGGCCACCGCGTTCCGCTGCCTCCAGGAGGCACTGTCGCTCTGGTGCGGGCCGGCGCTCGCCGACGTCGTGCTCTGTGGCTCGGGTCGCTCCGAGCCCGCACGGCTGGATGAGCTACGGCTGAGGTCGCAGGAGGATCTGATCCGCGTCCGGCTCGCCCACGGTGAGCACGAAGCGCTTCTCGGCGAGCTCGAAGCGCTCCTGGAACGTCATCCGTTTCGCGAGCGCCTGCGTGCGCAGCTGATGCTCGCGCTGTATCGATCCGGCCGCCAAGCCGACGCTCTCGCCTGCTACGAGGCCGGTCGGCGGGCGCTTCAGGATGCACTCGGCCTCAAGCCGGGGCGAGAACTGCAGCGGCTCGCTGGCAGGATCGTGCGGCAGGAGCCGGAGCTCGATGCGGCCGAGGCCCCTCGGAAGCCGCCCGAGCGGCCCAGAGTCGTGCTTCTGCGTTGGGCGTCCCCAGAAATGCAGTCGGCGCTCACCGAGCTCCAGCGTGAGGGACTGCGCCGGGCGGCGCTAGCCTACGGTGTGGAGACGGAGCGCGTAAGCGTCGCGGCGGCGTTTCCTGCGTTCCGACGCGAGCTGGAGCGGGCCGCTGGGCGATCTGAGCTCGTGCTGGCGGCGGTGTCGTCGATGGCGCCGATCGTCGCCGCCGTCGCGCCTCGCTTTCCCGACACCCGTTTCGTCGTGTTCGACACCTCGGTCCTCGAGCCGAAGCTCGGCGACAACGTCACCGGCGTCGTCTTTGCAGACGAGCAGGTCGGCTTCCTCGCAGGCTACCTCGGGGCGCTCATGGGTGAGCAACAGTCCCGGTCTCCAGTCGTCTCGGCGATCGCGGGCCTACCCGTTCCGGCCGTGGAACGGTTGCTCGCCGGCTACGAGGCAGGTGCGCGGCACGCGGTGCCCGACGCTCGCGTGCTCGTCGACTACATCGAGTCCTGGCTCGGCCACGACCAATGCGAACGGCTTGCGAACGAGCAGATCGATCGCGGCTCGATCGTCGTCTTCGCCGTTGCCGGTCCGAGCAGCTCCGCGGCGCTCGAGGCGGCCGAGCTGCGCGGAGTCTGGGGGCTCGGCGTCGATGACGATCAGTCGTACCTGGGCACGCAGATCCTGGCTTCCGCCGTGAAACGCTTCGACCATGCGCTCTTGTCCATCGTCAAGTCGTACGTCGATGGCGAGCTTCCGGCCGGCGACGTGCACCTGGATCTCAGTCGCGGTGGTGTCGGTCTCGTCGGGATCAATCCTGCCGTGCCTGGGGATGTCCGCGAGCGTCTGGCGCGGGTTGCGGCGCTTGTCCGATCGGGTGCGTTGCGCCCGCCAACCGAGCGGCCGCGTTCCTGAGCAGGCGCGAGATGCACAATGGGAAGATGCTGGAGCGAGTCGAGAGCCTCATCCGAGAGCGCGACCTGATCGCACCCGGCGGGAAGGTGACCTGTCTCGTCTCAGGGGGTGCCGACTCTACCTGCCTCTGGCACGTGCTCGGCGCTGTGGGTTATCGCGTCTCCGCGCTGCACGTGAACCACGGGCTGCGCGGCGCCGAGTCCGACAACGACGCAGGCTTCTGCCGCGACGTGCTGGGAGCCGAGGTCGTTGAGCCAAGTAACAGTCTGTTACAAGGTGCCTCGGAGGCCACGTTGCGCGAGGTGCGCTACTCGTTCGCCACCGATCGCCTGCGCGCCACCGGCCACACCGCCTCGGATCAGGTCGAGACCCTGCTCCTGCGCCTTGTTTCGAGCGGCAGCCCGAGAGGGATCAAGTTGCGGCGCGAGGACGGTGTCGTGCGGCCTCTCCTTGGCATCTGGCGCGAGGAGACGGAGGCCTACTGCCGAGAGCAGGGGCTGCAGTTTCGGCAGGACTCGTCGAACGCGGAGACCAAGCGCGGGCTCATCCGGCGAGAGATCCTGCCGCTGCTCGAGCGCCTGGATCCGCGCGCGCGGACGAATCTGCTCGCGTTGGCGGAGCGGGAGCCGCTCCTCCCGCGCACGCTCGAGCGCACGCTGGCGGAGCTGCTCGCCTCGACGGCCGGCACGAAGAGCGCCGACCTCGGCGGCAGCGTTCGGGCCGTACGGGAGTACGCGACGCTGCGGCTCGAGGGAAGCGTGTCCTGGGGGCCGTGGACGATCGCCTCCGAGCTGGACGGGCTCGAGGTGCGCAACCGGCGCGCCGGCGACCGCCTCGCGGGCAGGCGCAAGAAAGTGCAGGATCTGTTCGTGGACGGAAAGGTGCCGAAGCTCGAGCGCGACGACTGGCCGATCGTCGTCCGCGGCGACGAGGTGGTTGCCGTGCCGGGCCTAGCGGCTGCGCCCGGCTGGGAAGGAGTCGTGACGTGGAAGAGGTCGTGAGCCTGGAAGAAGGCGTCGGTCAGATCCTGATCGACGAGGAGACGCTACAGCGGCGCGTGCGCGACCTCGGGGCCGAGATCTCGCGCGACTACGCAGGCCGCGACCTTCTCCTCGTGGGCGTGCTGAAGGGCGCCGTCTTCTTCATGGCCGATCTGATGCGCGAGTTGACGATCCCGTGCGAGATCGACTTCATGGCGATCTCGAGCTACGGCGCCGGCACCGACTCCTCGGGCGTCGTCCGAATCCTCAAGGATCTGGACCTGAACATCTCCGGGCGCCACGTCCTCGTCGTCGAGGACATCATCGACTCGGGGTTGACCCTCTCGTACCTGATGCGGAGCCTGAGCGCCCGTGAGCCTGCGACCGTCGAGATCTGCGCGCTCCTGACCAAACCCGACCGCCGCGAGGTCGACGTGCCCGTCCGCTACGTCGGCTTCGAGATCCCGAACGAGTTCGTGATCGGCTACGGCCTCGACTTCGCCCAGAAGTACCGCAACCTGCCGCACGTCGCAGTCCTCCACCCGAGCCTGATTCCGCCGCATTAAGTCGAAATTACGACTGCGCAATCCCCGTTCCGGGGCGTCGAGCGAACGAACCAGGCTGCTACCCTCCGCGAAGACCTGTTGTGAATCGCTTCTTCCGCAGCGCGCTCTTTCCACTCGTCGTCATTGTGCTGCTCGTCTACCTCGCGAGCCGGACCTTCATCCCTGGCGGTGAGGATCAGACCAAGCTCAGCTATTCCGAGCTGAAGGAGCAGATCGCCGCCGGCAACGTCCAGAAGGCGCTCTTCACCCCGAACCGGAACCAGCTCACGGGCGAGCTCGTCGGCGGGGACAAGTTCAAGGTCAACTATCCGAGCGACGTCTCCGCGCTCAAGGTCGAGGAGCTACTGGAGGCGGAGAGCGTCACCTTCGACTCGAAGGGCAAGGGAGGGTCGTGGTGGAGCTCGCTCCTCATCTCCTTCCTGCCCTTCGTCCTGCTGATCGGCTTGTGGATCTTCCTGATGAACCAGATGCAGGGCGGCGGTTCGAAGGTGATGAGCTTCGGCAAGAGCCGCGCCAAGCGGATGACGCCCGACTCACCGAAGATCGGCTTCAAGGACGTGGCCGGGGCCGACGAGGCGGTCGAGGAGTTGCAGGAGATCAAGGAGTTCCTCGAGAACCCGAAGAAGTTCCAGGCCCTCGGGGCGCGGATCCCCAAGGGCGTCCTGCTCTACGGGCCCCCTGGCACGGGCAAGACGCTGCTCGCGCGCGCCGTCGCGGGCGAGGCCGGGGTGCCGTTCTTCTCGATCTCCGGCTCCGACTTCGTCGAGATGTTCGTCGGCGTGGGCGCCTCGCGCGTGCGCGACCTGTTCGAGCAAGCGAAGCAGTCCAGCCCGTGCATCATCTTCATGGACGAGATTGACGCAGTCGGGCGGCACCGAGGCGCCGGCATGGGCGGCGGCCACGACGAGCGCGAGCAGACCCTGAACCAGCTGCTCGTCGAAATGGACGGGTTCGAGACGAAGGACAACGTCATCCTGATCGCCGCCACGAACCGGCCCGACATCCTCGATCCGGCGCTGCTGCGCCCCGGCCGCTTCGACCGGCAGATCGTCGTCGACCGGCCCGACCGGATCGGCCGCAGGAAGATCCTCGAGGTGCACTCGAAGGGCAAGCCGCTCGACAAGGAGATCGAGCTCGACACGCTCGCCGCCGGCACGCCTGGGTTCACGGGCGCCGACCTCGCGAACCTGGTCAACGAGGCGGCGCTGTTGTCCGCACGCTTCGGCAAGAAAGTGATCGGTCAGGCCGAGCTCGAGGAAGGAATCATGCGCGTCCTCGCCGGGCCGGAGAAGAAGGCCCGGTTGCTCGGCGAGAAGGAGCGCAAGATCACCGCCTACCACGAGATGGGGCATGCGCTCGTCGGCCATTACCTCGAGAACACGAACCCCGTGCACAAGATCACGATCGTGTCGCGCGGGCAGGCGCTCGGTCTGACGATCTCGCTGCCGACCGAGGACAAGTACCTGACGACGAAGTCGACCCTGATGGACGACCTCGCGATGACCCTGGGCGGCCGCGCTGCAGAGGAGCTCGTCTTCCACGAGGTCACGACAGGCGCTGCCAACGACCTCGAGAAGGTGACGGCGACCTCGAAGGCGATGATCATGCGCTACGGCATGAGCGAGAAGCTCGGCCCGCGCGTGCTCGGCCGTACTCACGACCAGCCATTCCTCGGCCGCGAGATGGGCAACGAGCCGGACTACTCGGACGAGATCGCGCGCGAGATCGACGACGAGATCCGCCGGGTGATCGAGGAGGCGCACCAGACGGCGCACCGTGTCCTCCGTGAGCACATGGAGGAGCTGCACAAGCTCTCGGCGATCCTGATCGAGCGTGAGACGATCGACAAGGATCAGTTCGAGCGTCTGCTGGCCGGCGAGGATCCGGCTTCGGTCTTCCCCGAGGAGCAGGAAGCGGTCGTCGTCGAGCCGGAGCCGAAGAGCGAAGAAGAGCGGCGGCGCCAGCCGAAGCCGCAGCCCCGGCCGGTACCCGGGCTCGGCATGCAACCCCCGCCGCCCGAAGGCGCCTAGTGCAACGCTTCGCGTTGCGCTAAGAACCGCTGCGCCGCGACGCAACTGTCAGTAACGCCACAGCGGCGATGGCCGCCGCGGCGCCGACCGCGTCCAGGGCAGGCCCGGTCGTCCTGACAGTCTCGACGAGAGCCAGCAGCGCGAAGCCGACCACCACGATGCCGACTGCGAGGGAGGACAGCAGGCCGACTCGGCGGAGGTGGGAGCCCGATTCGTCGGCGACGCCGTCACGCAGCTCGAGCGACCAGTAGGCGACCTCGGCGAGCGCGAAGAGAGCCGCGGCGACGAACGGTGCGCCTCCGTCGAGAGTGTTCGTCTCCGTCAGCAGGCGGAGGGCGTAGGTCGCCCCCAGCAGAGCTATCGACCCCGGGATGGCGGCGGGTTGGCGGAGCGCGAGCCCTGTTGCGAGGAGCACGACGGCCGGCGCGGCCAGGAGCGCGCTCCACGAACGCAGGCTGCCCTCCACCGACAGAACGAGCCAGGCGGCGATCGCTGCCGCGATCACGATCGCGCCGAGTCCGGTCGCTAGACGCGCGCGAGTGGGGCGTGACGCCGGTATGACCTCACCCCCTCCAGCACCGCTTCGAGCGGGAGGTCGTCGCGCCAGGTAGCCACCGCAACGCCGAGCGACGCGTAGCGCGCACGTAACTCCTCACGGTGGAGAAGCCAGAGACGGTGCGCGAGCTGGTCGAGCTCCGTCTCTCCCGGGTAGGCGAACTGCTCGGGCGAGACCTCGAGCACGGCCAGGTCGTACCCGCGCGCCCTGAGGTCGAGGAGCGCCGACACCGACCGTTCGTCGAGTAGAGGCGTCACCGCCAGCACGAGCGCATGCGGCGGGAGCGTCCGTGCAGGGATGATCGACACGTCTTTCCACGCGTAGTTGAAGACCACTTCCGTTTCGAGTAGTGCATCCACGATCCGGTAGCGCTGTGTCAACCCCATCCCGGGAACGAGCCAGCGCAGCATTCCTCCGAAGGAGACGAGCCCGACGCGGTCACGACGCTCCAGGTAGCGCGTGGCGAGCGTCGCCGTCGCGCGCACGGCGAGGTCGAGGGTCGAGGCCGAGCCGGTGCGCGCTTCTGCGAACGTGTCGAGGAAGAGGATGACGTCGGTGTTCCGCTCCGGGTAGCGCTCATTGACGACGAGCTCGTTACCCGTGCCGGTCCGCCGGGCACTTGCCCGCCAGTTGATCGAGCGCACGCGGTCCCCGGGGGCGAAAGGTCGCAGGTCGGCGAACTCGACGCCGGCCCCCTTCGCTCGCGCGACCTCGTTGCCCGTCGTTGCCTGGGTCGTCGCCGGTGTCACGAGCTGGTGCAGCGTCTCGGGCAATGGATACACGCGAAGCGACCTCTGCTGCCATAGCTGCTGCTCCCAAACGTGAAGACCGAGCCGGTCGCGGCCGCGCAGCTTCACGTCGCCCAGCACGTAGTTGCCCCAGCGGATGCACCGGAAGCTGAACGCGACGGTCCGCTCGTCGTCCCAGCCGAGCCGGATGGCGACCGAGTTCTCGCCGCTCAGCAGCTCGAGCCCGGGCGGGAGGACGAAGAGCAACTCGAGGCGCTCGACCGGCTCCTCCGAGTCGAGGTGCAGCTCGACCAGGACCTCGTCGCCCTCGAGCGCGCGCTCCCGGTCGAGCGAGAACGCGGCCGTAACTCGCGGTGGTGATGTCGAGCGGAGCCCCACCGCCAGCGTGAGGGCGAACGGAGCGGCGAGCACCGCGAGCTCGGGGCGCCGCGCGACCAGGGCGCCCAGCAGCGCGAGGGCGCCGAGCGACGCGTACGCCGTCACGCGCGGCGACGCCGACAGCGTCACTCCGAACCTGTAGGGGAGCTGGTGGGCTCGGCAGCCGGCGTGGGCACGGTCTCGAGCAGCTCGCGAACCACATCGTCGGCCGTTGTCCGCTGAACCCAGAGCTCGGGCCTCAGCATCAGCCGATGCGCCAGAGCCGGCACGGCGACCGCCTTTACGTCGTCCGGCGTCACGAAGTCTCGGCCCGCGATTGCGGCTCTGCTGCGTGAGAGCTTCAACAGCGCGAGGCTGCCTCTCGGACTGGCTCCGACGGCTGTCGAGGCGCTGGCACGGGTTGCCCCGACCAGCTGGACGATGTAGCGGCCAACGCTGTCGGCGACGTGCACCTGTTCGACGGCATCCTGCAGCGCGATCAGCGTCGGCCCATCGATTACCGGCTCGAGCTCGAGGTCGTCCACCCGCCGCTCGAGCCGTCGGGTGAGCACCTCCCATTCGTCGTCGGGCGCCGGGTAGCCGAAGCCGACGCGGAGCAGGAAGCGGTCGAGCTGCGCCTCCGGCAGCGGGTACGTCCCCTCGTACTCGATCGGGTTCTGGGTCGCGAGCACGAGGAACGGCCTTGCGAGCGGATGCGTCGTGCCCTCGATCGTCACCTGCCGCTCCTGCATTGCCTCGAGCAGGGCGGCCTGCGTCTTGGGCGGCGCGCGGTTGATCTCGTCGGCCAGAAGGAGGTTGCAGAAGATGGGACCCGGTCGAAACTCGAAGTCGGCATCGCGCTGGTTCCAGATCGACGAGCCGGTCACGTCGGACGGCATCAGGTCGGGCGTGAACTGGACGCGCGCGAAGCCGATGCTGGTCACCTGCGCGAACGAGCGCGCGGTCAGCGTCTTCGCGAGACCGGGGTAGTCCTCAAGCAGCACGTGGCCGTCGGCGAGCAAACCAAGCAGGACGAGCTCGAGCGCCTTGCGCTTGCCGACGACGGCACGCTCGACCTCGTCGAGGATGCGTTTCGACAGCTGCTGTACCTGCGCGAGTGCGAGAGCCACTAGTGCACTACAGCCGTTCCAGCGCAGCCACGATGCGGTCGGCCTTCGCGGGATCGAGTCCCTTCGCATGGCGCCGCGTTGGCGTCTCCCGATCCGCCCGCACGATCTCCCAGAGCTCCTCACCGAGCGCGCTGCGTGCAGCAGCGGGATTCGCGTCGAGCTCGATACCGCGCCGCGCCGCCAGCAGCTGCGTCGCGATCCGCCGCAGCCGGGGTCGGAGCCGGAAGTGCAGGTCGGCCGCCGTCTGGCTGGCGAGCGCCAGCTCGCGTCCAACGCGCTCGAGGTCGGGCAGCTGCTCGCGGCGAGGCCGGCGGCTGCGGAGGGCCAGGTCGAGCGTGGATCTCGCCGCCACGGGGTTCCTGCGCCGGATCTCGGCCACGAGCGTGCCGAGGGCGTAGGCCGCGAGCACGAGGAGGTAGACGTGGACGACGAGCTCTCGTCGCCCGGTGAAGCTGAACAGAGCGATGAGGGCGACGACCGTGAAGAAGAGCGGCAGGCGCGACACGCTGAGCACGCGCCGGATCATCGAGCCGACCGAGCCCGCTCGAGCGCCCGGGTGTCACGCTCCTGCTGCGCGAGCACCTCTGCCGCTCGCAGCTCGTCCTGCACCGTCACGAGCGCCTCGATCGCCTCCTCCTTCATCTGCTCGCCCACCTCATGGTGCGAGAACTTTGCCCGTTCGAACAAGAGCGTGAGCCGTTCGACCGCGTTGGAGGACACCGACAAGTCGCTGAGGACGCGCGCCAGGTACTCGAGCGGAGAGTCTGCTGCGCGCCGCGCGAGCCCGTGGGCCGCGAGAACGCGCTCTAGCCTGGCGTATGCCGCGATCACCGCGCGTCTCGGATCGCGCTCGGCGCGCAGCGCGTCGAGGGTCTCGTCGAGCACGTCGGCGAGGGCTTCACCGAGCGTCGGCGGCTCGCCACCGATGCCCGCGCGCCTGCGGCGCGAACTCCACCAGAGAGCTCCGACACCGACACCGAGCAACCCGACGAAGGCGAGCACCGGGATCCAGGTGAATTCCGCCTCGTACGGCATCACCTCGGCTGAAGGCGTCGTCGTCCCAGGAAGCGGCTCCTGCTCTTCGGGCACCAACCTCACCTCCGGCGGCGGCCGCAGCTCGAAGCCCTGGAGCCGCCGCGCCATTGCGAGTCCGACGAGG
>Ga0136615_10001141_pt1 | contig 12591 bp, 11 predicted proteins | sample AntDrymUQ2882206_2_FD_106647 | JGI IMG/M metagenome (GOLD analysis project Ga0136615, IMG submission 106647) | Polar desert sand microbial communities from Dry Valleys, Antarctica - metaG UQ288 (22.06) | ecosystem: Environmental > Terrestrial > Soil > Desert | place: Antarctica: Dry Valley...
CCCGACGACGGCGGACCGATCGGTCCGCCCTCGCCGCAGCCCGGAACTGGGTCGCGAGACCGTACGGTCGACGAGTTCGCCCATCCGGTGCTGCGTCTCCTCGTACGGACCGCGGAACCGCGCGTTGACGTCCGCGCCGGCCCGGACGAGCGCGGCCACAGTGACTGCGGCGTCGCAACGCTGCGGCTTGTGGACCGCCTCCCCATTGTCGCTGCGCACCAGGTACCGCGGCTCCTCCGCCGAAGCGTCAATCATGCGTCCGCCGGCCTCCGTACGGGAAGTGATCTTTCTCTCGACCACGCCCTCAGCGGTGCTCCCGTGGCTGTTCCATCGCACGTGATGACCCTTCCGGAACTCCAACCATGAGGTCTCGGTCTCCCGTCGAATCAGTCAGCGCGGCGGAGGCAACAGTGTCACGCCGCTCGTTCGCACCTACGGGTAAGGCGTCTGCGCGCTGGGTACAGGACACCCAACGAGGTACGCCTGACCAACATCTCTGCAGAAGGAGTCGTCATGAGCACGAAGGAAGAGACCGTCGAGGTGGCCGTCCCGGTCCGGACCGCGTACGACCAGTGGACGCAGTTCGAGACGTTCCCGAACTTCATGTCTGGTGTGGACTCGATCACCCAGGTCGACGACAAGCGCAACCACTGGGTCACGTCCATCGCTGGAGTGACCCGTGAGTTCGACACCGAGATCGTCGACCAGGTCCCCGACCAGCGCATCGCCTGGCAGAGCGTCGACGGCCCGAGCCATCGCGGCGTGGTGACGTTCGACCGCCTGGGGGAGCGCCAGACCAAGGTCACCGTCGTTCTGGACTTCGAGCCCGAGGGCTTCATCGAGCAGGCTGGCGACAAGATCGGCGTCGTGGACCGTCAGATGAAGGCGGATCTGGAGCGGTTCAAGGAGTTCATCGAGGGCCGCGGTGGCGAGACCGGCGCGTACCGCGGTGAGATCCACTAGGACTGAGCGAGCACCTCGGGCTGAGCTGCTGTCTCGAACTGGGTCCGGTAGAGCTCTTCGTACCGCCCACCGGCGACGAGCAGCTCGGTGTGCGTGCCGCGCTCGATGATCCGGCCGGCCTCGACCACGAGGATCACATCAGCCGTCCGTACGGTCGAGAGCCGGTGCGCGATCACGACCGCGGTCCGGCCGGTGAGCGCCTCGCGAAGGGCTGCCTGCACCGCCGCCTCGGAGGTCGAGTCGAGGTGGGCGGTCGCCTCGTCCAAGATCACGACACGCGGCCTGGCCAGCAGGACCCGGGCGATCGTGAGGCGCTGCCGCTCGCCGCCGGAGAGCCGGTAGCCGCGCTCACCGACCACCGTGTCGAGACCGTCGGGCAGCGTCTCGACGAGATCGGCCAGCCGCGCTCGGCGCAGGGCATCCCAGAGCTCCTCCTCGGGAGCCTCGGGCTGCGCCAGGAGCAGGTTGGCCCGGATCGACTCGTGGAAGAGGTGTCCGTCCTGGGTGACCATCCCGATCGTGTCCCGGATCGACTCGAGTGTCAGGTCCCGGACGTCCACACCACCCAGCCGGACCGCGCCGGAGTCGACATCGTAGAGCCGTGGGATCAGCTGCGCGATCGTGGACTTGCCGGCCCCCGACGTGCCGACCAGGGCGACCAGCTGCCCAGGCTCGGCGCGGAACGACACGCCGTGCAGCACCTCGACACCGGCCCGCTGGTCGAGCTGGGCGACCTCCTCCAGCGAGGCGAGGGAGACCTTGTCCGCGGACGGGTACGCGAACTGCACGTCGTCGAGCTCGACGGACACCTCTCCCTCCGGCACCTGGACAGCGTCGGGCTTCTCGCGGATGAGCGGCACGAGGTCGAGCACCTCGAAGACCCGCTCGAAGCTCACCAGCGCGCTCATCACATCGACCCGGGCGCTGGCGAGGGCGGTCAGCGGCGCGTACAGACGGGTGAGCAGCAGCGCGAGCGACACCACCGCGCCCGGCTCGAGCTCGCCGCGCAGCGCGAAGTAGCCGCCGAGGCCGTACACGAGCGCCAGCGCGAGCGCTGAGACGAGTGTGAGGGCCGTGACGAAGATCCACTGCAGCATCGCCGTACGGATGCCGATGTCACGAACCCGCTGAGCCCGGGTGCCGAACTCGCGGGACTCGACTGCGGGCCGGCCGTAGAGCTTGACGAGGGTGGCGCCCGGCGCGGAGAACCGTTCCGTCATCTGTGTGCTCATGACCGCGTTGTGGTTCGCCGCCTCCCGCTGGAGTCGGGCGAGCCGCGCGCCCATCCGGCGCGCCGGGATGACGAAGATCGGCAGCAGGACGAGCGCGAGCAGGGTGATCTGCCACGAGATCCCGACCATGACGATGAACGTGAGGACGAGCGCGACCACGTTGCTCACGACACCGGACAGCGTGCCGCTGAACGCCCGCTGCGCACCGATCACGTCGTTGTTGAGCCGGCTGACGAGCGCGCCGGTCCGCGTACGGGTGAAGAAGGCGATCGGCATGCGCTGGACGTGGTCGAACACGGTTTGCCGGAGGTCGAGGATGAGCCCCTCCCCGATCCATGCGGACAGCCAGCGGGCGAGGACTGCGAGCCCCGCCTCCACGACGGCGATGACCGCGATGACCACCGCGAGCCAGACGACGTCGCTCACCGGTGCGCCGTCGACGATCGCGTCCACGACTCGCCCGGCGAGCACTGGAGTCGCCACCGCGAGCACGGCCATGACGACGCTCAGCACGAGGAAGGACGTCAGCCGGACTCGGTGGGGGCGCGCGAAAACGAGGATTCGGCGCAGGGTGGCGCGCGAGAACGGCCGCTTGTCCTGCTGCGCGTTCATCGCGTTGTAGAGCGACGTCCACGCCGTGACTTCCATGCTCATGGCGACCCCTTCGCGCGTCGCTCGCGACGGTAGGCGATCGGTCCGACACCTGGTCAAGCCGAATTCGTGCTGCGCTCCTTACGGACTGCCCGACGCGGCGGCAGACCCTCGGCTGGCGAGGAGTGACTCGTACCGGCTCTATGGGTCCTTCTTGGTCATCGCTCGCGGCCGCGGACGACGGGAGGCGATCGGACCGAGTCCAGGTCAAGCCAGCCGAGGCCTCGCTCGTCACACACGTCCGGGGTGCCCCGGCTCGGCGACGAGGTTGCGGCTCGTGATCAACCCTGCTTGCCTGTCCACTCCCGACCGAAGGTGCCACACGTGCCCGCCACCGACGAGGAAGGTCGCGCGTTCGCTCGCTCCTTCCGTGCGTTCCTGACCTGGGTCCACGAGGACTCGCACCACGGAGCCCGCCAGAACGAGGTGGTGCAGCTGGTCCGCGAGCACCTCGGGCCGGAGGGGATCGAGCGGTCGGTGGTGGTGGCCGAGCTGCCCCCGTTCGATCACGTGAACCTGCAGGTGGCGCTCGACGCCTGGGCAGTCGAGCCCGGCCGGGACGTCACGATCCGCGGGATCGCCACGCCCCCCACTACGGGTCGCTGTCGCTGCAGCAGTTGCTGCACGGGGATGGGCTGCCGCCGGTCCGCCTGTCCGCGCCCGACCTCGTCGACCTCCCGTCCGGGCCCGGCCGAACGGTCGCCTGCTTGAAGCTGGCCCTGCTCATGGTCGACGACGCGCACGGTCGATTCATCGTGTTGGTCAAGTCCGCCGACCCGAACGAGGGCCGCGGCCTCAGCATCGAGATCGCCGGCCTGGCGACCCCGGTCGCGCAGCGCTTGCTCCGTGACCTCGCCGAGCTCCGGTCCCGGCACAACGTCTATCGCGGTCAGCTTCTGGAGCTCGTCGCCGGGCCGGCCGAGATCACCATCGCCTTCCCCGTCCTGCCGGCGACGGTGCGCGACGACGTGGTGCTGCCCGAAGCGGTGCTCCGCCGGGTCGAGCGGCACACCCTGGACCTCGCGGCCAGACGACACGATCTCAAGGTGGCCGGCCAGCACCTCAAGCGCGGGTTGCTGCTGCATGGCCCACCAGGAACCGGGAAGACCCACACCACGCGCTACGTGATCCAGCACATGAGCGGCTCGACGATCTTCCTGCTGTCCGGTCGGTCCCTGCACCTCATCGGGACCGTCACCCAGCTGGCGCGCGACCTTCAACCCGCCGTCGTCGTCCTGGAGGACGTCGATCTGGTGGCTGAGGACCGCGGGTTCGGGCCAGGGTCGAGCCCCATCCTGTTCGAGCTGCTCGACGCGATGGACGGTTCGGCCGCTGACGCCGACCTGCTGTTCCTGCTCACGACGAACCGGGCGGACCTGCTCGAGCCGGCACTGGCCGCCAGGCCCGGTCGTGTCGACGTCGCGGTCGAGATCGGGCTGCCGGATGCCGACGCGCGCAGCCGGCTGTTCGACGTCTACAGCCGCGGCGTCCCGCTGGAGGTGAGTCCGGGGGAGGTCGACGCGGCGATAGCCCGTACGGAGGGGGTGACCGCGTCCTTCATGAAGGAGCTGCTCCGACGAGCCGTTCTCGAGTCGCTGACAGAGGCGGACGGTCCGTTGCAGCGGGTCACCGGTCGGCACCTGGCGCGCGCGCTCGACGATCTGCTGGACAGCACCCAATCTGTGACCCGCGCCCTCCTCGGCGTCCCTGCCGACCAACAAGGCGCCGCCGCGCTGCCGCCAGCCGGCGGCCGCGGCCACGGCGGGCACCGAGGGATGGACTGGGCGCTCCCGGGGCCGACGGTGTACCCGACCCACGTCGTCCTCGGCCACGACGACGGGTGAGGCTCCGTGGTCTTAGAGGTCAGCCACCGAACAGACCGTGCCCGGGGGAGTAGCGATCGAGGATTTCGGGATCGATCCGTACGCCGAGGCCGGGGCCGGCCGGCACCGCCAGCATTCCCTCGTCGTCGAGGGTGAAGCCTCCGACGACGAGGTCGTCGATGTAGGCCGAACCCGTCTTGTACTCGACGAGGTCGGTCCCGGGCAGGGCCGCGGCGAGGTGCAGGTCGGCGGCAAGCCCGATCGCGGTGTTCCAACCGTGCGGGATGAACCGCGTGCCGAACTCCTCCGCCAGCCAGGCCACGCGGCGCGACTCGCTCAGCCCACCGGCCTTCGTCGTGTCCGGCTGGACGATGTCGAACGCACCAGCGGACAGGAAGCGGAAGAAGTCCTGCCGACGACTCAGCACCTCACCTCCGGCGATCGGCACCTTGGACCGGTGGCGCAACGCGACGAAACCATCAAGATCATCTGGCCGGAGCGGTTCCTCGAACCAGGCCACGTCGTAGGCCGCGAGCATGTCCGCGGTCCGGACCGCCCACTTGAACCCGTTGCGCCAGAACGCGTCCGAGCCGCCGGCGTCGACGGCGAGCAGCGCGTCCGGGCCGACGGCGTCACGGGCCGTCCGTACGGCTCGCTCGTCGCATGCCGCGCTGCTCCGGCCGAAGTCGCCCCAACCGATCTTGAATGCGGTGAACCCCTGGGCCGCGATCTTGCCCAGGCTTTCGGCCAGGGTAGGGCCGTCGTCGATCAGGACTGACGCGTACGGCCGGACGCGTTCGCGGTAGCGGCCGCCGAGCAGCGTGCTCACCGGCAGCTCGGTCACCCGGCCGAGGATGTCCCACAGCGCGATGTCGATGCCGCTGATCGTGTGGGTGATCGCGCCGCCGCGGCCGAGCCAGAACGTGTTCTCGTGCAGGACCTGGCTGACCTTGTCCGGCTCGAGCGCGTTGGCGCCCAGGCAGATCGGGGTGAGGACGTCGAGCGCGGCCTGCACGAGAGCTGCACTCGAGAAGACGCTTCCTATCCCGACCACACCCTCGTCGGTGTGGACCACCACCAGGGTGTGCACCACGTCGTCGGCACGTAGCTCGTGCGTCCAACCCCCCTTCGGCGTCGCTCCGCGCAGCCCAGCAGCCCGGATGTCGGTGATCTTCACGGTTCCAGCCCTCTCATGTCGATCACGACGGCTTCGTGGGGTGCCAGCCGCAGGAGCGGACCGGCTGACCGACCTGGATCTGTCGTCGTGCAGACGAGCACCTCGCCGGCTGCACCCACGTCGACAGCGGTCGGCATGCTGCTGAGGTTGAGGGCGACCACCACGTGGTCATCGCGCGTGCGGCGCGCGTACGCGAGCACGTCTCGGTCCGACGGGTCGGTGATGAACTCGATCGAGCCGTGGCGGAGGACGGGGCGCTGCGTCCGGGTTCGGAGCAGATGCCGGTAGAGGCTGAGCGAGGACCCCGGATCGCGCAGCTGGGCCTGGACGTTGACCTCGGCCCCGTCGGTCGCCACGGGCAGCCACAGGTCGGCCGCGGGTGCGCTGGAGAAGCCGAAATTCGGTCCGTCGTCCCACGGCATCGGGGTGCGCGTGGGATCCCGGCTGACCCCACCGGACGCCCGCGCGAAGTAGTCACGTTGGCACTCGATCGGGACCGGCTGGTCGACCAGCCCGAGCTCGTCCCCGTAGAGCAGGCAGGGAGTCGCGGCGAGCGTGAGGAGCAGGACGGCGGCCACGCGCGCCTGCTCGGGCCCGAGCCGGGTCGCGAGCCGGATGCGGTCGTGGTTGCCGAGCGCCACGATCGGCCAGGCGCCGGGTGGCAACGACGCGTAGAGGCCGTCGAGCTCGGCGCGCAGGAGGTCTGCCCGCCACGGCGTCTCCAGCAGCCGGAACGGGAACGGAAGGTGCATGCCGTCGAGCCCCGGCCCGTAGTAGGCCGCCCAGTCCGGCCAGGACATCGCCTCGATCTCGGCGATGGTGACGACACCGGGGTACTCGGCGACCACCGACCGGATCTCGGCGAGCGCGCCCTGGGTGTCCGGGTGCCGCCGGTCGAACTGGTGCAGCTGCGTCCCGAAGTCGGGGTGCTGCAGGTCGAACGGGTTCGCGTTGCCCTCGGGTGCCTCAGGGTTGTCACGGAGCTGCGGGTCCTTCATGAGCATGTGCGCGACATCGATCCGGACGCCGTCGGCTCCGCGGTCGAGCCAGAACCGCAGCACGTCAAGCAACGCGGCCCGCACCTCGTCGTTGCGCCAGTTGAGGTCGGGCTGCTGGATCAGGTGCGAGTGCAGGTAGTACTGGCCGCTCGGCTGGTCCCACTCCCAGACCGAGCCGCCGGCCTCGCTGGTCCAGTTGTTGGGGACGCCGCCGCCCGGTCTCGCGTCGCGCCACACGTACCAGTCGCGCTTCGGGCTGGTCCGCGACGATCGTGACTCGACGAACCAGGGGTGCTGGTCAGAGGTGTGGTTCGGGATGTAGTCGACGATGATCTTGACCCCGCGCAGGTGCGCCTCGGCGACCAACCGGTCGAACGACTCCATGCTGCCGAAGACCGGTTCGACCTGCGTGTAGTCGGCGACGTCGTAGCCCTGGTCGAGCAGCGGTGATCGGAAGAACGGCCCGACCCAGACGGCGTCGATGCCCAACGTCGTGGAGAGGTAGTCCAGCGACTGGGTCAGGCCGTCGAGGTCCCCGATCCCGTCACCGTTGCCGTCGCGCAGGCTCGGCAGGTGGTTCTCGTAGATCACTGCACCCTGCCACCACGCCGGTGTGGGGCTGCCTGCCGCTCGAGCGGCGGCGGCCTGGCCCGGAGCCATCAGACGCATGCGTCATCCCTTCGAGACGCCGGCGAGCATTCCGCGGACGAAGTGCTTCTGCATGGCGACGAAGACCACCATGGGGACGATCATCGAGAGCATCGCGGCTGACGTCAGGATCTCCCAGCCGTTGCCACGTGAGGCCACCAGCCCGCTGACCGCGACAGTCATCGGCGCCACCTCGCGAAAGCCGCCGAGGAAGATCAACGCCGTGAGCAGGTCGTTCCAGGTCCAGACGAACTCGAAGATCGCGAGCGAGGCGAGCGCCGGCCGGGAGATCGGCAGCACGATCGAGAAGAACGTCCGGCTCGGCGTGGCCCCATCCATCTCGGCGGCCTCGAAGAGCTCACGTGGCAGCGCGGCGAAGAAGTTGTGCAGCAGGTAGATCGCGAACGGCACGCCGTACCCGACGTGCACCACCCACAGCCCGAGGAAGCTGCCGGTGAGATCGAGCGAGCTGAAGATCCGCAGCAGCGGTACCAACGTGATCTGCACCGGCACGATGAGGAGCGCGACGATCGTGAGCAGGATGCCACGGCGGAACCTGAAGCGCATGCACGCCAAGCCGTACGCGCCGGCAGCGCTCACCACGACGGTGAGCAACGTCGCGGGAACCACGACCGCGAGGCTGTTGAAGAGGCTGAGCAGCATGCCGTCCCGGTCCAGGACACGCTGGTAGTTGGCGAGCGTGTAGTCGCCCGGGAGCGCGAACGAGTTCCACCAACCAGTCGAGAGCACTGCGGACGCGGGCCGGAACGAGCTGACCAGGAGGCCGAGCAGCGGGATCGCCCAGACCGCGGTGATGCCGAGCACCACAACGTGTACGGGGAGGCGCCGAGGTCGGGCGCGCTGGTCCGGTGGCGTGAGCTTGCGGCTCGCAGGTGCGGTTGGGGTCTCCTGGACCTGGGTCGCCATGAGGCTCAGACCCCACTGCCCTGGCGACGGAACTGCCGGAGGTTGTAGATCATGATCGGCACGACCGCGAGCATCAGGATCGTTGCGATCGCGCCGGCGGCCCCGTTGTCCTTGGCGGTGAACAGGGCGCGGTACATGACGGTCGACAGCACGTCCGTGCCGTACGCACCGTTGGTCATCACGTAGACGATGTCGAACGCCTTGAGTGCGATCACAGTCATCGTCGTCATGACCACGACGACCGTCGGCACGAGCAGCGGGAGCGTGACGTAGCGGAACGCCTGCCGCTCCGATGCCCCGTCCAGCCGCGCCGCCTCCTGCAGCTCGTCCGGGATCGAGCGGAGCGCTGCGGCGAAGATGACCATTGCGAAGCCCGCCTGCGTCCAGAGCGTGGCGCCGATCAGGGCGTAGTTGTTGGTGGCGGTGTCGATGATCCAGGCGATCGGCTCGACGGTCGGCAGGAGGGTGAGGACTGCGTTCATCGTGCCGGTCTGGCTTGCCAGCGGCGGCTGGTACTCGTACATGAAGCTCCAGATCACCCCAGCCGCAACCGCGGAGATCGCGATCGGCAGGAACAGCGCGGCCTTGACCAGCCCGCCGTAGCGCACGCGATCGGCCAGGACGGCGATCGTCAGGCCGACGACGGCGGACAGCGCGGGCAGCAGGATCACCCAGAGGCCGGTGTTGCGCAGCGCGATGGCGACCACCGGGTCGGAGAGCGTGGACACGTAGTTGCCGAGGCCCACGAACTGAGTGCCGTCAGAGTCGAAGAAGCTCAGGAAGACCGTCGACACGCCAGGGAAGACCAGGATCAGCCCGACCACGAGCGCCGCTGGTCCGACGAACAGCCACGGCATGAGCCGCCGGTACCAGCCACGCGCCAGTCGCGCGAGCGCGCGGTCGCCGAGGCGCAGGTAGGCGAAGGTCAGGGCGAGGATCAGTGCGCCGGCGACGAGGACGAGCTGGATCCGGTCAGCGATCATCGGTTCGCGCCCGGGCCGCCTCTCTGGTCCGCAGCCTGACCGCCAACGTCATCGCGTCGCCTCGATCGTGGTCAAGATCTCGCCGATCGCGCTGGGGTCCTGGGTGTAGTCCAGACCCGCCTTCCAGAAGGCGTCGACCGTGGTCTGCGGCATGAGCGAGTTGCCGAGCGAGTAGGTCCCCTCGGCGTCGACGAGGACCTGGCTGGCCTTGCGGAGGAAGTAGTCCTCGTAGATCTCGTCGTCGACGTTCTGGTTCGGCGAGAGCCATCGGCCGGTGGACGCGATGAGCGTTCCGGCCTCACGGGTCGCCAGGTACTTCACCAGGGCCTCCGATTGCGGTGTCTGGTTGATCATGCCGATGATCTCGCCGGAGATGGAGCGGATCCCGGGAAGTTCCGCCTCGAAGTCCGGGGCCGGGAAGAAGTCGAGCTGCTCGCCCGGCGCCAGGTCGGGGAAGCTGTCGGTGATGATCCCGCCCATGAACGTCGCCTGCGCCAGCAACGAGCAACCAGGCGGGTCGGTGAACATCGGGTTGGCGGCCTTGGCGAAGTCGGTGCTCAACGCAGACGTCGTGCCGCCGTAGACCATGCCCTCGGCCACGGTCTCGCCGTACGTGGCGAAGGCCGCCTCGAGCTCGGGCGAGGTCCATGGCTCCTCGCCGTCCTGCCACCGCTTGTGGAACTCGGGGCCGGCCTGGCGGAGAAGGATCTCGTCGATGAAGTCCGCGGCCGGCCAACCGCTCGCCGCCCCGCTGGCCAGGCCGACGCACCACGGCGTGGCGCCGGCGTCGGCGGCCCCTTGAGCCCACTCCTGCAGCTCGTCCCAGCTGGCCGGGTCGGTCGGGCCGTCGTACGTCTCCGGGTTGTACCAGATCAGCCCACCGAGGTTGACGGAGCTGAAGATGCCGAAGACCGCGCCGTCGAGCGAGCCGGTCTCGAGCAGGCTGGTCGAGAAGTTTGCCTCGAGCACGTCGGTTCCGACGACCTCGCCGAGGTCGGCGAGCACACCGTCGTCGGCGAGCGCTGACATCTCCCCGATCGCCGGGGTCGCGACGAGGTCGGGCGGGTTGCCGCCGTCGACGCGCGTCTGCAGGACCGCGGCGAAGTCACGGGTGCCCTCGTACTGGACCTCGATACCGGTCGCCGCCTCGAACGGAGCGAGCACCGTCAGGAACGCGTCGAGCTCCTCGCCGCCGAGCACGCCGAGCATCGTGACCTGTCCGTCCAGCGTCTCGCCGCCGACCGCCTCGAGCGCTGCTGCCTCGGCCGCCGCCACCGCCGCGTCGGGAGCCGCATCCGGTGCCTCAGGCGTGCTGACCGATTCGGGGGTGCTGCACGCGGTCAGGACCAGGACTGCGGTAGCGGCGATGGCCGCAGCCGAACGGTAGTGCTGCATGGTCACTCCTCGAAGGTTGCGAAGAACGCCTACGGAGCTGCGTCGGGCCTAGAAGACGCCGACCGTAACAGGACGATGGTCGATTGTCGACAATCGACCTGAGCACTATGCTCCGACTGGCCAGCGTGCCGGAGCAGAGACGGAGGTGGGCTGATGACGGCCTTGGGACTGCGGCGCGTGCCGAGCCAGTCTCGCCGTGAGCAGGTGGCCCAGATCCTGCGGGAGGCGATCACCGAGGGACGGCTCAAGCCAGGCGACCGGCTGGTCGAGACTGACCTGGCCAACGAGCTCGGTACGAGCCGCGCACCGGTTCGAGAGGCGTTGCGCCAGCTCGAGGAACAGGGCCTCGTCGCGTCGTACCCGTACCGCGGGAGCGAGGTGCTCGGCGTCTCGCAGGACGAGGTCGAGCAGGTGCTCGTGCCCATCCGCGTCACACTCGAGCGGTTCGCCTACTCCAAGGCGCTCGGCCGGCTCAGCCAGGACGACTTCGACGCGCTCCAGGCGCTGGTGGACGAGATGGCCACGGCGGTCCGGGAAGGCTCGACCGAACGGCTCGCCGATGCCGACATCCGATTCCACGAGCTGATCATCATTCGCTCGGAGCAACGGCACTGCCTCCAGATCTGGCGGACGATCCAGCCACGGGTGCGCGCCTACTTCCGTCGCGACGCACCTGCGCACTCCGACCCGCGGACCGTGCCCGTGCAGCACCAGGAGCTCCTCGACGTGCTCAAGACCGGCCCGGAGGAGGCCGTCCTCGACGCGATCGACCGCCACATCCACATCCACCTGTCGCCCGATGGCGCCGCTCATGAGCGGTAGCACGGTCCTCGTGACCGGCGCTGGTTCCGGGATCGGTCGGGCCGTCGTGCTCGCCTGCGCCGGGCGAGGCATGAGCGTCGCCGCGCTCGACGTGGACGCCGCGCGCGCCGCGTCCGCGGCCGACGAGGCGAACGCGGCCGGATCCCCGCGAGCGGTCGGGATCGCGTGCGACGTGTCGGTGGAGGCGTCGGTGCGCGAGGGATACGACCAGGCGGTCACGGCCCTCGGCGGGTTCGACGGGGTGTGCGCCAACGCCGGCATCGAGATCAACGCCCCGCTGCACGAGTTCGGGCTCGACCAGTGGCGCCGGGTGCTCGAGGTCAACCTGGTCGGGATGTTCCTCACGTGTCGGGAAGCCCTCCGCCGGCTGGTGGAGGCGGGGTCGCCCGGGTCGATCGTCTGCACGTCGTCCCCGTCGGCGTTCGTCGGCTTCGCCGGCGGCGGCAACAGCGCGTACGCCGCTTCGAAGGGCGGCGTGTCGGCGTTCGTACGGTCGGCGGCGCTGGACTACGCGCCGTACGGGATCCGGGTCAACGCCGTGGTGCCGGGCGCTACGGACACCCCGATGCTGGTGACCGGAAGGGACGAGGCCGCGCGCGCCGACCAGCTCGCGCACATCCGGTCGGTGGCCAGCAGCCAGATCCCGCTCGGTCGGCTGGGCAGACCTGAGGAGATCGCGGCCGCCATCGTGTGGTTGCTGTCGAGTGACGCGTCCTACGTCACCGGCTCGCACCTGGTGTGTGACGGCGGCCTGCTGGCCAAGAGCGCAAACGACTTCTGAGAGGAATTGCTGTGACCGCTGCACCTGCCATCGGGTCGACGACGTGGGTCGTCGCCGACGGCTACATCCCGCCGGCGAGCACCGGTCCGGCTCCGGCCATGACGAGCCACGACAGCGTGTGCCTGCTCAACGCCGGTGCTGACGGCGTCGTCGTCGAGATCGTCGTCTATTTCACCGACCGCGAACCCATC
>Ga0136615_10001144_pt1 | contig 12580 bp, 13 predicted proteins | sample AntDrymUQ2882206_2_FD_106647 | JGI IMG/M metagenome (GOLD analysis project Ga0136615, IMG submission 106647) | Polar desert sand microbial communities from Dry Valleys, Antarctica - metaG UQ288 (22.06) | ecosystem: Environmental > Terrestrial > Soil > Desert | place: Antarctica: Dry Valley...
AGGGTGCCGGAAGTCGTGAAGCAACTGGCCGAACGATGATTTCCGGCCCTGCTATGAGCGCGTCACGGTTCTTATGGCGATACGTTAGGTCCACCCTGCGAAAAGCTCGTGACCTGAGGGTTTACCCTTCCGCGACGGCTTCGCCTTCGCCGTGCGGGTCTGGAGTGTGCACGGAATGTGCACGGCGGTCGTTGCGGACGAGCGCGACGGCGGCCTGCATGCCTTCACGCGCAGGCCCGCGAAGTAGGTGTGCATACACCTGCCGAGTGACGGCGGGTGATGCGTGACCGAGTGGCCGTGCGACCTGTTGCATGATCACTCGGGGCCGCACATGGCGCATGTCCAGACGACGCCCGACCATCGAGTTCTGGCTGCGCTGGCCGGCTGACGGCGGCGTGGAGCTGACCGAAGCGCCGTCTGCGACGGCGAACTCGACTTGGCCGAAGACGACTCGGTGATGTGCCTGCTCCCTGACGGGCACGACGGCGCGCACTACTCCGGTGAACTGGCGTGGACGTCCTGAGCTGTGACCCCGGAACGCCATGACTGTCGATTCGAGCAGCTAACTTCTCCGGTGTGACGAGCCCGAGACCCTTCCGGACGGTGGGGCGCTCGGGCTTCGCGTTTGTCGGGTGGCGGGTATGCCGTGTAGCAGCTCCATTCGTTGAAGGCCGGGAATACCTCGACACCGAATGCACCCTCATCGCACAGCCGGACGCGTGACCAGCGTCATTGCACCGTAAGGTGCCGGCTCCTTCCGGCCTCGTTGCCCGGTTGCCACGATGGGCCCTTGGCAGCTCACCAGAGGCCGCGGACGAGCACCGGGAATAAGAGGTGCCTGGAGTGACGACGACCGCGCCCACGCGGGTGCCCGAATTCGGATGCGCCCACTTGCATGATCGCCGCGTCCGGCTGGGGCGTCCCGTGGCGCTGGCCCTGTTGGGCCTGCTTCTGCTCCTGCCGTTGCCCCTAGCGGCGCTCGAGCCGCAGGTACGCGCGGCCGGGCCCGCCCTGGTCCTCTCCGTCCTCGCCGGCGCCCTCGCAGTGTCCGGGCTGGTCGCGCAGTCGTCGTTGCCGACGAGATGGCGATGGCTGCGCCCCGTTGTCGATGCCGATCAGGTCCTGCGCTGGCATCGCCGCATTGCCGGCCTGGTGGTGATTGCGACGACCCTGCACGTGGCCGCCCTCGCTGTGGCCGACCCGGCCGGATTCCGTCATCTGATCGGGCCTTCGGCGCCGCTGCGAGCCAAGCTCGCTGTCGTCGCAACCGTGGCACTGGTCCTGCTGTGCGCGCTGTCGATGTGGCGTAAACAACTGCGGCTGCGCTACGACATCTGGCGGGCCACCCACCTGTTCATGACCGCCGTGGTGGTGGTCACGGCTGTGTTGCACTCGGTGCTGGTCGAGCGTGCTCAAAAGGACTCCGGTGCCACCGCGCAGTCGTGGCTCTGGGGTGCGCTGGGTGCGGTCGCGGTGATCAGCCTGATCCGGTTTCGGCTCGTGCGACCGCTGCGCAGTAGGTCGACTCCCTACCGAATCGTTGCCGTCTTAGAAGAGCAGGGCGACGCGGTCACGGTCGAGCTTGCTGCACAGGGACATGACGGAATGCAGTTCAGGCCGGGCCAGTTCGCGTACCTCCGGGTCGGCGACAGTCCACTGTCGTTGGACGAGCACCCGTTCTCCTACTCCGGAAATTCCGACCGGCAGGACCGGCCGCAATTCACCGTGAAGACGGGAGGTGAATTCACCAGCCGGATCGCTCAACTGCCAGCGGGCACGCCGATGCTCATCGACGGGCCGTACGGCTCCTTCTGCCCGGACAGCGAGACGAGCGGCTTCATACTGGTGTGTGGCGGGGTGGGCGTCACCCCGGCGTTCAGCCTGCTAACCACCCTCGCCGAACGCGGGGATCCCAGAGCCCACCTGCTGATCCTGGCCTGCCGCACCCCTGCCGAGGCGCCGCTCGGTGACAAGCTTGATGGCCTGGCCGATCAGCTGGATCTCGAGGTCGTCCTCGTCCCGTCACAACCCCCGGCCGGCTGGCGGGGGGCCAGCGGCCGGCTCGACTCGGGCACGCTGCGGCGGCTGGTGCCGCACGACGGGCGTTTCCGGCAGGCGTACCTGTGCGGGCCGCCCGGCCTGGTCAAGATGGCTACCCAGACCCTGTTGCGCGTCGGCCTGCCGCGGCGGCACGTGCACGCGGAGTTGTTCGACTCGGCATGAGCATCGCGACCCTGCGGGAAGGTAGTTAGACGGCTGCCCGATAGCCGAACGGCGGATTCTTGCGGTCATCGCAACAGCAGGTCGCCGATGAGTTCGATCAGCTTCTTGAACGCTAGTCGCTTCCTCGGTTGGTCGTTGAGTTCCTGGGCGACCCAGTCGAGATCGTGGCTACTGTGCACGCCGAGGTCGGTGCCCTTCGGGTGCCTCTGTGACGCTGCTATGTCCCGTCAAGAGGTTGGGGGTTGGAGTCCCTCCGAGCGCACCATACCTGAGGCCTGGTACCTGACCTCTGATCTGCGAGAACGCCAAACCTCAGATTAGCTGCGTCCCAGCCTGAACGGCTTCGTCGAGTGGCATGGCGTCACTCATGGTGCGTGTTGGAGTCGCGGAGCTGTGCGCTTCGACCTGGGGAAGTTCCGTTCCGTGCCCACGGCCACCGGGTGAACGGTGGATCCGGGCTGCGACGATGCGTAGATGCTGGAGGTCTCCTCGCCCATCCGCGCTGATCGCCTTGTGCTGCGCCCCTTCGTCTTCGCCGACGTGGATGATCTGTTCGCCATCCAGTCGCACCCGGACGTTGTGCGGTACCTGTATTGGGATGTGCGCTCTTCCCCCGAGGTGGCCGCCGTGGTGCAGCGCCGGACGTCGCAGACCGGGCTCAACGCCGACGGCGACGTCCTGGTGCTTGCCGTGGAACGTTGCCAGGACCGTCGGGTAATCGGTGACGTCAGCCTGTGGTGGCGCAGCGTGCAGCACCGGCAGGGCGAGATCGGGTTCGTCTTTCACCCCGATGCGCAAGGGCAGGGCTATGCGGGGGAAGCGGCTGACGCGCTGCTCGATCTGGCGTTCGGGCGGCTCGGTCTGCATCGGGTCTACGGCCGGACCGACGCCCGCAACGCCGCATCCGCAGCCCTGATGCGGCGGCTGGGCATGCGCCAGGAGGCCCACCTACGGCACAACGAGATGTTCAAGGGACAGTGGGCTGACGAACTCGTGTTCGCTCTCCTTGACGACGAATGGCGAGAACGAAAGGCCGAATCGAGATGCTGAGCAGCGGTTTGAGCAACCGGTGGTCACCAGCCCCGTCGGGCGGCACGATCCGCGAGTCGTGACTGGCGGCGTGGAGCGGTTCGTGGAGCGAACTGTGGTTCTACAGAGCAGGTATGGAAGGCGAGTCCGGCTGTCTGTCGGCAAAGTTGCTGGTAGAAGCCAGAGTCGGCGGGATCGCTCGGTTCCTAAACCGCAGGCCGCAGGTTCGAATCCTGCCGAGGGCACCATTCAGGCATTGCACGAAATTTCGCCATTGCGCGCGTCTGCACGGCGAAGCCGGCGACATCTCAGTCGGCTCTCTTGCCATGGGGAAGGTCACCCTCCTGATCCGGCACGCGCGACCACTCTGATGTCTGAGAAAGCGCTGCCTGGTTCGGGTTGAGTCCCTGCTCGCCGGCTCGGCCCTACCGCGCATGTCTCCCACCGAGCCGCCCTCCACCGTTGGGTGGTGCGCCGCGCAGGTCGCAAGAAGCGTTGGCGCCCGTTGACCTCCTCATTGGGTGGCCGCGAGCGTCACGCCGATGAGGACGGCAAGGGCGGTGGTGTTGATGACGACGCGGGCGATCAGGCTGCGGTCGAGTCCGTAGGCATGGGCGACAGCGAGGACGTTGACGCCTGCGGGCATGGCTGCGAGCAGGAGGTAGGCGTTGGGCAGGGTGAGCAGTGGTGTGGCCAGGGCGAGCAGTACCAATGGACTGATCACCATACGCAGTAAGGCGCCGGTGAGGACGGCCAGTGAGGTCGCGGTCGAATCGCTGCCGCCCGCTGATGGTGCTGTGGGGTTGACGGGACTCGGCGGCCAGAGTGACGCCTGCGGCCAGATAGCCCAGTGGGAGCAACAGAATCGTGATGATGGGGACAACGGCTAGGGCCTGGGTCGGGATGGCTTGTACCGGGACGAGGAGGCCGAAGCCGACGGCCAGCAGTGGTGGGTTGCGGAGCACAGCGGCGATCAGCCGCGGGCGAGGCCGGCCCTCATGGCCGGCTGCGGTGTCACCGAAACGGGCGGCGACAGCGAAAACTCCGAGCAGGAAGACCGGCGCCTGGACCAGTCCGTCGTAGACGGCGGCCACGCCGAGTGCATCGTGGCCGAGCAGCGCTACGGTCAGGGGCAAGCCGAGGTAACCGGTGTTGCCGTGCACCGCCACGGCAATGAGGGAGCCGACGCTGGCGCGGGGCAGGTGCTGTGCCGACCAGCCAAGCCGCCAGGCCCGTGAGTGTGAGCGCGGCCCAGCCAAGGGCGACACCGCCGAGGACGGCGGCGTCGACGTGCAGACGCGTGACGGCCGTGAACACGACGATCGGGTACAAGACGTAGAGCAGCAGGTTGAGAACGGCGCCACCGACGCGGTCGGCGCGTTCGCCGAGGCGGCGTCGGGCGAGCACGCCTGCGATGAGGCTGACGGCAATCGTGACGGCGATCCCGATCATTCCGGAGTCCGTCGTGCTCAGTCGCCCACCGCGATGACGGCGCCCTCGTCAGGTCGCAGGCGCAACTCGCCTGCGATGTGCTCGCCGTCGCGCCCGTCCAGGTGGGTGGTGAGTAGGACGTGACCGGCCAGGCCGTCGAGGTTGTGCGACGTGGGTTGGTCGGTGAAGTTGAGCGCGACGAGCAGGCGTTCGCCGGGCACCTCGCGGAGGTAGGCGAAGTTCGCAGGTCCTGCGATGACGGTCCGGTAGCCGCCGACAGCGAGGGCTTGGTTGGTGCGGCGGAGCGCGAGCAGCCGGCGGTGGAGGCTCAGCATAGATCTTGGGTCGTGACGCTGGGCCGCGATGTTCACCCGGACAGCGTCGGCGGCGATCGGCACCCAGGGACGCGTGCCGGGTGGGCAGAAGCCGGCGTTTGGTCCGGCGTGCCATTGCAAGGGGCTACGTTGGGGGTCGCGGCCGTAGCCAGGGACGCGGAGTCCGTACGGGTCACGCACAAGTGCCGGTGGGACAGCGACGTCATGCATTCCTATCTCATCGCCGTAGTACATCGTCGGGGTGCCCCGCAGGGTGAGCAGCAGCATCGCGGCCACTCGTGCCTGCGCGTCGCCGACGCGGCTGGCGATGCGTGAGCGGTCGTGGTTGCCCAGCACCCAGTTGGGCCAGCCACCCGCGGGCAGCGCGGCCTCGTAGCGCTCAACGAGGCCGGCAATCGCCCCGGCGTGCCACGCGGTGGCGATCAGATGCATGTTCGAGGGCAGCTGGAGCCCGCGGCCGTCCTGGCCGTAGTAGCGCACGAGCCGGTCCATCGGCAGGTACAGCTCGCCGATCAGCAGCCGCTCCTCGCCGCAGCCGCCGTGGCTGTCCAGCACACGACGGATCGCCGCGATGAGCCCATGGACGTCGTCGACGTCGGCGCTGTGGACCGGCAGGTGCGCGTCATAGGACGGCATGCCAGGTCGATAGGCGGGGTTAGCCGGGTTATCCCGCCACCGTGCGTCTTTGAGGAGATGGCGCAGCGCGTCGATGCGGAAACCGTCCACGCCCCGGTCCAGCCATAAGCGCAGGACGTCGAGCATTGCCTCGCGTACCTGCGGGTTGCGCCAGTTGAGGTCGGGCTGTTCGGGCAGGTAGGTGTGGTAGTAGTACTGGCCCGTGTCCGGGTCGGCTGTCCAGGCGGGCCCCCCGAAGACGCTGCGCCAATTGGTGGGCGGTCCGCCGTGGGGAGCGGGATCACGCCACAGGTACCAGTCCCGTCGCGGCCCGCGGCGATCGGCACGCGACTCGATGAACCAGGGGTGCTGGTCGGACGTGTGGTTGGGCACGTAGTCCAGCAGCACCCGCAGCCCCAGCCGATGCGCCTCGGCGACGAAGCGGTCGAGGTCGGCCAGCGAACCGAAGAGCCGGTCGACGTCGGTGTGGTCGGTGATGTCGTAGCCGAAGTCGCGCATCGGTGACGGGTAGATCGGGGACAGCCAGATGGCGTCCACGCCCAGCCACGCCAGGTGGTCCAGCCGTGCAGTCAGTCCCCTCAGGTCGCCGACGCCGTCCCCATCACCGTCGGCGAAGGACCGCGGGTACACTTGGTAGAACACCCCGCGTTGCCACCAGCGATAGTCGCTGCGCTGCGACGTTTGCGTCGTCGTCCGGCCAGTGGTCACGGCAGCAGCCAGCCCTGAAGGTGGTTGAACGCGGAATCCTGCATCGCGAGGTCGAAACGGTGGCCGCCGGTGAAGAACTCCCCTATGTAGGCGTCGGCATCACCCGCCTGCTGGTACCGCTGCGTCAAGCGCTCGTGGGCGGCGCGCATACCGGTAAGGGGAAACAGATGGTCGTCACGGCAGTACTGCACCAGCAAAGGTGATGGCGCCCGCGCCGCCGCGAGGTCCGGCCAGTCACCTCGCAGCGCCAACCCGGGCGGGAAGAACATCCACGTGTGGTTGGCAACATGGCGATCTAGCAGCGCCGCGTGGGCGCTCATCATCCCCACGACCGCCGCCGCTCCGATGTCCTCGCAGGTGGCCTGCAGCAGCGCGGCTCGGCAGCCGCCTCCGGACAGACCGACGCAACCCAGCGGCCCAGCGTTGGTATCTGCACGCCCACGGAGATAGTCCACCGCGCAGCGGTCCTCGTAGGAGACAACGCCCGCCACCGTGGTCGCGAGCAGCGTCGCGTACTTGGCGACGATGTGCTCGTGTGCCAAGGCTCCCCGGTTGTAGGCGATCGGACCGCCTGCCTCGAGGTCCTCGCCGGGTCCCAACCACCGCGCCTCCGGGTCCGGCCGGTCGACACGTTGCACCAGCTCGGGGGAGAACCGCCGACTGCCCCACAGGAACGCGTCGTGGCAGAGCACCGCGAAACCGCGCCGGGCCAGCTCGTTGGCGAAGCCACGCCCTCCGTAGAGAGCCGCGCGCAGCTCCTGCAGCAGATCAGGTGTGGGGTCGGGCCCGTCGGCGACTTTTTCCTTGCCCCAGTACTTGAACCCGTCGTGCCCGTGCAGCGCGAGCACACCCGGCAGTGGTCGTCTGACGCCAGCAGGTCGCAGCAACCAGGCCAGCGTCCGCGGGCCGTATCCGACCGACCACGACACTTCCTCACCATCGACGCCGTCCCGCCTCCAGCGCTGCTCGAGCCGGGGGTCACTTGCCCGCCCGATGTGGGCGAACCCGAGGAGCCGCCGCACCTCGGAGACTGTCAACTGTGGAGCGTCTGCTGGGTACAGCGTGGCCTGCGTCCTGGCGAAGGTCACCCAATCGCTGTACGCGCCGAGGTCGCGGAAGCGGTCCGTCGTCACGCCTCCATAGTCGTCATCGGCAGTCATTACCGCTACGAGGATGAGATTGTGCTGATATAACCTCTAGTTATGCTGGACGCCCGGCGACTGGAGATCCTGGTTGAGGTCGGCCGCGCGGGCTCCCTCTCTGCTGCCGCACAAGCACTGCACCTCACCCAGCCCGCCGTGTCGAAGCAGATCGCCCTGCTGGAACGCCAGACCGGCCTCCCGCTGCTACACCGCACCAGCCGAGGTACTCGCCTCACTGAGGCAGGCCGGACCTTGGTCGGCCACGCCCAGGGCGTCCTGGACCGCCTTGCCGCAGCCGAATCGGCCATGGATGACCTCGCCGGCCTACGGGCAGGCGCCGTACGGCTCGGCGCGTTCCCTTCCGCCTTCGCCACCCTCGTGCCCCAAGGACTTCGCGCATTCCGCCGCAGGTGGCCAGCCATCCATGTGGACGTCTATCCCGTTGACCCGGTGCCAGCTAGCACCTCGGTCGGGCGAGGCGAACTGGACATCGCCATCACCTACGACCACCCCTTCGCGCTGCTGCCCGCCGACCCGCGGCTGCACCGACAGGCACTATTCGACGACCCGATGTTGGTTGCCTTGCCTCATGACCATCCACTCGCCGCATCTGTCACCGTCCGCCTCGCCGACCTGCGTGACGAGTCGTGGGTTCTCAGTAGCACCGATGCCATGGCCCTGCTGGTCCGACACGCGTGCGAACAGGCGGCCTTCTCGCCTCGCGTCACAGCCGAGGCAGCCGATCCCATCGCTATCGAAGGCCTCGTCGCGGCGTCGGTCGGCATCACGCTGTTGCCGACACTCACTTGCACAATCACGCGGCCTGACATTGTGCTGCGGCCGCTGGACGATCCATTTCCCGTGCGCCGAATCCACCTCACAATCGCAGCAGACCAGCCATCTCCTGGAACCGACGCAATGGCTCAGATACTCGCTGAAGTCGGAGCGCGGCACGCACGCTTGAGCGCGCTCAGGTCGTCAGCCTCTGCCCAGTGATCTCGTCCGGTCCTCGGTCGGGCCGGAGTCGATTGGCCGTCACGGCGTCATCCACCAGCGAACTATGTCTCACGGTGGCAATCCGGGCCGACACCACCCGACGGCAGGCGCAAGGCCGGGTCACGACGGGTACCGTCGCGTCGAATCTTGGCGTGTGCAGCCATCAGCGCCACCGGAACTCCGCTGACCAGCAGGTTTAGGTTCGTATTGTGCCGGGTTGGGTGCACTACGCAGACGGTCCAGTGAGTGCGGTTCTGGGTGTGTGGTGGCGGCGGTTGGCTGCTGGCGGCTAGTGGGCTGGGGATTCCGGTTGCGTCGCCGCTGATCTGGGCTACCGCGTGGATGGTCTCCCCGGTGAGGGTGATTTGGCCGCTGGCGGTGCGGGTGGTCGGGTCGTAGCGGATTTCCAGACGGAGGGCTTCGAACAGCCGCCTGGACAGCTCGTCGGGTAGGTCGGCGAGGTCGATGGGCTCGATGAGGGGTAGGTGGTCGATCAACGCCGGGTTGGTTGCTTGATCGATGTCGTGTTGTGCGGTGGCGAGGTCGTGTTCGAGTTGGGTGCGGTGGGCGCGTAGTTCGGCACTGTGATTGTTGATCTGGCGCATGAAGTCGGCGTCCGATGTCGGGGGCGACTTCCAGGCTGCGGAGCAGGTTCTTGACCGTGATCAGTTCTGGGGTGGCCTCGACGATCTCAACGCTGCTCCGCTCCTCCCGGTACGGGAGGTCCAGCGCCCAGCGCCTGTTAGCCCGGGGCTCGGGCGCTGTCCTCGATGTGCTGCATATGGCTTTGCCTCCCTGACCGACAGTCACCGTCATACGACGATGCACACGCATTCGGTCAGCGCCGCAATGCAGGCCGCCCAGGCTCCCCTCGTAGGCCGGATCCGTTCCACCACACCGGGCGTGCAGCAGGCCGATGGCGGCCCAGGGCTCGGGCCCGGCAGACCAGAAGGGCTATTGCTGTACCGGGTTGGTCGAGCACAGCCCGGTAGGCAAGGGTTTGGTCGAATGCAGCTCGGTCGGTAAGGGCTACGGCTCGGGCTGCTGGTGAGCCGCCAGCCCGATACCCCGGCACACGGGTGACGCGAGCCGCCGGGTAGCCGCGTCGGCGACTGAAAGTCCGGGTGGCAGACCAGGAGCCATCCCAACACCCGACCCAGAGCCGGGCCCGTCGTCGGACGCCCGGCCACGGTCGCCGAGATGTGGTTGCATCGCCTCGATCGGGCTGCGGCGAAACCGCCGGGATCAGTCCATGGTCCTCACACGGCACCCTCCCAGCGCGGTGCTCGGGGGTGGAACGACTCGCTGGTCGGCAACGTGGCTCCGTTGATCCACGGGCTGGTCGAGCACACCCGGTGGTTGGCGAGATACGAGTCGACAGCGTCGGTGCGACGAAGCCGCTGATGCGCGGGGCTGACGTCGACATGGCCGCGCCGCAGCCCTGTCGATCACGCCGGTATCCGGCACCACGGGGCCGTATCGTCAGCGCATGCCTGCGAACACGTTGAAGCGTCGGTTGCTGGACGGCCAGCCCTGCCGAGGGGTGTGGCTGAGCATTCCCAGTCCGGCGACGGTGCGCCTGCTGGCTCGCATGTCGTGCGATTGGTTGGCGGTGGACGCAGAGCACGGACCGATGGGTGCCGAGACGATGATGCAGATGGTGGCCGCCATCGCGGATGCCGGGGGTGCACCTGTCGTGCGGTTGGCCCATGCGGACGTGGAGAACGTCAAGCGGGCGTTGGACGCCGGTGCCTGGGGGATCATCGCACCCATGATCAATACGCGATCCCAGGCGGAGGCTGTCGTCGCTGCGGCGAAGTTCCCTCCACAGGGCCAGCGCAGCTTCGGCAGCGCATGGGCGGGGTTGAGCCTGGGACTGTCCATGGCGGACTACCGGCGGCAGGCGAACGCCGAAACGCTCGTCTTCATCCAGGTGGAGAGTAGAGCCGCGCTGGACAATCTTGCGGCCATGTTCAGCGTGCCTGGGATCGACGGCGTCTTCGTTGGGCCGGTCGACTTGGCGATCTCCCTGGGCGTGGAACCTGACACGGAGAGCGCGGACTCCATCCTCCGTGAGGCCCTCGACACGATCGTCAGCACCGCACGTGCTCATGGCCTGCCGGCGGGCATCTACTGCCCGAGTGCCCGGGCGGCCGAGGAGCGGATCCGGCAGGGTTTCTTGCTGGTGAATGTGGCAAATGATGTGGCTGCGCTGCTGCAGGGTGTGCGGACCCAGCTCGACTGGGAGCCCGACCGCTCGTGACCGCCAGTCAGCCGCCGTCGGCGGTCGTTGGTGAGTTTCCCGCGGCGACGGCGACCAGCCGGGCCACGTCTGCCGGGCGGGCGCGCCGCCGCCGTGCGGCGAGGTGGCCGTCCGGCCGGACGAGGAACAGTGCCCCCGGTTCGGCCGCGAAGCCCTTGCCGATCGCGCCGATGTGGTCCCAGATCGCCGGCAGCACACCGCAGACACGTGGCGCCTCGGGTAACACTGGCCGAACGGCGACCCAGCCCGGGTGGCGCTCGGCACGAACGCCCGCCGCGAACCGCAGCGCATCGGCGTCGTCCGCGGCGAAGTAGAGCGCCAGGAAGCCTCCGCCGATCAGCCGCCGTAGCCAGGTGACCGGCGCGTCCCGAACCGGTAGCTCGGCAACGATGCGGCAGGCGACATCGGGCACCCGCGCACCGGGGCGCGGAGCGTTCGGCCACCGTTCGCGCCACCCATCCCCGCGAACGAGGATGGGTGAGCTCCGGTAGGTGAACGGCTGGCTCATCCGACCGCTGTTGACCCTCCGTCGGGCAGCCTTGCTCACCGTGCTCAGGCGAAGGATCATGCCGCGCCGCAGCCGCTGCGCCCTGGTGCGCGGCGCCATGAACCGCATGGTGGCGTTGGTGACGCGCTGGTCATGACGTTGCGCGGGCCAACGCTCCTGCTGATATGTATCGAGCAACGACTCCGGAGCCCGACCCTGTATCGCCCAGGCGAGCTTCCAACCCAGGTTCTCGACGTCGTGTATCGCACTGTTCAGCCCCCGGGCACCGAAGGGCGCCACGAGATGGGCCGCGTCTCCCAGGAAGAAGACCCGGCCGTGTCGCAGTCGGGCCAGTTGCCGCTGGTGGAACTGGTAGTCGCTGAGCCACACCAGCTCGTACGGGAGCTCGCCGATCAGACCCCGAATCCGGCGCCGGAGGGCGTCGGGTGCGCACTCGTCCGCTACGGACGCCGAATGGCCGAGCTGCCAGTCGATGCGCCACACACCGTCTGGCTGCGGGTGGATGAGGACCGTGGACCGCGGGTTCGTGGGGTGGTCGAAGAAGAACCGGGGCTCGGGCGGCAGCGGGAGATCCGTGCGGATGTCGGCGATGAGAAACCGGTCGGGATACGTCGTGCCGGGGAACCGCAATGCGAGCAGCTTGCGCACCGAACTGCGCGCCCCGTCACAGGCCAGCAGGTACGAGCCGCTGACACGAACGGTGCCATCGGGGGTCTGCGCCTCGACGGTGACACCGGAGTCGGTCTGCACGACGCCGACGACCCGGTGCTCCCAATGGAGGTCGATGGACGAGGTGGCTCGCAACCGGCGTAGCAGGCAGTCCTCGGTCCGGTACTGCGGCAGGTTGACGAACGTGGGCAACTCACCGGCGGACGGCTCGGGCATCAGAAGGGTGTGCACCTCGCGCTCACGGAAGAACGTCCGTCGGGTCAGCCAGACGGTTCCCTGCTCCAGCATCGGCTCCGCGCAACCGAGCCGCTCCCACACCAGCAGCGCCGTGCGGTGCAAGGCGATGGCCCGCGAGCCGTCGCCGCGTTGGCGGCCCGCCTCCAGCACGATGCTCGGCACGCCGTGATAGGCCAACTCCAGTGCCGCGGTCAAGCCAGTCGGGCCACCGCCGACAACGATCACAGGCCGGTCGTCCACGGCCGTCGGCGCACCAGTGGCTGTCGCGGTCATGATCCCCCCGGTCGGATTCGCGCCGACCGGGTCACGAACGTCCCGGTCGTGCGAGCCGTGGGGAGCACATGCATGGTGTCTCAGCGCGTCTGTACACCGTCATGTTAAGCCGCGTCTGCGGATAGAGCTA
>Ga0136615_10001145_pt1 | contig 12577 bp, 13 predicted proteins | sample AntDrymUQ2882206_2_FD_106647 | JGI IMG/M metagenome (GOLD analysis project Ga0136615, IMG submission 106647) | Polar desert sand microbial communities from Dry Valleys, Antarctica - metaG UQ288 (22.06) | ecosystem: Environmental > Terrestrial > Soil > Desert | place: Antarctica: Dry Valley...
GCGCCGACGGCGATCCGCGCCGCCCCGACACCGACCGGGCTTGCGTCACCGGGCCCGAGCGCGAGCGCTGTCCCCGACGTGCCGAAGCACAGCGCAGCCGCCAGTACCTGACCACGGGGGGAGCCGATCGCAACCCTCACCCGGCGATTGTTCCACAATCCGCGCGGCTCGGGAAACGGCGGCGGGATGCCTCGTTCCGAGAGTGGGCCCGATATCCGAAGTACGCACCAACCAGGCCCTGCGGGCGCTGAACGCGGCGTCGCTGGAACCTGCCGCTGTATCCGGTGGATCGACGTAGCGCCCGACTTGTCCTCCCGGTAGCGTGCGGCGGGCCCAAGCGGCGAACGCCTCGGGATGCGCTTCTCTCCGAGGCACGCGCCCGTGAGCTGGGCCACTCGAAGCTGCCCGCCACCGACAGATGCCCAGCCAAACGAAAGAGCACCGGCGCGCTCCCCGCGGGAGTGATCGATGCGGGGCCTGATCCTGTCCGGCGGCAAGGGCACGCGCCTGCGTCCGATCACCCACACGAGCGCCAAACAGCTCGTGCCCGTCGCCAACAAGCCGGTGCTGTTCTACGGCATCGAGGCGATGGCGGGCGCGGGCATCGCGGAGGTCGGGATCATCGTGGCGCCCGAGACCGGGCACGAGATCCGGACCGCAGCCGGAGACGGATCGCGGTTTGGGGTGTCGATCACCTACATCGAGCAGGACGAGCCGGCCGGCCTCGCACATGCCGCGCTTACGGCGGAGGCGTTTCTCGGGGACGAGCCATTCGTCATGTACCTCGGGGACAACCTTCTGCGCGATGGGATCACGCACCTCGTGAGGACGTTCGAGGAGGACGCACCCGAAGCGCTGATCCTGCTCACCCCCGTCGCGGACCCCGAGCACTACGGCGTAGCGGAGCTGATCGAAGGACGCGTCTCGCGCCTGGTCGAGAAGCCGGCTGAGCCGAAGACCGATCTCGCGCTGGTCGGCGTCTACATGTTCACATCGGCGATCTTCGACGCGGCCCGCTCGATCTCGCCGTCGCCTCGTGGCGAGCTCGAGATCACCGACGCGATCCAGGTGCTGGTCGACGGCGGGCACCGGGTCGACCCGCACATCGTCCACGGCTGGTGGAAGGACACCGGACAGGTCGGCGACATGCTCGAGGCCAACCGGCTGATCCTCGATGACGTGATCGAGCGGATCGATGGGGAGCTGGTCGACTCGCGGGTGGAAGGACGCGTAGTCGTAGAGGCGGGGGCACGGCTCGAGCGCGCCACCGTGCGCGGACCGGCGGTAATCGGGGCGGGCGCCTCGATCACCGACGCGTACATCGGGCCGTACACCGCTATCGGTGAGAACGTCGTGATCGACGGTGCCGAGCTCGAGCATTCGATCGTGCTGTCAGAGGCACATGTTCGCGACCTTGAGTACCGGGTAGAGGCGAGCCTGATCGGCCGCAACGTACGGATCGGCCGCGGGCCCGTGCTACCGAAGGCCTACCGCTTCGTCGTCGGTGACAACTCCGAGATATCGATCCTCTAGGAGGTGCTCGAGATGGCCAAGGATCATGGTCCAAGCGTCAAGGACGACGAGCAGTACGAGGCGCTAGCTGGTTGCTCGTGACACAGCGTCGATAGTCGGGCGCGCCCACGCGGCACCGTAGCTCCGTCGCGCAGGCGAGCCCTGGTATTCCTTCGCCGGTGAGAGTCCTCGTAACTGGCGCAAGCGGAATGCTTGGCCGCGACCTCGTGGCGGCGGCCCGCTACACCAATCACGAGGTGACCGCGGTCGACCGCGGGGCGCTCGACGTGACCGATGCGACCGCGGTCGCGAGTCGCTTCGCGGACGAACGCCCCGCGGCCGTCGTCAACTGCGCGGCCTACACCGACGTCGACGGTGCCGAGGACGAGCGTCAGTCGGTCGCCCTGGTCAACGCCGACGGCGCGCACAACGTCGCCCAGGCCGCCGCAGCGGTCGGAGCGGCGGTCGTCTACCCGTCGACCGACTACGTCTTCGACGGCACCAAGACGATGCCCTACGTCGAGTCTGACCCGACGGCGCCGCAATCGGTCTACGGCGCCTCGAAGCTTGCCGGCGAGCGCCGGACGGCCGCGGTCAACCCGCGCCATTACGTCGTGCGCACCGCGTGGCTGTTCGGAGCGCATGGACGCAACTTCGTCGCCACGATGCTCGGCCTCGCCGAGACCGAGTCCCAAGTGCTCGTCGTTCGTGACCAGATCGGCGCCCCCACGTACACCGGCCACCTCGCCACCGGGCTCGTCCGCCTGCTCGACACAGACGCCTACGGGCTGCACCACATGACGGCCGGCGGCCAGTGCTCGTGGTACGACTTCGCCGTGGAGATCTTCCGCAGGGCCGAGATCGACTGCACTGTGCTCTCGACCACCAGCGAGGAGCTGGCGCGGCCGGCGCCGCGACCCGCCTACTCGGTGCTCGCCAGCGAATGGCCATACGCGGTGCCGCTGCCAGAGTGGCGGTCGGGGCTCGACAGCTACCTCAGAGAGCGGGCGACGGGGTGAGGCTGCTCGTGACCGGCGCCGCCGGCTTCATCGGCTCCACATTCGCGCGCCTCGTCGCCGGCGAGCATTCGGTCGTCGTGCTCGACAAGCTGACCTACGCGGGACGGCGGGAGAACCTCGAAGGCGTCGACGTCGACCTGCACGAGGGCGCAATTGAGGACCGTAGCGCCGTGCGCGGGGCGATGGACGGCTGCGACGCGGTCGTGAACTTTGCGGCCGAGTCGCACGTCGATCGCTCGATCGCGGACCAGGACGTCTTCGCCCGTACGCATGTGATCGGCACCACCGTACTGCTCGACGCGGCGCGTGAGCTGGGGGTCCCGCGCTACCTACAGGTCTCCACCGACGAGGTCTACGGCTCGATCGAGTCGGGCTCGTTCACCGAAGAGTCCGCCCTGGACCCATCGTCTCCGTACAGCGCGACCAAGGCCGCGGGCGACCTGCTCGTCTCCGCCCATGCCCACACCTACGGCCTCGAAGCCGTCATCTGCCGCGGCTCGAACAACTACGGGCCGCGCCAATACCCCGAGAAGCTGATCCCGCTATGCGTGCTCAATGCGCTGCACGGTGACAGGCTGCCCGTCTACGGCGACGGCCATCAGATCCGCAACTGGCTCTACGTGGAGGACTTCGCACGTGCGATCGCGACCGTGCTCGAGCGCGGCGAGTCGGGGCGTGCCTACAACGTCGGAGGGCCCGACGAGTGCGAGAACCTGCACGTCATCGGGCGGGTGCTCGAGCTGACGGGCCGAGACGCGTCGCTGATCGAGCACGTCACTGACAGACCGGGGCACGACCGACGCTACTCGCTCTCATCCGACCGGGTCCGGGAGCTCGGCTGGGAGCCTCAGACCCGTTTCGCCGAAGGGCTCGAGCGGACCGTGGACTGGTACCGCGACAACGAGTGGTGGTGGGAGCCGATCCGCTCGGGCGAGTACCGCGCGTACTACGAGCGACAGTACGGGCGCGTGCTCGCCGACGGCGACGCACGCCGCTGACGGCGCCGCGCGGCATGGGGGCGCTCAACGTCCTGCTGGTCGCCGAGGAGGCCGCCGGAGTCCGGGCACTGAGACTGCTAGTCGACGGGCCCCATCACCCGATCGCGGCGATCACCACGCCGAGCGACGGCTCCCGCGGCGCGGGCGTAGCGGAGGCTGCTCGCGCCGCCGGCGTGCCCGTATGGGACCCGCAGACCCTAGGTGACCCGACACTGCCCGCCCAGATCGCGGACGGACGGGTGGACCTGCTGCTCAACGTGCATTCGCTCGAGCTGCTTCCGACGAACGTCGTTCGGGCTCCGCGGATCGGCGCCTTCAATCTCCACCCGGGGCCGCTGCCGGAGTACGCCGGCCTGAGCGTTCCGAGCTGGGCGATCTACAACGGCGAGACCGAGCACGCCGTGACCCTGCACCGGATGGTCGCCGAGGTCGATGCCGGAGCGGTCTCGTACGAGGCTCGCTTCCCGATCGGAGGCGACGACACCGGACTGAAGGTGAGCGCTACCGCCGTCCGCCTGGGCATGCGGTTGATCGGCGATCTGCTCGAAGTTGCCCAATCCGATCCCGCGGCGATCCCCGCGCGGGCGCAGGACATGTCACGGCGATGCTACTTCCGTCGTGCAGGTCCGTACGGCGGCCGTGCCCCCTGGCGGCTGCCGGCACGGCGGCTGGTCGACTTCGTGCGGGCATCGGACTACTCGCCGCTGCCTTCACCCTGGGGTAACCCGGTGACGCGAGCGGCGGCGGGCGAGCTGGCGGTCGTGCAGGTACGGGCCACGGGGATGGCCAGTGACGCCGTCCCGGGCACGGTCGGCGAGGCCGACGACGGGGACGTCAGAGTCGCGGCGGCCGACGAGTGGGTCTCGATCCAGCGGATCCGCGTCGAGGAAGGCGCAGTCGAACCCACTTCGTTCCTGCGTCCGGGAGAGCTGCTCGACCCTGGGCCGGATCCGTTGGCCGGATTGGGGCCTAGCATCTAGCATCGTTCGCGTGACCTTTAGCGGATCTCCGATCACGGTCTTCTCGACCTGCCCGCAGTCGAAGGACCGGGGCGCCTACGAATACCTGCAGGCGGTGCGCGATGTCGCCCGCTGGAGCGAGGACGCCGGCTGCCGCGGGATCCTCGTCTACACCGACAACGGCATCGTCGACCCGTGGCTCGTCTCGCAGGTGATCCTCGAGAGCACACAAGAGCTGGCGCCGCTGATCGCGGTGCAGCCCGTCTACATGCACCCGTACACCGTCGCGAAGATGGTCACCAGTCTCGCCTTCATGCACGGCCGGCGGGTGTCTCTCAACATGCTCGCGGGGGGCTTTAAGAACGACCTGATCGCGCTCGGTGACCAGACCCCGCACGACGAGCGCTACGAGCGCACTGTGGAGTACACCCAGATCGTGATCGGCCTGCTGCGTGGAGAAGCGCCCGTCACGACCCATGGGCGCTACTACGACGTGACCAACCTCAAGCTCACTCCGCGGCTGCCCGCAGAGCTCCTGCCGGAGATGCTGATCTCGGGATCCTCGCCGGCTGGACGGGCCGCGGCGCAAGCGATCGGCGCGACCCCCATCAGCTACCCCAACCCGCCGGGAGAGCAGGAGGGACCCGGGATCGGCAAGGACTTCGGCGTGCGGGTCGGGATCGTCGCCCGCGACAGTGCCGACGAGGCCTGGCGGGTCGCCCGCGAGCGCTTCCCGGAGGACCGCGAGGGACAGATCACGCATAAGCTGGCCACGGCCGCATCGGATTCGCACTGGCACGAGCAGCTTTCGGGGCGCGACGGCGGTGGCGAGCTCGACGCGCGGGGGGAGCCGCACCCGTACTGGCTCGGACCGTTCAAGAGCTACAAGACCTTCTGCCCCTACCTCGTCGGCAGCCACAGTCGCGTTGCCGCTGAGCTCGCCGGCTACATGCGGCTCGGCTCGACCCACTTCATCCTCGACATTCCGCCGTCACGCGAGGAGCTCGAGCACATGGGGATCGTCTTCGCCGAGGCACGGGCCGTAGCCGCGGGCTGAGATGCTGCTGCAGGACTACGCGACCCGCTCGGCACGGGCCCGACCCGACGCCACTGCGCTCGTGATGGGTGGGGCGCGCGTCAGCTACGACGAGCTCGAGCGCACGAGCAACCGCCTCGCGCGGCTGCTGGTCGGGGTGGGCTGCGGCCCGGGCGAGCGCGTCGCGCTTTGCACCGAGAAGTCGCCGGAGGCCGTGATCGCGATGCTCGCCGTGCTCAAGACCGGCGGAGCCTACGTCCCGATCGACACCGACAGCCCGGCCCCGCGCGCAGCGCGGATCCTGAGCGCCGCGGAGCCGCGGGTGGTCCTGGCGTCGGCGGCCGCGACCGGGATGCTCGACGCGCTCACGGGCGAGGGCGCCCTCGGCGACGGGGTCACCGTCGGCGCGCTCGGACGGTCGGAGATCGCCGGGGACTCGGTGCGGGGCTCGTTCTCGCTCGCCGCCTGCGACGACCAGCCCGACGGCCCGCTCGATCCGGTCGCCGATGGCGACTCGATCGCCCACCTGCTGTTCACCTCGGGCTCGACGGGCGTGCCGAAGGGCGTCGCGATCGCACACCGCAACGCAACCGCATTCGTGGACTGGGCCGTGAGCCACTACGGGACCCGTGCCGAGGACCGGATCTCGGGCCATCCACCGTTGCATTTCGATTTGTCCACCTTCGACATCTATGCGACCTTCGCGGCCGGCGCCGAGCTTCATCTGGTGCCCGCCCAGACCAGCCTAATCCCGCGGGTGCTCGCCGCCTTCATCAGGGAGTCCGAGCTGACGCAGTGGTTCTCGGTCCCGTCGGTGCTCACTTTCCTGGCCAAGTTCGAAGTCGTCGAGCACCGCGACTTCCCGGCGCTGGAGCGCCTGCTCTGGTGTGGCGAGGTGCTCCCGACGCCGGTGTTGCGCCACTGGATGGATCGCCTGCCGCACGTGCGGTTCAGCAACCTCTACGGGCCGACCGAGGCGACGATCGCCAGCAGCTACTTCGACGTGCCCGAGCGCCCGGCCGACGAGACCGAGCCGATCCCGATCGGGACACCCTGCGCCGGCGAGGAGCTGCTCGTGCTCGACGACGACCTGAACGAGACTCCGGCCGGCGAGATCGGCCAGCTCTTCATCACCGGCGTCGGGCTGAGCCCGGGCTACTGGCACGACGAGCAGCAAACCCGCGCAGCGTTCCTGCCCGACCCGCGCCGGCCCGAGTCGGGCGATCACATCTACCGCACCGGGGACCTCGCGCGGAGGTCCGACGACGGGCTATTTCACTTCCTGGGAAGGGTCGACTCCCAGATCAAGAGTCGCGGCTACCGGATCGAGCTGGGCGAGATCGAGACCGCCGTCAACGCGGTGGACGAGATCCGAGAGTCCGCGATCATCGGCGTCGAGACCGGCGGATTCGAAGGCACCACGATCTGCTGCGCCTACTCCGTGAGACCCGGGCGCGAGCTCGAGGCGCCGCAGCTGCGAGAACGGCTCACCGCAGTGCTACCGAAGTACATGCTGCCCTCAAGGTGGGCGGTGCTGGATGGGCTCCCCACGAACGTCAACGGCAAGATCGACCGACCCGCCCTGCGGGCGCTGTTCGAGCGTAAGGCGCCCGAGGCCGAGACGGCGGCGTGACCGACGGCGGCTGCGACCTCTCCGGCAAGGTCCGGGACATCGTTCGCGATGCCTTGGCCGTAGAGGTCCCCGGCGATGACACCGACCTGTTCGAGACCGGGCTGCTCGATTCGCTCTCGCTCGTGGCGCTGATCGCCGAGATCGAGCAGTCGTTCGGGATCGAGCTTCCACTCGACGACATCGACGTCGAACGCTTTCGCAGCGTCGAGGCGATCGCGTCCTTCGTCGCCCTCAACGACGGGAGCGACGCATGAGCGCGATCCGACCGCTGACGCGTGACGACCTGCCTGGCGCCGTCGCGCTTTACGCCGAGGTGGTCCACGCCGGGCCGCCACCGGCCGGCCTGGCCGGCCAGTTCGAGCGCACCCTGTTCGGCCATCCCTGGGTGGACGAGGAGATCCCCTCGCTCGTCTACGACGACCCGCAGCATGGGATCGTCGCCTTTCTCGGGTCCCACGTCCGACGAATGCGTACGGACGGCCGCGACCTGCGGATCGGATGCAGCGGCCAGCTGGTCGCCCGCCAGGGCTCGGGGCCGCCGGGCGTCGGTGCGCTGCTGCTGCGCCGCTACCTGTCGGGCCCGCAGGACCTTTCGACGACCGACGGGGCCAACGACACCGTGCGCGTCATGTGGGAGCGCCTCGGCGGGTTGACCGCGCCGACGTACTCGATGGGCTGGACGCGCGTCCTGCGGCCTGCGGGGTTCGCCGTCGAGCTGGCGGCGCGGCGGCGGCCGTACCGAGCCGCGGGGGCGGCCGCCCACGTCGCCCGAATGGTCGACTCGGGCGCCATACGGATCGCCGCGAGCGGGCTGGCGGCCGCCACGCCCCAGACGAGCGACTCGCCGCTCGGGGCCGACGAGCTGCTGGACGCGCTAGAGCGGCTGCCGCGGAGCTACCGGCTGCGCCCCGCGTACGACCGGCCCTTCCTGGAGTGGCTGTTTGCCGAGGCGACAGCGGTCGCTCAGCGAGGCGAGCTCAGGCGCCGGGTCGTTCGGGCTCCCGACGGTTCGCTCGCGGGCTGGTATGTGCTCTACATCAAGCCGGGTGGGATCTCATCAGTACTACAGGTCGGGGCCCTCGCGCGACAGGAGGGCGCAGTCCTCGACCATTTGATCGATGACGCTCGACGCGCCGGAAGCGTGGCCGTACAGGGTCGGGTCGAGGCCCCGCTGCTGCCGGCCCTGGTTGAGCGTCGCTGTCTCTTTCGCCGTAGCGAGTGGGCGCTGCTGCACAGCTCCGACACGGACGTGCTCGCGGCGATCGCCTACGGCGGGGCGTTGTTGACGCGGCTGGAAGGCGAATGGTGGATGGGACACCATCTGCGCCCTCCGGGTGCCCCGGGCGGCTAGTGGGTCTCCTCAAGACGTCCGGCCGGTAATGGGGAGCCGGAAACGACTCAAGGCCTGAGCACGCTTTTACAGCTCGAGCGGGAGATCGAGAGCTGCCGGGCCTGTCCGCGGCTGGTGGAGTGGCGGGAACGGGTCGCGCGCGAGAAGCGGGCCGCCTTCAGTGACGACGAGTACTGGGGCCGGCCCGTCGGGGGCTTCGGCGATCCAGACGCCGGCGTCTACGTGCTCGGTCTCGCCCCGGCGGCACACGGAGCCAACCGCACCGGCCGTGTGTTCACCGGCGACCGCTCGGGCGACTGGCTGTTCGCCGCCCTGTTCCGCGCCGGCTTCGCTAACCAGCCGCGCTCGGTCGCGCGTGACGACGGGCTACGGCTCGAAAGGGTCTTCGTCTCGGCGGCGGTCCGTTGCGCGCCTCCGGCCAACAAGCCGACCCCCGCCGAGCGCGACAACTGCCAGCACTACGCGCGGCGCGAGCTCGAGCTGCTGCGCCACGTGCGGGTGATCGTCTGCCTCGGCGGCTTCGCATGGGCCTCGGCACTGCGCATCACCGCCGACGCGTCCACCCCGCGGCCCCGGTTCGGGCACGGCGCCGAGCACCACCCAGGGCGCGGACCGACGCTGCTCGGATGCTTCCACCCCAGCCAACAGAACACCTTCACGGGCAGGCTGACCGAGCCGATGATCGACACCGTCCTCGCACGCGCGCGCGAGCTGGGGATGGACGGCTAGAACATCAAGAAGCCGGTGGTGCTCGCCGCTCGGGTGCAGGCACGCATGAGCGCGGCACTGGGGTCCTTGCCACGCGTGGCGCACAGCAGTACCCACAGGTTGCCCTGGCCGCTGAAGACGTAGGTCATGCCGCGCAGCCGCTTCTCGCGATACTCGAACCGCCGCATCGGCACGGGCTCCCTGCCGACCTTGCCCCTCGGCTTAGCCTTGGCCGCCGCGGGCGTCGAACGGCGAAAGAAGTAGGCCGCGTAGGCGAGCGACGTACGGCCCAGTCGGGTCTTCGGGCCGCGTGAGACCAGCAAAGCCTCCTTGCCGCTGAGTGGATAGGCGATGCTCGCGTCGTTGGCAGCGGGCTCGGCGTCCTCGCTGCCGCGGGGGACGACCATGCTCGGGAACCCGGGTCGGCTCGCCCTCGCCTCGTCTCCGCGCGGCTTTCCGAGGGCGCACTGGCGCAGCCCCACGCGCTCAGTCAGCCCATCGAGCCTGCGGTCGAGCGGGCCGGTCTGCTCAAGCGCGCGCTTATAGCCCCCGGAGTCCCCCGACCGCTTTGCGGCCGCCGCCTGGGCGTAGATCGGAACGAGCGCGTCGAGCGTCTCGAGGTACTCCCGGCCGCCCTCACCAAGCTCCTCGATGCGGGTCTGCTCGAATGCCTCGCGCGCGCCGTCGGCCAGCGCGCGCAGCTCCTTGCCGACCTGGGCGTTGGATCCCTTGTAGTGGACCTCGGTGACGCGCGCGCGGTACTGGCGGCAAAGTTGATCGGCTCGCTTGCTTGCCGTCTGGCGACCGACGGGCTCGGGCTCCCTGTCCGCGCCGCTCTCCCCGCCTCCGCAGCCGGCGAACGCCGCGCCGAGGCAGAGCACGGTGAGGCCGGAGAGGACACGAGGCTTCACCCGCCCCAGGGTACGCAAGCGACCCCAGCCGGCGGGACGTTGGGCCATTTCGACCCGGTCCGATCGACTCACTCACTACGGGAGCTCGCCCGTCTCGGTCAGGCGTCCACACTCCTCCACCGAGGGATGGTCCCCCTTCGATCGTTAGGTCGGCTTTGATCCGGTCCGGTCGCGCGGGTCGGCGAGGCGCTGGAACCACGGATAGATGGGAACCCCGTCGTCGCGACCAACGTCGGCGATCAGGTTCAGGCGTCTGATCCTCCGCGCGACCGCCGCGAGGTCAGGGGTGCCGCGACCCACAGGCCTCAAGGGCCGCCTCGATGCGGAAGGGCTCCAGCTCCTCGCGCTGGCGACGGGCCCGGGCTGCCAGCGCGCCGAAGTCGATCTCGGTGAGGCGGCCGTCCTCGCGCCGCGCCAAGGCGAGCCACAGCGCCGCCTTGCCTTCGAGTCCCAGCGAGAGGCTCTCGAGCTCGACCAGGCGCGAGAGCGGCGAGTAGCCGACCAGCCGGCCGTTGGGCTTCAGCCGGCCGAGCTTCTCGCTGAGCCACGCCAAGCGAGATTTGAGCGGATGGCGCTCGGCGCCGACGCGGTCCATGACCCTGACGAGCTCCTCACGGTCTTCCTCGATCTCCCGCACGAGCCGGTCGAGGAAGTCGCCGAGCGGCGTTCCCCGGTTGGATCCCCGCGCCCGGCGCGCAAGCTCGACGCCGACGACCGAGCCGGCGTAGTGGTCGTTGAGGTATATCGCGAGCAGCGTGTCCGTATCCGGGGCCATCGTTGGTGGATACCCGGCGCACCTGGATCTCACCCATGGGCGCGGGCCCGGCTTCTGTCCGCGTGGCCAACCGGGCCCGGGCGCACACTGACACCGCTTCTTGCCAGCTATGCGAAAGTCTCTTGCGCACGATGGCATCTGCCAGTTGGGACTCGACCGCGTCGCACCTCCACCGCCGCGCGATAGCCATGCGGGGCCTCCCCACCTGCTGCCCGCAGGCCGCCGAGACCAGAGGCGAGAACGGAAGGCTGTTCGCCCCGTGAAGGCCGGGAGCTCGCGCCTGCGTGTCCGCCTGCTCGGAATAGACCCCGAGGAGACGTCCTTCGATCGGCGCGGTTTCACCGGCGCTGACGCGGCCCGAGCCCGGCTCGAGCTCGTCGGCCGGACGTTCGTGCGCGGTTACCGGGCTGCCCTCGTCGACGACACACCGAGCCGTCTGGGGGAGACGCTCGACTCGGTGGAGGCCGAGCGTCGCGGCTTCGCCTACGAAGGGGCCGCCATGGCGCTCGCCCTGCTCGACCAGCTCCTGCTCTCCCGCCGCCACCGGCGATTCGCTGCCTTCATCGCGGGTCCGGCCTCGGCACACGTGTACATGGCGCACGTGTGCGCGGGCTGGGCGTTCGCACAGCTGCGCCGCGGGCCGCGCGCCACACAGGGCCTGGATCCCCTGCTGCGCTGGCTGGCGGTGGATGGCTACGGCTTTCACCGCGGCTACTTCGGCCCCTCGCGGCATCCGCTCGAGCACCGCGCCCCGATGCGCTTCTCGGGCTACAGCCTGCGGGCGTTCGACCAGGGGCTGGGCCGCAGCCTGTGGTTCGCGACCGGGGGGGATCTCACGCGCGCGACGGAAGCCATCGGCCGCTTCCCTCCGACACGACGACCGGACCTGTGGAGCGGGCTTGGGCTGGCCGTCGCCTACGCGGGCCGCGCGTCCTCGGAGTTGCTAACGGCTCGGAGAAGCGGCAGTGGGGCATGCTTCCCACCTCGGCCAAGGTGTGGTCTTCGCCGCCGCGGCGCGTGAGCGGGCGGGCAACCCGGCTGATCACACGGAGCTGGCCTGTCGCCTGCTTGCGGGCGTATCGGGTCATGAGGCCGGCGAACTGGCTGAAGGGGCTCGTCGCGATCTGCCGCGGGACGGCGACGAACCCGCCTACGAGGCCTGGCGTGCGCGCGTTCGAGACATCGTTGAGGCGCGTGTGTCGCAGCCGACGGAAGGGGGCGTGTGATGCGCCGTCACGCCGCGCGCCTCGTGGCGCTTGCGCTGATCGCCGCCGCCCTGGTCGTCAACGTCGCCGCGAGTGCCGACGACGCGCCCGGCGAGCTGACCGATCGCTTCCAGTTCAGCGAGGTCACGCTGCCCGCCGCTTCGACCGAGCCACCGCGGACGATCCGCCAGGTCAATCCGAGCCTGCGCTCGATCGACGGCTGGATCTCGGCCGTCGGCGCAGGCATCGCCCTCAACGACCTTGACGGCAACGGCCGCGACGACGACGCCTGCCACGTCGATCCGCGATTCGACTCCGTGACGGTCTTCCCGCTGCCTTCAACCGGTCCCCGGTACACGCCCGTCCACCTGGAGCCGGCTCCCCTGCCCTACGACGGGCGCACGATGGCGCCGATGGGCCGCCTGCCCGGGGACTTCGATGAGGACGGGCGGCTGGGACCTGCTGGTCTA
>Ga0136615_10001146_pt1 | contig 12572 bp, 10 predicted proteins | sample AntDrymUQ2882206_2_FD_106647 | JGI IMG/M metagenome (GOLD analysis project Ga0136615, IMG submission 106647) | Polar desert sand microbial communities from Dry Valleys, Antarctica - metaG UQ288 (22.06) | ecosystem: Environmental > Terrestrial > Soil > Desert | place: Antarctica: Dry Valley...
AAGGCGAGTACCTGCCGCAGGGCAGCCGGGTGCAGGTGGTGCAGAGCGACGGGTACCGGCACGTGGTTCGGGCGGTATAAGGAGTCGCGAGTCGGGAGTCGGGAGTCGGGAGTCAGGAGTCAGGAGTCGGGAGTCGGGAGTGAGGGCCTGGGTAAAGAATCCTCATTCCGAGCGGAGCGAGGAACCTACTGCGCCACTTTCCGGACCACGAGAGCTAGGTCCTTCGCTGCGCTCAGGATGAGGAGCGGGGCGCCGAGCTTATCTCCTGACTCCTGATCCCGACTCCCGACTCCCGACTCCCGACTTCAATCAAACATTCACTCACTCAGAAGGACAAGACGTGGAAGATTCTATGCTGAGCCTCGGGGTCATATTCGCCCTGGTCTTCATCGGCTTCATCCTGCTCGTCATCTTCTTCCGCTTCATTCCGGTGGGGCTCTGGATCACGGCCTGGGCCTCGGGTGTGCCGGTCTCGTTCCTCACGCTCTTCGGCATGCGCTTCAGGAAGGTGAACCCGTCCCATATCGTCAACCCGCTGATCAACGCCTCGAAGGCGGGACTCGATCTCAACATCAACGAGCTGGAGGCCCACTATCTCTCCGGCGGCAACGTGCAGCGGGTGGTGAGCGCGCTCATCTCGGCCGACAAGGCGGGCATCCCGCTCACCTTCAAGCAGGCCACCGCGATCGATTTGGCCGGGCGTGACGTCTTCGAGGCGGTGCAGGTGAGTGTGAACCCCAAGGTGATCACCACCCCGAAGGTGGCCGCGATGGCCAAGGATGGTATCCAACTGCTGGCGCTCGCCCGGGTGACGGTGCGGGCCAACATCAACCGCCTGGTGGGCGGCGCGGGCGAGGAGACCATCCTGGCGCGGGTGGGCGAGGGCATCGTCAGCACCATCGGCTCGGCCTCGTCGCACAAGGCGGTGCTGGAGAATCCCGACCTGATCTCCAAGACCGTGCTGGCGAAGGGCCTCGACGCGGGAACGGCGTTCGAGATCCTGTCCATCGACATTGCCGACGTGGACGTGGGGAAGAACATCGGCGCCGAGCTGCAGACCGACCAGGCCGAGGCCGACAAGCGGATTGCACAGGCCAAGGCCGAAGAACGCCGGGCGCTCGCCGTGGCCATGGAGCAGGAGTTCAAGGCCGAAGCGCAGAACCAGCGATCCAAGGTGATCGCGGCGGAGGCCCAGATTCCCCTGGCCATGGCCGAAGCATTTCGCAATGGCAACCTTGGGGTGATGGATTATCAGCGTTACCGGAACGTCCAGGCCGACACCACCATGCGGCAGGCGATCGCGGGTCAGGGCGACGCGAACTCAGCGCAGGGCTCCTGAGCCGTGGATCCTACCGCGGTTCTGATCCTGGGAGTTCTCTGGTTCCTGATGAATCTCCTGACCGGCGGGAAGAAGAAGGGCCCGCCGCCGCAGGCGCCGCGCCGGGAGCCGTCTCGTCCGGCACGGCAGTCGCTGCCCGATGCCAGCCAGCGCGAGGGGTCGCGACTGGAGATTGCCCTGCGGCAGATCGGACGCGCGCTGGAGGAGGCGGACCCGGCGCGACAGCAGGAGCGCACCGAGCTGCCCTACGAAGAGGAGGTGGAGGAGCGCGAGTCGCTGGAGACTGAGCCGGAGGTGGTGAGCCTGGAGCAGGAGGTCCGCCGCGCACCTCGGCGAGAGTACACCCAGGACGACGACGCAGAGAAGCTGGTGCAGAAGCGGATCACGGCCGCGGCCGCCCGCGACACCGCCCGCTCCAGGGCCGACCACCTCGAGTTCGACCGCAAGATCCGGATGGAGCCGGCGGAGCACACCGCCGCCACGGGCTATACCGCCAAGCAGCTCCGCGACGCGGTGGTGTGGCGGGAGATTCTGGGGCCGCCGGTGAGTGAGAGGTAAGGAAGGGAAAGACGGGAAGGACGGGAAGGACGGAAGGGCGGGGTAGACAGAAAGAACGGCTAGGTAACGAAACTCCTCATCCCGAGCGTAGCGAGGGACCTACGCAGTAAACCGTTCCTCGTACATCTCCATCGCCCTCACGATCGCTGCCCTGGCCTCCGCGGCTCCTTCGAACCCGCGGGTCTCGGTATGAGTGCCCTCCAGATCCTTGTACACCCGGAAGAAGTGCTCGATCTCCTTCAGGTAGTGCTGCGGGATGTCCGCCAGCTCATTGAGGCCTTCGGAGTAGGGATCGCCCAGCGGCACCGCGAGCACCTTCTCGTCGGCGGCACCCGAGTCCACCAGGTGAAACAGCCCGATGGGCCGAGCATCCACGAGACAGCCGGTGAAAACCGGAATGGTCATCAGCACCAGCACGTCGAGCGGGTCGCCATCCTCACCCAGCGTCCGCGGCAGGAATCCGTAGTCGCCGGGGTAGTGCACCGCACTGTGGAGCACCCGGTCCAGCCGGAACACGCCCAGCTTCTTGTCCAGCTCGTATTTGTTCCGCTCGTTGGTCGGGATCTCGACCACGGCGGTGACCTCATTGGGTGGGTTGGGTCCGGTGGGGAAGTCATGCCAGGGATGGAGGCCGCGGGTGGGAACGATAGGCACGGTGAGAGCTGGTCCTCGGGCGAGGGTGATGACTTCAGGCGGCCACGTGCGGAAACGTACCGCTACGTTGGAAGCCGACCAAGGCCCCGCCCACACGCTTGGGTCGATGACCTACCCGTGCGGCAGCCAGTGCCCTGGTGAGATCGTGCCCCATTATGCCGAGGCAGGGAAGCGATCTCGGCCGGCCTGGGTTATTTTCCCTCGACCCGGGGCGCAGTTGACAACACATGACGGCACATGCCCCGAGCCCGAATGGCGGAACTGGTATACGCACGAGACTCAAAATCTCGCGCCGGCAACGGCTTGTGGGTTCGAGTCCCACTTCGGGCATGCAGTAGTTGAGGCGATCTCAAATCCACCGAGGGCAACCGCCTCCATACCGCATCTCTGGTGACTGGTATCGCGTGGCCGTAGTGTGGTATCGTACCCTGGCAACTGGTACTCACCACGACCTTGCTTGGCAGCAGGAGCCACCGCCGTGTATGATTTATGTGCCACTATGGAGGATTCCTAGCCGGCCCCTTCCGCTGCCGTGCCGGGCCGACAGCTCGGCCATCCGTACGGAGATATATCCCCATGACCGATGCCGCCGTTTGTCATACATCATTGCACGACCGGGCTGCCGGCGAGTCTCTGGGCCGTCAAATCCGAGAACGGTTTCAGGGGTCCGAGCCGGATGCGCTGATCGTCTTCGCGTCACCCCGGAATGACTACGGGACACTGCTCGAGGCACTGGCAGCGACGTGTGCCCCGCGAGTCATGGTCGGGTGCTCCTCGGCCGGTGAATTCACCAACGAAGCCATGGGCGAGGGCATTACCTGCGCAGTGGCGCTGCGCTCGACCGAGGTACGCTTCGCGGCGGCGCTGGGACAGGGAATCACGACGGACCACGAGGCCGTGGCGCAGGAAATCGTCGCCGGCTTCCGTGGCCTCGAGCAGCGCGAGTACCGCTACCGCACAGCCCTGATCCTGGTTGACGCCCTGGCAGGTCATGGCGAGGGTCTGGTTGAGCACCTCACCCATCTGACCGCCGGCACGTACCGGTTCTTCGGCGGCGGCGCGGGCGATGACGCGCGCTTCCAGCGAACCCACGTCTTCTGCGGAACCGAGACATACACCGACGCGGCGGTCGCGCTGGAGATCCTCTCTCACAAGCCGATCGGTATCGGTGTTCGGCATGGGTGGCAACCGGCTAGCCCGCCGTTCCGGGTGACCGCGGCGGAGGCGATGCGGCTGGCGAGTCTGAACGCGATCGCGGCCGCCGATGTATTCGAGGAGCATGCCGCGGCCGCGGGACAGACGTTCGACCGGGCCGACCCGGTTCCTTTCTTCCTCCATAACATCCTGGGCATCGAGACAGGTAGCGGGCACAAGCTGAGGGTGCCGCTCGGTGTGGATCAGGAGGGCCGTGTGGTATGTGCCGCGGAGATTCCGGTTGGCGCCACCGCTCGTATCATGAGCTGTGGCGGCGGCTCAGCCGCGGCGGCGGCGGCGGCGGCCGTTCGCGATGCACTCCACCAGATCGAGGGTCACAAGCCCGCAGCCGCCCTCTTCTTCGATTGCGTGGCCACCCGGCTCCGGTTGGGTAAGGAGTTCGGGATGGAGCTCGAATCGCTGGCCGCAGAGCTCGGGGCAGTCCCGTATGCCGGCTTCAACACCTACGGTCAAATCGCCAGGGCGGAAGGTCAGTTCAGTGGATTCCACAACTGCACCGCGGTTGTCTGCATCATCCCTGAGTAGCGACCCCCGGACCGAGGCAGCTGTCGTGGAGCTGGTGACCCGGCTCCTTCGACCGGAGGAGCGGGCAGCGGCAGCACTCGCCCTCGCCGCCCGCCTCGGCGGCAAAGCGCTCCTCCTCTTCGTGCGCGATCCCGAAATCGGCGCACTGCTACCCGCGCCCGGGTTCCCTCAGACGCTCGCGGGCGGCAGGGCCTGGCACTCCTTCCTGGATCTGTGCCTCGAGACGGGCAGTCAGACCGGAGCCCTGCGGCTCAAGGCCGATGCCGATCCGCTCCCCGCGATCGGTTTTCCCGTGGCTGGAGACGCTGTACTCGTCCTCCTCGGCGCAACCGCGGTGTCGGAGGAGGTCCCCGGCGCCCTGCTCCTTCTCCCTATTCTGGTCGCAGCACTCCGCGCGGAACACCTTGCGGCGACAGCCGCCACCGAAGCGCGCGGGGCGCTCGAGGCTGCCGAACGGGCTGCGGCGGTAACCGGGACGCTGACGGCAGCCCGGAGCGCCCTTCAGGAGGCGCTGCACCTCGCCGAAGCGGCGCGTGCGAAGCTCGCTGCGGCGAACAACCAGCTTCAGGCGCAAGCCGCCGAATTGGAAACGGCCAACGACCACCTGCAGGAACAAGCCGCGGAGCTCGAGATCCAGACTGAAGAATTGCAGAGCACGACCGAGGAGCTCCTGCAGCAGGGCGAGGCGCGCGAAGCCGCCGGACGGGCGGTCGCCGCGCGTGAGGCGCGGTACCGAGCGCTCGTTCAAGCGACAGCGCAGATCGTCTGGACCACCGACGCCTCCGGCCAGTTCGTGTCGGAGCAGCCAGACTGGGCGGCCTTCACGGGGCAGACATTCGATCAATACCAGGGTTGGGGGTGGCTGGAGGCCATCCATCCAGACGACCATCCGCATACTGCCGCCGCGTGGCACCAAGCGGTCACGACCCGAACGATCTGCGAAGTGGAGTACCGCCTCCGCCGCCACGATGGTGTCCATCGAACCTTCGTTGTGCGCGCCGCGCCGGTGTTCGATGAGGCCGGGGAGTTGCGCGAGTGGGTGGGGAGTGAGACTGACATGACCGACCAGCGCGCGGCCGAGCGAGGGCTCCTCGAGCAGGAACGGCAGTTCCGCACGCTCGCCGAGACGATCCCGCAGCTCGCGTGGATGGCCGAGCCTAACGGCTACATCTTCTGGTACAACCAGCGGTGGTACGACTACTCGGGAACCACTCCGGAGGAGATGGCCGGGTGGGGCTGGCAGGCGGTCCACGATCCGCGCGAGCTGCCGCGGGTACTCGACAGCTGGCAGGCATCCATTCGCACGGGTGAGCCCTTCGAGTTTGAGTTCCCGCTGCGGGGCGCCGATGGGCGCTTCCGGTGGTTCCTCACCCGCAGTCTGCCGATCAAGGACGCCGATGGCCAGGTGGTTCGCTGGTTCGGCACCAACACTAACATCGACGAGCAGCGCGCGGCCGCTCACTCTCTCCAGGAACGGAAGGAGCGGCTCGAAGCGGCCCTCTTTGCATCGGGCACGGGCACGTTCCGCTGGGACATCCGGACCAACGCGCTCGACGGGGACGAGAGCCTGGACCGGCTCTTCGGGCTGGCACCAGGGGAGACGACGCGAGCGCTGGAGCAGTTCCTCGCTCTGGTGCACCCGGAAGACCGGGCCAGAGTCGTGGCGGCATGCGGCCGCTGCGCCGCCGAAGGCGTGGACTTCGACGAGGAGTTCCGCGTGGTCTGGCCCGACGGCACTGTGCACTGGCTGGACGACAAAGGGAAAACCGTCCTGGGGGACGATGGCGCGCCGCTGTACATGACCGGCGCGTGCGTGGACATTACGGCCAGGGTGCGGTCGGAGCAACAGTTGCGGCAAGCGCAGAAGCTTCAGGCCGTGGCTACCCTCGCCGGCGGTGTGGCGCACGAGGTGAATAACCAGATGACGGCCGTCCTGGGATTCGGAGAGTTCGCGCTTCGGGCGCTGCCCGTGGGGCATCCTCAGGGGGCCGATCTGCGCGAGATGGTCAAGGCCGCGGAGCGGGCCGCGAAGGTGACTCAGCAGCTCCTCACCTTTAGCCGCCAACAGGTCACCCGGCCACGACTCCTCGACCTTTCGCCGGTAGTAGAGGGCCTCAGTCCCGTGCTCACCCAACTCCTTGGCTCGGACAAGTCACTCTTGATTATGACGCGCGGCCTCCAACGGCTCGTGAATGCCGATCCGACACAGATAGAGCAGGTGCTGATCAACCTGGCGGCAAATGCTCGTGACGCGATGCCGACCGGCGGCCGGCTCACCATCACGCTGGACGACGTGACGCTGGATCGGTCTTACGCCGAAGCGCACGGCGGTGTGCAGCTGAATTCCGGGCGTTACGTGCTGCTGGCCGCCTCAGACACCGGCATTGGAATGAACCGGGAGACATTAGCTCAGATCTTCGAGCCATTCTTCACCACTAAGCCGGTGGGTCAGGGCACTGGATTAGGGCTCTCGATGGTGTACGGCATCGTGAAGCAGCACGGGGGCTTCGTCTGGGCTTACAGCGAGCCGGAGCTCGGTACCACAGTAAAGGTGTACCTGCCCGCCGCGGCAGGGCCCGAGACGGACGAGTCCCTGGCTGACTCCAGCACCGCCGCCCACGCCGCTCTGCCAGAGCCCGGCCGAAGCCTGATCCTCGTGGTCGAGGACGAGCCCACGGTGCGTGGGCTCGTACGCCGAGCGCTCGAGTCCGCCGGTTACGCCGTGATAGAGGCCGGAAATGGCCGCGAGGCGCTCACCCTGGTGACCGAGCTCGGTGCACTTCCGGAGCTCGTGGTCACCGATGTTATCATGCCCGAGCTCACCGGACGGGAATTGGGAGACATGTTAAACCGCGCCGGCACGAATCTGCCGATCCTCTACATGTCGGGCTACACGGGGGATGACGTCGTGCTGCGGGGGTTCATTCCAAAAGGCGCGCCTTTCCTGCAGAAGCCGTTCCCTCCGGATGTCCTGGTGCGCCGAGTCGAAGAGCAGCTGGGTAGAAGTCGGTCCCTGGATCGGTCCTGAGCTCCCGGTTGTGGCGGTGACCTTACGCCTCACCGGTCTGAATATCTACCCGATCAAATCGGCGCGTGGCATCGCGCTCGGCGAGTCCGAAGTCGACGGGTTCGGCCTGAGCCACGACCGCCGCTGGATGGTGGTGGACCCGGCCGGCATCTTTCTGTCCCAGCGCAACCACGCCCGCCTGGCCCTCGTCGTCCCCAGCATCAGAAACGGGACGCTCGAGGTGGACGCACCCGGGATGCCTCAGCTCCAGCTGCCGCTGCATCCCCAGGAGACCGTTGCCACCAGCGTCACGGTGTGGGACGACACCTGCCCGGCCACCTGGGTTGGCGAGCGCGCCGCTCAATGGTTCTCCGATTTCCTCGGCACAGAGTGCAGCCTGGTCCACATGTCGGATCGGGTCGTCCGCCCGGCGGATCCCGCGTTCGCGCCGCCCGCCGCCCGGGTGAGCTTTGCCGATGGGTTTCCCTTCCTGCTCATCTCCGAGGAGTCGCTGACCGACCTCAACAGCCGGCTCTCCGATCCGCTTCCGATGAACCGGTTCCGCCCCAACCTCGTCGTCGCCGGCTGCGAGCCTTACGCCGAGGATAGCTGGGATCAAATCGAGATCGGCGGCATCCGGCTTCGGGTGGTGAAACCGTGTGCCCGGTGCCTCGTTACCACCACGGATCAGGCTACCGCCGAGCGTGGCAGGGAGCCACTCCGGACCCTCGCGACGTACCGCAAGGTTGATGGTAAAGTGATGTTCGGGCAGAACGTGGTGCACGAGAGCACGGGGAGGTTTCAGGTCGGCGACTCCGTAGCAATCAGATGAATGACCGGCGCGGTATTCCCTTCGCAAGCCAAGCTTCTACGCAGGTTTTAACACGAAGGGCACGAAGGTAGGAACAAGGCACGAAGGAAACAATAACCTGTTGTATTCCACCCCGAGTTTCGGTGTTCCGACGTTTGCCGGAGCGATTTCTCGCTCGCTCGAAATGACGTTCCTGCAGCCAACAGCCAATAGCCAATAGCCCTCCGCCATTAGATTCCCGCGCCATGGAAGTCCAGATCTTCGGCATCAAGAAAAGCCCCGACACCCGGAAGGCCCTGCGCTTCTTCGCCGAGCGACGGGTCAAGACTCACTTCGTCGACCTCCAGGAGCGCGCCGCATCGCCCGGCGAGCTCGGACGGTTCGCCCAAAAATTCGGCGTCGAGGCCCTGGTCGACCGGCAGTCGCGCCGCTTTGCCGACCTCGGCCTCGGCCCCTCCCGCCTCACCGACGAGCGCTGGCTGGAGAAGCTGGCGGCGGAGCCGCTGATCCTGCGCATGCCGCTGGTGCGCCGCGGCGGGCAGCTCACCGTGGGCGATGCCACCGAGACCTGGCAAAGCTGGACCGCACGATGACCCAGTTCTCAGTATCGGGCGTGGCGGTGGAGTTCGGCACCACTCGTCTCTTCGGCGACGTCACCTTCACCGTCGGACGGGGCGAGAAGTGGGGAGTCGTGGGGCGGAACGGGACCGGCAAGACCACCCTCTTCCGGCTGCTCAGCGGCGAAGCCGAGCCGACCCGGGGCACCGTCGCCCGCGCCACCGGCCTCACGTTCTCGGTGATGGAGCAGAATCGCGAGTTCGCCGGCGCCAGCACCGTGTGGGAGGCGGCCGCCGGTCCGTTTGCCGACCTGCTGGAGCTGGAACGGTCGCTGGCGGAGCAGGGAACCCTGCTGGCCCAGGCCGGTGAGCGCTGCACCCCTGAGATGCTGAAGCGGTACGACCGCGACCTCGAGCGCTTCGAGCGGGAAGGCGGCTACACCCTCGCGCCCAGGATCGACGCGGTGCTCCACGGGCTGGGGTTCGATCCGGACGAGGCTCGCACCCGGGCCCTGGCGGGGCTGAGCGGCGGCGAGCGCGGACGAGTGGGCCTGGCGCAGCAGCTCGTGGCACCCGCCGATGTCCTGCTGCTCGACGAGCCCACCAACCACCTCGATCTGGAGACCACCCGCTGGCTGGAAGACTACCTCAAAGGGCTCGGCGCCACGGTGCTCCTGATCAGCCACGATCGCGCCTTCCTCCAGGCGGTGGTGGACCACGTGCTCCACGTCGAAGCCGGCACGGTCACCCCTTACTCGGGTGACTACCACGCATTCGTCAGCCAGCGGGCGGAGCGGCGCCTGGCGCAGCAGCGCGCCTTCAACAAACAGTCGAAGGCCATCGCGTCCGAGGAAGACTTCATCCGCCGCAACATCGCGGGACAGAAGAGCGCCCAGGCCAAGGGCCGCCGCCGCCGCCTGGTCCGGGTGAGCCGGCTCAGCGCCCCCGAGGGGGAAGAGGGCGTGATGTCGCTCCGGCTGGAGGCCGACGCCCGGGGCGGCGACCAGGTGCTGGTGGCGGAGAACGTTCGCGTTGCCATCGGAGACCGGGTGCTGCTGGACCGATTCTCGGCCCGGGTGGGGCGGGGAGACGTGATCGGGTTCATCGGGCCCAACGGGGCAGGGAAGACCACTCTGCTCAGGGCCTGCGTGGGCGAGCGGCCGGTGGATGCCGGCGAAGTGCGGATTCCCGAGTCGGTGCAGGTAGCGCACTATCGCCAGGATCTGGCGCAGGTGCCGGGAGACCGATCGCTCTACGAGCTGATCAACGACCTGCGCCCCGCCTGGGGACGGGGAGCCATCCAGGGTCACCTCGGCCGCTTCGGCTTCTCGGGAGACTCGGTTCTCCGCCAGGCCGGCAGCCTGTCAGGAGGAGAGCGGGCCCGGGTGGCGCTGGCCATGATGATGCTCTCGGGCGCCAACCTGCTTCTCTTCGACGAGCCCACCAACCACCTCGACGTCGAGTCGATCGAGGCGTTGGAGGACGCCATCGAGTCCTACGGCGGTACGGTGATCCTGGTCAGCCACGACCGGGCGCTGCTGCGCGCCCTGACCACCCGCGTGTGGGTGCTGCACGAGGGACGGATCACCGACTTTCCGGGAGGGTTCGAGGAGTGGGAGACGGCCAGCGCCGAGCGGGCTCACGCCGCCGCGGTGGCCGCCGCCGAGGAGGAGACGCTCCGGCGGGTGCACGAGCGGAAGCAGACCCGTCGCGCCGACGGTGGCCGCAAGCATCAGCAGTCCGCCCGCCGCAGCGCCGAGCGGAAACTGGCCGAAGCGGAGGCGGCGGTAGCCGTCGGCGAGGCGCGCGTGGCGGAAATCAGGGGTCGCCTGGAGGACCCGGCGCTCTACGCTAAGTCCGAGGCGGCTACGACAGCGCGTGATCTGGGTCAGGAGCTGGAGGCGGCGAGGCTGGAATTGGAGAGAGCGTTCGCCCGGTGGGAGGCAGCCACCGGAGCGCTGGAAAGAGAAACAACTGGAGAAAGAGGGGCAAAGAATTAGCGCGGGATTGCTTCGTCGGCTGCGCCTCCTCGCAATGACTACGTTGTCCGGGACAGGCCCGCCTGAATGAGCGTTGATGTCCGGAGTGTCTGCAGCACCACGCAGTACCGTTCGGTCAGCTTCAACAGGGTGTCGAGCTGGTCTTGGCTCGCATCGGTGTCGAGCTCCAGGCGCAGCCGTATCGCCTGAAATCCCACCGGGGCTTCCTTGCTCACGCCGAGCGTGCCGCGGAAGTCGAGGTCGCCCTCCACGTGGATGGCGCCGCCTCGAATCGGAATCTCGAGCGCCGTGGCCACCGCCCGTAGCGTCACGCCGGCGCACGCCGCGAGCGCCTCCAGCAGCATGTCGCCCGAGCACGCCTGCAGCCCGGTGCCGCCGGTGGCGGGATGGAGGCCGGCCTCCACCAGCGCACGCCCGGTTTCCACCCGGCAGCTCACTCCGGGGCCGCTGAGGCTTCCCGACGCCTTCAATGTCACGAGGGCTTGTTTGGGGTCATCCTTGTATTGCTGCTTGAGTGGGGCTTGGAGGGCGCGGAGGTCCAGGGCTTTCATCGTGTGTTCCGTTCCATCGGCCGAACAGCCAGCCCACGGTTGAAAAGAAAAAAAATGAGCCGCAGATAACGCAGATTAACGCAGGTACTGCCAAACAACCAGCCAGGGATGACATCGAGGGAACCAGAAAAGTAAACGGGAGCGGCTGGGCCGCCCCCGTTTCTACCCGCAAGCTTCGGGAAGGATCTAGTTCGTCCGGCCGAAGTTGATGCCCATCGTCACGCCGAGCGTCGGGTCGTTGCTGAAATCGGACCCGAGTGGGATGCTGACGTTCGGACGCAGCGAGATGTTGGAATTGAAGACGATCCCGACGCCGAGCGAGGCCAGTGCGTACGTATCCGAGAAGTCAACGTAACCGGCAGACTGTTGGAGCTTGTCTCGGCGATACGCCAGCGCCATGCCCGCATTCGGGACGATCCGCATCCGGGGGTTCGCGCCCATCGTAGTGCCCACCGACACGCCGACGGTGCCCTGGCGACTTGAGAAATCGGTCCCTACAGGATCGATATCGTTGGGGCCCATCCCGATTGCGAAGCTGGCCACCGGGCACACCGAAACCTGCGAGGCCTTGCCCAGCGACATCTGGTAGCCGGCCTGAGCGCCGAGGTCGATGGCAGAGCCGTCGATCGCGTCGTACGAGGTTGTGGCGACTCCCGCCTTGCCGAACACACCGGACGGAAGTCCATACCCGAAGGTCCCGCCGAAGCTGTTGGCCAAGTCCGTGAACGAAGCGTTTCCAGTCACCTGCATCTGGCCGGCCGAGTGCGAGGCAAGGCCAAGGCAGGTCTGGGCCGCCGCTGGCGCGCTGACGGCCGCGACAAGGGCGAGTGAAGCAACGAGGGTGCGGCGCATGCTGGTCTCCGAGAAGAGTGTGGATGCAGGTCCGGAGATGAGAACGCCTATTCCGGGTGGAATAGGCCGAAGAGAAGAGAGCATGGGGCTCGGGCTTCGGCAGCTGGACCATCCTTCGCGCTTGCGCGGTCGGGACTCCTGGCTTTGCGTCCCCGCCTCACGACGGGTTTGCCTTTTCGTAACGCCCATTCGGGCGCCCGTGATTAAGCAAAAGGTGGACCATCAGGGAGGGGGTACTGGGGATAAAAAAAGCGAAACGGGAGCGGCCGAAGCCGCCCCCGTCGCGCTACAAGAACTCCTGCGTGAAGCTTTACTTGCTGCCGAAGTTCATGCCCACCGACAGGCCGAACGTCGGGTCGTTGCTGAGATCCGAACCCAGCGGAATGCTGACGCTCGGGCGGACCGTGATGTTCGAGTTGAAAACCAGACCAACGCCAAGCGCGGCCTGACCGTAGGTCTCCGAAGCGCTCGGGGAGCCGGTCGTCTTCTGGCTGCGATAAGCC
>Ga0136615_10001147_pt1 | contig 12556 bp, 10 predicted proteins | sample AntDrymUQ2882206_2_FD_106647 | JGI IMG/M metagenome (GOLD analysis project Ga0136615, IMG submission 106647) | Polar desert sand microbial communities from Dry Valleys, Antarctica - metaG UQ288 (22.06) | ecosystem: Environmental > Terrestrial > Soil > Desert | place: Antarctica: Dry Valley...
AGGTCCCGGTCGCGACGGTGGGACAGCAACACACGCCCGTCATCGTCGGTGATGACGGCGAACGCGCCGAGACGTCAGGGTTCGGCGCTGAACGGATCGCGGATCGTCAGTTCGCCGAACCTGGGCCCTCCTGGAGATCCTCCGACAGCTGCGCTGCGTCCAGCATGTCCTGCTGTGAGATCTGATGCAGGCGTCAAACGCCGTAGTCCGAGATGATGGCTCGTGGCGCTCTCCGGCCTTGCGGTCGTGCGCATAGAGCAGAATAAGCGTTGGTGTCGACGAACGTCAGGCCCACAACCACGTTCGTAGAGTTCGACCCGGCCAGGTCAGCAGGCCCCCCAGGTCGTAACCGTGCTGCAGCCGGGCGACGGGCGTGCGTGCGCGCCGCCTCGTAGCGCTCCCGTTCGCCCACCAGCCGTTCGATCTCGGCGGTCAGCAAGCCGCGTTGTCTACGTGCTCCACGTCGCTCATGTGGAGGATAAGGGTTAGCGCAGGGCTTCGGTCATGGCGCGGAGTTCGCGCTTCAGCTCGCCGATCTCGTCGCGGAGGCGGGCGGCGTACTCGAAGCGCAGGTCGGCGGCGGCCTCGTTCATCTCGTCGGACAGCGACTGGATCAGGCGGCCGAGGTCCTCCTGCGGCAGGTCGGAGACGTCCAGGCCGTCCCCGCCTCCGTTGCGGCCCCGCCGGTGGCGCCTCATCGACGGGGTTGCCTGGTACGGCTGACCGGCCTCGGCGGCGCGAGCCATCTGGATGATGTCGCCGACCTTCTTGCGGATGGTCTCCGGCTCGATGCCGTTGGCCAGGTTGAAGTCGACCTGGAGCTTGCGCCGGCGATTCGTCTCGTCGATGGCGCGCTGCATGGAGTCCGTCAGCGTGTCGGCGTACATGATGACTTGCCCGTTGAGGTTGCGGGCCGCGCGGCCGATCGTCTGCACCAGCGAGGTCTCACTGCGCAGGAAGCCCTCCTTGTCCGCGTCGAGGATCGCGACCAGCGACACCTCCGGCAGGTCGAGACCCTCGCGCAGCAGGTTGATGCCGACCACCGCGTCGAATTCGCCGAGGCGCAGCTCGCGCAGGATCTCGATGCGCTGGACGGTGTCGATCTCGGAGTGCAGGTAGCGGACCTTGATGCCCGACTCCAGCAGGTAGTCGGTGAGGTCCTCCGACATCTTCTTGGTCAGCGTGGTGACCAGGATGCGCTCGTCCAGCGCGGCCCGCCCGCGGATCTCGGCGATGAGGTCGTCGATCTGGCCCTTCGTCGGCCGCACCACGACCTCGGGGTCGATGAGACCGGTCGGGCGGATGACCTGCTCGACCACCGTGGCGCCGACGCGGCGCTCGAAGGGGCCCGGCGTGGCGGACACGAGCAGCGTCTGCGAGATGTGGCCGCGGAACTCCTCGAAGGTCAGGGGGCGGTTGTCCAGGGCGCTGGGCAGGCGGAAGCCGTAGTCCACCAGCGTCTGCTTGCGCGACCGGTCCCCCTCGTACATGCCACCGACCTGCGGGATGGTCACGTGTGACTCGTCGACGATGAGCAGGAAGTCCTTCGGGAAGTAGTCCAGCAGCGTGTTCGGCTTCTCGCCGCGGGCGCGCCCGTCGATGTGCGCCGAGTAGTTCTCGATGCCGTTGCAGAAGCCGATCTCGCGCATCATCTCCAGGTCATATGTGGTGCGCATGCGCAGCCGCTGGGCCTCGAGCAGCCTGTTGTCGCGCTCCAGCTCGGCGAGGCGCTCGCCCAGTTCCGCCTCGATGGTGCGCACCGCACGCTCCATGCGCTCGGGCGACGCCACGTAGTGGGAGTTCGGGAAGATCATGACCTCATCCAGCTCGGCGATGATCTCGCCGGTGAGCGGGTCCAGCCGCGTGATCCGGTCCACCGTGTCGCCGAAGAACTCCACCCGGTAGGCGAGCTCGGCGTCCGCCGGAAAAATCTCCAGCGTGTCGCCGCGCAGGCGGAACTTGCCGCGCACGAAGTTCAGGTCGTTGCGCTCGTACTGCAGGTCGACGAGGCGGCGGATACTCGTGTCCAGCCCAGCATCCTGATCCTTGCGCAGGATGAGCAGGTGGTGGGCGTACTCCTCTGGCGAGCCCAGGCCGAAGATGCACGACACGCTGGCGACGATCAGCACGTCCGAGCGGGACAGCAGCGCGCTGGTGGCGCGGTGGCGCAGCCGCTCCACCTCCTCGTTCAGCGAGGAGTCCTTCTCGATGTAGGTGTCCGAGGACGGGACGTAGGCCTCGGGCTGGTAGTAGTCGTAGTAGCTGACGAAGTACTCGACGGCGTTGTTCGGGAAGAACTCGCGGAACTCGTTGGCGAGCTGAGCGGCCAGCGTCTTGTTCGGCGCCAGCACGAGGGTGGGTTTCTGGACCGCTTCCACGATCTTCGACGCGGTGAATGTCTTGCCGGACCCGGTCACGCCGAGCAGCACAACGTCGTGCTCGCCGCGCGCGATCGCGTCCGCCACCCCCTGGATCGCACGGGGCTGGTCCCCCGCCGGGGAGTACTCGCTCACCACCTCGAACTTCGCCATGCCCCCATGGTAGGCCGGGGATGCGACACGTTTGCATCACCCGCTGAGGGGGTTCCCGATCACGCCGAGGTCCTGCTGGTACACGTTGCGGCCCCCCTCGACCTGGCGCAGGTAGAAGTTCTGGACGGGGTTGTGCCCCTCGTCGAGCTCGAAGGATCCGCGCGGGCTGTCAATCGGCCCAGCGGCGGCCATCGCCTCGACCAGCCCGCCCACGTCGGAGGTGTCGCCGCCCGTCGACTGCAGCGTGAGGGCCAGCAGCTGGGCCGCGTCGTACGCCTGGACGGCGAAGCTCGTGGGGTCCTCGCCGTAGGCGTCCCGGTACGCGTCGACGAAGGCGAGGTTCGCGGGGTTGTCCAGGTCCAGGGCGTAGTGGAGGCTGGTGCGGATGCCCTCGGCCGCCTGACCCTGGGCGCCCAGCACCGTCTCGTCGGTGAGCGGCGTGCCCAGCAGGGGGATCTGCTCCTTCATCCCCGCCTCCGCGTACTGCTGGACGAAGCGGATCGCCTCCCCGCCCGAGAAGAACGCGAAGACGGCCGACGGGTCGGCGGCGCGGATCTCCTCGAGGAAGGGGTTGTAGTCCTCGGTCGAGGCGAACGGCGGCGCGAGCTCGCCCCGCACCACCCCGCCCGCCGCCTCGAAGCGCGTCCGGAAGCCGATGAGGTGCTCGATCCCGGCCGCGTAGTCGGGCCCGATGAGGAAGACGTCGCGCTGGGCCACCTCGTCGTAGAGGTACTGCCCCAGGGCGGAGCCCTCCTGCACGTTGGAGAACGACGTGCGGAACACGAACGGGGAGGCGGCCTCGCCGGTCAGCACGGAGGCGCCGGCGTTGGCGATGATCAGCGGCACCTGCTCGCCGTCGAACAGGTCGCGCACGTTGAGGGCCACCGAGGAGCTCACGATGCCGACCACCAGGTCCGCGCGCTCCGCGTTCAGCAGCCGCTGGGCGGCGTCCACCCCGCTCTGCGCGGTCTCGCCCTCGTCGGTCGTCACGGTCTCCAGGCGCCGGCCGGCGAACGCCTCGGGGTTGCGGTCCACGAACAGGTTGAAGCCCTGGAGCATGGTCGTGCCCAGGGTGGTGTAGACGCCGGACGTCGGGATCAATACGCCGACCCTCAGCGGTTCCCCGTCCGCGCTGGCCGTTGGGGCGGGTGTGCCGCCGCCCACCGGCGCCGGTTCAGGGTCGTCCTGGGCGCGCTCCACTGTGCAGCCGGCCAGCAGCGCGGGCAGCGCAGCGGCGCCGGCCCCGCGCAGGAATGCTCGCCGGTCCAGGCCCGTCGGGCTGGATGTCACCGTTCCCCCTCCTCGCATGGGGCGCATGTGGCGCCACCTCTCGCCGAGTGGCTTAGCAGGGTGGTGCGCGGTGCGGACCGTCCAGAAGGGCACCCGCATCCCCACAAGGGAGGACAGAATGGATGTCCCTGTCCGTCGGGAGGGTGGCCAGCGCTCGGGCCGCGTGGCTACGGTGCAGGGATGGCGGACGAGGGACCGGGCGCGCGTGGCGTCCGCGCGATCGAGCGGCAGCGCCAGGAGATCCTGTGGACGCGGGTCGCGGTCGTCGTCTTGGCGGTCGCGCTGGTGGCGGCGATCGGGCTGCTGCGCCGCGAGCCTGCCCTGGTCGCGGCAACCGCACCCGCACCCGCCGAGACCGTCACGGAGACGGTGACGGAGATGCGGACCGAGGCCCGGCTGGTCGTGCAGGAGACCGTGCCGCAGGTCGTCCCCCGGCGCCTACCCGAGCAGGAGCTGCGCGCGGACGTCTTCCAGCTGCGCGTGCAAGGGACCTGCGGCTTCCGCGCGCTGAACTATGACGTCCCGGCGGAGGTCACCAACACCTCCGCGGCGCTCGCGGGCGGCGTCCGTGTCCGCCTCATCTTCTACAATGTCGACGAGCAGTGGATCGGCGCCGCGGACGCCGACCTGCCGGTGATGGAACCCGGTGCCACCGCCGCCGTGGCCTTCAGCCCGACCGTGCCCTGCAAGGGGCAGATGGGCTCGCAGACCGTGACCCGCATCGAGGCCAGCCTGCTGTAGTGCCGGGTTCGTCCACCTGGCGCCGAGGGTGAGGTTCGCTTCACCCTGAGAAGGGGTACCGGCGTGCCCGAGCGGGAGGCTGATAACAGGAGACGTACGTGGAGACCAGTTTGCGGCGCGTCGTGGAGGCGTTCGCCGGGCGACGCGTCGTCGTCGTCGGCGACGCGATCCTCGACCGCTACCTGCGCGGGCGCTCGACGCGGCTGTGCCGGGAGGCGCCGGTGCCCGTGGTCGACCTCGACGAGCGGCTCGACGTGCCCGGTGGAGCTGCGAACGCCGCGATCAACCTCGCGGCGCTCGGCGCGCAGGTCACGCTCGCCGCGGTGGTGGGCGACGACGCCGAGGGTGAGGCGCTGCTGGCCGCCATGAGGGGGGTCGACACCAGCGCGGTCGTGGTCGCGCCTGAGCGCACCACGCTCGCCAAGCACCGGCTCACCGCGGGCGCCCAGCTGCTGCTGCGCTTCGACCAGGGCAGCGCGCAGCCCCTGGCCCCGGCGACCGAGGCGGCCCTGCTCGATCGCCTCCCCACGCTGCTCGCCGGCGCCGACGCGCTGGTCGTCTCCGACTACGACAGCGGCTGCCGTACCGCCGGCGTGCTGCGCGCGCTGGCCGGCTGGCGGGACCTGGGGCCCGCCGTGTGCACGGTGGATGCCCGCTCCCCCGCCGCCTGGCGCGCTCTGACCCCCACCGCCGTGAAGCCGAACTACTCAGAAGCGGCGCACCTGCTCGGCCTCGACGCCGCGGCCGCGATCGGTCGCGCGGACGACGTGACCGCGCTCGGGGACCGCCTGCTCGACCTCACCGGCGCGCAGATCGCCGCGGTGACCCTCGACGCCGAGGGCTCGATCGTGCTGGAGCGCGGCGAGCCGGCGTACCGGACCTACGCGGTGACCACCGACGTCGCCCGCGCCACCGGCTGCGGGGACACTTACGCCGCGGCGCTCACGCTCGCGCTGGCCGCGGGTGCGGGGACCGTGCAGGCCGCCGAGCTGGCGTCGGCGGCCTCGGGCGTGGTGGTGCGCAAGCCGGGCACGTCGGTGTGCACCGCGGCCGAGCTCGGCGAGGACGACCCCACCGCGGTGAAGCGCGTCGCCGGTCCCGCTGGCCTGGCCGGCCTGGTCCGCACCCACCGGCTGGCGGGGCGGCGCATCGTGTTCACCAACGGCTGCTTCGACATCCTCCACCGCGGCCACGTCACGTACCTGAGCCGCGCCAAGACGCTGGGCGACGTGCTGGTGGTGGCCGTGAACGGCGATGCGAGCGTGCGCCGGCTGAAGGGCGCGTCGCGCCCGGTCAACCCGCTGGAGGACCGGCTGGAGGTGCTCGCGGCGCTGAGCTGCGTGGACCACGTGGTGGCCTTTGATGATGACTCGCCCACCGAGCTGCTGCGCGCCGCCCGTCCCGACGTCTACGTGAAGGGCGGCGACTACATCCGCGCGACCCTGCCGGAGGCGCCGCTGGTGGAGTCGCTCGGCGGCGCGGTGTCGTTCCTCGACTACCTGGAGGACCGTTCGACCACCAGCATCATCGCCCGCATCGCCGCCGCCCCGGGAGGGCAGGCGTGACCCCGCGCGTCGACGTCCTCATCCCGACCTACCGACGAGCTGACGCCCTGGCCGTGACCCTCACCGGGTTGCTCGGCCAGACCCACCCTGACCTGCGCATCGTCGTCTCCGACCAGAGCGACCACGACGAGCTGGCCGACCACGGCCCGCTGCAGGCGGTCCTGCGCGTCCTGCGCGCGCGCGGCGTGCCCGTCGAGCTGCACCGCCACCTGCCCCGCCGCGGCATCGCCGAGCACCGCCAGTACCTGCTGGACCAGGCGACCGCGCCCTACGTGCTCTCCCTCGACGACGACTGCCTGCTCGAACCGGGCGTGGTCGCCCGGCTGGTGCGGGTGATCACCGAGGAGGGCTGCGGCTTCGTCGGCGCGGCGTTCATCGGCCTGTCCCACGCCGGCGACGAGCGGCCCCACGAGCAGGTCGTGGAGCTGTGGGACGGCCCGGTGGCGCCCGAGACCGTGCGACCGGGGACGGCCGCCTGGGAGCGCTACCGGCTGCACAACGCCGCGAACCTGTTCCACCTCGAGCAGCGCCTCGGCGTCAGCGACGCGGCCCCGCTGCGCTACAAGATCGCGTGGGCCAGCGGGTGCGCGCTGTTCAACACCGACGTGCTGCGCGCCGTGGGCGCCTACGAGTTCTGGCGTGACCTGCCCGCCGAGGCCGCCGGCGAGGACGTGCTGGTCCAGCTGCGGGTCATGGCCAAGGCCGGCGGTTGCGGCGTGCTGCCGTCCGGCGTCTACCACCAGGAGCTGCCCACCACGCTGCCGCTGCGGCCAGTGGATGCGCCCCAGGTCCTCGGGGTGTGAGTAGCCCCGCCGCCCTCGACCCGGCGCGCGTGCGCCGGCTGCTCGTGGTCCGACTCGACAACCTCGGCGACCTCGTGCTGCTCACGCCCGCCCTGCGCGCGCTGCGCGCTGCGCTGCCCGCGGCGCACGTGACACTGCTGGCGTCGCCCGGCGGGGCGCTGCTCGGCCCGCTGCTGCCCTGGGTCGATGAGGTCCGCACCGTGCGCGCGCTGTGGCAGGACGCGTCCGGTGGGCTGCCGTTCGACCCCGCCCGCGAGCGCGCACTGGTCGACGAGCTGGCCGCCGGCGCCTACGACGCGGCCGTGATCTCCACCAGCTTCTCCCAGTCGCCCCATCCGGCCGCCTACGCCTGCTACCTCGCCGGGATCCCCGTGCGTGCCGGGCTGGCGGCCGATTTCGCCGGCGGCGTCCTGTCCCACGCGGTGCCGCCGCCGCGAGACGGGACGCACCAGGCGGAGCGCGCGTTGGCGCTCGTCGCCGCGCTCGGCGCGCCGGCGGCGGGGACGGCCCTGGAACTGCGCATCCCCGCCGAGTCGCGGGTCGGCGCCGTCGCGGCCCTGGGCCGCGCCGGCGTCTCGGGGCGCTACGCCGTGGTCGCCCCCGGGGCGAGCTGCCCTTCCCGGCGCTACGAAGCCGAGCGCTTCGCCGCGGTGACCGCGGGCCTGTCCCGCACCGCCGGTCTGGACGTGGTGGTGGTGGGCAGCGAGGGCGAACGCCCGCTCGCCGAGCAGATGGCCTTTGACGGGCGACGGGCCGCCGGGCCGCGCGCGACCGTCGTCTCGCTCGCCGGCGCGACCGGGGTGGGCGAGTTGGCCGCCGTCATCGACGGCGCCGAGCTGGTGGTCACGAACAACTCCGCGCCGCTGCACCTCGCCGACGCGCTGCGCCGCCCCACCGTCGCGCTGTTCGCCGGCACCGAGCGCGAGTCCGAGTACGCCCCGCGCGACGCGCCCCTGCGGCTGCTGCGCCGCGCCACTGCCTGCGCTCCCTGCCGCACCCTGCGCTGCCCGTACGCCCAGGAGTGCCTCGACATCCCCGCCGACGAGGTCGTCGCTGCGGCGCGGTCGCTGCAGCCCCAGCCGGTCGCAGGCTGACCAGGAGGAACGACCTGTGGCCGTTGCGCGCGTGCTCACCTGGCACATCCACGGCAGCTACCTGTGCTACCTCGCCGTCGGCGCCCGCCTGGGCCGCTACGAGCTGCTGCTGCCGGTCAAGCCCGGCCGGCCGGAGGGCTACGGCGGGCGCAACGGTAACTTCGACTGGCCCGACGGGGTCCGCGAGATCGCCGCCGAGGACGTGCGGCGGGCGCGCGTCGACGTCGTGCTGACCCAGTCGCGCAAGAACTGGGAGCTCGACCGCCACGAGCTGCTGTCGACCGAGCAGTTGCGGCTGCCGCAAGTCCACCTCGAGCACGACCCGCCGCGCGAGGCGCCGACCGACACCCACCACTTCGTGGACGACCCGTCCGCGCTGCTCGTGCACGTCACGCACTTCAACGACCTCATGTGGGACAGCGGGCGGACCCCGACCATGGTGATCGAGCACGGTGTGACGGTGCCCGAGGGTGTCCGCTGGACCGGCGAGCGCGGGCGCGGTCTGGTGGTGGTGAACAGCCTGGCGGGGCGCGGACGACGGCTGGGAGCGGACGTCTTCGCCCGGGTGCGCGAGCAGGTCCCGCTCGACCTCGCCGGCATCGGCGCGCAGGGCCTCGGCGGGGTGGGCGACGTGCCCCACGGCCACCTCGCCGCCTTCTCCGCCCCGTACCGCTTCTTCTTCAACCCGATCCGCTACACCAGCCTGGGGCTGGCGGTGTGCGAGGCGATGATGCTGGGCCTGCCGGTCGTCGGCTTGGCGACCACCGAGATGGTGACCGCCGTGACCAACGGCGTGAGCGGCTACGTCGACACCAGCGTGGACCGGCTGATCGAGCACATGGCGGCGCTGCTCGCCGACCACGCGCTCGCGGTACGGCTGTCCGAGGGTGCCCGCCAGACGGCGCGCGCGCGCTTCGGCATCGAGCGCTTCGCGCGCGATTGGCAGGCGCTGTTCGCCCAGGTGATGGCGCCATGAGGGTCGGGCTGGTCTGCGGGGACTTCCGCCCCGCGCGTGACGGCGTCGCCCACTACACCGCCCGCCTCGCCGCCGAGCTGTCGCGGCGGGGCCTGGACGTGCTGGTCGCCACCGGCGCGCCGGGCGGCGGCGGCGGCGTGTCGGTACCGGTGCGCGGGGGAACCGACGTGCAAGGCGAAGGGGCAAAGGTGCCGGTGTCCGTGGTGACCGACAGCTGGGGCGTGCGTGGCGTCCGGCGGGCGGCGCGGGCACTGGCGGCGGAGGACCTCGACGTCGTCCACGTCCAGTTCGCCCCCTCGGCCTATGCCTGGCACGGCGCCGTCGGGGTGCTGCCCGGGCTGCTGGGCGGCGGGGCGCGCCTGGTGACCACCGTGCACGAGTATGCCTGGTGGTCCTGGGGCCCGCGTCCGCTGCAGGCGGTGCTGGCCCGCACGGCCTGGCCGTGGCTGGAGCGCCGGGGCTGGTGGGATCGGGAGGCGGGCCTGCTGACCGCGCGAGCCTCCGCGGTCGTGGCCACGAACCCCGTGCACGCGCATGCCCTGCGCGCCCGCCTGCCGCGGGCGGCGGTCGTCGAGGTGCCGATCGGCGCGAACCTCGGTGTCGCAGCGGCCGCGGGTGCGGACACCCGGCGCTCGGTCCGCGCCGAGCTGGGGCTGGGTGGGGATGCGCCGGTGCTCGCCTTCTTCGGCTTCATCCACGCGGTGAAAGGCATCCGCCATCTGGTCGAGGCGCTGGCGCTGGTGCGCGCCGACGTGCCCGGCGCCCACCTGCTGCTGATCGGCGGGTTCGAGAGCCTGGCCCTGCGCGGCCGCCAGGCGACCGACTACGCCGCGGAGGTCCGGGCAATGATTGCCGTGCGCGACCTGAGCGGGACGGTCACGCTGACCGGCTGGCTACCCGAGGCGCAGGTGTCGCGGCTGCTGTCCGCCGCCGACGTCGCGGTCCTGCCGTTCACCGCGGGCACCACCACGAAGAGCGGCTCGCTGCTGGCCTGCGCCGAGCACGGCCTGCCCATCGTCGCGACGGCCGCCGACCCGCCAGACCCGGAGCTGGTCGACGGCGACGCCGCGCTGCTCGTCGGGGTGCGCGACACCGAAGCGTTGGCCAAGGCGATGACCCGGGTCCTTCAGGACCTCGATCTCGCAGCGGCCCTGTCGCTGGGCGCGCGCCGGCTCGCCGCCTCTCACGGCTGGGCAGCGATCGTCGACGCCCACCTGCGCCTCTACGCTGGCGACACCCCATGAGCGGTCAGGCACGCAGCAAACCGTCAGCTGCGAGAAACCCGCGTCCGCGCAGGTTTCTGGCTGCCGAGGGCCGGTGTGGGCTGCGGTCCATCCTGTTCGTCGAGCTGCTCGGCGGGCTCGGGGACCTACTGCTCGCGCTGCCCGCCATCCACGCGCTCGCCCGCTCCCACCCGGAGGCGCGCTTGACGGTGCTGACCTTCGCGCCCGGGGCCGCGCTGCTGGCCGCGGACCCGTGGGTCGCCGAGGTTGTGGTCGCCGAGCCCGGCCCGCCCGAGCAGCAGGGCGCCACCGTCGCCGAGGTCGCCGCGCGCGGCTTCGACCTCGCGGTCAGCGACACGCGCTACGGCGGCATCCCCGATGCCCTGTGCTCCGCCACTCTGGTCGTGGATGACCTGTGGCGCGGACCCCTGCCCGGCGCGCGCGTCGACTTGCGCTTCCTGCGCCTGCTCGCCCAGGACGGCTGGATCGCCCCAGCCTATGGTGACCTGGCCCCGCGGGTCACGCTGACCCGCGACGAGCGGGCACGCGCGACGGCGCTGCTGGACGCGCTCCGAGCCGGAGGCCGCCCGGCCGTCCTCCTGCTGCCCGAGGCCGGGATGGCGATCAAGGAGTGGGCGCCGCAGCGGTTCAGTGCCCTGGCCCACCGCCTAGTGCGCGACGGCTGTGCGGTGCTGGTCGCGGCGGCTCGGCCAGCCTTGGCGCGTACGGTCGCCGCGGGCGTGGACGGCGCCGTGCCGGTCCCCGCGCTGGCACTGCGCGACCTCGCCGCACTCGCCGCCGCCTGTGCGGCCTGTGTGGCGGGTGACACCGGTCCCGCGCGCCTGGCCGCGTCCGTCGGCACCCCCACCGTCGCGCTCTACGGCCCCACCTGGGCCGGCCGCTTCGGCCTGCGCGAGGAGCACGTGAGCCTGCAGTCCACGCTGCCCTGTCACGTCCGCGACCCCGCCGACCAGACCCGCCAGTCCTGCTGGTACAGCGGCCGCTGCGTGTTCGACGACCGCCGCACCTGCACCGACGACATCACCGTGGCCGCCGTCCACGCCGCCGTCCGCGTACTCCTGGCTGGCGCTCCGGCCGCCGCCGAGTCGGGTTCGGGTAGGTTCGTGATGGTCGGCGAGCCATGGGCGGGCGGCGGCGTGGACGGCGGACCGCCACGAAGCGATTAGGCGCGGGGTTCGATGAGTTCGGCGATCCGGATCGCCGCGGCGAGGGCGTCGGGGTTGCTGGTTCGCGCGTAGACCTCGACGGCGGTGTCGGTGAACTTGATGACGTGCTCGTCGCCGTGGTCGGCGGAGCGCTGCACGACCTCGGCCACGCCGTCGTCGTCGGTCGGCGCTTCGGGCAGCTCTTCGCGTGGCACGGCGTAGGTGGGTTCGTAGGCGGAGACGATCGCGGCGCTGGCCGACCAGACCGCGGCGACGCTCGGTGCCCACAGAGGACGGGGCAGGCTGGGCAGGGTGTGGAGGACGGCGTTCGGCGCTGTGGCGGTGTGCACGAGCAGCACGGGGCTGCCGTGACCGTGGGTGAGGTAGCGCAGGGTCGCCGAGCCGACGAGGTCTTCCAAGAGCGACACGACCTCGGCGTCATCGGCGCGAGCCCGCAGCGCTGCCTGCGCGCAGTGCCAGCCCGGCACGTCCGCCAGCCGGGCCAGCCGGCTCGCGATCACGCCGGTCTGCTCGGGCAGGTGTGGGACTCCGGCGAGTGCCTGCGCCGGATTGAGCTCGCCGGTGGGCGTGGTGGCGCCGGGGATCGCACGGAAGCGTGCTGCCCAGAACGCCAGCCCGTGCGCCAACTCGGCGACCGCGGCTGAGCTGCTGTCCCCAGCGGTGAGGGTGCGCACCGCGTGGCCGACCCGGATGACGCCGTGGGTGGCACCGGCGGCGATGCCCGGCAGCAACCGCGGCCACCACTCGACCAGCACGTCTGCCCACGGCCGCTCAATGACCTGTCGGGTGAAGTAGGCCGCCCAGTCGCCGACGCGCTTGCCTTGCCGATCGCGTCGCGCCAGTTGCCGTCTCCGATCGGCTCGCTGGCCCCCGGCAACGCGATCAGTCGGGGCATGTAGCGGTCCACCCCCACGCGGGGACGCGGTCCTCGTAGCCGCGCCGGACCAGGACCTCGGCGGTCATCGGGCCATGGTTCGCCAGGCCGTTGTTGCCCTCTTCATCGCCGCCGAACTCCGGCCAGGTGCGACCGCGTCCACACGCTCAGCGGCCTCGCCACCATGTGGTGCTCGGCGGCGCCATCGGAGCTGGGATTCATATGGGATCTCCTCCCGCGCAGGGCCTCTGCCCTGGGTGCTTCGACTCGTC
>Ga0136615_10001148_pt1 | contig 12554 bp, 9 predicted proteins | sample AntDrymUQ2882206_2_FD_106647 | JGI IMG/M metagenome (GOLD analysis project Ga0136615, IMG submission 106647) | Polar desert sand microbial communities from Dry Valleys, Antarctica - metaG UQ288 (22.06) | ecosystem: Environmental > Terrestrial > Soil > Desert | place: Antarctica: Dry Valley...
CGGGGTACTCGCGCACCTCCCCCCCCGCCTTCGCGACGCCGTCGAGCAGCTTCCTCGACGGCTTGCCGCGGACGATCAGCACGCAGACGGTGCCGGGCGCCAGCGTCGCCAGGGCCGAGAGCAGCGGATCGAGGTCCGGCGCCTTCCAGGCGCCGGCGTCGTCGGCCATGAGGTAGCGCGTGCCGGCTGCGAGGGTAAGCATGGCCGTAGCGGCGGCAAGATCCTCGGGTGACTGGTCAGTCGGGTCGAATCGCTCGCAGCCGCCGGGCCCGAGCTCGGCCTCGGCCCGGCGAACGACGCGGCTGCGCCATTCGTCGATCTTCGCGCCATCCTCGCCATGGACCAGATAGATCGGACTCAGGTCGGCCACGCACTCGATCCTACGTCAGCGCTCCGTCGCGACCGACATTTCGCCGGCGTCGACCGTCAGCCGGATCGACCCGTCGCGGTCGGTGCGGTAGGTGGCGACACCCGCAGCGCTGAGAGCCGAGAGCGTCTCAGGCGTCGGGTGGCCGTAGGAGTTGCCCTCGCCGACCTCGATCCCTGCTATCTCGGGGCGTAGCCGCTCGAGCACCCCGGGCAGGCCCGGGTCGGCGCTGCCGTGGTGGGGCACTTTGAGCGCATCGACGTCGGGCAGGGTCAGCTTCGCGAGCGTTTCGCTCTCGGCATCACCGGAGAGCATCAGGTCGAATCCATCTGCGCTGACGATCGCGACGACGGCGCGCGGGTTCGGGTCCTCGGGCGCGGGGCCCGGTGGCCGCGCCGGTGGCGAGAGAATGCGCACGCGCAGTCCGCCGGCGCGCAGCGACAGCGGCGCGAGCGCTCTGGCCCGTCGGACCCCCCGTCGACGTGCCACCTTCAGCACCGCACGGAACGTCGGATCGGCCGTTCCGTCGCCGCCGTCGAGCAACAGATCCACGGGGTAGCGCTCGACGACCTGGTGCAGCCCGCCGTGGTGGTCGCGCGAGGCGTGGGTCATGACGACCATCGCCAGCCGGCGCACTCCGGCGGCACGAAGGAGGTTTGCGACGCGCGCCTCCGGCGGGCCGCCGTCGAACAGGATCGCGGTGCCGTCCGGGTGCTGTATCAGCGTGGCGTCGCCCTGGCCGACGTCGAGATAGGTGACCGTCAGACGGTCGGGCGCCGGCGGAGGAGACAGCGCGAAGGTGGCAAGGGCGGCGACGAGAGCCGCGGGAACGGCCACCAACACCAGCCGTCTGCCACGCGACAGCCTACGCCAAGCCCCGGCCGCAATCTCGCGGAGCGTGTCGGTCCGTCGGGCCGCGTGAAGTGCCGTGCAGGCCACGCCCGCGAGCACCAGATAGCTGAGCGCGATCCACCAGGATGATCGGGGCTGGACGGCGATCTGCGCCCACGGCAGCGCCGCGCAGAAGGCCGCCAGGCGTGCCAGCCAGTCGGCGAGCGGCGCGAGGAGGGCACTGAGCAGCGCGCTGATGGTGGCCGCGATCTGTGGCACGGGCCATGCGGCGCCGGCGGCCTGGGCGAGCGCGCCCCGCAGCATCCCGAGCCACATGATCGGGGCGACCAGCGGCAAAGCGGCAACGTTCGCCGGCAGCGAGACGAGCGAAACCGCGCCGAAGTGGTGAGCCAGCAGGGGTCCCGTCGTGACCGTAGCAGCAAGCGTCAGGGAGATCCCCTCAGCGAGCGGACGCGGCAGCCCCGACAAGGCCTGGCGCAGCGGATCGGCGAGCAGCAGGATGCCGACGACGGCCACGAACGAGAGCTGCCAGCCGGGATCGCCGCAGGCGCGTGGGTTCAGGGCGAGCGTGACGCACGCCGCCAACAGCAGCGCGTACCAGCGCGACGCGGGTCGCGAGGCGCCGAGGGCGAGCAGACCTGCAACGCCCGTGACACCCGCGCGCTGAAGCGAGGGGCCGGCGCCGGCGAGCGGCACGTAGAGCGCGATCAGGCCGACGGTCGCCCCGAGCCGCGCCGAGCGCCCGAGCCCCAGCGCCGACAGCAGCGGGAGCGCGAGCGCGGCGAGCAGCATCACGTTCTGGCCGCTGACGGCCAGGACATGAGCGAGGCCGGAGATCCGAAAGTCGTCGCGGACCACCGGTTCGATCGCCTCGTCCTGCCCCAGGACCATGCCTCGTACGAGCGCCGCCGCCGGTGGCGTGAGCCCCCCTGCGATGCCGTGCTCCGCGCGTTCTCGGACGCGGTCCAGCCACCCGACGATGCCGTCGCGGCGTCCGCCCGTGCCGCGCACCTCCTCGACGGACACCTCGGCCGCCAGGCCACGGCGGCGCAGGAAGGCGCCGAGGTCGAAGCCGCCGTCGGCAACTGCCGGGGGTCGACGCACGCGGCCGCGCAGCTCGACCTCCGTCCCGGCCCCGGCCGCCGCCCCCAGCCGCTCGTCACGCGGGAGGCGAGCCAGCAGCCTGGCTCCCGAGTGCGCGCCGTCGACGAGCTCGACCTCTACGCTGGCGCCGAACTGCCCGACGCGCGGTGGGCCGAGAAGGTACGCGCGCCCGGCAACGCGATCGTCCGCGGCCAGACCGCGTCCGGGGCCGTCGATCACCGCGAGGCGCAGGCCTCCAAACGAAGCCCCGGTGACGACCATCGCCGCGATCAGCAGCGCGGTGCGTGGGGAACCGAGCGCCGCGAGGACCGTAGCGAACCCCGCCGCCGCCAGCGTGATCACCGCAACCGGCAGCGGCGCGAGACCAAGCCCGGCGGCGAGGCCCGCGAGCGCGAGATGGCGCCCGCGCTTGAGAGCCAGTAGCCGACCACCGTCTAGGACCGCTCGGATCCACCGCGGCTGGGCCGTCCAGCTCATGGGCGTACGGCGCCCTCGAGCGCCTCGAGCCGCTTCTCGCCGATGCCATCGACCTCCCGCAGCTCCTCGACCGAGCGGAAGCCGCCGCGCTCGTCTCGCTGGTCGAGGATGCGCTGGGCGAGCGTGGGACCGATTCCGTCGAGCTCCTCGAGCTGCTCGACGGTCGCCGTGGCGAGGCTGATCGGAGCGCCGCCGGCCACACTCGGCGGAGTCCGGGCGGCGCCGGACGGCGGCGCAGCGCCAGGCGCGGTGACCGCCTCGGGGACGATCACCTGCTGGCCGTCCTCAAGGCGCTGGGCGAGGTTGACGGCGGTCAGCTCGGCACGACGACCGAGTCCGCCGGCCTTCTCCACCGCGCCGGCCACCCGCGCCCCCTCGCGCACGCGGTAGAGGCCTGGCCGGCGCACCGCGCCGGCGACGTGGACATAGATTGTGGCCCCATCCTTCCCTTCACGGCTCTTGCCCTCACCGCCCGCCGCTTCGATCGGGACCGGCGCAGGCGCATCTTCCCCGCCGAGCGGGCCGATCGCTCGCGCGCCCGCGACGACGACTAGCACCACAATCGCCGCCCACGCCGCGAGCTGCCACTTGGCATGCTCGGACACGGATCCAGGCTAGGTGCATGCGCGAGACGCCCCAGGGCGTGCGTGTGACAATTCGAGATCCCGCAAGCGACGACTTCGTCAGGGGAGCACCTCGCCCGCGATGACCCGTCCGGCGAGCAGACCGAATGCACGCAGAGCGTCCTCGAGGTCGGACTCGGGCGTGTCCTCCTGCGGCGCATGGCTGAGCCCTGCGGTGGAGGAGCTGAAGATCATGGCGGTCGGGGCGAGCCGGGCAAGCTCCGCCGCGTCGTGCAACGCGCCGCTGGGCAGCTCACGCGTCGAGCCGGCCGCCTCCGAGCAGGCGTCGCGCGCCGCCGCGATCAGCCGATCGTCGAAGGCAACCGGCTCGATCGACCAGATGCGCTCGGCCCCGACGGAGCACTCCTCTGCTGCCGCGGCCGCGTCCCAGAGCTCTCGCGCCGCCGCGAGCATCAACGCCAGCTCGGAGGAATCCAGGTGGCGCTGGTCGACGAACAGCTCCGCGCGTCTCGCGATCGCTGTCGGGATGCCCGGCTCCAAGGCCAGGCGGCCGGCCGTGCAGACCCCGCCGTGGTCACGGGCGATCTCGGCCAGCCCGACGATCGTGCGCGCCGCGGCGACGGTCGCGTCTGCCCGGCGGTCCATCGGGGTCGAGCCGGCATGTCCGCCACGCCCCTCGAAGACGATTCGATGGCGCTCGACGCCATTGCAACCGAGCACGGCGGCGCAGGAGCGGCCCTCGGCCTCCAGCACCGGTCCCTGTTCGATGTGAAGCTCGAGGTAGGCGGCGATGCGATCGCGGCGGTCTTCGCCCGCGAGCGCCACCAGATCGACGTCGGCGCCGTGGGCCGCCATTGCGTCCACGAGCGAGGTCCCCTCCGAGTCGCACAGGCCCCGGATTGCGTCCGGCTCCAGGGTGCCCGCGAAAGCCGAGCTGCCCAGCAGGCTGCGGCCGAAGCGAGCTCCCTCCTCGTCTGCCCAGTCGACGAGCGCCACGGTCAGCGCAGGCGACCGTGGCGCCTCGGCGTGGGCGCGCAGCACCTCCAGGGCAGCGAACACGCCAAGAGCCCCGTCGAGCCAGCCGCCTTCCGGGACCGAGTCCAGGTGCGAGCCGACGACGACCATCCGGTCGCTCTCCCCCGGCAGCACCGCCCACAGGTTGTCCGCGGCGTCGCGCTCGACCTCGACCTCGCCGAGCTCGGCCACGCGCTCGAGCAGTAGCTCGCGGGCCGTCTCCCACTCCTCCGTCCAGCAGACGCGTCGAGCACCATCCCGGCCCCCGGTAAGCCGGTCCAGCTCGCGCAGCTCGGAGATCGCACGCTGCGGGTCCATGGCGGCTCAGGCGCGGCGCAAGGGCTGGGCCAGGCAGTGTGGCCCGCCGCCGCCCATCGTGAACGGCCACAGGTCGGGCGCGTAGACGGTCAGGCCGTGGGCCTCCAGACGCTCGTTCAGACCGGTGGCCGCCGCCGTCGAGATCACCCGGTCGTCTCCGAGCGCCATCGCGTTGGCGCCCAGCGACATGCAGTCGCCGTAGCTGACGGGGAGCAGCTCGATGCCGTGCGCGGTCAGCCAGTCGGCCAGACCCGGCGGAGCGGCTTCCTGGCAGAAGGCCGCGAGACCCGAAGCGACCATGCAGACGATCAGATCGATGTGCACGAAGTGGGGATCGAAGGGCTGCAGGCGGACCTCCCAGCCGAGCTGCTCGAGCCAGCCGCGCACCTGCTCCGCGGCCGGTTGCTGGGTTCGCTCCTCGCAATGCCCGATCAGCGCCAGCTTGGCTGCCGGGAGTACGACGTCACCACCCTCAAAGGCGCCCGCGGTGACCATGTGCGAGATCTCGATGCCAGCCTGCCCGTAGAAGCGGATCACGGGTGCGTACTCGCCACGGCGCCACCACTGATGCATCTGGGTGACGATCGGACCGGCCGAGCTCCAGATGCTCGAGTCGCGGGAGAACACCTGGTAGCGCAGCACCGCATCCGGCTCGAGTCGGTGGACGGTGACGCGGGCATCCTCGTAGGCGGCCACCAGTTCGGCGTGGGCCGTGAGAACGTCGGCCCGGGTCAGCTCGCGGCCGCTGGCCAGGGCGGCCTTCGAGATCGCGCTCGTCGGCAGCCACTCGAAGTGGTCTGGCGGCCCGACGAGCACGTCCTGCAGCGGCCCGGTCTCGTCCTCGATGCCGTAAGCGCTCAGTCGGCCACCACCCTGATCGTCCGCAGCTTCCTGTCACTCGCTCCCCGCAGGGCGCCACCAAGATCGAGCGCAGCCCTCACGTAGGCCAAGGTCTCCTCGGTGAGCCGCTCGCCCGGCAGCACGTTCGGAATGCCGGGCGGGTAGGCGGCCAGGGACTCCGCCGCGATCCGGCCCGCCGCCTCGGTCGCGTCGACGACCTCCTGGGGACCGAGGAAGGCATCCCGGGGAGACATCACCAGTGGCCCCCACGGCGGCGGCGGCGCGAACTCCTCGCGGCGGCGATCCCCCCGGTCGCCGAGATTTGCGACGGTTGCGCGCAGCGCGGCGACGAGGTGCTCCCCCTGGGCGGTCGCGTTCTCGGCCATGCCGAACAGGCATACAATAACGTTCTCGCCGGCGAGCTCCACCCCGATGTCGGCCTGTTCGCGCAGCAGCTCGGCAACCTCGTATCCGCTGGCGCCGGCGCCACGCACGTCGATCGCAAGCCGCAGTGGGTCATAGCCGTGGACGCCTGGAGCCCCGGCCAGGCCCTCGTCGAGGACGTCGAGACGGTCGATCCTGCGAATCGCGGCGCGGATCTCGGCGAGCGCCACGAGCGTCTCCGACAGGTGCTCCCGTCCCCGGGTAGCGGCGAGCCGGCGGGCGGCGTCCAGGGAGCCCGCGAGCAGGGCGTTCGGACTCGTCGACTCCACGAGCGTGACCGCGCGATCGACGTCGGTCTCGTCGATCCGGCCGTTGGCGGCGTTGCCGAGGTGGATGATCGCTGACTGGGTCAGGCTGCCGACCGTCTTGTGGATGCTCGAGATGACCAGGTCGGCCCCCAGCGAGAGCGCATGGGCGGGAAGGTCCTCGTGGAAGGCGAGATGCGCGCCCCACGCCTCGTCGACGACGAGCGGTATCCCGTGTGCATGCGCGACGTCAGCCAGTCCGGCCACATCGGCGACAGCTCCGAAGTAGGTCGGCGAGACAACCGTCGCGCCGACCGCGGTGGGCGTGCGGTCCAGCGCCCGTTCGAGCGACTCCGGCGTGAGGCAGTGAGCGATGCCCAGCTCGGGGTCGATCTCGGGCGCCACGAAGCTCGGATGTAGGCCGGCGAGCACGCAGCCATCGACTGTGCTCGAGTGCGCGTTGCGCTGCACGACGACGTCACTGCCCTGGTGGGCTAGCGTGAGCAGGGCGACGTGGTTGCCCTGCGACGCGCCGTTGATCAAGAACCAGCTGCGGGCGGCGCCCCAGGCGTCCGCCGCGAGCGCCTGAGCGCGCTCAAAAGGGGTGGGCTCGGCACCGGTATCGATGCCGTAGGTGAGCGCGGGGATGTCCAGCTCCAGCGCGGCGTCCCCGATCGCCTCGCGCAGGCCAGGATCTGCACCGAATCCCCCTTTGTGGCCCGGGACGTGCAAGCGCCCGGGCACACGCCGGGCGTATGCGACCAGCGCGTCGAGGTAGGGGGCCTCGGACTGATCCAGCGATCCCATCCGGCGAGTCTAAAGAGCCGCGACCCCTGGGAGGAGCGCAGCCGGGGCGTTGGCCCGGCGAGCACCGACCACGTCTCGCGTCAGCGCGCTACGAAGTTGACCAGCCTCTCGGGCACGACGATCGTCTTGACGATCTGCTTGCCGCCGAGGCGCGCGGCGAGCCTTGTCGAGCTTCTGGCGAGTCGTTCGTGCTCGTCGCGATCGATGCCGGTCGGTGCCTCGAGACGGTCGATCAGCTTGCCGTCGAGCTGCACGATGAGCTCGAACGCATCGGCTTCGAGCAGACCGGGATCGGCCTCGGGCCAAGGCTGCTCCCAGACGCGCTGTCGGGCCAGCAGCTCGTAGACCTCGCTGCCGAGGTGAGGGGCGAAGGGAAACACCAGCGAGGCGGCGGTCGCGAGCGTGAAGCGGAGCTGTGAGCGTCCCTCGGCGCTCCCGGACAGCTGCTCTCGGTCGGCGTACACCTGGTTGACCAACTCCATCACCGCCGCGATCGATGTATGCGTCGCGAACCGCTCACCGAGGTCTCGGGTGACCTTGTCGATCGCCCAGTGGGCCTTGCGCAGGAGTGGCGTCGGATCTCCGAGAATCGCGAGCGGATCCCCGTCGGCCGTCGGCGGTCCGTCGTTCGCCGCCAGCTCCTTGCCCGCTCGGTAGAGTCGCGCGAGCTGGCGGTGGACGCCCTCCACGCCGCTGTCGGACCAGTCGGCGCTGTCGATCGGATGGCCGAGGAAGAGGATGTAGCAACGCGCGGTGTCCGCGCCGTAGCGCTCCACATAGTCCCGCGGTGAGACGACGTTGCCACGCGACTTGGACATCTTTGCCCCGTCACGGGTGACCATCCCCTGTGTGAACAGCTTCGCGAACGGCTCCTGCACATCGAGCAGATCCACGTCGGCGAGCGCCTTGACGAAGAAGCGCGCGTAGAGCAGATGCAGAATCGCGTGCTCCACGCCGCCGATGTACTGGTCGACGGGCATCCAGTCGCGCAGCAGCTCGCGGTTCCACGGAGCCTCGTCGTTGCGGGCGTCGCAGTAGCGCAGGAAGTACCAGGAGGAGTCGACGAAGGTGTCCATCGTGTCGGTCTCCCGCCGGGCGGAAGCTCCGCACTCCGGACACCCGGTGTTGACCCACTCCTCGGCTGCGGCGAGCGGGGAGCGTCCCTTGGGCTTGTAGTCGCTGACCTCGGGCAGCTCGACGGGCAGCTGATCCTCGGGCACGGGCACCAAGCCGCACCGATCGCAGTGGACGATCGGGATCGGGCAGCCCCAGTAGCGCTGGCGCGAGAGCAGCCAGTCACGCAGCCGGTAGTTGACCTTGGGCTCGCCACGGCCTTCGGCGCGCAGGGACTGGACGATGCGGTCGATGGCCTCGCGGTTGCGCACACCATCGAGCTCGCCCGAGTTGACCATTGGGCCGTCACCGGCGTACGCCTCGGTCTGGACGTCATCCCCACCGCCGACGACCTCGCGGATCTCGAGACCGAACCTGACCGCGAACTCGTGGTCGCGAGCGTCGTGTGCCGGCACCGCCATGATCGCGCCGGTTCCGTACTCGGCGAGCACGTAGTCAGCGACGTACATCGGCAGTCGCTCGCCGTTGACGGGGTTGGTGACCGTCGTTCCCAGCGCGACGCCTGTCTTCTCACGATCCTCCGCGCCGCGCTCCTCCGCCGACGCCGTCGAGGTGCGGTTGACGTACTCCCGCACCTCAGGCGAGTCGCGGAGCCGCAGCACGTCCGGGTGCTCGGGAGCCATAACGAAGAAGGTGGCTCCGTAGAGAGTGTCGGGCCTGGTCGTGAAGACGGGGTAGTCGGTGTCCAGGGCGTCGCAGTGGAAGAGGACCTCGGCACCCTCGGAGCGACCGATCCAGTTGCGCTGCATCGCGACGACGTTCGGGGGCCACTCGATCGTCGACACGTCCTCGAGCAGCCTGTCTGCGTAAGCAGTGATGCGGAACATCCACTGCTCGAGCGAGCGCGGCTCGACCGCGGCCCCGCAGCGCTCGCACTTGCCGTCGACGACCTGCTCGTTGGCGAGCACGGTTGCGTCGTTGGGACACCAATTGACGTTCGCCTCGGCTCGATAGGCCAGTCCACGTTCGAAAAGCTTGAGGAAGATCCACTGCGTCCAGCGGTAGTAGGAAGGCTCGTGGGTGGCGAACTCGCGCGACCAGTCGATCGAGACCCCCCACCGGCGAAACTGCCTGCGAAACTCGGCGATCGATCTGTCAGTCGACTCGCGCGGCGGCTGGCCGGTCTTGATCGCATGGTTCTCGGCCGGCAGGCCGAACGCGTCGTAGCCCATCGGGTGGAGCACGCGGTAGTTGTTGCGGCGGCGAAAATGGGCGACCGCGTCCCCAACCGCATACGTCTTCAGATGGCCGATGTGCGGCTCGCCTGACGGGTAGGGCAGCATCTCGAGCACATAGGACCGCGGGCGCTCGTCAGGTTCGTTGGAGACCTCCCAGGTGCTTTCGGCATCCCACACGGCCTGCCACTTGGGCTCGATCTGCTCGGGGTCGTAGCGGTCGGACATCGCGGCCGATCACCTTAGGGCTATCCCGATAGGAACGTGCGTCTGGGGCGGTCCAGGACCAAACTGGGCGCCGCACGTGGAGGAGCCGATGGTAAAGCCATCGGTGACGACAACGGGTGGGGACCAGCACAGAGTCCTGGGCCGCATCCGGACGTGCGAGCCTGGGGGATAAGGCCTTACCCGGGGCGGACCGACCAGCCGATCGACCGGCCTTGATCGTGCAAGCTGGTCCTTTGCTGGACCGTTCTGGGAGAATCGCGCCGGGTATGGACGATCATCGCGCCTCCGACCTCGCCGCAAGCAGCGTCGAGCAGATCCTGGCCGCGGCCCAGGACGCAGCCGAGCAGATTCGCGCTCGCGCAGAGGCCGACGCGGCCGGGCTGCGCGCCGAGGCCGAACGGGTTGCGGAGCGGGCCCGTGTCCGCGGCGCCCGCGAGGGCGAGCAGCTCCGTGTCCAGGGCGCCCGCGAGGGCGAGCATCTGCGCAGCCAGGGCGCCCGCGAGGGCGACGAGCAGCGGACCAAGGTGATCCGCGAAGGCCAGCGTGCGCTCGACGAGGCGCGCAAGCAAGCGATCACGGTGACCCAGCTCGCCAGACGCGAGGCGGATGAACTCACGACCACCGCCCGGCTCGAGTCCGAGCACGTGCGTGAGCAGACAGAGCGCGCCGTCGAAGGCCGCGTCGCCGCGGCCGAGCAGGCGTCCAGTGACGTGCTCGCCGAGGCGCAGGCGCTGTCGAACGGCCTCACCCAGCTGGGACGCTCGCTCGAGGAGCAGGCCAACCGGATTCTGCGCGACGTCCAGAACGCCCATCGGCGGATGCAGGCCGACCTGCGCGCCGTTGGTGGTGACTCAGCCCCCCCGTCCGAGGAGAGCCGCCAGCGATCGGGGCGGCGGTCCGAGTCCCCGCCCGACGAGCCCCAACGCGGCGCGGGCAATGAGACCCCGGCGGGCGCCCGTGACCGCACCAACCCGTTCGGAGACCTCGAGGTCCCGGGCTGGGTCGCCCGCGACCGCTGACCCCGCCGCGCTGCCCGGGGTCAACGGGCGACGACGCGCGTCGCGGTCGCCTTCCACGAGGCGACCGCTTTCATCCCCGGCGCGAGCTCCAGCTGCCGTGCGGCGGAAGCCGTCAGATCGGCGGTCAGGGCCTGCCCGGCCATCATCCCTACGCGCACGCGGTTGCCGAGCGGGGTGACCGACGCGACCGTGACCGCGAGCCTGTTCTGAGTCGAGCCATGCGGATCTGATCCCCGCGGCTCGACGCTGACCTCCCATGGATGGACGGTCACTGCGACGCGGCCCCGGCCCGGATCGGTGGACCAGACGAGGCCGCCTCCGTCGAGGTCGATCTCGGTCAGCCCGTGGGCCCCGGTTCGAGCCAGCCCGTTGAGGACTACAGCGCCGGTGAGGTCCGCGACGAATGCCGACTGCGGCTTGCCAGCGAGCACCGCCGCGGACCCCACCTGCACGATCTGGCCAGCGTCGATCACCGCGACGCGATCGGCGAGCAAGGCGGCCTCGCCGAAGTCGTGGGTCACGAGGATCGCGGGCGCCGGAACATCGGCGAGCACGGTCGCGAGCTGCCGACCCGCCTCGGCTCGGGTCCGGACGTCGAGCGCCGACAGCGGCTCGTCGAGGAGCAGGGCACTCGGCTTGCGCGCCAGGGCGCGCGCAAGCGCCACGCGCTGTCGCTCACCCCCGGAGAGCGTGCGGGGCCACTCATTCGCGTGGGATCCCATTCCGAACCGGTCCAGCAACGCCTGCGCGCGCTTGCGTCGATCACGACGTGGCACGCGTCCCATTCCGAAGGCCACATTGCGCCACACGGTCATGTTCGGAAACAGCGCGTGGTCTTGAAACAGGTATCCGACGCGGCGCTGGTCAGGCGGGACCGAGATGCCCCGCCCAGTGTCCAGCCAGTGCTCGCCATCACAGCTCACCCTTCCCTTGGTCGGCTCGAACAGCCCGGCGACCGTGCGCAGGAGGCTCGTCTTCCCCGCGCCCGACGGCCCCGCCAGCGCGAGGCACTCCCCCACCCCTACCGCGAGCGCGACATCGAGCTCGAGGGCGCCCAGCCTCGTTCGGGCCTCAAGCGCGAGCATCGCCGAGCAGCCGATCGCCGGAGACGAGCTTGACCCCGAGCAGGATCGCGGCGCTGACCGCCACCAACACCGCCGACATGGCGAGCGCACCGTCGAAGTCGCTCGCGAAGCGCTCGACGATCGCCAGCGGGGCGGTCTGGGTGCGGCCGCTCAAGCTGCCGGCGAAGACCAGCGTCGCGCCGAACTCGCCCAGCGCCCTACCCCACGCCAGCGCACCCCCCGCCAGCAGGCCGGCGCGGGCGTTGGGGAGCGCCACGCGCAGCAAGGTGCGTGCCTCGGACGCTCCGAGTGTCCTCGACGCCTCGAGCAGATTCGGTTCGACCGCCTCGAATGCCGCCTGGGCCTGGCGCACGTAGAAGGGACTTGCCACGAACACCAGCGCTACCACCACGCCGGCCGTGTGAAAGACGAGCTCGACCCCCGTCGCCGCCACGACGCCCCCGAGCAGCCCGTCGGGACCGATCGAGGCAAGCAGCCCGATACCCGCGACGGCGGGCGGGACGACCAGTGGCAACTCGACGAGCGTGACGACCACGGAGCGCCCCCGGAAGGAGCGCGTCGCCAGCAGCCAGGCAACCGGCGTTCCGACCGCGACGATCACGGCCAGCGCGGTCGCGGTCGCCTCGAGGCTGAGCACCAGCGCGTCGAGCGCGCCCTCCTCACCAAGGCTCTCGAGCAGCCGGCCCGGTCCAACGTCGACGAAGATCGCGGCCAGCGGCAGCGTGAGAAAGCAGAGCGCCACCGCCAGCGCAGCGATCAGGAGGGCGGCGAAGCAGCGGCCCGCGATCATCGCGGCGGCGGCTCGAAGCCGGCCTTACGCAGCTTTTCGAGGCCCGCGCCCGAGATCAGGCCCTCGATGAA
>Ga0136615_10001149_pt1 | contig 12550 bp, 9 predicted proteins | sample AntDrymUQ2882206_2_FD_106647 | JGI IMG/M metagenome (GOLD analysis project Ga0136615, IMG submission 106647) | Polar desert sand microbial communities from Dry Valleys, Antarctica - metaG UQ288 (22.06) | ecosystem: Environmental > Terrestrial > Soil > Desert | place: Antarctica: Dry Valley...
ATCGTGTTCGCGCCCGACGATGGCAGTAGTAGCAACATCATCCTGTCGTCGGACGACACTTCGGGCGATTCCAATTCGGTCCGGGTCGCTATGAGCTTTCTTGCGTTGAAGCTAGACGCGCTCGGACCGTTCACCTGGTCGGTCTGCGATTACGACGAAGTGGCGTTTGAAGTCGTGGACGGGACGTGTGCGCAGCCACGACCCTTCTCGATCGCGTTTCGGGCTACGACCCTTTCGTATTCGGATGCGCGAGACAGCGCCCGACGCGTCTACAAGAAGCTGACGCGCTTTGCGCTACCGCGTAGCGGCGTCACATGCCAGCGCAAGAGCCGCACCAAGCAGTCGTGCGAAGTCGGGACGTACCTTGGCGACTCGCTCATCTACGGCCGCATCGTGCTTTGGAACAAGCGCGTCCGCACGTATGAGCGCCTTCGGTATCGCGCCACGCTGCGAATCTACGACGAGTACTGCCACCTTGTGCGCAACCAACCGCGCTCGGAGTGCGACGACCCGTACAAGAAGCGCACGGGCTGGATGAGTCCGCTTCGCGGCGCTGACGACGCGCTCCTGGGCCGGCGCCACGCGCAGCGCCAGCACCGCCTCGCGGTTCGCGTCGCCGACCGGCGGGGGAGACCACCGGTCACGACGCTACGCGGTGTGAGAAGGTCGGGCCATGCCCAACGCGGACCTGGTGCTCGAGGGCGGCGGCGTGAAGGGGCTGGGCCTCGTCGGGGCGGTGCTGCACCTGATGCGCGCGGGCTACGCGTTCCCGCGCGTCGCCGGCACATCCGCGGGCTCGATCGTGGGCGCCTTCCTGGCCGCCGGGGCCACGGCCGGCGAGCTCGAGGCCATCATGGGGCGGCTCGACTACGCGCGCGTGCCCGACCGCTCGGCGCCGGGGATCCCGGGCCTCAGCGAGGGCATCGGCCTCGTGGGCCGCCGGGGCGCGCACCCCGGCCGCTACATCCACCGCTTCGTCGCCGAAGAGCTCGAGCGGCTCGGGGTGCGGACGTTCGCCGACCTGCGCCGCACCGACCGCCGGGCGGATCGGAACCTGACCCCGGACCGGGCCTACAAGCTCGTTGTGACGGCGACGGACGTCTCTCGTGGGCGACTGCTGCGGCTGCCGTGGGACTACCGCTCGCTCAACCTCGACCCGGACGAGCAGCTGGTCGCCGACGCGGTGCGCGCCTCGATCTCGATCCCGCTGTTCTTCGCGCCGGTCACGGTGCGCGACGGTGAGACCGGCGAGCCGCGCACGCTGGTCGACGGCGGCGTGCTGTCGAACTTCCCGATCGAGATCTTCGACCGCACGGATTCGGCGAAGCCGCGCTGGCCGACCCTCGGCGTGAAGGTGGTGCCCGACCTTCCCGCCGGCCGTGTCTTCCCCGAGTTCCTCGTCCCGCCCCCGCCGCCGGTGCGCCTGCTCGAGCAGGTCGTCGCGACCGCCATCGTCGGGCACGACCAGACGTACCTGGAGCAGCCGTGCGTGCGGCGCCGCGCGATCCGGGTCGACACGAGCGAGGTCGGGATCGTCGAGTTCGGCGCCGGCCCGCACAAGCGCGGCGCCGTGCTCGCCAACGGCGACCGCGCCGCCCGCGACTTCCTTGCCGGCTGGGACTGGGAGCGCTACAAGCAGGACTGCCGCGGGACGCCGAGCAGCGTCCCGCTCAGCGCAGCGACGTGAAGTTCCAGTCCCAGGTCGTCGAGTAGCCGCTCTGCACGCCGCGGACGTTCGGCGACGCGACCACGGACTGGTAGTCCCACATGTACGGGATCGCGGGCGCGAGCGCGACGATCTGCTTGTTCGCGTCCGCCCACGCCCGCGCGCGCGCGACCGGCTCGACGGTCGCCTTGGCCTTCTCGATCGCGGCGTCCACGCCGTCGTCGTCCAGCTCCGACCAGTTGACGTTCGAGGCCTCGAGGATGTTCTCGCCGCTGAAGGTCGGATCGAGCACCGTCTGCGGGTCGGCGAAGTCCTGCGCCCAGCCGTAGGACGGGCAGACGCTGACGTCGGACGCCGGAACCTGGCAGAAGCGGGTCAGCATCGTGTCGCGCGTGACGAGCCGCAGCTTGGTCTGGAAGCCCATCTCGTTGAGCTGCTGCTCGGTGATCTGCGCGATCGACCTGTCGGGCTCGGCGTTGTCGGACACGAGCAGGAGCGTCTCGGCGCCCTCGTAGCGGCCCGACTCGAATCCGGCCTTGCGGAAGTACGCCGACGCCAGATCGCGGTCCCCCTCGGGCGCGGCCATCCAGTCGAGCTCCGTCCAGCCCTCGGTGCCGTTGGACTCCTCGAAGCCCGCCATGCCGGGCGGGATCCAGTGCTGCGCGATCGGGCCGAGCGCCTCGCCACCGCGCTGCTGGCGCAGGGCGTTGCGGTCGAAGCCGGCGATCACGGCCTTGCGCACGTTCACGTCGTCGAACGGCGCGCGCGCCGTGTCGAACGAGATCGCCCGCCACCCGCCGCCAGGGACGACGGAGAGCTGCGGCTTGTCGGATTCCAGCAGCCGCTCGAGCTGGTTGGAGGGCGGCTCGAGCTCGCCGGAGGCCATGCTCTCGCCGCTCAGGATCCGCCGCGTCGCGACTGCCGTGTCCTCGTTGCCCGAGCGGAACTCGATCGCGTCCAGGAACGCGGGCCGGTAGTCCCCCACGTCGGCGTGTTGGGGGTTGCGCACGAGCGAGATCCGGCGCCCCGGCTCGAAACCGGTGACCCTGCCCTCGGCGTCGCTCTCGACCTTGTACGGGCCGGTGAAGACGGCGTGCTGCTCGCCGTAGGTCGACGGGACGGTCCGGTCGAAGCGCTGGGCGAACGCCTTGGGCACCGGGATCGAGATCGGCATCGCGAGCGCGCCGGCCAGCGCGGCGCCGGTGCCCTCGGTCAGCTTGAACTCGATCGTCCGCTCGTCCGGCGTCCGGATGCCGCGGATCTCGCGATAGTCGCCCGGCTCCTCCGGTGCACCGACGACGTCGCCGAAGTACGTAAAGACGTAGCCGTTGGCCACGGCGGAGGTGTAGGCGCGCTCGATCGCGTACTTGACGTCCGCGGAAGTCACCTCGCGATCCACGGGATCGGAGAACATCACGCCCGCACGGAGCTTCACGGTGACGGTCTTGCCGTCGTCGGAGATCTCCGGCTGGTCTTCCGCGAGGTCCGGCACGGGCTTGCTCGAGTCCTGCGGGAGATAGGCGTACAGCCCGCGGTGCAGCGACGACAGGATGCCGATCGTGTACGTGTAGTACGTCTTGCCCGGGTCGAGGAAGTCGACGTCGCCGGCGGAGAGGACCGTGAGCTTGCCGCCCTGCTTGACCTCGTCAGGTGACGTCAGGTTGTCGGTCGCGCTGCCCGCGAAGAGCTGCTCGGTCACGTTGGCGGCGGTGTCGGACCGCGCGGGCGTGCCGCCCCCGGTCCCCTCGTCGTCGTCACCGCAGGCGGCGAGGGCGGCCGCGGCGGCGAGCGCGGCCAGGAACGGCAGGCGTGGCATGCCCGATGAAGCTAGGCGAGGATCGGGGCACCGGCCGTAACGCGGAAACCCGCGCGTTACCGCGCTCGAGCTCCGTGCCTTCGCGCTGACCGCACGCGGATGTGATGCACTCCCGCGTAGGGAAGGTGTCGCCTGGCGACCGCCGAACCCAGTCACATCCTGCCGTTCTATCCAACCGGAGGGCCGCCGTGAACACCCGCACGATCGCCGTTATCGCGCTCGTCATCGCCGTCGTCGTCGTCGTGATCCTACTCATCTGATCCGAGGGCGGGGCCCGGACGGCATGTCACCGTTCGGGCCCACCGCGCCCGGCGCCGGAGGGCAAGGTATGAATCCCGGTCGATGGACAGCACGGAGGGCGGTCGCGAGGCGTTCCCCGCCGAGACGCTCAGCCAGGCGCGCGATCGCGCGCAGCGCTACCTCGACCTGACGAGCACGATGATGGTCGCGCTCGACCTCGACGGGCGCGTCACGATGTGCAACCGCCGGGTTCAAGAGGTGCTGGGCTACACGGAAGAGGAGCTGCGCGGCGAGCAGTGGCTCGAGCTGGGGCGCCGCGGGCCCGACCCGCCGCTGCTCCGGGACCTGTTCGCCGAGCTCCTGGGCGGCGGCGACCTCGCCGCGCGCCGCTTCGAGACCATCGTGACCGCCAAGCGCGGCCACGCGCACGTCGTCGCGGCCCACAGCGTGGTGCGACGAATCGGGCACGGTGGTCGGCACGCTGACCTCCGCCGAGGACATCACCGAGCGGCGGGCCGCAGAGGCCGCGCTGACCGCCGAGCACGAGCGCGCGCGACGCCACCTCGACATGGCCGCCGCGATGATCCTCGCGCTCGACCGCAGGGGGAAGATCACGCTCGTCAACCAGAGCGTGTGCGCGGTGCTCGGCCACCACGAGGAGGAGCTGGTCCGCCGCGACTGGATCGAGCTGGCGGTTCCGCTCGAGCGCGAGACGGTCCGGGCGGCGCTCGCGCGGCTGCTGGAAGGCGAGCTCGACTTCGTCGAGGAGTTCGAGAACGGCATCCTGACCCGTGACGGGGAGCGGCGCACGATCCGCTGGCGCAACTCGGTCGAGGAGCCGATCGGGGAGTGGGTGATCGCGGAGGTGTGCCGGCAGGCGCACGAGTGGCGGGCGGCCGGCCTGTCGCCCACGGTCGCCTTCGGGTGCTCCTCGCTCGGCCGGCTGCGCGCGCTCGGCGTCGACCAGCTCAAGATCGACCGCGTGTTCATGTGCGACGTGCCGGGCGACCCGGCCGCCGCGACGGTCGTGCGCACGATCGTCGGCCTCGGCATGTCCGCCGTCGGCGAGGGGTGGAGACGGACGAGCAGCGCGCGGAGGGCTGCCCGCTGGGACAGGGCTTCACCTGGGCCGTCCGACGCCGCGGCGGAGGCGACGGCGCGCTGATGCTGTCGTCGACCGCCGCGCCTACGGCGTGACCGCGGGCTCGACGCGCATCTTGACCTCGGTGTCGTAGCGCCGGAAGCTCGACGCCGTGCCCGATACGTAGACGACGACGCGCCGGGCCGGGTCGGCGAGCCCGCGCGGGAACACCGGGCGGAAGTTGAGCACGGTCGAGTCGCGCGTGAGCTGGGACGCCGCCCACGTCCGGCCGCCGTCCGGCGTCCGCCGCAGCTCGATCTCGTAGCGGCCGTCGATCACGCGCGAGAGCGCGACGGTGCGCGGGTCGGCGTGGTCGAACGTGATGCCGCCGTTGCGGTAGCCGAACAGGCCCTCGCCGCTGCCCGCGGGCGCGACGAGCCGGGTGACCCAGCGCTCGCCGTCCCAGCGCGCGTGGCGGAAGTCCTCGTCGAACCCGACGCGGCTGGTGTAGACGATCACCGGCGCGCCGCTCGCGTCCCAGGTGATGTCCGCCGGCTGGGCTCGGCCGGCGCGCGCCGAGTAGCGTTGCACCACGTCGAGCTCGCCGAGGCGGAACGGTAGGTCGCGCAGCGTCCCGATCACGCTTCCGTCGGCCTTGTAGAAGCGACCGGCCTTGAAGCGCATGTAGTACAGGCTGTTCTCGTACTGGCCGGGGTGCCCGTCGGAGAAGGTCATCAGGATCGAGCCGTCCGGCGCCGCGTCGTACTTGGCGTAGGGGCGGATCCGGTCCCCCGCGCTCGGCGGCCCGAGCACCAGCGTCCGCGCCCGGCTCCAGCGCCGGCCGTCCGCGCTCGACGTGAAGTACGGGTTCCAGCACGGCCCGCGCATGAAGAGGTGCAGGCGCCGGCCCGCGACGACCGGGTTCGGGTAGGTGTAGCCGAGCCCGCAGCCCCGCGGGAGCGGCACCCGTCGCGTCGGGCCCCACGCCCGGCCGGCGCCGTACGCGCGGCGGGAGACCCGGTACTCCATCCGGCTGTCGCGGTCCGCCGGGTAGACGTAGCCGGCGTGCTCGGACGCGAACGCGAACAGCCGGGAGCGGAAGAAGACGAGGCTCGGGTTGTTGTGGTCGTCAGCTTCCAGGCCGCGGAACAGCGTGATCAGCCGGCGCCGGCCGCTGCCGAGGTCGTATCGCTCGAGCCGGACGCGGCCGGTCGCGTCGATGCAGCCGGTGAACACCCGGTCACCGTGCGCCACCGCCCGCGGGTCGCCGAAGAAGGACCAGGTGCACGGCGCCACGGTGCGCGTCGCCGCCCCCGCCCCGGGGGCGCCGAGCGACAGCGCCGCGAGCGCGAGTGCGAGCACGGTGGCGAGCCTCGTCACGAGGCCCAGGGTACGAGCCGCCTCAGCGGTTGAGCAGCGGTGCGCCGGCGCGCGTGACGCTCGCGGCCATCGACGGCACCGGGCGCCCGAGGCCGAAGCCCTGCCCGAGGCTGATTCCCGCCGAGGTGAGCACGTCGAGCTGCGCCTGCGTCTCGATGCCGACGCCGAGCAGGCGGCCGCCGAGCGTGCCGACGACCTGGGCGAGGCCCTCGACGACGACGTGGCGCCGCGGGTCGCCGTCGACGCCGGCGACGTAGTCGACCCCGAGCTTGAGCACATCCGGCCGCAGCCGCGGCAACGCGTCCAGGCCTTCGGGCGACGCGCCGGCGAGCAGCGCGATCGCGGCGCAGCGGCTCCGCCGCCTCCGACAGCTCGTCCACGTCGACCGCGGCGCCGCCGGGCGTGAGGTCGAGCACGAGGTGGCGCATGACGGGACCTGCTTGACGAGCACCTTCTGGACCGCGGCCGAGGCCAGCGTCTCCGGGGTCATCGGGAGGACGAGCCGGCAGCGCTCCGGCAGCTCCGGCATCGCGTCGAGACCGGCTTGCAGCAGCCGCAGCTCCGGCGCCTGGCGCAGACCGAGCGCACCGGCGGCCTCGAGCCACTCGGGCGGCGTCGCGCGCAGGGGCGAGATGAAGCGGGCGAGCACCTGGCAGGCCCACACGGTGCCCCGCTCCAGGTCGATGATCGGCTGATAGGCGGGCCGCACGCGCCACGGCTCGGCGAACACCTGCTGGAGTGCCTCCTGCCAGTGGAGGGTCTCGGCCACCGCTGTCATTCTCCACGACATCGATTACCGGGCGGCTAGCCTTGAGCGGATCCGCACCCGGCTTGCCGCAACCCTGCTCGCAGTGGGCGCCTCGCCGCTCGCCTGCGGCGACGCGCCGCCGCCCGCCCGCGCCCAGCCGGAGGTCGCGCTCACGCTCCAGGGGCCGCGGGACGGCGGCGTCGTGCGGGCCCGCTCGGTCGTGCTCCGCGGCACCGTCCGGCCGGCCGCCGCCCGGGTGCGGGTGCTCGGTCGCGAAGTGGCCGTCGAGGCGGGCGCCTTTCGCACCGAGGTCGCGCTTGAGCCGGGCGCCAACCTGATCGACGTCGCGGCCAGCGCGCGCGGGCGGCGCCCGGACCTCGCGGCGATGCGGGTCGTCCGCGAGGAGCGCGTGCCGGTCGCCGACGTCGTGGGCCGCGACGCCGACACCGCGCAGGAGCAGCTCGACGGCCTCGGGCTGAGCGTCCGGCTGGAGAACGCGGGTGGCTTCTTCGACCCGATCCTGCCCGGCGATCCCAAGGTCTGCGCCACGGATCCCGAGGCCGGGCAGCAGGTGCTCCCGGGCACCGAGGTCACCCTGCTGGTGGCCCGCGACTGCTGACGCCCAGGGTCAGCCGGAGGGCGGGTCCTGCCGGGCGGCGATCAGGGCGATCCGCGGCTTTCCGCGCTCGCGCAGCACGCCGAAGGTGATCGCGCCGGTGACGTCCGGCTCGTCGCCGTAGGTGGCGACGTACCGGGCGCCGGCGCGGCCGGTCGCGCCGCCGGTCGCCGTCAGGTCGCGCAGCTCGAAGCTCTCGGTGTCGGAGTCCGCGAACTGCTGCCGGTAGGCGCGGAGCACCTCGGCCCGGCCGGTCTGGCGCGCACCGGGGACGACCCGCTCGGCGTCGCGGGTGAGGAGGCGGCCGAGCGCGGCGCCGTCCTCGTCCCCGTAGGCGACCGCGAAGTCCTGCGCGAGCCGTTCGACCTCGCCGTCGTCGACGGGGGCGCCGGGCAGCTGCTCTGGGTCGACGCCGCCGCCGCCGGCGAGCAGCACGGCGCCGGCGACCACCACGGCCGGGACCGCGAGCACGACCAGGAGCCGGCGCGCGCGTCGGCCGCCCCGGCGCGGACGATCGCCGAGCGGCAGCGTCGTGGGCGGCTTGCGTTCGGTCGGCGGCGGCGGCGGGGCCGGAGGGGCGACGGCGGTCGCCGCGGTGTGCCCGTTGACCGTGCGCTGCGCAGGCGCGGCCGCGCCGCGGGCGACGGTGCGCTCGGTCTCCGTCACGTGGCGGCCCTCGGCGGCGGCCAGCGCCGCGCGCCCGAGATCGCCGGCCGACGGGTAGCGGCGCTCGGGGTCCTTGGCGAGCGCGCGGGCGATCACCCGGTCGAAGCCCTCCGGCACCCCGTCCGCCACCTCCGAGGGCCGCGGCGGATCGTCGTGGAGGTGCGCCAGCATCGTCGCCGGCACCGTCCCGCGCGGGAAGGGGACCTCCCCGGTCAGGGCGTTGTGGAGCACGCAGCCGAGTGCGTAGACGTCCGCCCGCGCGTCGACCTCGGCGCCCGTGAACTGCTCGGGCGCCATGAAGTCCGCGGTGCCGACCCACTGGCCGGTGGTCGTCAGTCGCGTGTCGGAGCCGACGACGTGGGAGAGGCCGAAGTCCGCCAGGTAGACGTGCTCGCCGCCGAGCAGCACGTTGGCGGGCTTGACGTCGCGATGCACGAGGCCGGCCGCGTGCGCGGCGTCGAGCGCCGCGCCGACCTGGCCGGCGATCGCCGCCACCCGCTCGGCGGGGAGCCACCGCTCGCGCGCCAGCAGCCCCTGCAGGTCGGCGCCGCCCACGTAGCGCATCACGAGGTAGAGGTGGCCGTGCTCCTCGCCCGCCGCGTAGACCGGGATCACGTTCGGATGGTCGATCGCCGCGGCGACGCGCGACTCGCGCTCGAAGCGCTCTCGGAAGCCGGGCTCGCCGGCGCGCTCGGGCGCGATCAGCTTGACCGCGACCGGACGGCCGAGCGCGAGCTGCGTGGCGCGGTAGACGATGCCCATGCCGCCGCGGCCGGCGACCGCCTCGATGCGGCAGCCCGCGATCTCGGCGCCTGGGGGCAGGTCGGGCACGGCCACCGATTGTGACGCAGTGCTTTCCGCGCTTCGGGGTACCGGCCGGGGGATGGAGACGACAACCCTCGGGCCGCTCACCGTCAGCCGCCTCTGCCTCGGGACGATGCTCATGGGCGCCAAGACGCCACGCGACGAGTCCTACCGGATGCTTGACCGCTACCTGGAGGCGGGCGGGAACTTCCTCGACTCGGCCGACGTCTACTCCGACGGCGGCTCGGAGGAGACGCTCGCGCCGTGGCTCGCGGACCACCGCGACGAGGTCGTCGTCGCGACGAAGTGCCGCATGCCCGTGTCGGACCCGCCGGGCCAGGGGCTCGCGCCCGACCGCGTCGTCCGCGCTTGCGACGCGAGCCTGCGGCGGCTCGGCGTCGACGTCATCGACCTCTACCAGATCCACGCGCCGGATCCCGACGTGCCGCTGGAGGCGACGCTCGAGGCGCTCGACGGCCTCGTGCGGGCCGGCAAGGTGCGGGCCCTCGGCGTCTCGAACTTCCCGGCCTGGCTGCTCGCGTGGGCGGTCGGCCTGCAGGACCGCGAGGGCTGGGAGCCGTTCGTCTCGCTGCAGCCGCAGTACTCGCTCGTGGAGCGCTCGATCGAGGTCGAGATCCTGCCCTTCTGCCGCGCCGCGGGGCTCGCGGTGATCCCCTGGGGGCCGCTCGGCGCCGGCTTCCTCACGGGCAAGTACCAGCGCGGGGAGCGGCCGCCGGAGGGGAGCCGGATCGCCGACGCCGACGAGACGCTGGAGGAGGCCTACGACCGGCGCGCGACCGAGCGCCACTTCGAGGTCGTCGACGTGGCGGGGCAGATCGCCGAGGCGCGCGGGGCGACGATCCCCCAAGTCGCGCTGGCGTGGCTGCTGGGCACCGACGGGGTGACCGCGCCGATCGTGGGCCCACGCACGTTCGCGCAGCTCGAGGACGTGCTGGGCGCCGATGGCCTGGAGCTGTCGGAGGAGGAGCGCGAGCGCTTGGAGGCGCCGGCCGGGCCGCCGCCGATGTACCCCCAGCGCTTCCTGTCCGAGCAGAACGGGATCGGCGACGTGCGGGAAGTGGCTAGAGCGCGCTGAGCAGGCGCTCGAGGTCGGCGTCGTCGTTCCAGGCGCCGACCGACGCCCGCAGCAGCGCGCGTTCGGGCAGGTTGCGCACGACCACCCCCGCCTGCTCGAGGCGGTCGCGGGTCTCCTCCGCGAAGGGGTCCTCCCACGCGACGAGGGTCGTCGCGCCGCGCGGCATGACCGCGCGGCCGCTCTCGCGCAGCGCGTCGGCGAGCCGCCGGGCCCCGGCGGTGCCCGCGGCGTGCACGGCGTCCCAGCCCGCCGCCTCGAGCAGCTCGATCGCGGCGAGCGAGAGCGCGACCGCCTCGCGCGGGAGCGCGGGCGTGTCGAAGCGGGCGGCGGTCGCCTTGAAGCCGCCCTCCAGCCCGGCCGCCGGGTCCTCGAAGGCGATGTAGCTCGGGGTGACAGGGTCGACCCGCTCGGCGAACGCGGGGTCGATCCACAGCAGCCCGGTGCCGTCGGCCCCGCAGAGCCACTTCTGGCCGGCCGCGGCGTAGGCGGCACAGCCGAGCGCCTGCGGGTCGACGTGCACCGCGCCGGCACCCTGGGCGCCGTCGAGGATCACCGGCACGTCGAGCTCGGCGAGGCCCGGGGGCGCCACCTCGCCGCCGATCCAGCTGACGTGCGAGACCGCGACCAGCGTCGTCTGCGGGCCGACCTCCTCGGCGACGTGCGCCAGCGGCACGGCGCGCACGGTCACGCCGCGCCGGCGCGCCGCGAGCAGCGGTCCGAGCAGGCCGGGATGCTCCTGGTCGGAGGTGAGGATCTCGTCGTCGGCGCCCAGCCCGAGCCCGGCGATCACCCGGCCGAGCCCGTCGCTGGTCGAGGTCGTCAGGGCGACGTCGTCCTCCTCGGCACCGAGCAGCCGCGCGTACCCGGCTCGCAGCCGCTCTTGCAGCTCGGCGCGCCGCTCGAAGTGGGCGGCGACCCGCCCGTCGTGCTCCTGCCCGGCGAGCTCCTCGCGGGCCGCGGCGACCGCGGCGGCGGGCAGCGGCCCGTCGGTCCCGCTGTTGAGGTAGGCCACGCGCTCGAGCACGGGGAACTGCGCGCGCAGCGCCGGGACGTCCATGCGCGCGCAGGCTAGCGACGGCGCGACTAGCATCCGGCGCGCGATGGACGTCCTGCTCCCCGACGGCACCCGCAAGGACCTCGACGACGGCGCCACCGGCGCGGACCTCGCCGCGGCGATCGGGCCCGGCCTCGCGCGCGCCGCGCTCGCGGTGAAGGTCGGCGGGGAGGTTCGCGATCTCGCCCGGCCGCTGCACGACGGCGACGAGGTCGAGATCGTGACGAACCGCTCGCCCGAGTCGCTCGAGCTGATCCGCCACGACACCGCCCACGTGCTCGCCGCGGCCGTGCTCGACCGCTATCCCGGCACCAGGATCTCGATCGGCCCGCCGATCGAGGACGGGTTCTACTACGACTTCGAGTTCCCGGAGGGCGTCGCCGTCTCCGAGCACGACCTGCCGGCTCTGGAGGAGGCGATGCGCGAGCACGTCCGCGCGCAGGAGCCGTTCGTGCGCGAAGACGTGACCGTGGAGGCGGCGCTCGCGCGCTTCCGCGACGAGGACCAGCCCTACAAGGTCGAGCTGATCGAGGATCTCGTCCGCGACGAGGGCGTCGACAGCGTCTCGCTCTACACCAACGGGCCGTTCACCGACCTCTGCCGCGGACCGCACGCGCCGACCACCGGGCGGATCCGCGCCTTCAAGCTGCTCTCGCTCGCGGGCGCCTACTGGCGCGGCGACGCGCAGCGCCAGATGCTCACGCGCATCTACGGCACCGCGTTCCACGCCGCCAAGGACCTCGACGCGCACCTGGAGCGGCTCGAGCAGGCACGCGCCCGGGACCACCGCAAGCTCGGCCGCGAGCTGGGACTCTTCATGTTCTCCGAGCTGTCGCCGGGCGCGCCGTTCTGGCAGCCGGACGGGATGGTCGTGCTCAACGCGCTGACCGACCTGTGGCGGCGGGAGAACGCGGCGCGCGGATACCGCGAGGTCAAGACGCCGATCCTCTACGACACCGAGCTGTTCCGGATGTCCGGGCACTGGGACGTCTACCGCGACAACATGTACTTCACCGAGGTGGAGGAGCGCAGCATGGGCCTCAAGCCCATGAACTGCCCGGCGCACATCCAGCTCTACAAGGACGCGCGCCACTCCTACCGCGACCTCCCGATCCGCTATTCCGAGGCCGGGCTCGTGCACCGGCACGAGCCGTCCGGGACGCTGCACGGGCTGTTGCGCGTCCGTCACATCACCCAGGACGACGCCCACATCTTCTGCACCGAGGAGCAGATCGAGGACGAGGTGCTGGGCTGCCTCGACTTCGGGTTCTTCCTCTACGACCTGTTCGGCTTCATGCCCCGCCTCGAGCTGAGCACCCGGCCCGAGCAGCGGATCGGTGACGACGCGATGTGGGACCGCGCCGAGGGCGCGCTCGAGGGCGC
>Ga0136615_10001153_pt1 | contig 12537 bp, 12 predicted proteins | sample AntDrymUQ2882206_2_FD_106647 | JGI IMG/M metagenome (GOLD analysis project Ga0136615, IMG submission 106647) | Polar desert sand microbial communities from Dry Valleys, Antarctica - metaG UQ288 (22.06) | ecosystem: Environmental > Terrestrial > Soil > Desert | place: Antarctica: Dry Valley...
CCTCGTGGACGATCTTGCCGGGCTCGGCGTCGGTATGAGGGTCGTCCTCGAGCGCCTGCAGCTCGGCGAGCACGCGCAGCGCTCCCCGCGCGAGCTCCGGCCCGAAGAGGAGCGTCTGCAGCGACGTGATGATCGTGTCGCGCCCGAAGACCGCCATGAACCAGGGCATCCCCGCCGCAGGCAGGTTCCCTGCCGCATACCCGTCTCGCATCCGCAGCGCGGCGAGGTCGGCCACCGACTGGACGAAGGAGTGCTCGAGTGCGTCCCAGCTCGCTCGGAGCTGGGGGACGCGCAGCTCCCAGGCGGCGAGCGAGTCGCGTACGCGCGCGAGCTCGTCGCCGAAGCGGCGGTCGGCCTGGGCGGCCGCCACCTCCTGACCCTGGAGGCCGGGGACGACGTCGACCCTGAGATCCCAGCGCTGCCGCGGCTCGAGCTCGAGCGCGAAACGGACGGTGGAGCCCTCCACCGCCCCATCGCGCGAGAAGATGACCTGGGTTCCGGCTTGCGACCCCTCCTCGCGGTCACGGAAGAGGAACTGCCGGTTCTCGCCGTCGTAGACGCACGGGCACTCCGCCGGCAGGGGATCGGCGCGGAGCGGATCGCCGAGGGCGAAGTCGTGATTCTTGACTGCGAAGATGTCGGCGAAGTCGGCGCCGAAGTCGAGCGCGAGCTCGAAGGCGACGGGGTCCATGCTCTCGTTCCGGACCGTCAGCCGATCCTGCATGCCCTCCCCGACGAAGCGCTCGCGCGCGATCGAAACGGAGTCCTGGGGCAGTCCGCCCGCGAGCGGGTTGCGCAGGAAGAAGGCGGCCGAGAAGTACTCGACCTTGTCGGACGAGAGCAGCAGCGGCCGCTCGCGGTTCACCGTCAGGCGCAGGCGGGAGAGAAAGCGCGTGTCCTCGGCGAAGAAGCCGCTCGTCTCCGCGCCGATGTCGCCGCGCTCGTCGCAGATGCAGAAGGTCGACCCCTCGAGGATCGTCAGGGCCATCTCTTCCCCTTCGGGAAAGAGATGGCTAGAACGGCTTGCATGCTTTCTCTTTCGACCTCGATGCGAGGTTCCTCTAGCCCGACTCCTGCCGGATGACCCGGGCACCGCTCGACTGCGCGAGGGCCTTCACGACGATCTCGTCCACGTTGACGTGCGGCGGCCGGGTGAGGGCGAAGAGGATGCACTCGGCGACCTCCTCCGCGGTCAGCGGCTCGACGCCGCGGTAGACAGCGCGCGCTGCATCCGTGTCGCCGCGGAAGCGGACGATCGAGAACTCCGTGTCGACGAGTCCGGCGTCGACGGTCGTGATCCGGATCGGACGACCGAGCAGGTCCTCTCGGAGCGCGTAGGTGAACCCGCGCACGGCGAACTTGGAGGTGATGTAGGAGGAGCCGTTCGGATAGGCCTGGCGACCCGCGATCGAGCCGAGGTTGACGATGTGGCCGCCGTCGCGGATGTGCGGCAGGCAGAGCCGCGTGATCCGGACGAGTCCGTTCACGTTGGTCTCGAAGACGGTGCGCTCGTCCTCCTCCGTGCTCGCCTCGAACGGCTCCCGCCCGAGCGCGAGGCCGGCCGCGTTGACGAGGATGTCGATGCCGCCCAGCGCCTCCACCGCCTGTCCCACGAAACGCTCGCAGCTCTCAGGCTCGCGGACGTCGAGTGCGAGCGCGACGACCCCCGAGCCGAGCGCACCGATCCGCTCCGTGCGCCGGGCTCCGCCCACCACACGCACGCCCGCTGCGAGGAGCAGGCGGGCGGTCGCCGCGCCCATGCCGCTCGATGCACCGGTGACGACGGCCGTCTTGTCCTCCAGCCGGTTCAGCGCGTAGCCCCGAGGTAGGCGTCTCGCCACGGGCCGAGGCGCTCGTCGAGGTCGTCCCAGTCCTCCATCGCCTCGCTGCCACGGTACATGGCGAACGGGCGGACGCTCTCGACGTAGTGCGCCACGAGCCCGTCCGGCCGGAACTTCTCCTCCTCGTAGCGGTTCCAGTGCACGAGCAGGCCGAGCGGGCGCCGGTAGCGGAGCGCCTGGTCTTCCGCCGGGTAGCCGATCGGAATCGTGCCGTAGGGGCGCATCCCCTCCGGGAAGCCGAGCAGGTCGCGCAGCTCGGCGGCCGTCTCCTCCTCGCCGCCGCCCGAGAGCCAGGCCGAGGTCAGGCCGACCGCCGTCGCCGCGAGCTGGATATTCTGGATGGCCGCTCCGAGCGAGCAGAAGAAGATGTTCTCGTTGTTCTCGGCGTACTCCGCCCGGTGCTCGGGCCGATCGGCCTGCGGGTAGCAGATCTTCCAGCGCGGATCGCCGAGGACGAGCACGATCGCAGCGGTGTGCGCGAGGTAGCGCTTGTGCACGGCGGGGAAGCCCGTTGCCCGCGTGCGCAGCCGCTCGCCCTGGCGCAGGAAGACCTGGCGGACCGCCTCCCGCCCGTCCGGGTCGTCCACGCAGACGAAATCCCAGGGCTGGCTGTTCGCACCGCTCGGCGCCCAGCGCCCGGCCTCGAGGATCCGCAGGAGGGTGTCACGCTCGACGGCCCGCCCGGGCGCGAACTTGCGCACGCTTCGCCGACGGCGCACGACGTCGATCAGGCCCTCGTAGGCGTCCATCGAACTACTCGGGCTGGGAGAGCTCGATGCGCTCGATCGTGACCGGCTCGCGCGGGCGATCGCTTCCGTCGCGCGGCACCTGCGAGATCCGGTCGACGACGTCCATGCCGTCCGTGACCCGGCCGAAGACCGTGTGCTTGCCGTCGAGCCAGGACGCCTCCGGCGTGGTCACGACGAAGAACTGACTGCCGTTCGTGTTCGGACCCGCGTTCGCCATCGCGAGCGCCCCTCGGACGATTCTGTGGCTGTTGGTCTCGTCGTCGAAGCTGTAGCCCGGGCCGCCGCTGCCGGTTCCCGTGGGATCGCCGCCCTGGATCATGAAGTCCGGGATCACGCGGTGGAAGGTCACACCGTCGTAGAAGCCTTTGCGGGCGAGCTCGACGAAGTTCTCGACGGTCTTCGGCGCGTCCTCGGGGTAGAGCTCGATCGCAATCGCGCCGTGATTCGTATGGAGCGTGGCGGCGGCAGCGGGCACGACCGCACCGTACAGGGGTCTGACCCCGTGAGGAGATTGGAAGGAGCCGCTTGCTCGGGCGGTGGCGATCCGCTCGGGCAGCGTGGGATGCGTTCCGAGGAGAAGGTGGGCGGCGCGCGGAGGGTCGAGGTCGGCGATGTTTGCCGTGGCGAGGCGGCGGAAGACCGCCTCGACCGCTCCGGGATCGTGCGTGAGCGCGAGGGCGACACGGTCGGCCACGCGCTCCCATCGGCGCGAGAGCGCCGCCCACGGCGGAAGCGCGGCGAGCTCGAGCGCCAGAACGACCAGCAGGACGAGCGGAACCGCCCGAGCGTCATCCGGCCCGGATGGCAGCACGAGCCAGAGGACGAGAACGAAGAGCGCCGCGCCGGCCATCCCCACGAGCGTCCCCTTCGCAACGTGCCGCTCACGCCTGTGCGCGAGCTCGTGCGCCACGACGGCGCGAATCTCGCGCGGGTCGCTGCCTTCGAGCAGTGTGTCGAAGAGGACGAGCCGCCGGCTCGCGCCCAGCCCCGAGACGTAGGCGTTCTGCTTGCGCGTCCGCCGGCTCGCGTCCGCCACGAGCACCTCCTTCACCGGAGCACCCGCCTCCCGTGCGAGTTCGAGGAGATCGGCGCGGAGCCCGGGGTCGCCCAGCGGAGCGAACCGGTTGAAGAGCGGCTCCAGAACGAGGGGCGCCACGAAGCCCAGCAGGAGAACGAGCCCCGCGGCCGCGAAAGCGGCCGGGAGCGGCCACAGGCTTGGCTGCCAGCGAACGAGCGCGGCGAGCCCGAGCAGCGCTCCCGCCGCGAGTACCGCGCCCACGGCAAGGGCTTTGAGCCAGTCGACGACCCAGGCCGCCGCCGACTGCGTCGACAGTGACCAACGCCGCTCCCGCAGCTGACCGCGCCAGAAGGCGAGAGGGGAACGAACGAGAGCGAGGAGGACGGTGACCAGAGCCCCTGCGAGCGGCACCCCGGCCCACCAGGGAAGACGCTCGAGCACGCTCTCGAGCACGTCGCCCGGCGGCCCGAAAGCGAGGAGCGCGAGCGCGACGAAGGAGAGGGCGAGATCGAGGACGAGTGCCAGGAGGAGCGGCCGGTGATAGCGCCGCCCGCGCTCCACCTCCTCGCGCGTGAACAGCACGAGCGGGTCGGAGCGGACGGGCTCGGCCTCGGGTGCAGCCACGGTCATGCCGATGCCCTTAACGCATGGGCAACCAAAGCATTCTCTCACGTCTAACCTATATCCGTGGCAATAACAGAGCCGATTGCAGCGCTTCCGCAGGGCGAGGTCTCCCGGCAGCTTGCCGACCAGTGGCGGCGACTCACCCGCGCGGCCACCTTCGTCGCGCTGCTGACGAGCCCGGCCGTCTTCGTCTGGTTTCACGAGCAGAACGGCTACGGGATCTGGAAGTCGCTGCTCCTCACGTTCGTGCTCATCATCACCTTCCGCGGCCTTGTCGACATCGGCACCCGCCGCGCGATCCCATGGCCGAGCCTCTTCGGCTCCGACAGCCGGAAGCTGCGCGAAGAGGACGTCGTCAACCGGCGCCGTGTGTGGTTCTGGCGCTTCTGGTTCCGCCGCGCCCTGTGGATCACGGCGATCATCACGATCATCTGGCTCTTCCGCGGAGGGTCGTGGCTGGGAACGATCGGCTGGCTGCGCGAGAGCGCAGCCTTCCTCCTCAGTCAGCCCACCCTCTGGATCCAGGTCGTCTTCGTCTTCTTCCTGCTCATCGCGAACTTCGCCATCCTCCTCGGACCGCTGCTGGCCATGAACCTGACGCAGGTCCGCGGCTTCGAGCCCGGCGACGCCGAATGGGGCGTGAAGCTCGAGGACGTCCGCGGCCAAGCGGAGGCGAAGGAGGAGGTCCGGCGCGTCGTCTCGCTCTGGCAATCCGGCGAGGCGTTCGAGCAGGCAGGCGGCAAGCGGGAGCGCGGGCTGCTGTTCCTCGGGGCCCCCGGAACCGGCAAGACGATGCTCGCGAAGGCGATCGCGACGGGATTCAACTCGCCGTTCGTCTCCATTCCCGGCTCGGGCTTCGCCGCGACGTTCATCGGCATCGACGCGATCGTCGTCCGCTTCGTGGCCCGGAAGGCCAAGAAGCTCGCCCGCAAGTGGGGCGGCCAGTGCATCGTCTTCATCGACGAGATCGACGCGGTCGGCATGCGTCGGCAGGCGCTCGGGGGAGGCGTTCCCGGCGCGGCGGGCGGGTTCACGCCCCTGAGCGTGCACGACCTCCTCTTCTACGGCCCCAACGGCGCCCTCAATCCGAGCGGCGACATGATCCTCGAGTCGCGCGCCTGGCGCGAGCGGCTCTTCGCCGAGCGCGCGCCCCAGCGCCCGACGCCGTCCGGCTTCGAGGCGCGCCTCGCACACGCGTGGAACTTCATGTTCCCCGGGATGGGCGGCATGGGCGGCGGGCTCGCGCTGAACCAGCTGCTCGTCGTGATGGACGGGATCGACAACCCGCCCTTCACCAAGCGCGTGTTGACGAACAAGATCAACACGTTCCTGGATGCGTGCTACATCGTCCCGCGCCGGGTCGGTCGAGCCTCCTTCCGCCTCAGGCCGCCGCGCCCGCGCAAGGAGCAGATCTACTTCATCGGCGCCACGAACGTGCCGATCGAGCGGCTCGACCCCGCGCTGATCCGGGCGGGGCGCATGGGCCGGCACGTCTGGTTCCGCACGCCGACGATGCAGGATCGCCTCGACGTCTTCGACCTCTACATCAACAAGGTCGACCACGACCCCGACCTCGACACGCCGGCCCGTCGCAACGAGCTCGCACGGGTCACGAACGGCTACTCGCCCGCGATGATCGACCAGGTCTGCTCGATGGCGCTCACCGTCGCCCACCACAGCGGGCGGGAGCGCTTCGGTTGGCACGACATCGTCGAGGCGATGACGACGATCGAGTCGGGGACCGCCGTCGGAGTCGAGTACATCCCCGACGAGACGCGCCAGGTTGCAATCCACGAGGCGGGGCACGCGGTGGCGGCGCACATGTTCATGAAGGACGCCGAGTCGACGCGCCTCTCGATCCGCATGCGCGGCAACTCACTCGGACATCACCAGGCCCTCGAGAAGGAGGAGCGCTTCGGCCGCTTCCGCAGCGAGGAGATGGCCCGGCTCATCTGGGGCCTCGGCGCGATGGCCGCCGAGCGCGTCTTCTATGGCGAGAACACGAACGGTGTCGGCGGAGACGTCTTCAGCACGACCGCGCAGGCCGCGTTCATGGTCGGCGCCTCGGCGATGGGCCCGCAGTGGATCGAGCTCGACGAGACGAAGCTCGACGACGAGAGCGAGGAGGACGCCCGAGAGCGAATCGCCAAGCGGTTCGAGAAGATCGGCCTCCAGATCATGAACCGCACGAGCGGCGGCGGGCCGTTCGCCGAGAACCCGATCGCCGGCGTCCTTCAGGACCCGGGCAAGCGCGCCCAGGCTGCACAGATCATCGGCCAGGCGTACATCGCGGCGCACAACCTCATGCTCGCGAACAAGGAAGCGGTCGAGCGCATCGCCGACGTACTGGTCGAGCGGAAGGAGCTGTACGGCGACGAGGTCGTCGAGCTGCTCGACGCGCAGAAGCTGAGGATGCCCGAGATCGATCTCCTCGCGGAGAAGACGTGGCCGAAGGTCTGAAGGACGGCGCGCTCGAGATCCCGGCCGCGTCCCGGGAGCCGCTCGTCGAGGTGCCAGCGGTGCGGCAGCAGGGGCGGAGCTCCTACCGCGCGCGCTTCCTCCTCGTCTATCTGCTCCTGGCCGTTGTCGCCGGCGCCGCGATCGGTGGCGTGCTGCTGCTGATCGACCGCCCCGCGAAGGAGGCGGCACCGGCGTGGTCGAGCTGGAGGCCGACCGGCTCGAGCAGCGGCTTTCCGAACAAGATCGCCGGGTACGTGTCCGGGCGCTATCGCGTCCCGAGCGGCAATCCCCTCGTGGCCGTGATCGCCGGCGCGCCGACGATCCAGGCGGGCGAGGAGCCGGTCGCCATTCGCGCCGTCGCCATCCACAACGATCCCGAGGGCGAGCCGAACGACGTGAGCATCGTCCCGACCGACAACGGCGTCATGTACCAGTTCTGCGGTCTGGGGCCGAACTGCTCGATCCGGGAGGGCCAGCCGAGCCAGAAGCGGCACCAGCTGCTCCGCCGAGAGGCCCTCGAGCTCGCCCTCTACACCTTCAAGTACGCCGACGGCAAGAACTCCGTGATCACGCTCCTCCCCGGCAATCCGGCTGAGCCGGACGCCCCCCCGAACGCGCTCTTCTTCCAGAAGAATCAGCTCGGGACCGAGCGCGACCAACCGCTCGAGCGCACGCTGCAGCGGGCGGAGGCGCCGCGCGCCGCCGAGATCGGTCCACTCGAGGGCTCGACGATCGACCGGCTCACGCAGTCGCGTCTCTTCACCTACGAGTTCCAGGCGGCTCCCGCCGGAGGCGCGATCCTCGTGCTGGCTCCTCTCGCTGGTTGATCTCGAGCGCGACCTGCTCGATCGTTCCGCTGAGCGGCTGAGGAGGCTCGACCTCTACCCGGAGCCCGTTCGTCTCGAAGGAGTCCGCGTCCGGGTGGCGCCGCTCTTCTTCCGCCTACCCCGGCTTCGCCGCTACCACGGCTACGCACTCTTCCGGACGATCCTCCTGCGCCACGCGCCCGGGCGCGGCGCTTCGGACGACCTCGTGACCCACGAGCTCTGTCACCTCTGGCAGGGGCAGCACCGGCGCTGGCACATGCTGTTCACCTACGCCACGAGGCGGTATCGGGACAACCCCTACGAGCGCGAAGCTCGTTGGGTGGTCGCACAAACCCGCGACGCCTAGCAGGGTCAGACCTCGATCTACGCCCCATCTCGACGAAGCGACGATTCAGCACGCGATACGCATCGGGCGCTCCTCGTTGAAATCGGTGGCCGCAAGCGAAGAGGCCAGCCGGCCGGAGAAGGGTTCTCCGGCCGGCTTGGGGACTGCGGCCGACTTGCTGAACGGAGGGGAGAGCATCCACTCCTCCGGGGAACCTAACGCCTTTCTGTGACGAAAGTCAAGAAGCTCTCGTCAAGGTGGCAACATGCTTCAGACCTGAGCTCGCCCGGTTCCCCTACGGCCAGATCGGGCCGCCGGCGCAGAAGATCGCCGCCAGCACCGAACCGACGCAAACCAGAGTCATACGAATCCTCACGGACCTGTCCTTTCGCTTCGGAGGTTGACCCGGGCGCCCGGCTTGACACACGAGGTTAGACTTTGCATCGGATGCCGCGACAGAAGTCGACGCACATCGACGCACCTGAAGCCGTCGGAGAGCGCGTTCGCAAGGCGCGCGAAGAGGCGGGCCTCACGCAGCTCCAGCTCTCGTTCGAGGGTTGCACGACTGCGTACATCTCGCGGATCGAGGCCGGTCAGCGAACGCCGTCCCTCCAGCTGCTCCGAGAGCTCGGACGCCGCCTCGGCGTGAGCGAGGACTACCTCGCGACCGGCGTGAGACCGGACGAGGTACGTGACCGCCTGATGGAGGCCGAGCTGGCGCTCAGACTGGACGAGATCCCGAGGGCGGAGGAGCTGTTCGCCCAGGCGGCTGCATCGAGTAACGGTTCGGAGCGGGGGCGCGGGCTGCTCGGCCTCGGCCGGATCGCCTACCGTGCGGGTCAACTGGAACGGACGATCGAACTGCTCGAGGAAGCCCGCGGGCTGCTCGACACCGACGCAGCCGAGCTCGCTTCGCTCGTCGACACGCTGGGGCGCGCCTATGCGGCGGCGAATCAGCTCGAAACGGCGATCGGGCTCTTCGAATCCGCACTTGCGACGGCGCAGGAACGGGGCGACGAGATCGAGGCGTTCCGCTTCTCGATCCTGCTCGCGAACGCCCTCGTCGACAGCGGCGGCTTCGGTCGCTCCGAGGAGCTGCTCGGCGCGGCTCTCGCGCGAGCCCGTGACGCACGCGATCCGATCCTGCTCGCACGGCTCTACTGGTCGCAATCCCGGCTGCACACCGTGCAGAACCGTCAAGATCTCGCCGCCCGGTACGCCGAGAAAGCCCTCACCGTCCTGGAGCTCACCGAGCACACCTACTACGCGGCCCGCGCCCACCACCTGCTCGCGTACGTGGAGCTCGAGCGCTCCCGACCGGAGCGGGCGCTCGATCTGCTCGCAGCCGGCCTGCCGCTGATCGTCGACGCGGGGAACCGGTACGAGGAGGCGCTGTTCGGGCTCGAGCGGGCCCGCGCCCTGGCTGCCCTCGGTCACAGACAGGAGGCCGCAGAGCTCGCGCACTCCGTCTCCGGCGCGCTCCTCGAGACGAGCAAGGTCGACGCCGGCCGGTGCTACGCGCTCGTCGCGCAGCTCGCGAGCGAGGAGGGCGATGACGATCGCGCGCTCGAGCTGTACGAGCTCGCCGTCGAGACCCTCGAGGGCTTCCCCAGCCCCTACCTGCTCGAGGCCTACGGAAGGCTTGCCGAGCTGCTGGAAGCCAGGGGCCGCGCCGACGAGGCCCTCGGGGTGCTCAAGAAGGCGCTCCGCGTCCAGGTCGAAGCCGGGCGTCCGCTCGGCCGAACCACCGCGCCCGCCGCAGCTCGCTGACTCGCACGAACTCCCGGAAGGAAGCCGGAGCGCGGCGGCGTACCTGTGCCCATGGTCGCCGCATTCCTCCGCCCCTGGCGCCGCCGCGCGATCCTGCGCGCCTGGGCCAAGGGCAAGCTGGACTACTCGGGCGCGCGCTGGGCGCTCGAGCGCTTACCCTAGATGGTCGATCGAAACCCGATCGACCATCATGGGAGCTCCGTTTCTCGGAACTTGCTGTCCCGCCAAACTGCATGCCCGCCGGTGGCGGGGGCGGAAGCAACCGTAGACATCCAAGATCCAAGCGCCTCATCGCGTCAGAGGTTCTAGTCCTCCATGGAAAGTAGACGATTGATCGAGTTTCCGATCAATCGTCTACTAGCGCCGCGACCAGCTCGTCCTTCGACATGTCGCTGCGACCGCGGATGTCCGCCCTGCGCGCCCGCGCGTAGAGCTCTTCACGGCTGAGGCTCTCGAGCTGCTCGCCGCGGCTGCCGTTCCCGCTCCCCGCCGCGCGTCCGCGCCGCGCCTGAACGGTCTCGAGGCTGGCCCGGAGCGCCGCCATCAGGTCGGTCGGACGCTCGGCCGCAGGCGCCGGCTCCACGCGCACCTCCTCGCCCTCCCGCTTCGCCTTGATGATCTCGCAGAGCGCGTCGCGGTAGGTGTCCTCGTATTGCTCGGGCCGGAAGGCGCCCGAGAATCCCTCGACGAGCTGCGCCGCCATCGCAAGCTCGCGCTCGTCCACGCTCACCTCGGCGGGCGCGATCTCGTCGAGGGAACGGATCTCGTCGGCGAAGTACATCTTCTCGAGCGTGATCGCCCCTTCGCGCACGCGCAGGCAGCCGAGGTTCTGCCGGTCGCGCATGACGTACTTCACAATCGCGGCGAGCCCCGACCCCTCCATCGCCTGCACCAGCAGCGCGTAGACCCGCTCGGCCCCGTCCTGCGGCCCGAGGTAGTAGGTCTTCTCGAAGTAGATCGGGTCGATGTCGTCGTAGGGGACGAAGTCGCGGATCTCGATCGTGCGGTGGTTCTCTGCCTGAGCCGCCTCGAAGTCCTCATCGGTCATGTAGACGTACTCGCCCTTCTCGAACTCGAACGCCTTCACGATCTCGTCGTTCGGCACGGGCTTTCCTTCCGCCTTGCAGAACTTCTCGTAGCCGATGCGGCTGCCGTCGGGTGCGTGGACGTAGTGGAACTGGAGATCGTTCTCCGCGATCGCGCTGTACATGCGAATCGGGACGTTGACCAGTCCGAAGGAGATCGCTCCCGACCAGATCGCGCGCGGGGGCATGGACCTACAGCCCGGGTTGGGGGTCGTCGGCCTCTTGCTCGCGCCGGAACGTGTCGCCGAGTCGGCGCCGCTCCTCGATCGACATGCCTTCCTGGGGCGATCCGGCCGGGCCGCTCATCGTCACGTCGCCCTCCTGAACCAGATCGCGCGGATCGGCGCTTCGATATTCATCGGAGCCGATACCGCCGCGCGGGTCGCCCTCGACGGCGAGCGCGTCCGGGTCGCCCTGCTGCTTGTTCGCCCGGTGCTCTTCGTCCTCATCGGCCCAGGGTCCGAGCTTGCCGGTTCCCTCGCCGAGCTCGCGCTCATCGTTCACGCCGGTGTCCTCGCCGGTCGAGCGCGGGCTCAAACCTACGCTGCGGCGCTCGCCGGGCGGCCGAGCGTGAGCCCGAGCGCGCTTCCGTCGAAGAAGCGGACGGCACCCTCGCCGATGCGGGCGCTCGCGCGGGCCCACGCCTCGTCCAGGTTCGGCGGGCGGGCGGAGCGGTGCCCGTCGGAGGCCACGATGCCGGCGGAAGCGTCCTCCAGCAGCGCCCATCCGAGCTCCTCCTGCTCCCGACCGTGGTAGCCGAGGAGGCTCGTGCCGTTCACCTGGAGCGTCCAGCCGCGCTCCGCGAGCGCACGAGCGAGCCCGGGGTCCTCGAGTGCAGCCTGCGAGCGCTCCGGGTGTGCGATGACTGGCCGGAGGCCGGCAGCCTCGACGTGGTTCCCGAGCTGCCAGAGCAGATCGGGCGGGCCGGCGAACGGCACCTCCATCAGCACGTGCTCGGTGCCCTCGAGCACGTAGCGGCGCGGATCATCCCTGAGCAGCGCGCGCGAGGGCGTCAGCTCGAAGCCGAGGCGCAACTCCAGCCCGACCTGCGCGCGGGCGGCTGCGTGCGTGCGCCGGATCTCCGCCTCCCGGCCGGCGGAGAGTGGAAGGTGGGGCCAGACATGCGGCGTCGCGAACAGGATGGCCGTTCCACGGCGAGCCGCCTCGCGGCAGAGCGTGCGGGTCTCCTCGGTCGTCTGGGCGCCGTCGTCTCCCGCGGGGAGGACATGGCTGTGGCAGTCGGCGAAAGGACCCACCGGCCCAGGCTAGCGACCGCCCTGGCTTGAGCGCTCGTGCGCAAGCGACATACCTTTTACTTCGACGTCCTCCTCCATCGCGAGAAGCAGGAAGGATGGGTGACCGCTCGACCCAACCGCCCGGTGCTCATCCGGGAAATCTCGACGGGATCGAGACCGGCATTCGGCAGCTCATTCGCCTACGGCCGCTCGAGGTCGAGGAGTTCGACGGTCCTCGGGGTGATCCGCGTGCCGACGCTCTCCGAGATGCTGAGGGTCAAGGCGTGGCTCGTCCTTCGCCGCAACGCCACCCGTGACTACCTCGACGTCGTCGCTCTGGCCGACCGGCTCGGCACGAGCCCAGCTGCGCGCGTGGCCCTGGAGCTCGACGCGTACTACGAAGACCAGGTTGGCGCGGGCGGCAGGCGGGTCGCCACTCAGCTCGCGAGGCAGCTCGCGCAGCCCGAGCCATACGACCGCGGGTACCCCGGTGTCTATGCTCGGACCCGCGGCCCTCGACGACCTTCTCGAGCGTGGCGCCCTCGGCGACTGGGCGCCGATCCTCCAGGAGATCCGTCGCAACCCGAGCGGCGAGATCGCGGA
>Ga0136615_10001156_pt1 | contig 12524 bp, 12 predicted proteins | sample AntDrymUQ2882206_2_FD_106647 | JGI IMG/M metagenome (GOLD analysis project Ga0136615, IMG submission 106647) | Polar desert sand microbial communities from Dry Valleys, Antarctica - metaG UQ288 (22.06) | ecosystem: Environmental > Terrestrial > Soil > Desert | place: Antarctica: Dry Valley...
GCTCGCGCGGCGTGCCTCGCGAACGTGTAGGGCCCGAACCATCGCAGAGGAGGTTTGCGTGCAGGTACTCGTCGTTCGTCACGCCATCGCCGAGCAGCAAGAGGAGTTCGCGCGCACCGGAAAGGACGACTCTCAGCGTCCCCTCACGGATGATGGGCGCAGGAAGATGCGGCGCGGCGCGGCGGGTCTGCGGGCGGTGGTGCCGACGATCGACGTCCTCGCGACGAGCCCGCTCCTCCGCGCCGTCCAGACGGCGGAGATCCTTGCCGCGGTCTACAACGGGCGGAACATGGTCACGGTGAAGGAGCTCTCTCCCGACAGCGAGTTTCCCCCGTTCCTGCGGTGGTTGCGCACGCAGGATGCCGGCAGCACGGTCGCGATCGTCGGGCACGAGCCGCATCTCTCCACTCTCACGAGCTGGCTGTTGACTGGGCGCAAGCCGTCGTTCATCTCCCTCAAGAAGGGTGCAGCGTGCCTACTGGAGTTCCGGGAGCAGCCGAAAGCCTGCGGAGCGAAGCTCGTATGGGCACTCGCCCCGTCCCAGCTTCGGCAACTCGGAGGGTAGGACGGTGGATCTCCCCGGTGACCTGCTCGAGCGCTCGGCCCTCACACCGACATACGCGCCAACACGAGAGGCAGATGAGGCGATTCAAATCACCCGGACAAGCCCAACGATTCCTGTCTGTTCACAGCCAAGTCCACAACCTGTTTCGCGTCGGCCGTCATCTTTTAAGGGTGTGTCATTACCGCCTTTTCCGTGAGCGCTCGTTTTCGACTTGGCAAGAGGTGACTTGCGCCTGCTGAATCGGTAGCTGAACCTAAACCGCAACCGAAAATAAGCTACGTTCGATAACTTGTCAAAGCCGCTGGAAGGCACCTGCCCTCTTGTTCCTGCCAGTCGCTGCACCTCGACTGGCACAGCCGCACCGTGTCTAGGCACCGGATACGGATACTGACCGCAGAGCTCACCCGTGAGCCCTGCGATCCCACCGCGGCCTGCGAAGTAAGTGCTTCCCGACCCGGCGCGGACCCCGCCCAATCACTCCCCCTGCCCGCACCGAGAAGACACCACGCTTGCGAACCGCGTTGAATTTCTATCCTTTAGAGTGCAAGCCCAAGTCTTACAACACGGTGACGCACGTTCACGAATAGGCGATGACCGCCTTCGATCGAAGAACTAGCGAGCTCATCGTCGACAGCGGTAAGGATTACCGTCGCCAATGTAAATTTTACAGCCCGCGTTGAGCATACCTCGCCGCCCACCACCCGCGCTTGCTATCGACTGGATCGTTTCAAGGCAAATAGTTTATTGATCCCTGTCCTCGGCCGTAGACGGCGCATGCCCTGGCTGCACCGCAGCGGGCGGGTCGCTCGCCGGGTCTCCTCCAGCCCTTCATCCAGGATCTCATCTTTGTGCTCAAGCTCGACCGCCTGTGGTGTGATGATGCTGTGCTGTACGTCAACGCAACAGAAGGAGGAACGGTGTATGGGCAGTGTGCAACGTTCGGAGGCCAGAGGGAAGGCGAAGCGTTTGAGGTGGAGACGGTTGGATAGGGCGAGCTACCAGGTGGGCCTCGACCCGCTGGGTCTGATGCATGTGCAGGAGCTTTTGGATGAGGAGGTACGGCTTATGCAGCCGAGTCGCAGCTTGCCGTTGCACCGGTCTGCGTTCGAACAAGCGGCACGTTATCAACATTCAATTTAAAAAAAGGAGGACTTTCTACATGGCCACCCGTAAGCCCCCTCGATCTACCGATCAGCGGAAGCCCGCTTCCGCCGGTAACCCCGACGCCGGTAGCCCCGGTGCATCGTCGTCCAGGTCGAGCGCGCGCTCGACGGTGAGCGGTCCGGCGCGATCCGATTTCCCGGACGCTTCGAAAGCTATCGACGCCAACACCGCGAAAACGGATGCGACCCAGTCGCTCGCGGCGGCGATGCCCTATAACGTCAATAAAGTAGGCGAGTACGGCGATCTTGCGCGCCATACGCCCACCGGGATCGCCGCGGAGCCCTCCGATCCGTCCGCGACAGGAAGCACGCTCACCGAGCTGAACGCTACAGACAAGGTGGGCGGAGGGATTCCGCCGTCGGGCATCAATCCGGCCAACGGGCCGCTCGACCGCGTGCGCGTGGACTCGGGCGGCCGGGTCCTGACGACGAATCAAGGAGTTCCAGTCGGGGACAACCAGCACTCGCTCAAGGCCGGTTTGCGTGGGCCCGCCCTGCTCGAAGACTTCATCCTCCGCGAGAAGATCACCCATTTCGATCACGAGCGCATTCCCGAGCGCGTGGTGCACGCGCGAGGCTCGGGCGCGCATGGCTATTTCCAATGCTACACGCCGCTTTCGAAGGTGACACGCGCCTCGCTGTTCGCGGAAGCCGGCAAGCGCACGCCGGTATTCGTACGCTTCTCAACCGTGGTAGGCGAGCGCGGCTCCGCCGATCTGGCCCGCGACATCCGTGGCTTCGCGGTCAAGTTCTACACCGACGAAGGCAACTTCGACCTGGTGGGCAACAACATCCCGGTGTTCTTCATCCAGGACGCGATGAAGTTCCCCGACTTGATCCACGCCGCGAAGCCCGAGCCGCACTTCCAGATGCCGCAGGCGGCCACCGCGCACGACACGTTCTGGGACTTCATCTCGCTTACGCCGGAATCGACCCACGTGATCATGTGGGCGATGTCAGATCGCGCGATTCCGCGAAGCTTCCGGATGATGCAGGGCTTCGGCGTTCACACGTTCCGGCTGGTGAATGCCGCTGGCGAGTCGCGGTTCGTGAAATTCCATTGGTCGCCCGTCGCCGGCACGCATTCCGTGGACTGGGACGAGGCGGTCAAGATCTCGGGTGCCGATCCCGACTTCCATCGCCGGGACCTGTGGGAAGCGATCGAAGCGGGCGCCTACCCCGAATGGGAGCTCGGCCTGCAGATCTTCACCGAGGAGGAGGCTGAGGGATTCAGCTTCGACGTGCTCGACGCGACCAAGATTGTGCCCGAGGAATTGGTGGCGGTGACGCCGGTCGGCCGGATGGTGCTCAACCGCAACCCGGACAACTTCTTCGCTGAGACCGAACAGGTCGCGTTCTGCGCCGCGCACATCGTGCCGGGCATCGACTTTTCCAACGACCCGCTGCTCGCCGGGCGCATCCACTCCTATGTCGATACGCAGATCTCTCGGCTCGGCGGTCCCAACTTCCACGAGATCCCGGTCAATGCGCCGCTGGCGCAGGTGCACAACAACCAGCGCGACGGCATGCATCGCCAGGCGATCCCCCGCGGCCGGGTGGCCTATGAGCCGAACTCGCTGGCCGGCGGGTGCCCGTTCCAGGCGGGCATGAAGGGCTTCACCTCGTTTCCCGAGCCGGTGCAAGAGGACAAGGTACGGGGCAAGCCGAAAAAGTTCGCGGATCACTATTCGCAGGCGGCCCTGTTCTGGAACAGCCAGACGGGCGTGGAAAAGGCGCACATCGTCCGCGCTTTCCGCTTCGAGCTGACCAAGGTGCAGGTGCCCGCGGTGCGCGAGCGCGTCGTGGCTATGATCGCGAACGTTGCCGACGAGCTTGCCGAAGCCGTTGCGGCCGGGCTGGGCATGGAAAAGGTGCCTCCACCCCTGCCGCTTGCGCTCGACGAGCTGCCGCAGCCAGAAGTGAAAGTCTCACCGGCGCTATCGCTGTTCGCGCGACCGGGCGACGGCAGCATTCGCACTCGCCACGTCGCGATCTTGGTGGCGCACGGCGTCGACAGTGCGGACGCAAAAGCAATCCACGCGGGATTGAACGAGCTCGGCGCTGTCGCGCGCTACGTCGGCGCGCGGCTTGGCCGCGTCCAGAGCGAAGACGGCGACACGCTAGACGTCGACGTGACGATGGAAACGATGCCGTCCGTACTGTTCGACGCCGTCGTGGTTCCGGGAGGTGATGGCGCAGCCAAGGCCCTCGGCCGTCTCGGTCACGCCGCTGAATTCATCGTGAGTGCGTATCGCCATTGTAAGCCGATCCTGGCCCTCGGCGCCGGGCGCCAGTTCGTCGAGAACGTCGGCGTGCCGGCGACGTTGTCTTCGGGCGAACCCGACCCGGGCCTGCTGCTGTTCGACGACGCGAAGGCACAACGTGCGCTGCCAGCGTTCGTCGAGGCCATCGCGAAGCATCGCCACAACGCGCGGGAAATGGATCCGCCGCCGGTTTGACCGGCGGTCTATCTCCCGCCATCACCAGCGCAATCCAGGAGAAATGAAATGGCAAGCAAGGACTAAGTCAACGTGCTGCTCTACCAGGCCCCAGAAACCGAGATCGGCGGCGTCCAGATCTAATCAGACCGCTGTGCGCTGCGCGGTCAACGAGGACTGAGAAAGGAGTGGACCAGTACCTGGAGCAGACCCAGGTTCACGAGCGCGTCCGGCGCGAGGCGTTCGACGCACTGGGCCTCGACCAGGAAGCGGATTCGCCCGCCCGGCAGGTCGGTCAGTCGCTGGTGGTCGGCGACTGTATGGGACAGTCAACCCTTGGTACAATGGCCTACGGATCATCTGAGCTGCCACGCAAACGACTTTAATCGGAGCAATGGCAATGCAACATGAGAGCAGCTTGGGACAGACAAAACACGAGCCCGTTATCGGCTATGCACACGACCGACCGCCTGAAGGGGACGGCGCCGTGGGGCGGCGCGAGCCTTGGCGCCGTCTTCTGGCCGACGCAGCACCGCGCGATCACATCGTGCAGATCTACCAGGATCAACACTTTCTCAATCGCGCCGTCTGTCGCTTCGCGGCTGCCGCGCTCGCCAACGGCGAGGCGGTCATCCTGGTCCCGACGCTGGCCCACTGGAATGCTTTTCGCCCGCGCCTGGAAGCCGAAGGCGTGGATGTGGAGGCCGTGCAGAGCTGTGGGCAGCTAACCGTCGTTGACGCCGATGAGCTCCTGCCCCGCTTCATGCGTGACGCCATGCCGGATGCGCCCGTGTTCCTCGGCTTGGCCGCGGACGTTATCGCACAGAGCCGCGCCGCGGGCCGCTACTCGAAGGTGCGCTGGTGGGGCGAGATGGTCAACGTCCTTTGGGAGCGCGGGGACGTGGCCGCCAGCATGAACCTCGAAGATCTGTTCGACCAGCTCGCGCACGAGCACGACATCGCGATCTTCTGCTCGTTTTTGATGGATAACTTCAACGGCGAGGTGCACGCTCGAACGCTGCCAAGGCTCGGGGAGAACCACTCGCACCTGATCCCCGTGGAAGATTACGCCCGCCTGGAGCGTGCCGTGGCCGACGCGCTCCGCGAGACCGTCGGCTCTGTCGAGGCCCGTGTCCTTGAAGGGCGGCTCCTTGCGGACTATCCGACGAAGTTCCATATGCCGCGACCTCAGGCGCTACTGTTGGCATTGCGCCAGGTTCTCCCGCTGGTAGCGGACGCCGTGCTGCAACGGAGCCGTACTCTGTACACTGCCTCGGAGTAGCCAGACCGATGACGAAGCCCTCGACGGCAACGGATGGCTGGTCCAGCGATATCTCCGGGGCGCATGGCGATGCCGCGAGGTCGGACTCGGTCCGCGCCGACCTCATCGGCATCCTCGACACGGTCGATCTTCCCATTATCGTGGTTGGCCGCGATTTCACTGTCGCCCGTTTCAACCGGGCTGCGACAGCGGCGCTTTGCCTCACGCCATCTAATATTGGCCAACCCCCCCGCGACATCAGAGTGCTCGCGGACCTGATGGATCTCGAGAAACTGTGCGCGCAGGTGATCGCCGACGGGGTACCATGCCGGCGCGAAGTTCGGCATGGGGACGGGTGGTTTCTGCTTCGGATTGCCCCGTACACAAGACGCGATCATCAGATCGGCGGAATTGTGCTCACGTTGACGAACGTGACCGCTTTCCGCGCAAGTATCGAGCAAGTAATTTACGAACGTGAGTACACGAAGGCGATCCTCAATACGGTGATCGAGCCCTTGGTGGTCCTCGACGCCGACCTACGGGTGCAGACGGCCAATCGAGCCTTCTACGCGATGTTCCGGGTCTCGCGTGACGAAACGCAAGGTGTTCCGCTCTACAATCTGAAGAACCACGACTGGGACACTCCCCGGTTATGGACGCTGCTAAAAGCGACCCTTTCCGACAATAATGAGTTCCAGACCCTCGAGGTCGAGCACAACTTGCCGGCGATCGGACGTCGGACGCTCCTGCTCTACGCACGCCGGTTATCTCGAGAAGGTAATCCCGGGCACATGATTCTCCTGGCTTTCCAGGATATTAGCGAGCGTAAGCAAGCCGAAGAAGTGCTCCGAGAGGCCGACCGCCGTAAGGACGAGTTCTTGGCGACCTTGGCCCACGAACTGCGAGGCCCGCTCGCCCCGCTCCGCAACATGCTGGAGATCATGAAGCGAGCGGACGCCCACGGCGACTTGATCCAGCAGGCCCGCTCCACGATGGACCGGCAGTTGGGCCAGATGACCCGGCTCATTGACGACTTACTCGACGTGAGCCGCATTAGCCGGGGCAGGATCGAACAAAAGCGGGAGCGGGTCGAACTGGCATCGGTGGTTTATCAAGCCGTCGAAGCGTGCCGCCCGCTGGCCGAGTGTCACAATCATGAAGTGAACGTGACGCTACCGCCAGAACCGATCCATCTGCACGCCGACCCGGTGCGGCTGGCACAGGTTTTCGGCAACCTCCTCAACAACGGCTGCAAGTACACCCAACCGGGCGGCCGCATCTGGCTGAGCGCCGAATTGGCGAGACCCCCTGAGGTCGTGGTGAAAATCAAAGATACCGGCATGGGCATCCCGCCCGATAAACTTGACAGCATCTTTGGGATGTTCACCCAGGTTGATCGGACGCTGGAGCGGTCGCAAGGTGGACTCGGCATTGGCTTAACGCTGGTGGAGCGCCTGGTCGAGATGCACGGCGGATCGGTCGAAGCGTTCAGTGAAGGGGAAGGCCGGGGCAGTGAGTTCGTGGTGCGTCTGCCGGTTCTGATCGACAAGCTCCAGGGGCAGCAACCGTCCGAGCCGACCGGGAACGAGCAGACGGCGACGACAACCCGCCGCATTCTTGTCGTCGATGACAATCGGGACGGCGCGACGTCTCTTGCCATGTTGTTGAAGCTGGCCGGCAACGAGACATACACCGCCCATGACGGCCTTGAGGCGGTGGAAGCGGCAGAGAGGTTCCGTCCCGACGTGGTGCTGCTCGACATCGGGCTGCCCAAGTTGAATGGCCGTGACGCCGCTCGACACATTCGTCAACAACCGTGGGGGAAGAACATGGTGCTCGTGGCTCTGACCGGATGGGGGCAGGAGGAAGACCGACGCAAGTCGAAAGACGCCGGGTTTGATGCTCACATGGTCAAGCCGGTGGACTACGCCGCCCTCAACAAGCTACTTGTTTCTCTGTCCTCGGAGCAGGGAGGCCAGCTAATCGGGTAACCGGGGGGTGTTTAGCCCCCAACCCCACACCACCACGGCATGCGGGTCCGCACCGGTCGGTTCACGAAATGGAGCACCGATGGCGCCGCACAGCGAGAAACCGCTGTGTCTATCCCGCTGGTTTGAATCCGCGCATCTGCCGAGTTGGTCAAGACCCAGCAGGTGCTCAATCGCAACCTTGGCTGGTGCGAGCGCACCATGGAACCGAATGAGATGCAGCACTTGAATCCAAATTGCCGCCGTCGAGCGTTTCAACGGGCCGGTGTCTCGGACACTTCGGTGTGCGACTCGCGCACCTCAGTCAGCAGATCCCGGCACGGACTGTCATTAGCGAGCACCATATCCATCGGCGGCAACAAGCCGATGATCGCCGACAACGTTGTGCTCACGATTTGCTTGAGCCTGTCGCCCGGGCCCAATTTCGCGGCGTCCGGGAACACGTCCCGATCGGCGAGCTTGCCGCCGACGCGAATCGGGGAACGCAACGTGAACGGGCTGAAGTCCTTGGAATAGGGCGTGATCAGCACGTTGATCTTTTCCGACGCGAGGTCCACCTCACCCTTGCCGGTGATCTTGGTATCGGTCGTGTCCATGACCAGCGGATCGACCTTCACGCGTCCGTTTTCGGCCTCGAGCTTGGCGAGCGCGCAACGAATCTCGATCGGCTCGTCGCCGCTGATCGCGACGCCGATCGATTCGAATACGTCGAGCCCGATTAGCTCCATCAACAAGTGGCTGATTTTGCCGCGCGACATCGCGACGAAAGCCTCGCCGTCGGCGTGAGCCGCCATCTCACGCACCGAGCCACCCTCGGAGCCGAGATGCAATCGCCCGTCGATCACACCGCTGCTCTCGTCTTGGAACGCCGTGCTCTTGAACAGAGCCCATAGCGGGACGTTGCGAAGGACTCCCTCGACCTCGGCGCGCACCGGCTTGCTATCGGCGTGCAGGGTCACTGCAAGGTCGATCGCTCCTTCGCCGAGCTTGAAGCGCGCCGGCTTGGCCTGCAGCACGCCGTCTTCGACCACGATCGCGAGCGATACGTTGTCGATGGGGATCCGCTTCGTGATCACGTGCTTCGCGTCCAGTTTTGCGTGTATGTCCATGGCGTGCAGGCGCTCGAGCTCGATCGCCGTCGCGGGAATGATTCGCTCCTCGGCTTCCTGCTGCTTCGCCTCCGCCTTCTGCTCGGCTGATGCGGTCTCTCCTTCTCCAGTTGAGGGCGGCGCGCCTACCAAGCCCGCGAGATCGTCGAAGTCGAGCTTGTCGGAAACGAAGCGTGCGTCCATGCGCGGTGGATCGGCAGCGGAGCGAATGGCGAGGTCTCCCGCTAGATCGCTGTCGCCCATACGACCCTGAAAGTCGTCGAACCTCCACTCGTCGCCTTTGTTACCGAGCATGCCCGTCAACGAGTACGGCGGCGTCTTGGGAAGCACGACGCCCGCGAGTGGATAGAGCTGAGCCATGTCGGAGCCTTCGACCGTGAGCTTCAAGCCGAAGCGGCCCTCCTCGAAAGCGTTGGTAAGCGTACCCTTCGCGTGCGCCGCGAACCTCTCCTTGGGTGTGTCAGGGGGGGCGCCGGTCTCGAGCTTGATCTCGATCGGATAAGGCCGGTCCGCAGCCCACAGTCGCCCGACGGAGTCTCCATCGACTCGCAGCTGCGACGGCCGCTCCTGATATTTCCCCTGCGCTTGGAGCACAACCCCCCTGTTGTCGCTGTGACCGGTTGCCTTGTCGATCTGCACGTCCCTCAGCGTCTTGCCGGCGACACGATACACGACGCGCGCATCCCGCACGCTGAGCTCGCCGATGGCGGGGAAATCTGTACGGCCCTCGGGCAGGATCGTCTCGGCCGCGGCCTCTGCCGGCGATGCGCCGGTGAACTGCCAGTTGGCCTGGCCCTCCGTGCCTTTCTCGAGGTTCACTCGCAGTCCCTCGATCTTCAGATAGGGCATCACCACGCGGCCGTGAAGCAATTCGAGCAGCTTGATGCGGAAGCGAAGCTTCTCGATCACCACGAACTCCGGATCCTTCGCCCACTTTGCGTTCTCGAACCGGATGTCAAAGGTCTCCACACTCGGGGTCAGTGACTTGCGAACGTTGAGATCGCCGCCGATCTCGAGTTGGCGTCCCGAAAAGTTCGCCACTCGCGCCGTGATGAGCGGTTTGAGCCGGTTGAAGTCGAAAACTGCGACGACGACCACCAGCGTCGCAACGGCGCCGGCGAAGAGGATGGCTACAGCGATTGCGACCTTGCGAAACATGTAATCCCCCGGGCCCCGGCAAGCACAAAAAACGGGAAGTGTGAAAATATGTGGGTTCCCGTCAACCCATCATAGACCTGCCGCGAGAGGCGATCGATCGATGTCTGCGAGCAACGCGGCCGGATCGTCGTAGATCGCCACCGCGCCCGCGAGCGCTGCATCGTCCCACCAGCCGCCACAGCGTAGCGCAATCGTCAACACGCCGGCGCGTGCCGCCGCCTCAATGTCGTAAGGCGTGTCTCCGAGCATGACTGCCCCCTGCGGCCGGAGCTTTCCCTTCTTCAGCGCCGCTTGAATGATGTCCGGGTCGGGTTTGGAACTTTCACCATCGCTGGAGCTGGTTGCCTGCTCGATCAGGTCATCGACCCGCGCCTGGCGAAGGAGCTGGTTCAGCTCATCGTCGCTGGAGGAGGTCGCTACCACGACACGGGAGCCGTCGTCGCGCAGCCGCTTTACGAGATCTCTCGCTCCATTCGTCGGACGCAGCGACGGAAGGTAGTCCCGCAGGAACAGTTGCTTGCGCTCCTCCGTCAGTTGCTTTCCTTTGCCTGCTTCGGAATCGAGCCCGGTGAGCTCAGGCAGGAGCTTGTCGCTGCCCTTGCCGATCAACGGCCTCAGGCGTCCGAAGGGAACGTCGTAGCCGTAGCGGCAGAAGATCTCGACCCATGACTGCGCGTGCGCATCGTTGCTGTCGAGCAGCGTGCCGTCGATGTCGAGGAGCACGCCGGTCACACGCCGGGAGGTAACGCTCATCCGGGCGGATTGAATCGGGTCGATTCCATGACCCCATGGACTCCAGGCGGCGTCTGCAGTTCCTCGACGCAGCGTACTGACATCTGTCAGGGCGTCTCAGATAGCCCAGATGAAGCGTCCCAGACAAGGCGTTCCTGGAAATGCTCGTCTCAAGATCCTTCCTACCCCGGCTGCGCGGAAACATGTGAGCTAGACGTCGACGATGACCTTGAGACCGCCCCAGAACATGCGCTTGGCGTCGAAGGGCATTGCCTTCGAGTTCCTCATCTTCGCGATTCGCGGGTCCTATCATTACCTTGGCGTTGACGCGGTCGCGTGCGCGCGGGACTTGTACACGATGTAGGCGAACACGACCGTCTCGCCGCGTTTCAGCTTGACGCTTTGCGGGAACGCAAAAAAAGCGCACAAGAGTCAAGTGCCGGTGATTTATGCCAACAACAACTTTGGTCATTGGCGCAGCGACTTCAGGCAAGCGGTTGAGCATTGTTTACACGGCGGCGGACGCGGGGCTAAGCTCGCGGAAACGTTGCTTCCCGACGCCGAAGATTACTTTATCCTGAAACCAAAAAATTCCGCATTCTACGCGACCCCGCTAGCGGAGTTGCTGCAGTTCCTGGACCTAAAGACGCTCGTTCTGACCGGCATTGCTACCGATAGCTGCGTTCTTTTCACTGCCAAGGACGCTCATTTGCGCAACTACTCCGTTGTTGTACCGGCCGATTGCGTGGCGGCGATCAATCGAGAAGACGGAAGACACGCGCTCGGCTACATGCAGCGGGCGTTGAATGCACGGGTCGTGGAATCGGCTTCGATCGACTTCGAAGCGTTCAAGTCAGGTAAGGGTTAACGCCTTGAGCGCTGAGTTCTTCAATTCTTTCAATCACGGTTTCGTTCGTGTCGCGGTCGCTGTCCCCGAAGCACGGGTCGCCGCCCGAAATTCAACGTCGGACGAACCGCACTGGTGCATGAAGCCGCTGAAAGCGCCGCTTCACTTGTGGTCTTTCCCGAACTGGGACTCTCAAGCTACACCTGCGACGATCTGTTTCACCAACGCGCTTTGCTCGATGCGGTGATAGCCGGGCTCGCCGAGCTTCTCTTAGCATCTGAGCAACGTGATCTCCTTGTTATCGTGGGCGCACCACTCGTGGTCGAGCAGAGGCTTGTCAATTGCGGCGTTGTCCTGCAGAAAGGCCGGATACTCGGCGTGGTGCCGAAAGTATATCTGCCGAATTATCGTGAATTTTAGGAATCGCGCCAGTTCAACCCAGCCCAGAACGCGACCGTGCGCGAAATCGAGCTTTGCGGCCAAACCAACATTGCGTTCGGCTCGCATGTGATTTTCAGCGCGCCCAATCAACCTCTGCTGCGGATACACGTCGAGATCTGCGAGGATTTATGGACTCCAATCCCGCCTTCCTCCTACGCCGCCCTCGCCGGCGCGAGCGTACTCGTCAATCTTTCCGCGTCGAATATCACCATTGCAAAAAGCGAATACCGGCACGAGCTGGTCGCAAACCAGTCAGCGCGATGCCTTGCGGCGTATCTTTATACCGCGGCCGGAACGGGCGAATCAGCAAGCGATCTCGCCTGGGATGCAGGCTTTGATTTATGAAAACGGCAACTCGATCGCGGAATCGGAACGCGATCGAGCCCAGCCAAAAGTCCAAGCTAAAGGCAAGCTCCTGGCACAGGAATTGGTTCATCCTCGACATGCCGTCTGAACTCCAGCGCTATCAAGAAAAATTAAAGCATGACCTTACGCGGGAAGGCGCAAAAAACCTTATTCTGATAAGCCGCAAGTGGCGCGACCGGACGGGGGTGATTTCGCGGCTGATTCTCGAATTAAAAAAATCGCCGGTCCGCGCCGAGGGCTTTTACACCGAGGATATTTTCGAGAACCGCAAACGCGTGGGTTACCTCACGAAAACACTGCACGGAGAGAGCCGGATCCTCGCCAAAAGCGGCCTTCCCTCAGAGGCTGTGAAAAAATTGTTTGCAGGGGGATCGCCAATTGATCATGAATATGCGATCTTAGCACCATGAGCAAAGAACCTTCGCTGTTCCCTGATCTCCCACAACCCGATACCAC
>Ga0136615_10001163_pt1 | contig 12494 bp, 6 predicted proteins | sample AntDrymUQ2882206_2_FD_106647 | JGI IMG/M metagenome (GOLD analysis project Ga0136615, IMG submission 106647) | Polar desert sand microbial communities from Dry Valleys, Antarctica - metaG UQ288 (22.06) | ecosystem: Environmental > Terrestrial > Soil > Desert | place: Antarctica: Dry Valley...
GCGTTGCCCGTGGGCGGGATGCTGTAGGCCCAGCGCTTGTCGTCCCGCAGCAGGTCGCCGCGCCAGTCGCTGTCGTTGAAGGGTGGATTGGCCAAGACGTAGTCGGCCTTCAGGTCTGGATGCGCGTCGGCGTGGAAGGTGTCGCCGTGGGCGATCTGCGCGTCGATGCCACGGATGGCCAGGTTCATCTTGGCCAGGCGCCAGGTGGTGTAGTTGGACTCCTGCCCGTAGATGGAGATGTCACCGACCTTGCCTCGATGCGCCTCCACGAACCGCTCGCTGTTTACGAACATCCCGCCGGAGCCGCAGCAGGGATCGTAGACGCGACCCTTGTAGGGAGCCAGCATCTCGACCAGCACGCGCACCACGTGGCGAGGCGTGTAGAACTGGCCGCTCTGCTTGCCCTCCGCGCTGGCGAACCGCGAGAGGAAGTACTCGTAGACCCGGCCGAGCGTGTCTCGGGCCTTGTCCTCCGGGCCACCGAGGCCGATGTCGCTGACCAGGTTGATGAGCTGCCCCAGGCGCTGCTTGTCCAGGCCTGGCCGGGCGTAGTCCTTGGGCAGGACGCCCTTGAGCGTCGGGTTGTCCCGCTCGATGGCCGCCATGGCGTCATCGACGATGGTCCCGATGGTCGACTGCGGCGCGCTGGCCTTGAGGTGCGACCAGCGTGCCTCCCTGGGCACCCAGAAGATGCTCGACGCGAGGTACTCGTCCCGATCCTCGGGGTCGGCGCCCTCCGCCTGCTGGGCGACCAACTCGGCGTGCTTCGCCTCGAAGCCGTCGGAGATGTACTTCAGGAAGATCAGTCCCAGGACGACGTGCTTGTACTCGGCGGCGTCCATGTTGTTGCGGAGCGCATCGGCCGCCTGCCAGAGCTTGGCCTCGAACCGCACGGGCGTGGAGGTAGCCGAAGCGCTCGAGGTCCGCTTGTTCCGGGGCAACAGACCTCCTCTTGATGGGCGTTCGGGCCTGCTGGGGGCGTCCATCGTGCCATCAACGTTCAGCTGCGGCAAACGCGACCCTAGTCTGTCGAGCTCAGCCTCACATGATCAGGGATGGACTCCAGCCTCAGGTCGGGACCCTCGCCGGAAGCAGGGGCGTGAGTGCTCCGACCGCCTCGCCTCGACGTAGGGCGTCGTGGTAGGGCTGGTTTGAGTAGGTCCGAAGACAGCTGTAGCAAGAACTCTCGAGGTCGCATTCGCAAGTCTCAACCCGCGCGATCGCCGCGCGGACTACAGTCGGAACGTCGCGGCCGATGCGCTGGGCGTGACCAGCGCCTCCGGGAACGGTGTCGAAGACCACGAACGCTTCTGGGGCGTAACGATCCCAGCGACGGAGTGTCCCGTCGATCTCGTCTCGTTTGATGAACAGCGCCGCCGCCGCGCCCTCGAGCAATGCATAGAGGGCGCTCCTGGCGGCGGTGTCCGTCAGCTGCGACGAGGTTCGGAGTTCAACCACATCGGTCAGGAACTCGTGCCCTAGCTGAGCCGCCTCCAGCCAGTTGCTGCACTCTCGCCCCACTGCCCGCCGGATGTCCCGGTGTCCCGCTCGTCGACGGCCTCGACCTGCGGCGCCAGGAGCTGGAGCCCGCTCGCCATGGCCGCAGCGCGTGCAGAGCTGAAAGCCTCGACCCATAGGTCCTCGGTTCAAGACCGTGAGGCGACCCTGGCGGCTTACGCGGACATCGACCTTCCCGCCAGGCCCGAACAGCTCCGGGACTTCTTCAAAGTCCGACGGATCGCCTTCCTTGTAGTCCGTGAAGAAGGTCTCAGTTGTGCCTCCGCGACCCGGTCTGGATTCGCCCGCGGACCGCTTGGCTCGCTCACCGACGAACCCAAAGACGGGAATCACGTAGCGACCGTTACGCATGGGATCGCGGTCTGTCGATCCGCACACCGAGCACTCGGGCGGGACATCGGTGAGCCCTTCCCGGTATGCGCCGCAACCCCGGCAGACGGCCCAATGACGACTCGGCCACGCTCGCCCAACCTGCGTCTTGAGCCCTAGGCTCGTCCACACCGCCTTCGCCGCGACGACCTCAGCCCCCGGGGCGTACTCACTGATCGCGACGCGGAGATCACGGTCCAGCTCCAACTTGGCGGCATCCCTGTCGCCTGTCCGCGAGAGGTCGAGCGGGACCACGTCCACGGGGAACCCATACTTCGGAAGGACATTCCGTCGAGCGAGAAGGTTGAGGAGCGGAGTGCGGCGCATCGTCGCCTGCTGGAGCCGGTAGGCGTCAGCGGCACGGTACTGCTCAGCTCCGACCGCTTCCTCGACAGCCGCGTCGAGTTCAGCCAAGTCGTCGCGAACCTCGGCATCCGCCCGACCGAGCCAGCCGAAGGTGGGGTCCGCATCGCTGGGCTCAAACAGCGCGTCTACCCATCCCCACCCTGAGGTGCCGATCTCGGACTGGACCTCTGGCGGTGTGACGCGCGCGAGGGCGGCCCCGAGGTCTGCCGGATGGCCGTCAAGCCATCCTCGAAGCATATGCACGCCCGTGGGAATGTCCGGTTCCTCGGCTTCGAAGAAGTCGGTGACGCTTCTCATCGATCGGTGCTCCTTGAGGAACGCCGCGAGGGCGACTGAGTGGAGGTGCCTGCGAACGATCGTGGAGTTGTCCAGGCGAATGCGTGGCGGCGAGATGATCCCGTCGACCATTCGTTCCGGGCGCGCGAAAAACGCCAAATCGTGATTCCGTCGCTGAGCGAAGGTGACGATCAGCGCGGCGGAGCCTGTTCGCCTCCCAGCACGGCCTGCGCGCTGAACGTAGTTCGCGGGGCGGGCGGGACGTTTCGCAACAGCACCGACTCGATGTCGCCGACGTCCACGCCGAGCTCGAAGGTCGTGGAACAACTCAAGACGTTGATCCGACCCCGCATGAACTCCTGCTGGATAGCGCTCCCGGCCTCCTGGCGCCATTGCGCTGTGTGCTCTGACACGGACATCCCGATCGGCGCAAGGGAGAGATTCAGCCGCGAGTAGTGGTCGGCCTCGATCTCGTCTGTGGATACCGCGCGGAGCGTGCCGTCACATCGGTAAGCCGGGCACACTCCGGCGACTGATCGCCACCAGATCTGTCGACAGCGGGAGCAGCGAAGCGGGAGGTGGTCAGCGGCTGCCGGCGCAAACTCGAAGCGGTCGTGCGCGATTCGCCACCAGGGGCCTCGCCGATCAGACCCGGCCACTAGGACGGCGCCCCAGCCCGCCTCGGGTGCAGTCAGGTAATCCCACATCTCGACGAGCAGCCGGCGGGGGTCCTGATCGATCCCCCGCCGGGCAAAGACCTTGGTGAGGAAGTCGACCCGTCGGTTCGACTGGGATCCGGGAATCCAGGCGAGCAGATCGGGAGCCTCCGGCGAGTTGCCGCGGATGGCGTATTCGCGGTTCCGTGGCGCAAACTCATCGTCCCGGATGTCGACCCCGTCTGGCGCCGTCACCGCCCCGGACAGTCGCACGCTGTCCAGCAGCACGCGAATTAGATCGGTCGATTCGTCCGAGGTCAGGCCGAGCTCGATGAGCGCACGGGGGACCCGGTAACGCCTCGGGAATGCAGGGCGGATTTCAAGGACGCCGCTACCGTCGAGGCTGATCCGCCGTTCCGCGCTGACTATCTCGCGAAGAAGCCACTGGCGGACGATCGTGAGGTTGGTCTGCCGACCCTTGTCGGGGTCAAGTACCAGTGACGCCTCGGCCGCTCGCAGTACGGGTGCCACGAGGTCATCTGTGCGATACGGCTCGGACGCGGTGCCCACCTCGGCGGCCGCGCGAATCAGCGCTCGCTGGACGCCTCGACCGTAGCTCCCTTCGAGATAGGGCGCGAAGAAGGCTGCATCCTGTCGCGAATCGGAGAACACGAGGAGCTTGCGGCCTTCGCCAACTTCTCCAGAAAGCTCCGGGTCGTCGGACGGCGCGAGATCCTGGTAGAGGGATGTTCCGATGACCGCGACAGGAGCGTCCTGGCCGGTCACGAACCGGTAGACGATCTCCCCTGGCGTCGCCGCTGAACACGCGGCGCACCGTCCCAGCGTCAGTCGCTCTCCGGCCGGCTTCACCAGGAGGACGGGAAGGGAAGTTTCCTCAGTGCCGCAATCACAAGCCTCGTCAATGTCGCCTCGGAGGTTCCCGCACGCAGGGCACAGGAACCGTTGACCCTCCGACCGCTGACCATCGGATTTCTCAGTCTCGGCCTCGTCCTCATCCTCAGTCTCAGCAGCCTGTTCAAGCAGTAGGTAGCTGAGGCGGGCAAACGCCGGAGCCGGCTCGAATCGCTCTCCCGCCTGCGTCCCGACGAGATAGGAGGCCCCGCATCGCCTGCATGTGCCAAGCTCGAACGTGCGTGACGCCTGACCGATGTCCGCGCAGTCCGGGCAGGCACGATGACGCGCAAGGCGTACTCTCGGCGCCGGCTCCGGGTGGCGCGAGTGTAAGCACAGGAACGCGCCTTCGAGCGCTCTGACGAAGAAGTGGTAGCGCGCCGGAAGGAGTGATGCGTCATCGGGGACTCGCCGGGCGCGCACCGCGAGCTCGACGAGTGCGACGACGTCGTCGGTTGCCGTCGGATCTCCGAACGCTACGTCGGCTGCCCTCGGAAGCTCAAGGGTGCCTTCTGCAAGCGACTGCTGGAGACGAGCGAGTCGGCCGTCCTGCTCGAGAAGATCAGTCAACGCAGCCTCAACCGTCGCGCCGGTCGGAGGCTCTAGTCCGGGGGCGGCCGGAAGTGCCCGCAAGAGGGTTGGACGAGGGTTCCGGCCTCTGCTTCGCGGAACAGACCGTTTAGCGTGGGAATGAGGAACGTTTCTGTCTTGCCGCTACCCGTGCCTGTGGCCACTACGAGATTGCGCCGCGCCGTGACGGCCTTCCGAATTGCCTGATCCTGGTGTATGTAGAGCGGGCGATCGATTGGAAATGTCTCGGGTTGGAACCGCTCGAATGCCCTCGCAAGGACGCCCGACTTCACGAGATCGGTAATCGATGCGCCAGACTCGAAAGGGGCCGAGGCTTGCAGGAAGGGCCCCCTTGTCAATGGGAACTCGGATGCGAGAGCCCGCGTGAATCCGTCTCGTAGGTCAGGTCGCCGCGGCGCGAAGGTGGAGACGAGGTACCGCCGATACGTCTGCTCGATCCGCGAGCTAACGGTAAGTGGGTTCACGTCGGTGAGACTCTGAGCGTGTGCTTGCCGAGCCGTGCCGCCACGGACTCGGAGGTGACGACGATCAGGAGGGCCTTGGCGCGCGACGTTCCCACGTAGATCAATGCCTCGAGCGACTCGCCCGTATCGGCCGCCTGCTCCAGCTCGACCAGCAGGACTGCCGTGCTGTCCTGCCCTTTGAAGCCGTAGATAGTGTCGTAGTAAACGTTGCCATCGGGCGCGTCGGACGAATACAGGCGGCACTGACCAAACTCGCGCTGGCGCCACACCGCGCCGGAGCGACGAGGACTCAGGACGACGATGTCATCGAGGTTGGCTCCCGCATTCCGCAGGCGCTCCAAGGCACGCTTGACTTCGGACACGACCGCGCTTTCCGGTGCGCCATCCGGGTACGTCACCATCTCCACCGGACGCCCGTCAACGCCACTGAGCCGGACCGGCGGTCCCTGATAGAAGCCATCCACGACCCGCCCGATCTGGTTAGTGTTTCGAACGTTGCGCGTCAGTTGATACGGCTCACCGAGCCATGGTGGCAGCGGCTGTTGGCCATACAGCCGCTGATTGTCGTCGAAGAACAGATAGAACGGGTCGTGGCGTCCGTTCGCGAGCAGCAGCTCGAGGGTGTCAAGCCAATCTTTGGAGAAGTCCTGACCCTCATCGACGACGATCGCGTCGTACTGGGGCCCGAGCGCAGCCACGGCCTCCAGCAACGCATAGGGAAGCCAATCGACATACGCCCGGTCGTCAGGCGTCGCCGGTGCTTCGATGCCCGCCGAGCGAGCGAGTTCCGAGCAGAGCCCGTGAAAGTGTCGAACCGTCACCCCGGGCGGGAGTTTCAGCGTGTCCTGCCAGTGTCCGGCAAGAGGGGCATTGAAGCATGCAAGCAAGACCCGGTAGCCATCGGAGGCGAGCTTGAATGCTTTCTGGACGGCGAGCAGAGTCTTTCCGGAACCGGCACACCCGGCGATCGCCATCCGACGATGCCGGGCGAGGCCGTCGAGGACTTCGAACTGCTGCTCAGTCAGCTCGATGATCCGACCCTCGTCCTCCTTGAGGATATCTGAGAGCGGAACTCGATATCGCTTCGCGGTCCCAAAGATTGCAACAAGACCGCGGACTCCATCTGCCCTGGGTGGTCCGGCGCCGTCGAGGTCTCGCCAGTACCTCAGGGAGGCAAGTACGCGTTGCCCGAGCTGGTCGAGGTCTCGCTTTCCGAAGGTGACCTCAGGTCGCTCTCGAAACCCGAGACCATCTGGCCCCACGTCTACGTTCGGCAGGACTACGGCCCAGCCCATCATCCACGTGCGGTGCGGCCAGCGCCTGTTCGCCCATAACTCGTCTCGCAGGAAGCCGCGAGCATCAAGTGCCTGGTTCCAGGGATCCTTGATCTCATGGACCAATCCGTCACGGTCCTCGCTCGTCCACTTGCCACGGACCGGGTCGTAGGCGATTCCGCCACCCTTGACCTCGAGCACGAGCATGCCAAGGTCCGGGTGGGCGATTAGAAAGTCGACCTCACCATCAGGCTTCCTGCCACGGCCATGCCAGGCGAGCGAGTGGAAGACGACAAACCGGTCGTCCAGTGTGCGAGCGAGATACTGGTATACCCGTCGCTCGGACTCCGGAGCGTCCGCGCGCGGACGCTCCGGGTACATCTGCGCCACCCGTCATCCCCTCTGGTCGCCTTCGGTCCCATAGAGGATACCAGCGCCGATGCGCGGCATGTGCGAGATTGGTAAGGCAGCCGAGAACCAACTCGTCGTACGATTCCAGCCTTCTAGAGTCCAGAAGCGGAGGGCGCCTTTGGATGAGCTGACGCCGCGGTCGATGGAAGCCGACCTTCGGAAGCGTTTGCGTGGGCGTCGGTTAGTGCTCGAGGCTGGGCTCGATGACTTGACTGTGACGTCGACGGTGGCTGCGGTGCAGCTCATCAGCGAAGCCGAGAACCACCCTTCCCGAGCCCTCGTGTCGAAGTATCCGGCGATCCTCGCGACGTATCTCGTCGCGATTGGCGTCCATCGCTACGACGGCACGTTTTGGTCACATATCTCTGACTATGACCTGGATCGGGAGATCCTCAAGAGGGGCTTTCTTCACGCACTTGAGGCCCTCCATCTAGAGACGTTTGCCGACTTGGAGGAACGCGAGGGTTGGCACCGCTTCGTCGGACCGATTCTCGCTCACGGCGGCATTCCGCGCCACTCCTTGGGCGACTTCTTCAAAGTACTCCTGCGCGACCTCCGCCGGTTCGGGAGCGGTTCCGCTGAGGAGCTCGTTGCCCTCTGGAGGACTCGACACACCGGTTTCGAGAACGTCGACAGACCTGTTCGTCGCTTCCTTCTCTATGGCGGAGGGCCAGCGGTCGATTTCCTGGATCGCTGCATCGCCCTCGCTCGCCTCTCTCAGGACCAAGCGCTCGCCAGTGGCGCCAGTGGCCTCGGTCTTCCGGACCATGTGGTCGAGGCGTATGGGCGGGCGATTGGCAACACGCAGCCTGGGCTCTCGCGATCGGCTACAGCGGTCGCGGTCCCGCGCCCGCGCGTTCGGCTTGACCCATGGGATCGCATCGGCCCCGTAGCAGAGCTCCCAGAGGTGCCACCCCACCTCCGAGGATCTCGGTGGCTCGTGAACAATGGCAACTGGACACGCGAGATTGAGGCATCGATTCTCGATGAGATGGTCGTCCCGCTGAATCCAGCGCCAGTGTGGGAAATTGAGTTTGCGTCGGACGGTATCGGCCGCACGTTTGCGTTCGAGTGCCTGGGAACGACCCCCGTCGTCTGCTTCGATCCGGACGGTGGGGCGTATCTCGATGAAGCAAGGCCAATCGCGGTCGATTCCGTTTGGCTGCTCACGCCCGCGGGTGCCCATCTCCGAGCCATCGATGCGGCCGGGAATGCCGGGGAACCAGTACTGATCGACCAGCTCCCTTCGCCGATGGGGTCGTGGCACGGCTTCGACATACTGCATGTCTCGCTCGAAGACGTGGCACAACTGCGCGTCGAGATTGACTCTTTTGGCGTGGCCGAAGGTGCCGTCATCCGCGTAGGCAGGTCGATGGACCGGCCCTCGATTGTCGACTCACCGGTGCCCGCGACCTGGAGCGCCGACGGGTTGCCGGTCTTTCCGGAGGCTCCGTACGTCCGATTGCCGATAATCCCAGGGGTCGACCCGGACCGGTGGACAATTTCGGTCACAACCTCCGGCGAGCGACGGTCAGCGACCGGAGCCGAACTCTGGTCACCGGAGGGCCTCGAGATCGGACGGCTGCTCGCCGCTGTAGGGCCCGTCCGTCTCGAACTCCACATTCGAGGACCACTCGGCTCCGACCTCCGCGGATCGTTCATGGTCGTGCCGGGCCTTCGACTGGAGCGGCCCACCGAGGTAATCCTTCCGCAAAGCGAACACTTGGTGCGAGTCAAGGTGTCGGCGAGCGACGTTGTGTCGATCAACGGGAGTGCCCCGGGGGAGTCTGTCGATGTCCAGGTGCCGGTTGGAGCGGCATTGGCGCACGTCGAGTTGTCGGGCGGCGCCGAAGCGATAGGGCTGCGCATTGGCGTGCCGAAGCTCGTCTGGGCGTTGATGCATCGGAGCGGGCTCGGAGTCCTGTCAACGCAGCCGGTGTCCGTGGATCGAGATGATCTCGAGAGTGGCGATGCTCAAGCGATCCTGCTCTCAACGGGTGTCTCCGACACGGCGGTCCGTGTCTCGATCGAGGCCGACCGCAGGGTCCTCGCGGAGACCGCATGGGAAAGAACGGGTGGGTCGGAGGGCAGATGGTCGGCCGACCTTGCGCCGTTTCGTGACTCTGTCCGAATCTCGCCTCAAGCGAGGCTCGACATCGCTTTGGCCACGCCCTCGGGCCGATGTCTCGTAGGGTACGTCGTCAGCCAAGTCGTCGCGTCGGAGATCATGGCGACGCTCGATGAGTCCGCCGGCTTGCTCGAAATCAGGTTCGTAGAAGGACGGCGTCTGAGCCGACGAGTCGTGCGCCTTTGGTCGCGACAGCGCCCTTGGGAGCCTACCCGCGAGTTCCCGATACCGGACGACCAGGAAGGGAGCATCCGAATCGCCTCCGATTCCATCGTGCCGGGCGACTACCGCGTGCAAATTGCCGTCGACGACCCGTGGTTCTCCGCATCGCGGCCGCGCCGAGGTTCCGACGGAACGGCCGACCTCACAATCGGTTCCTCCGAGGCCGTCACCCGAGCTCACAAGGCCCTGGAGTTCGGTACACCAACCGAACTTCTCGAGCTTGCGGTTGTCACGGGGCGAGTACCCAAGGAGATGGATGACACCGATCTTCCGGGACTGGCCGTACAGGCGCTGATGGCTGCCGCGGAGTTGTTGAATGAGCACGCGGAAGGCTCGGAGAGCCGGGCTCTCGCGGTGGTGACCCAGATCCTGTTCGCCGACGCTGGGCTTGCGGTGCAAGCCATTGCCAAGGCGCTCCGAGCCGAGAGCGTCGACCGAAAGTCCGTGGTGGAGATGTCACTCGCGGCGCTGCCGACCATTCGCGCGGTGCAAGGCGTGGAAGATCGGGACCTCCGCCTGGTCTGGCAGGCAGCGCCCTCGCTCGGCGCATTCGTCGATGTTCCAGCAGCCGTCGACGGGGTGTCGGAGGCGCAGGACCGATGCGCGCAGTTCATCGGCTGGCGTCCGGGTGAGAATCCACCATCCGCGCGCCCAGGTCTTCAACGCGTCTACCTAGGGATGCCAGCAGGACAGCTGCGGACGATCCGCGACATCGTTGGCCTCGTGCCTCAGCAGGCAATCGCCAACGACACGTACGCGCTCGCAACCTTCGAGTGGCTGCTGGCTGTGGCCGCGGACGATAAGCCTATTCGGAAGTGGTGGCGCAGGTTCGGATGGCTTGCGACCGACTCCCTCGACCCTGGGATGCCCAACGAGTACCTTGCCGCACGGAAGTCCGAGAATCACCCGGATTTCCACTGGCGTGACCTCCCGCAGGCAGTGCTTGCCGCCGCACTTCACATAACCGCACGAACACAGTCGGCACCCGAGGCGATTGCCGCCCTGAGCGGCGCCTTCGCACTTGCTCCTCGGCTTGTGCTGCACGATCTCGTGCTTTCACGCGTCCTCATAGTTCCGCCGCTGGGTGCGTCCTTGGATAGTGAGGACGACGACTGAAGAACGACACTCGGGATGGGCCAAGGTGTTAGCCGAGAGATTGAGGCGCCGGTGCCCCACGATGGGAGTAGAAACAATCACTCGGTCTGCGTTGGAGGTCAAGCACACTCAGACGGGTTATCGCCGGTCAGGCGCGTGGGTCGGGTTGGCGGGCGAGTTCCGTGAAGCGTTGCCCCGCCTCCTTGGCCTCCTCGTCCAGGTCGGTGGGCAGAAGGACGCGCACCGTAACGAGCATGTCGCCGGCGGGGGGGTCGCCCTCTGCGGCACCGAAGCGCGGCATGCCCTGGCCCTTCAGCCGGAACAATCGCCCGTTCTGCGTGCCGGCCGGGATGTTGAGGAGCACGCGGCCCTTCAGCGTCTGGACCGGCACTTCGCCGCCGAAGAGCGCCTCGCCCAGGGCGAGGCGCAGCTCCCGGCGCAGGTCCGTACCGGAACGAGTGAAGACGGGATGCGGCTGGACCTTGACCCGCAGGTACAGGTCGCCGGCGTCAGGCCCGCTGCCCGCCTTGCCGGAGAGGCGGATGCGTCGGCCGGTATCCACGCCGCGCGGGATCCGAACCTCCAACCGCCGTCCCTCGATCTCCACGCGCCGCTGCGTGCCGTGGAACGATTCTTCCAGGCTGATCTCGGCCTCGGCCTCCGCGTCCTGACGCAGCTGCGGCGGTGGCCGTCCATCTACTTCGAAGCCGCCGCCGCGGAATCCGGCCAGCATGTCCTCCAGCGTCCCCTCTGGCGCGGACGCGACGCGCCCAGGCTGACGTCGGGCGCCTCCGTGCGACCGACTCGGTCCACTCGCGGCGCCACCCGGCGCGGCACCGCCTGCGAAGAAGGTGCGGAAGAAGTCGGAGAAGCCGGCCAGGTCCTCCGGATCGCCGTGATATTCGAAGCGGACGCCGCCGGGACCGCCGGCTGAGCGGCCGCCTGCACCACCGGGGAACCCCGCGAACCCGGCGAATGGATCGCCACCCGCTCCACGAGCCCCGCCGGCCGCCCCTGCGCCCGCCCTCTGGTAGCTCTCCCAGTCGGCGCCCAGCTGGTCATAGAGCTTCTTCTTCTCGGGATCGGCCAGGACCTCGTGCGCCTCGCTGGCGTCCTTGAAGCGGCGCTCGGCCACGGCGTCACCCTTGTTGACGTCGGGATGGTGCTTCCGTGCCAGCGACCGAAAGGCCTTCTTGATCTGTGCGGGCGTGGCCGTTCGAGGCACGCCCAGCGTCGCGTAGTAGTCCTTGTACTCCATGGCTCGGTCCAGGGAGCGGCCGGGCCCACCCTCGCGGGTGAGCCCGAACCTTGCCTAGCTGGAGACCCGCTGCCGATCGGCCGCCGCGGACTCCGGCCCGGCCACCGCCGGGGGCTGGTCCTCCGCCCCCGGGAAGCCGCGCCGGACCTTGTCGGGAGCCGACGGGTGCTCGTCGAGCTGCTCGCCCGGCTCGATGATCTCCGCCTTGGGCGCCTTGAGTGCCGTCGGACGGCGCCGCAGGGCATTGTCCAGTACCTGGTCCATCGAGTCGACCAGGATCAGCTTCATCTGCTTGCGGATCTCATCGGGCACGTCCCGCAGATCCTTTTCGTTCTTCTGGGGCAGGATCACGGCCTTGGCACCGGCCAGGTGCGCCGCCAGGATCTTGCTCTTGAGCCCGCCGATGGGCAGGACGCGTCCGCGAAGGGTGATCTCGCCGGTCATGGCGATGTCCTTGCGGACGGGACTGCCGGTGAGTGCGCTGACCATGGCCGTGGCCATCGTGATGCCGGCCGAGGGGCCGTCCTTGGGGATGGCACCCGCCGGCACGTGGATGTGCAGGGTGTTCTTCTCGAAGGTCTCGCGGGTGATGCCCAGCGCGTTGGCGTTGGCGCGCATCCAGGAGAGGGCCGCTCGGGCGGACTCCTTCATCACGTCGCCCAACTGGCCGGTGAGGATGAAGTCCTCCTTGCCCTCCATGCGCGTGACCTCCACGGCCACCACGTCGCCACCGACCTCGGTGACCACGAGCCCCGTGGCGGCGCCGGTCTGGTCCTCGACCTCCAGCTCGCCGTACTCGAAGCGCGGCGGTCCCAGGTACTCCAGCAGCTTCTTGTCGTTGACCACGGTCTTGCGCTTGCGGCCCTCGGCGACCTGTCGGGCGACCTTGCGCATGACCCCGGCGATCTCGCGCTCGATGTTGCGCACGCCGGCTTCCTTGGTGTAGCTCTGGAC
>Ga0136615_10001165_pt1 | contig 12487 bp, 14 predicted proteins | sample AntDrymUQ2882206_2_FD_106647 | JGI IMG/M metagenome (GOLD analysis project Ga0136615, IMG submission 106647) | Polar desert sand microbial communities from Dry Valleys, Antarctica - metaG UQ288 (22.06) | ecosystem: Environmental > Terrestrial > Soil > Desert | place: Antarctica: Dry Valley...
CAGGGCAACGATCAGGTGGTGGAGCACGAAGGCGAGAGCTTGCTGCACATCGCCGCGCCCGTGAGCGAGGCCCTCGACGGCAGCGTCCTGAACGTCGTTGACACCCCCGAAGGCCCCGGCATCGGCCTCACCCCGCCCGACGAGCAGCCCTCCGCCGATACTACTTCGTAAAGTAGACCGACAAACAGCTGCGGCCCTCTGACGATGGACGCTCTCGGAGCACACGTCGTCATCGTCGGAGGGCTGGAGACTGAGGACGAACTTCTCGCCATCGTGCTCGATGACGGCGAGGCCGTGCCGCTCTTCGATTCCACCGAAGAAGCCGAGGAGTTCCTGGATTCGACAGGAGACTTCGGGACCGACTGGAAGGCGCGGGAGGTATCCGCCGAGGATCTCATAGATCTTCTCGAATACCAAAGCGAAGAGGTACCATACGTTGCCCTGAGCCCCCCGCCCGAGCGGTTGGAAGGCGGGATGGAGGTACAAGTCCTCGACCGCGAAGTCCTCATCGGCCTGCTGAGACGTCAGGCGGACGCAGAGCCAACCCCGGAGGAGCCCGCTTCAGAGGACAGAGGCTTCTGGCGGCGCTTGCTCGGCCGCTAGGCTTCCGGGCTTCTCGAAGTTCAATGTATAAGCCGGGAAGCCGCCATGCCGGGCGATAAGCCGGAACCCCGCCTTCTCGACTTCACGGCGCACGGTGGCGGGCCTGCGGTAGTCCGGGTCGCCGAAGACCTCCGTTACGCATAGGATTCCGCCGGGCCTGAGCGCCCCGAAGACCTCTCGAAGCGCGGCCTCCCTGTCGCGCACCTCGCCGAGGACCATCGCCAGTATCGTCCGGTCGAAAACCCCTCGCTCCAGCGCGCCTTCACCGAGCCCGGCTCTCAAGAGCCGCACGTTGTGGAGACCTTCGGCCACCATCCTTTCTTCGAGCTTGCGAAGCATCGCGGGCTGGCAGTCGAGGGCGACGACCTCTCCGTGCGCTCCAACCGCTTTCGCCAGCGGAACGGTAAGACGCCCGGGACCGCAGCCTGCATCGAGGACGCGCATGCCGGGCGCGAGATCCGCGCGCTCCAGCAAGAGATCCACCCCGACAAAAGCCTCCGCGAAGGGGTTCTCGAAGAGGAAGGTGAGGGGCGGTGGATGCGGCATGGGCCGGCGGCGCTGCCGGAGAAGAGCGGCCACCGCCAGGCCGGCAAAGACTATCAGCGCGTAGCGTCCGATTTCCTTTCTCACGCCGAAGAGCTTACCAACGCACTCCGGAAGATGCCTGTACTTTTCTACGCTCCTCGTATCAGGATGGCTGCTTCCTGGGGGGTGAGGGGTTCGCGGGTTGGGGGACCGAGCGTCATGCGCCGGACGAAGCCGATGCCTTCGGGATGAGGTTCGTAGGAGGGGAAGGAGATCAGGTAGAAGCGGCCTGGGCCCCGGCGGCGGGGATGGTGTTCGATCCAGAGCATCGGACGCGGCAGATCTGGCAGGACACTGGCGAAGTGCTCGGTTATCACCTCCGCCGCAAGCTGCGGCGACATCTCCGAAACCCTCGCGCTCCCGGCTTCCGGCAGCTCTTCGCAGACGACCACGGGGGCATCCCCCGCCGCGCCTTCGTAGATCCGGACCCAACAACACCCCGCCCCGAACGAGTATCCTCTCCGATGCCGCATGTACTCGTGCGTCAGGTTCATCGCGCCGTATTCCTTCCTTCGTGCCATCGTCCGAGCAACTCGCGCTCCCGCTCCGGGTCGAGGCCCGCATCGTACTCCGCATCCGCATGACCGCGCTCGTACTCCAGCACGTCCCGGATGGTCTCCCCCACGGGCCGGAACTCGAGCCCCGCCGCGACGGCCCCGGAATTATCCACCGCGAGCATCCCCGCATGCTCTTCCGGCAGCCACAGTGGCAACTCGGTGAAAGACTCGACGCCCCGCTCTTCCAGAAAGTCGTCGTCCATCCAAGTGAACCGGACATCGCTCCCGGCGGCGTTCGCGCATTCCTCCAGAAGTCCGCCCATCGTCAGCGTATGTTCGGGGCCGGCGGCGTTGTATGTCCCGGATTCGCCCAGTTCGGCCATGACGAGGAGCCAACGTGCCAGGTCGCGGGCGTCCACGAACTGCACGGGACGCTCCGGGTCTCCCGGCGCCAGCGCGTCGCCGCCTCTCGCCGCGCGCCGGGGCCAGTAGGCGAAGCGGCCTGTGGGGTCGTGGGGACCGGCGATGAGGCCGGGACGGATGGAGATGGTCCGGCCCGGCATGGCCTCCTCCGCCGCCCGCTCGCACAGTGCCTTGAGCGCGCCGTACGTCTCCGCCGTCACCTCCTCGACCGGCTCGTCTTCGAGGACCGCCACCGGAGCCGACTCGTCCGCGCCCGGCATCAAAGGGTCCCGGTACACGGAGATGCTGGATACGAAAACGTAGCGGTCAACCGCGTCCGCCAGAAGCTCCGCCGACGCCCGAACGACCCGCGGCACGTATCCACAAGTATCCACGACGGCATCCCACTTCCGGCCTCTGAGCGCCGAGAGGTCCCCTTCGCGGTCGCCGCTCAGGTTCTCGGCCTCCGTGAAGAGGTCGGGGGCGGACTGTCCCCGGTTGAAGAGCGTGACCCGGTGACCGCGTTCGAGGGCGGCCCGGACGAGATGCCGGCCGACGAAGCGCGTGCCGCCGAGGACTAACAGATCCATCCCGCCTCCCGGAGCTATCTCCCGATCTCCGCTGGGCGGTCAACGACGCGGTCTATGACACCGTACTCCGTCGCCTGGGCCGCGCTCATGATGAAGTCCCGGTCGGTGTCGCGTTCGATCTTCTCGAACGGCTGGCCCGTGCGCGAAGCGAGTATTTCGTTGACCCGCCGTTTCTGGGCGATGATCTCACGCGCATGGATCTCCACGTCCGAAGCCTGCCCGCCAAGCCCCTGGATGGACGGCTGGTGCATGAGTATACGGGCGTTTGGCAGCGCGCTCCTCTTGCCTTCGGCCCCCGCCGCGAGCAGGAACGCACCCGCCGAAGCCGCCATCCCGAGCGCCGTCGTCGCCACGTCGCATTTCACAAACTGCATGGTGTCGTAGATGGCGAGCATCGCCGTCCCGCTCCCGCCAGGCGAGTTGATATACAGGTTCACGTCCTGCTCCGGCTCCTCCGCGTCCAGTAGCAAAAGCTGCGCCATGATCGCATTCGCCACCGAGTCGTCCACCGGCGTCCCGAGAAACACGATCCTATCCCGCAAGAGCCGCGAATAAATGTCCATCGTCCGCTCGCCACGTGGACTCTGCTCCGTTACATAAGGGATGACCAACCGCGGATCACTCATCTCCACCACTCCTTCTCGCCTGCGCTATACTTTCAGAGAGTAGCATTTATGCAGTGTTTATGCAAGTTTTATGTAGTGTTTTGGAGGACAAGACGATGGACATGTCGCGTTTGCGGGGTTTTCGGCAGCGGGCGGTGATGAGCCAGGAGCAGTTGGCGGAGAAGAGCGGTGTGGCGCGGGACACCATCTCCAAGCTGGAGATGGGACGGCGCAAGGCGTATCCGGCGACCATCCGCAAGCTCGCCGCCGGTCTGGACATGGAGCCGCGACTCTTGCTCGGGGGCGTCGAGTACCTGGAGGAGCAGCCGGTGGAAGATCCCTCGCCGGAGCAACCGGAGCAGGGAGAAGGCAGGAAGGTCGGGTTTTGATCCACCGGCTTTCGAGTGTCGGATCGGCCTTCCTTGCCGGCGAAATGTCTTAATCGAGCACGGCAACGTCAGGGTCTTGCTGGACCTCGCAATTGGCGGCTATCGCGTCGCCGGGGCCACCCGCAACGGGATCGGGGAGGTCGCGGATGACCGTATCCTCGCCCTTACCGCAGCGCACCGTGTCCCCGCCCGAGCCGTCGCCCACGTCGATCAAGTCGTCGCCCGCTCTGCCCCGGACGTCGTCGTCGCCATCGTAGGCGGCGAGGAAGTTTGCGCGGTCGTTCCCCTTTAGGAGGTCGTCGCCATCGGAGAGATCGATCGCCTTGTCTATGACGTTCCCCTCCCACCCGGCGGCGGCGCCTCCCTCGCTTCTGACCTCGGAACCGGGACCGGCGACGAGGTCCACCACCAGATCCTCGCCGCCGTAGTGGTTCAGCCAGAGGAGGTTGCCGGTGCCAGCGCCGGAGTCGGGGACGGCCCTGTCGATCAAGGTGTCGTGCCCCCAGTTGTACCCTCTGAGGTCGTAGCTGTCGTCGCCCCCGCCCCCGGAGAGAACGTCCTTGCCCGGGCCGCCCTCCAGCGAGTCGCGGACCCTCCCCCCGAACAGTTGGTCGTTGCCCGCGTCACCACGCAGGTAGTCGGGGCCGTCGAAGCCCTTCAGCATGTCGTCCCCCTCGCCAGCGTACATCTGGTTGGAGCTTCCGGTGCCCTTCATGAGGTCTGGTCCGGCGGTCCCGCGACACTCGCCGTCCTGGCACTGTATGCCCGTCGCGGCCAGCGCCGTTGCTCCGACACCGAACATCACCGCCAGTCCCACGCAGAAAGTCGTGGCCCTGCCGGCCCACATCACCTTCGAGAAAATCGCCCTCGTCATCCCCTGATCCTCCTAGCTCGCATGATGGTCCGAACGGGAACCAGGTAGCGCTCCCGCAAGGATGCCGCAGTCCAACCTTTCGGCCAGACAACGAAAGAGCTTCAGCCGGTAAAGGGCCCAAGCCAGCCGCCTGGGCTCGATTATGGCCCCTTCCAGAGCGGAGCGCATACGCCAGATGGCCTATCTTGGAGAATCAAAAAACCTTCCTGGCGAGCGCGTGAGAACTCCTAGCCAATCCTTGCGGTACCGTCTCCCTATCATAGCCGGGACGATTATTCGGCTCCCATAGACGGCGAAGGAGACTACGATGAACAGACAACCAGCACCAGTTTGGGTGGGGCTCCAGTCTGCTCCAGCGTCAGCCCTTCTTCTTGCGCCGTCGACCGCCAGCGCCGTCATCAGGATGGGCCGCAGCCGCGCCCGCCCGGACTTCCGGTTACTACTAGAACCTGGGGATAGATTCGAACTCGCCGATTACGGTGTCAAACTGGTAGGCGCTGCCACCATCGCTATGCTGAGTCATCGCCACCCACCGGGTCGCAGTCGCCGTGGTGATCGTGAGAGTAACGTTGCTGTTCTGACTATAGCCGTAAACCTGAAGCTGAGCAGCCGGAGCAGGGATAGGGCAGGAAGTTCGAATTCTAGCCAACCACTCTCTGCGGCTAGAGCACGCGGCGTTGCCGTCGAGACGGGGCGATCTCACCCACCCGGGATTTCTGGCGGTGCCGATGCGAGGATCTGGACGACGAGCTGACGATCTCGTCCGGGTACATATGTTTCCGTTAGGGATCGGAGCGAAGGCCCGACGTTTGTCAGTTCGTGTCGCTAGCACTCTGACTTGTTGGCGAAGCGTTGCGCATTATCAACATAATTTACTCATGAATAAAGCGCTATTCTCATGTTATAACGTAGACGCATCAAGATAAAAACACGGATAGGTCGTAAAATGTCTACAATAGGGACTATGAAGATCAATGGAGACAAGTTGCAGGGGCTCAGGCTTCAGAAATTTTGGAGCCGCAGCGAGCTTGCCGGAATGTGCGGCTTGCATCGGGACCATCTAGGCCGCTTGGAGAGAGGAGAGGGCGGTAACTCCCGTCCACCCACTGTCCGCAAGCTGGCAGCGGCGCTAGGGGTAGATCCCGCAGAGCTCGTCAATGGAGGTAGCTGATGGAGAAATTTACGGCGCTCTTCGAGCGCGGCGATCAGGGCTGGTGGGTTGCTACCTGTCCGGAAGTGCCTGGTGCGATCACGCAGGGGCAGACCGTCGAAGAGGCGCGCGAAAACCTCAAGGACGCAATTCACCTGATGCTCGAAGACATGCGCGAGGACGCGCAGGAGGAACTCAAGGACAAAGAATCCAGAGGCAGGAAAGTTATCCTCGAATCCCTCGAAGTGTAGTCAGCACAACCGCTAGCCAGCCCCAAAGCCCGCGCTACTTCACTCGTATGCCTGCTCATATTACTTTGCGCATCCGACGCGCGTCGCGCTCCCCAGCAAACGCTTAACCAGCGTCCGGTCAAACTCTGTTGAGCATCGCACTTATACCGTGCTATACTCCGCTCGGTTCCCTTCGAAAAAGGTGTAGCGTGCCAAATTTTGAGAAATTTCGCCGGTATAAGGTCACTTCGGAGCCTGTTCCTATCGTCGCCTTTCATCTCCGCGGTTTGTTTGCGCTCAACGAGTTGGCTTACGAAGCCTTAAACCGCCCCGAAGCCATCGAGTTATTCTACGACCGCAGCGATAAGGTCATCGGGCTGAAGGGTGCGGAGCGAGGGTCACCGGACTCCTACGCGGTGCGGCACCATACCAAACACTCCTACCAAGTGGAGGGGCGCTCCTTCATGAAGTTCTACGAAATTCCTGAAGAGGCGGCGGGCCGCCGCTACCAAGCGGAGATGATGGACGGCATCCTGGCCATCGACCTCCAGAAGCAGCTAGAGGGCAGCGGAGAAGGGGAGTAAGGGGCCAGGGAATGAAGCGCCGAGATCTCCTCAAACATCTGTCCATACACGGATGCGTACTCAAGCGAGAGGGATCGAAGCACTCGATCTATTGGGATCCCAATACCCGCAAGCGCACCAGTGTCCCGCGCCACAATGAGGTAGACGACGCCACGGCCCGCGGGATCTGCAAGCAACTCGCGATTCCAGACCCATGAAACGGAATAGTCGAGCCTCGCTCCAGCGTCAGCCCTTCTTCTTGCGCCGCCGGCCGCCTTTCAGGAGCGAATAGCCTACGGGCACGACGAGGAGCGTCAGGAAGGTGGAGGTGACGAGACCCCCGATCACGGGTATCGCTAGGCTGCTTGAGATGAGCGCGCTGCCCCCGCCCCCGAAGCCGAATGCGAGCGGCAGCAGGGCGAAGACGGTCGCCAGCGCCGTCATCAGGATGGGCCGCAGCCGCGCCCGCCCGGCCTCGATGATGGCGTCGTCCACATTGTCATGGCGACTCAGGGCGTTGCCGGCGAAGTCCACGAGCAGGATGGCGTTGGAGACGACTATCCCGATCAGGAGCAACACGCCCAGAAGCGCCGGGAGGCTCAGGGCCGTGCCGGTGATGAGCAGTGCGCCGAACGCCCCTGTGGTGGTGAGCGGGACGGAGAGCAGGATGACCAGCGGCGTCAGCAGGGAGCCGAAGAAGATCACCAATATCAGATAGACGAGCACGAGCGCCACGATGATGGAGAGGAGGAGGTTCCTGAAGCTCTCCTCGATGTCCTCGGACTCGCCCCCGACGTTGGCCGTCACGCCCTCAGGAAATTCGAGGTCCGTAAGCGAGGCCGCGACTTCATTGGAGACGGAGCTTGTGTCCTCGGAGGTGATGGTGCCGGTGACGGTCACGGCCCGTTCACCGTCGGAGCGGCTGATGGCCGAGGGCGCCTGCACCTCCCGCACCTCCGCCACGCCGTCCACGGTCTGGCCGGAGCCTACGGGAAGTTCCCGCACGTCCTCCAGCGAGTCAGCCGAACTCTCCGGCACGCCGACGGTGGCGGGCGTGTCGCCGAGCGTGATCGGGGGCCCGCCACCGAGCAAGGTGCCCAGTGAAGTCGAGACAGCGGTCGGGGAGAGCCCGGCCTTCGCGGCTTCTTCGGCGTTCACCTCTACCTCGACCTCCGGGCTCACGTCGGAGATGTCGCTTCGCACGTTGGCGACGGCGTTGTTGTTGGAGATCTCATCCACCACGGTCTCCGATGCCGTCCGCAATTCCTCCTCGGAGCCGCCGATGATGGTGATCTCGATTCCTCCGGTCGGCGGTCCCTGCTGGAGGATCTGGACCTGGAAATCCTCACCGTAGCGATCGCGGCCCTCCTCGGCCAGCCGGGCGAGGGTGTCCTGGACGTTGGCGTTTTCCTCCACGACGATGAACGCCTGCCCCTGGTTCTCGGAACGCAGAGGCTGGTCCGGGTTGAAGTTGTCCTCGCCTCCGATGGAGAGTTGGTAACCGTCCACGCCGGGGTCGTCGAGCATGAACTCCTCGAAGGGCCTGAGCCTCTGCTCCGTCTCCCCGGCGGCGGTCCCGGCGGGCAACTCGACCGTGGCCTGCAAGAGACGCTCCTCGCTCGGCGGAAAGAAACTGACCGCGAGGAACGGTATGGCGGCGAGCCCTCCACCGAACGCCAGAAGCGCCAGGAAGAGGACCGAGGGCCGGTGCCTGAGGCTCCACCGCAAGACCGGCGTATACAGCGCGACGAGCCACCCGCCGTCATCCGACCCCTCTTCGAAACGTCGCGCCGCCCGCACTGCGAGGAGGGCGAGGACCAGGATCACGAGCCCGGCCACGGTTCCTGCCACAGCGAGAAATACCGGCGATCCCGTATCCACATCCGCCACCGCATTCTGGACGGCGCTCGCGAGGTCACTCAGGCGTCCGACGAGATCCTGTGGCAACCATGAGAACCCATCGAGCAGCCCGGCCCCCGCCGCGGCGACGGCGCCCGCGAAGAGCGCGGCCAGGACCAGCAGGGTCACGAAGAACGCCCGGAACACCCGCGCACCGCGCTGGCTCCGCCGCGCATCGCGCCGTTCCCGCCGCGAGTGGCGGCTCTCGTAATCGTCGAAGAAGTCGTCCTCAGTCCGGGTTTCGGCTTCGGATTTCTCGCGGACGGGCCTGCGCTTGATGAAGGCGCTGGCGAGCACGGGGATGATGGTCACCGAGACGATCAGGGAGGCGATCAGGGCGAACGCGACCGTGAGGGAGAGTGGGAGGAAGAACTTGCTGACGATGCCGCCGACGAGACCCAGGGGCAGGAACACGGCGGTCGTCGTAAGGGTCGAGGATGTGATGGCGCTCGCCACCTCCGAGGCCCCTCTCATGGCCGCGTCCTCCGGCTCATAACCCTGCTGGATGTAGCGGTAGGAGTTCTCCAGGACCACGATGGCGTCGTCCACCACCCGGCCGACGGCGATGGTCAGGCCGGCGAGGGTGATGATGTTTAGGGTCAGGTTGTCCGCCCACGAGAACAGGAGGGCGGCCAGGATTGAGGTGGGCAAAGATACCGCCGTGACGAGGGTGGCCCGCAGGCTACGCAGGAAGACGAAGATCACGAGTATGGCGAGAAGGCCCCCGATCAGGGCCTTCTCCACAAGCCCGTTGACCGACTCCTCGACATCCTCGGCGGAGTTGAAGACAACGACCACCTCGTCCTCCCCGAGGTCGTCGCGCACCTTCTCCAGCGCCCGCGTCACGCCATTGGCAACCTCGACGGTGTTTGCCTCCGGCTCCTTGGTGACGTTGAGACCGAGGCTCGGCTCCCCGTTGGTGCGCGAGATGCCGGAGATGTCCGAACTGACCTCCCGCACCTCCGCCACATCCCCCAACAACACCGGCTCCGGCGCCTCAGCCGAGGCGGGCGTGGCGGAAGCCAAAGCCCCTGCGCTCGCCCCCACCGGTGGCGCCGAAGCTCCGGCGGGAGGCGCGCCAGAGGAAACACCGGGCGGAATACCCGAAGGCGCACTCGCGCCAGTTGCTCCGCTCGGGACTCCGCCGGAGGCAGCGCCGGGGGCGGTTCCGGCCGTTGCGCCCGCGGCCCCGACTGGGAGGTCGCGCAGTTCCTCTACGGTGGTCAGTTCGCTGGTGGCCCGGATTGGGGTGGAGAGGTCTCCGATGCGCACGTCGCCCACGGGCGCGTTCACGTTCGAGCCGGAGATCGCGCCGACGACCGCCTCGGCCGGAACCCCGCTCTCTTCGAGTTTCTCGGGGTCGAGTTGTATCTCTATCCGCCGTTCGGAGCCGCCGATGAGGTCAGCCGACGCGACGCCTTCCACGTCCTCGATGCGCGGGATGGCCTCGTCCTCAGCGTACTCGGTGACGCGGGCGAGGTCCCCGTCTTTCGCGGAGAGGGAGACGTTCAGGATCGGGAACTCAGAGGCCGACTGGCGGTTGATCTCCGGTGTCCCGGCTTGCTCCGGAAGCGAGAGACCGCTCAGGTTGCTGCTGATCTCACGCTCCGCCTCCTCGGTGTCCACATCGAGCCCGAACTCGACGACGAGCACGGAGAAGCCCGCCGCTGAGGTCGCCTGGATGCTCTCGATGCCCTCGATGCCTTCGACGGCGCTCTCCACGGGCTGCGTGACCTGCTCGTCCACCACGTCCGGCCCCGCTCCGGACACAGGGGTCGAGACGGTTATGATTGGAAACTCGATGTCCGGCAACAGCTCCTGGTTGAGGCGCGTCGTGGCGTAAGCGCCCGTGGCGATGAGGATGAAGGCAGCCAGGAACACGACGGAGCGGTTCCCGAGGCACCAGCGGACGACAGCCTGCATCTAGTTCTCCTCCCCCGGCACGCCGCCGAAGCTATCCACCAGCATCTTCAAACCCTTAAGGAACGCCATCGCTTCCTGATCCGTAAGCGCCTCGATGACCCCTTCGAGCTGCCGGCGGCGGCTCTCCACGATCCCACGTGCCACCTCGCGCATCTCCGGCACGTAGTCCACCATGACCATCCGCCGGTCTTTCTCGTCGTGACGCCGCTCGACTATCCCGTGCTCCACCAGCCGATCCACGAGCTGCGTCACAGCCGGCGGTGAGACGCCCACTACTTCGGCCAGTTGCCCGACCGAACACGGCCCGCGCGAAAGCGAGATCAAAACCTGCACGTGCCCCGGCGAGATGTGCGCCTCCGCCGAAGCCCGTCCCCCCCGGCGTGAGATCTCAGCCATCTCCACCGGCGTTGGCTTCCCCATCCCACGCCCAAGCGCCGGCAACAACATCATCACCTCGTCCACGACCTCCTGGCGATCCAAGCTCCGCTCCAACCCATTTAACATTTATTTAAGCTACTTATTTAATTTCCTTAAACGTTATCGTATATAGTCTGTTTGTCAACGCGGGTCTGTTGCGAATGTTCTAGGGTACGGGTGGAGGAGTGAGGAGTTTCGTGGGGCGAAGGAAGATGGCCGGGTTCGGGGGGGCGTTGGCGGTGGGATGCGTAGGCGGAGCCATCCTCGGGCTCGCGGCGCTCAATCGCAGGCTGGAGTTGAGTGGAACTCTGGAGAACCGGCTTGGGGGAGAGGTCCGGCGTTTCCGGTGGAGGGATGGGGACCTGGCGTACACCGTCGCCGGGGAGGGCGAGCCGGTCTTGCTGGTTCATGGCGTCTACGCTGGGGCGTCGTCTTTCGAGTACAGGAAGAACTTCCGACTTGTTCAACTCTGGTTAGGAGCTCTGTGGTCTGCAGCCGCTAAGCTTCTAGGGCGCCGGTTATAGGGATCGCTCGCGAACTTCCTGTCGCCTATAGGATGGGTTGGCTTGTTCTCGGCTTGCGTCTCGCCGGCGACCGCGGCGTGCGGAGTGACTCAAAAGAGGTATGGGAGCACGGCCCGAAGTCGGAATGTCCTTCACGCACGCCAATAGTAGTGGCAGAGATCCGACCGAAACGGAGGTGCGTGCGCATGAAGGTCTTGATCGGGGTCGATCCCCACAAGGCGTCGGTCGCCGTCGCGGCGGTGAACGAGGCCGGCGAGCTCGTCGAGGGCGCCCACTTCTCGCAGAACCGAGCCGGCTTGAGGGCCCTCGAACGTTGGTCGAAGCGGTTCCCCGAGCGCCGTTGGGCGGTGGAGAACGCCGGCGGCCTCGGCAGGCACTTGGCGCAGAGGCTGTCTGCGGCAGGCGAGTCCGTGGTGGACGTGCCGCCGAAGCTTTCGGCACGGGTGCGGGTGCTCTCGACTGGCAACTCCCGCAAGAACGATGGGCTCGATGCCCTCGCCACAGCGTTGGCCGCCTCGCGCAACAAGCGGCTGGCGACGGTCGATCCCGAGGCCGCCTCGGAGGTGCTGCGCCTGCTTTCCGAGAGGCGCGAAGACCTGGTGGCCGAGCGTACCCGGGCGCTCAACCGCCTCCACGGGCTTCTGCGGGACCTCGTCCCCGGCGGGGTAGCCGGAACGCTTTCGGCCCGCCGGGCCGCACGCATCTTGCGCGGCATACGGTCGCAGGGCGCCTCGGCCCGCCTCCGCCGGCGGTTGGCTTCGGAGGTCCTGCGCGACATCCGGACGCTGGATCGAAAGATCGCGGACCTCAACGAGCGCATCGAAGCCGAGGTAGAAACTTCCGGCACCACCCTCACCGAGATCTTCGGCATAGGTCCCATACTGGCCGCGAAGATCATCGGGGCGGTCGGCAGTGTGGTGCGCTTCCCGACCAAGGCACACTTCGCCTCCTACTCCGGTACGGCGCCGGTGGAGGCTTCGAGCGGCCAGGTGGTGCGCCACAGGCTCTCGCTGGCCGGAAACCGCAAGCTCAACAACGCCCTGCACATGGTCGCAGTATGCCAGGCCAGATCGGACGCCCGGGGCGGGACTTACTACCGCAAGAAGATCGCGGAGGGAAAATCTCGCAAGGAGGCGCTGCGGTGCCTCAAGAGGCGCATCTCTGATGCCGTCTTCAAGAGCCTCATGGCAGATTCGCAGGCGCCTTCGTGCAGCGCCGCTTGACAAAGAGGAGCCG
>Ga0136615_10001166_pt1 | contig 12486 bp, 12 predicted proteins | sample AntDrymUQ2882206_2_FD_106647 | JGI IMG/M metagenome (GOLD analysis project Ga0136615, IMG submission 106647) | Polar desert sand microbial communities from Dry Valleys, Antarctica - metaG UQ288 (22.06) | ecosystem: Environmental > Terrestrial > Soil > Desert | place: Antarctica: Dry Valley...
GGCCGGTTATGTCTTCTCCTTCTGGGGCAGCATCGCCATCGTCTGCTTCTTCCTGGTCTACCTGCCGCGCTCCAAGCACCTGCACATCGTCACGGCCGTCTTCAACGCGCTGTTCCGCAAGGTCCAGCCGCGGGGCGAGCTGCCGGCAATGGACCTGGAGGCGGAGACGGCCCGCTTCGGGGTCAAGACCATCGACGACCTCGGCTGGAAGGATCTGCTGGACGGGTTCACCTGCACCGAGTGCGGCCGCTGCCAGGACGCCTGCCCGGCGTGGGCCACGGGCAAGCCGCTCAACCCCAAGACGATGATCATGGGCCTGCGCGAGATGACCGTCGACGCGGAGAAGGGCATGCCGCTCATCCCCTTCATCAAACCCGCCTCGGCACCCGGCCGCGCCGCGGGTGATGGCTTGGGGCAGCCCATCGTTGACGCGGCCATCCCGTATGACGCCGTGTGGGACTGCGTCACCTGCGGCGCCTGCGTGGAGGCCTGCCCGGTGCTCATCGAGCACGTCGACAAGATCGTCGGTCTGCGCCGCAACCTGGTGCTGGAGGAGAGCCGCTTCCCGGCCGAGCTGACGGGCGCGATGACGGCCATGGAACGCTACGGCAACCCCTGGGGCCAGCCGGCCACCGCGCGCCTCGATTGGACCAAGGGCCTGCCCTTCGAGGTACCGACCGCAGCGCAGGTGGCCGGGGCCGGGCCGGAGGCGGTAGGCGAGCTGGAGTGCCTCTACTGGGTCGGCTGTGCGGCGGCCTTCGACGATCGCAACAAGCGCGTCGCCCGCGCCTTCGTGACCTGCCTGGACGCGGCCGGTGTCTCGTACGCGGTGCTCGGCCAGGAGGAGAGCTGCACGGGCGACCCGGCGCGCCGCATGGGCAACGAGTACGTCTTCCAGATGCTCGCCACGGCCAACATCGAGACGCTCGGGCGCTACAAGCCCAAGACCATCGTGACCGCCTGCCCGCACTGCTTCAACACGCTGGGCAACGAGTACGGGCAACTGGGCGGCCACTACGAGGTCGTCCATCACTCGACCTACCTTTCCCGCCTCGTGGAGGAGGGGCGTCTGCGCCCGGACGCGCAGGAAGGTCGATCGCTGACGTATCACGACTCGTGCTATCTGTCGCGCTACAACTCCGTGATGGCCGACCCGCGGTCGGTATTAGGGGCCGTGCCCGGCGTGGAGCTGCGCGAGATGGAGAAGAGCGGCAAGGGGACCTTCTGCTGCGGAGCCGGCGGCGGCCGTATGTGGATGGAGGAGGATCGCGGCACGCGCATCAACGCCGAACGGACGCGTCAGGCGCTGGAGACCGGCGCGGATGGTGTCGCAACGGCCTGCCCCTTCTGCCTGGTCATGCTGCGTGACGGGCTGGCGGATGCTCCGGGCGGCCGCGGCGAGGGCGTTGGAGCGCAGGACATCTCGGAAGTGCTGGCGGCCTCGCTGCCCGCCAGAGGATCGAACGGACGGGACCTCCCGGTGATCCAGCCAAGGGTCTGACAGGCCGAGCAGCTCGAGCGTCGGACCCGGTCGGCGCCGCGATAGACTCCGTCGCATGTCGACCGAGCAGGACGCTCTGGTGGCGGCCGGCAAGCGTGCGCTCGAAATCCCAGCTGGAGTCGATGCGAGGCTGGCTGCTCGTCATCAAGGCGCTCGACAGCGAGGAGCCCGAAGCGGCAGAGGGGTGGGCACGCCAGGCTCACCAGTTCGCGCGCGCGTCGGGCGATCTCGACCTGGAGCTCTGCGCGGCGAGTCAGGTCGGCGCATCGCTCGTCAGGCTGGGCAGGGTCACGGAAGGCCTGACGTGGCTTGACGAGTCGATGGCCGGTTCGCTGGGTGAAGGTGGCGCGAGCCCCGGCATGGTCGTATGGACGAGCTGCAACATGATCGTGTCCTGCACACGGTCCGCCCAGTTCGAGCGCGTCGTTCAATGGGTCCATGCTGCCGACTCCTTCACGCAGCGCTACGGCTGCCCGTACCTGTACTCCGAGTGCCGGACGCATTACGGCGGAGTGCTCTTCGCCACGGGCAAGTGGGCCCAGGCGGAACGGGAGCTCCGGGTCGCCCTTGAGCTGTCGCGCGACGCCATCCCCGTGCACCATCGCCAGGCGTTGGCCACACTCTCCGAGCTGCGCCTGGCGCAGGGGCGCATCGAGGAGGCCGAGCGGCTGGTGTCGGGGCTGGACGATCACGAAGCTGCTGCCCCGGTGTGGGCCCGGACCCACCTCCTGCGCGGCAAGCCCGCGCTGGCGGCCGCCACGGCCCGCCGGAGGCTTGCCACGGTCGGCGAGGATCGGCTGGAGAGCGCGCTACTTCTCGAGTCGCTGGGGGAGGCGGAGATCGACCAAGGCGATCACCGGGCGGCCGCGAAGCGGGGACGCAAGCTTGCGAAGCTTGGCGAGACCTCGGGCTACCGCTTCGCTGCCCCCCGTGGGCAACATCGACGACCCAATGGGCACCTTCGTGTACACGGTCTCCACGATGCACTGCATGACCGTCTCGCTGGCCCTCGACGGCGACGGTCTCGGCACCGCCTGGGGAGAAGAGCAGGCCCAACGGATGCTGGCTGAGGCTGGCTTCGCCTCGGTCGAGGCGGCCCACGTCGAGGCGGACATCATCAACACCTACTACATCGCCCGCAAGGCTCCTACGGTCGCTCACCGAGCTGCGCCGGCCGGCTGATCAAACGCGGCGGCCGCCGACAGGAGCGCCAACGATCGGTGGGAGAGACGCACCTGGAGGCGTCGGGCGAAGGGGGAGACGAGCCGCACCAGAAGCAGGCCGGGCCGCGAGCGAGCATGGATCCCCAGGCGGATCGCTCCATCAGCGCCGAGCGAGGCGGAGAACGTCTCGATCCCACGCTCCGGGTGACCCTCGAGCGTCGCCCAGGTGAGTGAGACGTGGCGCGAGCCGGCCTCCCATCCATCCTGCAGCTTCGTGATGCGCACGCCGCTCTCGAGCCCGAGCGGTCCAAGGAACAGGTGCTGGACGACCGTGGCACCGAGGGCCGCGCGTCCATCCGGCGTGTCCGCGTGGAGCATGATGCTCTGCGGCGGGAACAGGCGAAGGTCCAGGATCCGGTCACGGACCCGCTCGAAGCCAGCAGCGCAGTCCCAGGAACCGACGGAAGGCCGCGGAGCCAGGGTGGCGTACTCGTCGAGCGGCCACTCCGCGATCTCCGTGTCGGCCGCGGTGATCGGACGGCGTTGCCATCTCTCGAAGGCCACCGGATGCGAACGCAGCCGCGCAGCGAGGAAAGGTCTCAGCATGAGCCCTATCATCGGCACCATGATCAAAGCCGTCCACACGCTCATCTACTCGGACGACGCCGAGGCCACGCGCGCCTTCCTGCGTGACGTCCTTCGGTGGCCTCACGTGTCGGATCCAGACTCCGAGCCAGACTGGCCCATCTTCAAGACAGGTCCCAGCGAGATGGGCGTGCACCCCACGGCCGGGACCTGGGAGGGCCAGCCGTACTCTCACCCGAAGGAACACTCGATCTCGCTGATGTGCGATGACATCGAGGCCACCAAGGTGGAGCTGGAAGAGAGCGGAGCGGAGTTCGCCGGGCCGGTCGAGGACTACGGCTTCGGGCTGGGCGCGATGCTCAAGCTCCCCGGCGCGGGGAATATCCTGCTCTACCAGCCGCGGCATCCCGAGGCGCACAGCTTGTCTTCGGTCCAACCCGATCGACATTGAGCGTCCGCCTCAGCGAGGATCAGCGCGCTCTGCGGGACGTGGTCCGCGAGCTGGCCGATGAGCGCATCGCGCCGCGCGCCGCGGAGATCGATTCGTCCGCCGAGTTCCCCTGGGACGTGGTCGAGCTGCTGGCCGCGCACGACGTCCTGGCGCTGCCGTTCCCCGACCAATACGGCGGCCTGGGCGGCGATCTGCTCACACTCTGCGTTGCGGTGGAGGAGCTCAGCCGCGTCTGTGCCACGAGCGGGCTGATCCTCGCCGTGCAGGAGCTGGGCGGCCTGCCCCTGCTGCTGGCGGGAACGGACGAGCAGAAGCAGCGCTGGATCCCCACCTTGGCCAAGGGGTCGATGCTGGCCGCCTTCGCGCTGACCGAGTCGGGTGCCGGCTCGGACGCGTCCAAGGTCAGGACGCGCGCCGTCCGCGACGGCGAAGGCGAGGACGCCGGTTGGCGCCTGGACGGCTCCAAGCGCTTCATCAGCCACGGCAACGTAGCCGGCCTCGTGGCCGTCTTCGCCATGACGGACACGGACCCGGCCGCCATCAAGGCTCACCGCCACCTGACCTGCTTATACGTCGAGAAGGACATGCCCGGCTTCTCGACCTCCCGGCTCGAGCACAAGATGGGTATCCGCGGCTCGCCCACCGCCGAGCTGGCCTTCGATAGCGTGCGGGTGCCCGACGCTAACCGGGTCGGCGCGCCAGGGGAGGGCTGGTCGATCGCGATGCGCACCTTCGAGCGCAGCCGCCCAGGCATCGCGGCCCAGGCGGTGGGCATCGCGCAGGGCGCCCTGGACGTGGCCGCCAAGTACGCCGCCGTGCGCGAGCAGTTCGGCCGGCCCATCGGAGAGCTGCAGATGGTCGGCGCCATGCTGGCCGACATGGCTACCCAGACCGAGGCGGCACGCCAGCTCCTCTACACCGCCTGTCAGGAGATCGACGCGGGCTCTCTGGCCGCGGCACGCTGGGCGGCCATGTGCAAGCTCTTCGCCGGCGACACGGCCATGGCCGTGACCACGGACGCCGTGCAGGTGCTGGGCGGCTACGGCTACATCACGGAGTACCCCGTCGAGCGCATGATGCGCGACGCCAAGATCACCCAGCTCTACGAGGGCACACAACAGATCCAGCGCCTGATCATCGCGCGCGACCTCCTCGCGGCCCAGTCTCGCGCGTAGCAAACGTGCTACGCTGGCGGGAGTGACCGAGCCCATCAGGACGATCCCTCAGCGGCAGCTCCGCAACGATATCTCGGCGGTCCTGCGAGAGGTGGAGGGCGGCGCCACCCTCCGAGTGACCGTGGGCGGACGGCCCGTGGCGGATCTGGTCCCGATCTCCTCGCGACGGCGCTTCGTGGCGCGCGAGGTCGTCGAGCGGATCCTTCGTGAATCGCCGCTCGATGCACGATTCCAACGAGAGGTGGCGGATGCACTGGACGATCAAGCGCCCGACTCGCCGTACCATCGGTGAAGGGACTGCTGGACACGTCGGTCTTCGTGGCCCGTGAGCAGGAACGGCCCTTAGGCGCGCTGCCAGAGGACAATGCAGTGTCCGTCATCACCGTCGGCGAGTTGCGATTGGGCGTGCTCATGTCGGACGACCCCGACGACAGAGCCCGCCGATTGGCAACGGTGACTGACGTGGAGCGAGAGTTCGAGGTCATACCCATCGACGAGCGGGTGGTGCGAGAGTTCGCCCGGCTTGTGGCAGCGGCTCGGCGCGCCGGCCGGCGACCGGCCACGACCGATGCCCTGATCGCGGCGACCGCCGCCGCTCATGGGCTGACCATCTACACGCAGAACGCCGGCTTTCGGCTCTTTGCGTCCATCGATGTCGTGATCGTCTGAAGCAAGGGAGATCCATGTGCATATCGTCGTCCTGCTGAAAGCGGTGCCCATCGTGGGCAACGAACGCCTCGATGACGGGTACCGGACCCAGCGCACGCAGCTCGAGGCCAACGGCAACGACGAGTACGTGCTGGAGAAGGCGCTCAAGCTGACCGAGTCGGCTGGTGGAGAGGTCTCCCTGCTTACGATGGGCCCAGCCGGAGCCGCCGACGCGTTGCGAAAGGCGCTGGCCATGGGCGCGACGCGCGCCTATCACGTCCTGGACGACGCTCTCGCAGGTGCATGCCTGCGCCAGACCATCGACGTCCTGACAGCAGCCGCAAAGAAGCTGGAGTTCGACCTCTTGTTCTGTGGCGCCGACACGTCGGACGGGCAGGGCGGCGTGGTGGCCTCGGCGCTCGCCGTACGCCTCGGCCTGCCGTATCTCTCCTACGCCTCGGAGATAGAGCCGACCGACGGCGGCGTACGCGTGCACCGCCTCAGCCCCACCGGCTACGACGTGCTGGAGGCCTCGACGCCGGCGCTCGTGATGGGTACCCAGGTGCTGGGTGAGCCGCGTTACCCGTCGCTGCGCGGGATCATGCAGGCACGCTCGAAGGAAGTGATCACTTGGTCGCTGGCGGACCTGGGCATCGACCCGGCGACCGTCGGCGGCGCCAACGCCACGACGAGAGTGCTGGGCAAGGAGGCGCCACCACAGCGGAGCGGCGCGACCGTACTGAAGGGCGCGCCGGAAGAGGTGGTCGCCCAGACGGTCGACTTCCTGGCCCAGCGGAGGCTGATCTGATGGCCGGCATCTGGGCGGTGGGTGAGGTCGCGGACGGGCAGCCGACACGCTTGACGCTGGAGCTGGCCACCCTGGCTCGCCAACTCAGCGAAGCCGCCGGCACGAGCGCCGAGGCACGATCGGTCGTCATCGGTGGCGGTGCGGCCACGGCGGGCGCTGAAGTGGCCAGGTACGGCCCTGACGTGCTGGCGGTGGGGACGGCAGGGGAGGGGCGGCCCGCCGCCGCCACTCTGGCCGGGCACCTGGCGGCGCTCGTCAGGGAACGGTCGCCGGACATCGTGCTGCTGGGCGCCACGCCGGACGGCAAGGACGTGGCCGGCGCGCTTATGGCGCTCTCCGATCTGCCCATCCTGGTCAACACGGCCGGCGTCAGCTGGTCGGACGGACGACCGACGGTGGAGATGAGCACCTTCGGTGGGCGGCTGGTGACGAGCAGCACGTTCAGCGGCACCCGCGGCATCGTGCTGGTCCGGCCCGCCACCGTCACGGCGGAAGCTGCGGCGACGCCCGGGTCGGTCGAGACGGTCGAGGTCGCCGCCCAGGAGCTGCCCGAGGTCCGCCTGACCGAGCGGGTCGAGGAGACCGGCGCCGGGGTATCCATCGAGGAGGCTCGCACCATCGTGGGTGGCGGCCGGGGGGTCGGCTCGCCGCACGGCTTCCGCCTCATCGAGGAGCTGGCCGAGGCGCTGGGCGGTGCGGTCGGAGCCACGCGCGCCGTGGTCGATGCCGGATGGATCGGTTATGGGCAGCAGATCGGCCAGACCGGCAAGGTGGTCAAGCCGTCGCTGTACATCGCCTGTGGCATCAGCGGAGCGATCCAGCACAAGGTCGGCGTCCAGACCGCCGGCACCATCGTGGCCATCAACAAGGACCCCGATGCGCCCATCGCCGAGTTCGCGGACCTGGTGGTCATCGGCGACCTGTTCGAGCTGGTCCCCAAGCTCACGGAGGCCGTCCGAGCGCGGAAGACCGGCACCGCCTGAGCGTGGCGCCCGCTATCACCGACCCTCCGCGCGCGCCAGCCGGCCCAGCGTCCGAGACCATCGACCCGGCCGATCGCTGGCGCATCCTGGCCGTACTCGCTACAGGACTGCTGTTCGCCATGGCGCCCTGGTTCTCGGGCGCCGCGGTGGCCCCCAGCCTGCGCGCCGAATGGGGTCTGTCTTCTGCCCAGTTGCCACTGCTCACCGTGGCGGTCCAACTCGGCTTTGCGTTGGGAGCCATCCTTCTGGCCGCTTCGGGCGCGCCCGACGTCCTCTCCGCGCGGCGCGTCTTCCTGGCGGGCGCCCTCCTGGCCGCCTTGGCCAACACCGCATTCGGGTCCCTCGCCCCGGATCTGCCCTCGGGCCTGATCTTCCGTTTCATCACGGGCATGGCACTGGCCGCGGTCTACCCGGTGGCCATGAAGATCGCCGTGGGCTGGTTCCGCCGCGAACGTGGACTGGTCATCGGCGTCCTTATCGGGGCGCTGACCGTGGGCAGCGCGCTGCCCTACCTGCTCAGCGGGCTGGGTGCCCTCTCCGGGATCGAGTGGCGGCCCCTGGTGGGGCTGGCCAGCCTCAGCGCGGTGGCCGGCGGGCTGCTCGTCCACCGGTGGACGAGCGATGGTCCGTTCGACGTGCCGGCGCCTCGCTTCAGCCCGCGAGTGGCCGTGCGCGCCGTCCGTGAACCGGCGGTGCGTCTGGCCAACCTGGGATACCTGGGACACATGTGGGAGCTGTATGCGATGTGGACCTGGATCCCGCTCTTCCTGGGAGCGAGCTTCGCGGCGGCCGGCGCGACCGACCCGGCCGCGGCTGCACTCAGCGCGTTCGTCGTGGTAGCCGCCGGCGGCATCGGATGCGTGGCCGCCGGAGCCTTGGCCGATCGCTGGGGCCGCACCGCCACGACCATCGCTGCCATGGCCGCTTCCGGCACCAGCGCGATCGTGGCGGGGCTGGTCTTCGGCGCATCCCCGGTGCTCGTGCTCGCCGTGTGCCTCGTGTGGGGTATCACCATCGTGGCCGACTCGGGCCAGTTCTCAGCGGCGCTGTCCGAGCTGGCGCCACCGGGGACGGCCGGGTCTGCCCTGTCGCTTCAGGTCGCCAGCGGCTTCACGCTGACCGCCGTCACCATCCTGTTGGTGGGCACGCTGGACGCCTCGGACGCGACCGGTTGGCGCCTCGCCTTCTGCGTCCTAGCCCTGGGGCCGCTCGTCGGCATCATCGCCATGTGGCGATTACGCGGACGCCCTGAGTCGTCGCGCCTGGCGGGCGGACGCCGCTAAGGGCGTGGAATGCCGGCGGAAAGTGCCGATGTGCGTTGAGAGACACGAGGTCGGATCCGGCACCACCACTATGGGTATCGGACCGCTCCGAAAGACCCAGCGCCCAAGGCGCGGCTGGTCGCACGAGTGCCGTGAGTGCCGGTACCAGCACTGTCGGTGCCACACGCCGTGAGCCCTTCAGGATGCTCCGCGAAGGGCAAGGGCATCGTACGCGGGCGTGCCAGTACCAATAGCGCCAGTGGGCCGGCGCATGATCTGGGCCCCCGATCGCGTGACCGTCGTCCCCTGCCGGCTCCGTATGTGGTGGTAGGCTGTCGCGGGTGCCACCAGAGGTAGTGGCGCGGACAAGTCGGAGGCTCCCAGCCGGTCGTGCGCTGCCCCGCCTGTAGTGAACGCGATACCCGTGTGGTGGATTCGCGCGATCTCGACGATTCGGCGACCATCCGGCGGCGCCGGGAGTGCAACGCATGCAGCACTCGCTTCACGACATACGAACGAGTGGAGTCGGCCAGGCTGAGCGTCGCGAAGCGCGACGGCGAGCGCCAGGAGTTCGACCGGCAGAAGCTCGCCGCAGGGCTGGAGAAGGCACTCTGGCGGCGTCCGGTCCCCGCCGGAACCGCGGAAGACGTCGCTGACACCATCGAGGCGATCCTCCGCTCGCAGGGCATCGCTGAGGTGGCCTCGGCGCACATCGGGGAGATGGCCATGGAGCGGCTGCGCCAGCTCGACCAGATCGCCTTGGTGCGCTACATGAGCGTCCATCAGCGCCTGGAGGGCATCGACCAGCTCAAGCGAGAGGTCGACCGCGTGTACGCCCAGCGAGGTCGAGCGGCCCCCGGCCAGACGACATTGCCCCTCGACCTGTCGCCAGTGACCGCGGCCCCGGCGACCGGTTCCCGCCGTCGGGGCGGTCGAGCCTAGATGTCCGTCCTGTCTGATCGCGACATCCGCGCGGCGATGCAGGCGGGTCGCGTGCGTGTCGACCCGTACGATCCGGCCTGTCTTCAGCCCTCCTCCGTGGACCTTCACCTCGACCGCGAGTTCCGCGTCTTTCGCAACAACCGATACCCGTACATCGACCCGCGCCAGTCACAGCCCGACCTTACGGAGATCGTGGCCATCCAGGACGACGAGCCATTCATCCTGCATCCTGGCGAGTTCGTGCTGGGCCAGACGCTCGAGTGGGTCGAGCTACCGGACGACCTGGTGGCCCGTCTTGAGGGCAAGTCGAGCTTGGGCCGCCTGGGCCTGCTCATCCATTCGACCGCCGGCTACGTCGACCCCGGCTGGAAGGGCAACCTGACGCTGGAGCTGTCGAACGTGGCCAACCTGCCCATCGCCCTGTACTGCGGCATGAAGATCGGCCAGATCAGCTTCTTCAAGATGTCCAGCCCGGTCGAGCGGCCGTACGGCTCCAAGGAGCTCGGGTCCAAGTATCAGGGCCAGTCGCAGCCTACCGCCTCGGAGTACTACCGGGACTTCGAAGTCTCGCGCCGTGCCGCCAAGGGCGGCCCCCGGCGCAAGTAGCACAGGGCGCTCACAGACGATGGGCATCAACGACTCGGTGGACTGGCGGACCGACCTGGGTGGCGGCGTGCGCGTGGCGCTGGTGCAGGCCGGCACCTTCACGTCCGACGCCGGCACCGTCTTCGGTCCGGTGCCACGGGTCATGTGGGATCGACTCGTGGCCGACGAGATCAACCCCGATGCCACGCTCACCCAGGCCCTCAACTGCCTTCTCGTGGAGACGCCGGGTGGCCGGGTGCTGGTCGAGACCGGCATCGGCGAGCGGCTCACCGACCGACGACGCGAGCAGCGCGGCGTACAGGGCGAGCCGATCCGGTACGCGCTGCGGACGGCCGGCTTCGATCCCGAGACCATCGACCTGGTGGCGGTCAGCCACCTCCATTTCGACCATGCTGGTGGCTTCCTGCGGGCGAGCGGGCAGCCAGCCTTTCCCCGCGCGAGGATCGTGGCCCAGCGGGTCGAGTGGGAGTTCGCCCTGGGCACCAACCCGCGCCTCCAGGCCTCATACGACCAGGATGAACTGCGCTTGGCGGAAGGTTTCGCACGATCCGGCTCGGCCGATGGCGAAGAGGAAGTGCTGCCCGGCGTCCGTGTCATCAGGACCGGCGGCCACTCCGGCGGCCACCAAGCCGTGGTGGTCAGCGGCGAGCGGGGCACGGTGGGCTTCTTCGGCGACCTGTGCATGCGGCCGTGGAGCGCCAATCCGCGCTGGGTGCCCAGCTTCGACGATTTCCCGCTCACCAGCGTGGAGGTCAAGGACTCGCTCTTCCGCCGCGCGACCCACGACGGCTGGACGGTGGTCCTGTCGCACGAGCCGCGCACCCCGGTGGGCCGCCTCGAAGCCGACCGGGACCGCTACCGCTTCGTGTCCGTCACCTAGCCGAAGGCCGCCGGGTACTCCGAGACTGGCACGGTACTATCGCTCCGAGATGACGCCCCCCTCGGCGCCTCCCCCCTGGACGGCCCAAAACCGGCGGGGATCGAGCGGGACCGAAACCACTAAGCATCTCGTAGGCGAGGAACGAATGAAGACTGTCCCAGGGCTGACGCTCGCCCCGGTGGTGGCGTGCAGGGTCCTGCTCGCTCTGACCATCGCGGTCTCGGCGCTCCTCATCGCCACTCCGGTCGAGGCAGATCACGGGGGACCGAAGACATGCATCCGCATCGTGGCGGCGAACTTCGGTGACGGGGAGATGGTCAGGCTGCGCAACGTCTGCAGCGTGGCCAGGGACATCGCTGGGTGGACCCTTACGAACGAGGCCAGCGAGGCCTACACCTTTCCCACGGGCTCGCGCATCGGCTCGGGCAAGGGCCTCAAGGTCACCTTGGCCACAGAGATGTTCACCGACGCTGACCGCGCGACGCTGGCCAACCTCAAAGGTAAGCCCATCTCGGATTTTGCCCCGTGGCAGGACCGCTGGCTCTCCGGAGCGGGTGACATCTCGGAATGCTCGAGCGAGGGGGACACGCAGACGGCGCAGCTGTTGGGTGACCTGCCGGGCTGGGTGTTCACCGCGGGGGACAACGTCTATGTGGACGGGACGGCAGAAGAGTTCGCGACCTGCTACGACCCGACGTGGGGACGCCACAAGGCCCGCACACGCCCAAGCATCGGGAATCATGAGTACCAGTCTGGCTCGACCGATGGCTACTTCGGCTACTTCGGCGGCGCGGCAGGCGAACCTGACAAGGGCTGGTACAGCTTCGACCTGGGCGGCTGGCATGTCGTCATGCTCAACACCGTCTGCTACCGGGTGTCGTGCGTGCCCGGCTCCGAACAGGAGCAGTGGCTGCGTGCGGATCTGGCAAAGCATCCCGCGGATTGCACGCTGGCGATCTGGCACTACCCGCGCTTCGCCTCGATCGAGCAGGAAAGCGGAGACGACTACTCTCGGCCCTTCTGGCAGGCTCTCGACGAGTACGGGGCCGACGTGATCGTCGAGAGCCACGCTCATCATTATGAGCGGCTCGCGCCGATGACGGCCGACGGCAAGCTCGACACGGTGCGCGGGATCCGCTCGTTCGTGGTGGGCACCGGCGGCGCGAAGCTCTACGCTCTTGGCCAGCTGCATCCGAACACCGAGGTGGCGAACGCCGAGACGTGGGGTGTGATGAGTCTCACGCTCAAGCCGGGAGGTTACGACTGGCGGTTCGTGCCGGTCGCGGGCCAGACCTTCACCGACTCGGGCGCGGCGGCCTGCCACTAGATTTCCGCTGCCGGCCACGACGGTGGTTGGCCTGGCGCCCCCGGAGAGATTCGAACTCCCGACGCAGGCCTTAGGACGGCCTCGCTCTATCCACTGAGCTACGGGGGCGCCGCACGATGGTACCGCGGCCTCCTGCTATACGATCGATCCCAGCC
>Ga0136615_10001168_pt1 | contig 12476 bp, 12 predicted proteins | sample AntDrymUQ2882206_2_FD_106647 | JGI IMG/M metagenome (GOLD analysis project Ga0136615, IMG submission 106647) | Polar desert sand microbial communities from Dry Valleys, Antarctica - metaG UQ288 (22.06) | ecosystem: Environmental > Terrestrial > Soil > Desert | place: Antarctica: Dry Valley...
CCCCTCACCTTCCCGGCCCGCCGCCGGCGGTGGCGGATGTCCGCGGTCCGCTTGTACCCACAAGAAAACGTGGGCAGATGTCCACGGTCCGCTTTTGCCCCCCCTACCGAGAGCGGAGGCCGGGCGGCCCCGGCTCAGCGGGGGACCTCCACCGAGTCCAGCGCGGCCCGGACCGCGTCGTCGGGCCGATAGCGTTCGAGCTCGGCTTCGGGGCTGAGGACGAGGCGATGGCGCAGGACTGCCGGCGCCATCGCGGCGACATCGTCGGGCGTGACGAATTCTCTCCCGCTCATGCGGGCGCGTGCCTTGGAGGTGCTCAAGAGATGGACCGCGGCGCGCGGGCTGGCCCCCAGCTCGACGCTCGGCAGCGCTCGAGTGCGCCGCACGATCGCGGCGACGTAACCGACCACCTCGTCCGAGACCTCGACTTCGTCGACCGAGGCCCGCACCTCCTCCCATTGAGAGCGGGTGCACACCGGGGAGATGTCGTCGAGACCCACTGATGCGACTCCTCGGCGCGCCAGGCGCAGCAAGGCACGCTCCTCCTCCTCCGAAGGATAGGAGACGTCCACCTTGAGCACGAAGCGGTCGAGCTGCGCCTCGGGCAGAGGGTAGGTGCCCTCGTATTCGATCGGGTTCTGGGTGGCGACGACGAGGAAAGGATCCGGGAGCGGGTGCGGCTCGCCGTCGATGGTGACCTGGTATTCCTGCATGGCCTCGAGCAGGGCCGCCTGAGTCTTGGGCGGAGTTCTGTTGATCTCGTCCGCCAGCAGAAGGTTCGTGAACACCGGTCCTTGGCGAAACGAGAGCTCGCCCTGTCTCAGCGTCATCGTCCCCGTGAGGTCGGAGGGCAACATATCGGGGGTGAACTGGACTCGGCGGAAGGACGCGCCCAGGGCCCGGGCGGTAGCGTGGGCAAGCAGAGTCTTGGCCACCCCCGGGGCTCCTTCCAGAAGCACGTGGCCTCCGACCGATCCCGCGATCAGCAGCTGCTCGGTGACCTCGTCCTGGCCCACGACGACCCGGGAAACCTCCGCCACGATGCGGTCTCGGAGCTCTCTCACCGGCTATGGCCCCCATTTGTTGAGGAGTGGAGCCACGCGTGAGCGCGCGCCAGCGCAATGACGCCGTCCGGGCCGCTTGCCTTCTCTCGCAGTGCTTGCGCCAGGCCCTCGGGCATGCCGAGCGAGCGCGACGCAGCCTCGAGCTGGGCCTCGGAGGGCTCAGCCGATAGCCCCGCCCGCAGGCCCAACCTGGCGCGCCCGGCCGCGAGGAGCGGGGCCGTCGCCTCCTGTGGAGAGGAGGAGCGGCGAAGAAGAGATCCGAGCGCCAGGACGTATCCAACTCGCGGGGGGGCCAAGGGCCGCTGCAAGTCCTGGGGCGGGCCCAGCCGGCGGCCGCAGGCCCACAACAAGACGAGGGCCGCGCCAAGCAGGCCGATGAGCGCCGTCCGCCAGCTCGCCGGCAGCGCGGCGAGGCCCGAGCTTTGGAAACCGTGAACAGACTCCAGGAACACCACTGGCCGCGCCGGAGGACCTGCGGCCGCAAGAGCAAAGGTGGCGTTGTCGGCTTCTCCCAGGTGGCGGTTGTGGAACACCGCAGCGTCTGCGAGCAGGACGGCCCGGCCCTTCCCCCCTTCGAGGACGCTCACGACCGTCTTGAAGCCTCGTCCCATCACCGGAAGCGAGGCGTTCGGCTCGGCCCAGTAGCCTTCAGCCCCCGCTCGCAAAACTTGGGCCGCGCCCACGTCGGAGGTCGGCACCAGCAGATGGGCCTCGTTCACTCCGCCGCCCGCCCAGCTCGGCGAGCCGTCGAGTACCTGGTGAAGCCAGCGCCCCTCGATGCGCCCGCCGGCCACCAGGCGCCCACCAGCAGCAACGAAATCGCGCAGCGCGCCGGCATCCTCGTCGGACAGCGGTCCCGCGTCGAGCACGATCGCAGTGGCCCGGGGATCGAGGGGGGTATCGGCGGGTGCGGCCCTCAGCCGCTCGACCCGGTGGCCGGCGCGCCCAAGCAGCTCGGCGTAGGCGGCGACCCCGTCGGGTGCCGTCGCAAACGACGACGAACGCGGCCCGGACGGTCCGCCGGCAAGGCGGTCGAGCCCGAACACCACGACGTTGAATGCCACCACTACCGCGGCAACGACGGCCAGGGGGTGACGCAAGCGGGTGGGGAGGCGGGGAAAAGATTCCGGGAGGCTCAACTCGAGACTTCCTGTAGCACTCGCTGCCATCCTGCGCGCGCACGCTCGGAGTCCTCGAGCGCTGCTGCGCGCCCCCCGTAAACGATCTCGTCGAAGGAGCGGGCGAGCGCTTCGAACTCCGGCGAGGAGATCTTCGCTTCGACCTCGGAGGTGATCAGTGACGGCCGCCAGATGATCGCGTCGGCCTGGTCGAGCCGCAACAGGCCGGCGAGGAAGCGGAGCCGGACGGCCCTGCCGTAGTCGCCGGCTTGCGCAGCGGCATCGGCGGTTCGTTCCAGCGCACGCTCGTCGAGGCTCCGGAGACGAGACTGCGATGTGTCCTGCGCCGAAGCCTGCGCCCGGCGCCCGCCCAGCCGCAGGGAAACGGCGGCGGCCCCCGCTACCACCAGAAGCGCGAGCATCGCCCACACCGAGCTGTCGCCGCCCGGCAGCAGACGAGCCAGGAATCTGAAGGCGGTCGTGAAGGCGTCGCCCACCGGCTCGAGCAAACGTCCGAGGAAAGCGAGCACCCCGGCAAGAGGCCGCGGCACCTCCTGCTCGCGATAGCGGCGTTGAGACAGAACCTCGCGCGCCTCGCTTCGTTCTTGTTCGGGCCCGAGAGGAGTGGTGCTTTCTCGTTGCTCTGCGAGAGCGTTGAGCCGGCTCCGAAGGCGCTCGCCGTGCGCTCCCTCTAGAGCCGAGGCGACATCCACCGGGGCCCCGCCGACGGAGGTCACCTGCCTGAGCTCCGCCAGGGCCCCTGTGTCTGAGTGGGCCCGTCCCGCGAGCCGGGCGAGCTCCTCTGCGGTGACGTCGGTCGCAGCGGCCGGACTCGGAGCGAGCACGCAGCAGGCAACGAGAAATTGGAGCAGGCGCCTCAACTCTGTGGCGGGTCTTCGGCGGAAGGACGCCACCCCGGAGGCGGTGGCCAGTAGGGGGGCTGAGAGCCGTCCGTTGCGGGTGGGCGCGAGTGTGGCGTCGTCGCGAAGCCTGCACCGGTGGGCGGGTCCACGCCGACACGCTGAGCCAGAAGCTCCAGATCGAAGCCCTCTTTGCGCACTCTGAGATCGAAGTAGAGGACGGTGATGAAGGCCGCGGTGAAGGGCGTAGTGAGCACGGTCGCGATCGTGGTGCCGATGGCGTTGAGGACAAGGCTCGGCAGCAGGGAGTCCCCCAGGTCCGTGAAGGTTACGGCGGTGAGGAGGCCGGAGATCGCTCCCGAGACGATGCTCGCGAGCAGCCCGCCGAGGACGAGGATCAAGAACGTCTGCCACCACCGGCCCCGAACGAGGCCGCCCGAGCGCCGCAGTGCCTTGGTGCCCCGCAGTTCCTCCGTCAGCAGGGCGGGGACCGAGACCTGAACCGAGACGTAGAGCCACACTGCGGCCGCGAACGCCGCCAGCAGCAAGAGGACGACTACGGCGACGAGCGCTCCACCGTCGGCTCCGGCGGCCACTAGGAGGGCGATCACTACACCGACGGGGAGAAACGGCAACGCCAGCACGAGCCCGGTGAGCAAGGTCACCCACACGACGCTAAGCAGGCGTGAGGCCGCAAAGCGCAACGAGGACTTCCACTCAGGGGCCGCCTCGAGGTAGGCGTCGGTGATTGCCTTGAAGCAGGCAGCGGTCGACACCGCCCCCGCGATGATCGTCAGTGTCAGGAGCACGAGCAGTCCGGCAGCGATGGTCCACAGCTCGTCAGACTCGAACAGAGGCTGCTGGGTGGTCGGCTGCTGTTGCAGCAGCCCCGTGCCCCCGCCCAATACGGCCACGTCGGGCAGGGCCGAGGAGAAGATCAAGACGCTCAACGCCTGTACCGGGGCCACCACCAGAAAGACGAGCCTGAACAGCGTCGGGGCATTGCGCCAGTAGATCTTGATGGCGACATCGAGGATCTCTCCTACCCCCAGTGGCGCCAGCTGAGCCGCTTGCACCGCGCGACGATAGCGCCCCAGTGGCGAGGCTCGGTCCGGTCGTGCGACACACTTGGAATCATGCCCTGCGCCACCTGCGGACGCCCGCAGACCGACCCGGTAAAGGGCTCCTCGCCGTGGGCCCGGGGGGTGGTCGGAGGTCGTCAGATACTGCTGTGCGCCGAGTGCCAGGAGAGCGACCCCGACTGGGTCGGAAGGCTCGATCGCTGCCCTCAGTGCGGCAGCACGAGGCTATCGGTGGTTATGGGCTCGGCCGTTTGCCGAGCCTGTGGCTTCGACTGGCCGGTGGAGGACCTCGAACGCTGAGCGCTCCGCCCGAATGAGCGATCCCTACGCCGGAGCCCGCGAGCGCGTGGCGTGAAAAAGTCGAGCGTGACAATAGGCTCGGTTCATGCTGGAGCTGATCGACGGTCGCGACCGGCAGGCGCCGGTTCACATTCCTCGTCCCCGCGTTCCCGCCACGCGCGCTCTCGACATCGCCACCGAGGTCAAGGCCATCGTCGACGACGTCCGGCTGCGGGGCGATGCCGCGGTCATCGAGCACACCGAGCGCCTCGACGGAGTGAAGCTGACCGCGGCCCAGCTCGTGGTCGACGAGGACACGCTGGCCCGGGCCCCTGCGTTGGTCCGCCCGGAGCTCATCGACGCCCTCGAGGTCATGACCGCCCGTCTCGAGAGGACCTGTGAGCGCCAGCTCCCACAGAGCTGGATCGAGCGCTCCGAAGACGAGTACGTGGGCGAGTTGGTGCGGCCGCTGCGCCGGGCCGGCATCTATGCGCCCGGCGGGAGGGCCGCCTACCCCTCGAGCGTGATCATGGCGCTCACGCCCGCCCGCGTCGCGGGAGTCGAGGGCGTCGCGGTTGCCTCGCCCCCTTCGCGGCACGGCGAGATTGCCGAGGCCGTCCTGGCAGCCTGCTCAGTGGCAAACGCGAGCGAGGTCTATCGCCTGGGGGGTGCCGTGGCCGTAGCAGCCCTTGCCTACGGGACCGAGACCGTCCGCCCAGTCGACAAGGTCTTCGGGCCCGGCAACGTCTACGTGACCGCCGCCAAGAGGCTCGTGCAGAGCTGGGTGGGCACGGACTCGGAGGCGGGTCCGACGGAGATCGCGGTAATAGCCGACGAGCGCGTCGATCCGGTGGTTGTGGCCGCCGACCTCGTCGCGCAGGCCGAGCATGGCCCCCTCGGCTGCCACGCTCTCATCACCTGGTCTGAAGAGCTGGCGGAAGCGACGGCGGCCGCACTCGAGGGGATGGTCGCTAGTCACGAGCGAGCAGACGACCTCGAGAACGCCCTTATAGAAGGGGGAGTGACGGTGCTGGTGCGCGACCTCGACCACGCCCTTGATACGGCCAACGCACTCGCTCCCGAGCACCTCGAGCTGCTGTTCGAGGGGGCGTTCGAGGCACTCGACCGGGTCCGAAACACGGGCGCGGTGTTCGTCGGGCCCTATTCGCCCGTGTGTGCGGGCGACTACGTCGCCGGCACTAATCACGTCCTGCCCACAGGGGGCTCGGCCCGGTGGGCCTCTGGCCTCGGTGTCTCGGACTTCGTCACCAGGACCTACCTCTGCGGGCTCGAGCGCAGCTCGCTCGAGCGCCTGGCTCCGCACATCGTCGCCCTGAGCGAAGCCGAGGGCCTCCCTGCGCACGCTCGCTCGGTCGCGCGGCGACTTGCTCCGCGCCGAAGTTAATGGTTCCCTTGCGGGTGCGCCCGGACCTCTCCGGCATGGCGCCCTACGTCTCGCCCCAGCTTCCTGCCCGGATCAGGCTCAACACCAACGAATCTCCTCACCCGCCTCCTCGGGCCGTCGTGGAGGAGGCCACCGGCGCCCTCCTCAACGCCGCCCTCAACCGCTATCCCGACAGGGATGGCACCTCTCTCTACGCCGCTCTCTCAGCCCACACCGGCTGGCCGCAGGAGGGGTTGTGGGTCGCCAACGGCTCCAATGAGGTCTTCCTGCACCTGTTCCTGGCCTTCGGGGGGCCGGGGCGGACCTCGATCACGTTCGAGCCGACCTACTCTCTTCACACGCTCATCGCTCGCATCGCCGGTACCCGCACCACGTCGCGACGGCGCCACGACGGCTGGGCGGTCGATCTCGAGGACGCGCTGGAGGCGCTCGGGACCGAGCGGCCCGAGATCGTGGTGCTGTGCTCACCCAACAACCCGACCGGCACGCTCGAGCCCCTGGACACCGTGCGCGACCTCGCGGTGAGGGCGCCGGGCCTGGTGATCGTCGACGAGGCTTACGCAGAGTTCGCCGCGCCTTCGGACGGTGCCATCGGGCTCTTGTCGGAGCATCCCAACGTGGTCGTGGTCAGAACCTTCTCCAAGGCCTGGGGGCTCGCCGGGGTCAGGCTCGGTTACCTGCTGGCCGCGCCCGAGGTGATTGCCGAGATGGCGACGGTGCGCCTGCCCTATCACCTCTCCGTTCCCGCCCAGGCGTTCGGCCTAGCCGCCCTCGCCCATGCTTCCGAAGCGGTCGAGGCGGCCCAGGCGGTGGTCGAGGAGCGCGACCGGCTGATCGTGGAACTCGCCGGCCTCGGGCTAAAGACGTGGCCCTCGCACGCCAACTTCGTGCTGTTCGAGGCGGGAGATGCCGATGTGGTGTGGAACGGTCTGCTGGAACGAGGCGTCCTGGTGCGCTCCTATGAAGGACGGCCGGAGCTGGAAAGCTGCCTGCGGGTGACCGCAGGACTCCCCGAGGAGACCGATGAGTTCCTGAGCGCGCTGGCGGAGGTACTCGATGAGTGAGCGTCGGGCGTTGATAGAGCGCACGACCACCGAGACCAGCGTCAAGGTCGCGCTGTCCCTGGACGGCGGGCACGTTGCTTGTTCCACCGGCGTTGCGTTCTTCGATCACATGCTGGACCAGCTCGGCCGCCACTCCCATCTGGGTCTCGAGATAGTTGCCACAGGCGATCTCGAAGTGGATGCTCACCACACGGTCGAGGACGTTGGGATCGTCTTGGGGCAGGCGCTGCGCGCGGCGCTGGGCGACGCACGCGGCATCCGCCGCTACGGGTGGGCGCTGGTCCCGATGGAGGAGTCGCTGGCGAGCGTGGCTCTCGACCTCTCCGGCCGCCCCTTGCTCGTGTACCGGGCCGAGATTCAAGCGGAGGTGATCGGCAGCTTCGACGTCGCCCTCGCCGAGGAGTTCCTGATGGCGCTGTGTCGCACCGGCGGGCTCACCCTCCATGTTTCATTGCTGGAGTCCAAGAACGCCCACCATGGACTCGAGGCCATCTTCAAGGCTGTGGCGCGTGCGCTCTCCGATGCGGTGAGCATGGAGCCGCGGGCCGCCGGCGAGGTGCCCTCGACGAAGGGGGTCCTGTGAGGATCGCGGTCGTCGATCACGGCATGGGCAACCTGCCAAGCGTCGCCCGTGCGCTAGAGGCCGCGGGCGCCTCGGTGGTGGTGACCTCGAGCGCCACCGAGGCCTCGGGGGCCGACGCCCTCTGCGTGCCGGGCCAGGGCATCTTCAACCGCTGCGTCGATAATCTGAGGGCCTCGGGCCTCGCCGAGCTCATCGGGCACTGGGTCGAGCAGGAGCGCCCCTTCTTGGGTATCTGTCTCGGCATGCAGGTCCTGTTCGAGAGCTCCGAGGAGGGGGGCACCGGACTCGGGCTGTTCGGGGGCCGGGTCGCCCGCCTCCGCCCTGCAGCGGGATCCGGCGACGTGCGGGTGCCGCACATCGGTTGGAACGAGGTGGCGGGCGAGTACTTCTACTTCGACCACTCCTATGTGGTTCACCCTTCGGACGAGGGGCTCGTGACGGGCTGGTGCGACCACGGTGAGCGCGTCGCGGCCCGTATCGAGCGCGGCCCCCTGCTGGCGGTCCAGTTCCATCCGGAGAAGAGCGCTGCCGCGGGGCTGGCCCTGCTGGGCCGCTGGGTCGCCGCGTGACCTTCACGGTCTACCCGGCAGTCGACATCTCCGGTGGCCGCTGCGTGCGGCTGCTTCAGGGACTTTTCGGGAGCGAGACGGTCTATTCCGAGGACCCCGCCGAGGTGGCGGCATCTTTCTGTCGCGCCGGCGCCGCCTGGCTCCACATCGTCGACCTTGACGGCGCCCGCACCGGAGAGCCTCAGAACCGTGACCTGCTACTGGAGGTCGTGCGGGCGGCCGAGTGTCCGGTGCAGGCCAGCGGGGGGGTGCGATCCGCAGCCGACGTCGAGCAGCTGCTGGCCGCTGGGGCTGCCCGGGTGGTGCTGGGCACGGTCGCAATCGAGGACCCCGGCGCGATCGCCGAGCTGTGCCGCGTCCACGGGGAGCGGATGGCGGTGTCCCTCGATGCTCGAGGGGGGCTCCTCCAGAGCCACGGCTGGACTGTGGGAACCGGGACCTCTGTGCTGGAGGTGGTTGCCGAGGTCTCCGGGCTGGGGGCGTGGGGTTTCGTCTACACCAACGTCGAGCGTGACGGCACGATGGCAGGGCCGGACCTCGAGGGCTTGCAGGCGGTGCTCGATGCCACCGCACTTCCGGTGATCGCATCGGGTGGCATCAGCTCGCTCGAGGAGGTGCGCGCAGTGGCCAAGGTGGGGGCCGCGGGAGCGATCGTGGGTCGGGCGCTCTACGAGGGCACCTTCACCATTCGCGAGGCGATCGAGGCCGGCTCGGCGGCCTAGCGCGAGGCCACCGCCCCGATTTGGTATCTGCAGGCCCACTCTGGGCGTTTCGCCACCTCGCGAGGGTGGCTAAAGCAGGCATCGGTAACGCCGATCACACGGTATGGAGTCGCGTTAGACCATGCCTGAAGAAGGCCGCGCGACGCGGGGGCTCCGGCCCCCGCTTCTGCGCCTTTCCGGCGCCGGGCGCGTGTGGCTGAACATCTTGCTCCTGGTCGCGCCCGCAGGGGTCATGGTGCTCGGTTATCGCGCCTATGCCTCCATTCGGGCTCGTTTCCAGCCGCAATCCCTGCACCGCCTTAACGAAAAGATGGAGGAGAGCGCGCACACCCGGCTCTTGCGGGAGGCCCAGGCCAAGTACCGCTCCCTAGTCGGGGACGTGCCGGCGATCGTCTACATCTCCCCGCTGCGCGATGACTCGCCGTGGTCCTACGTCAGCCCCCAGATCGCCCCCGTCCTTGGGTTCTCGCCCGAGGAGTGGCTCGCAGGCCCGACCTGGCGCGATCGCCTCCATCCCGAGGATCGCGAGCGCGTCATGACGGAGCGGGCACAGGCCACCGGCTCCGATCAGAAGGAAGCGTTCGTGAGCGAATACCGCCTGCTGGCTAAGGACGCACGCGTTGTGTGGGTGTCGGACGAGGCAACGATCGTCAGACGTGAGGATCAGCCACTGTTCTACCGGGGGGTGCTGCTCGACGTCACCCGGCGCAAGCAGGCGGAGGCGGACAAGGATGCGCTCGAGCTGCAACTGCTCCAGGCGCACAAGATGGGGGCGATCGGCGAGCTCGCCGGGGGAGTGGCGCACGACTTCAACAACCTCTTGTCCGTGATCCGCAATTACGCGCAGTTCGTGGACGATGAGCTAGATCACGGCGACCCCAAGAAGGAGGACCTCGCCGAGATCCTCAAGGCTTCGGAGCGGGCCACCGCGCTCGTTCGCCAACTCCTCACTTTCTCCCGCAAGGAGATCGTTAATCCGGAGCTGATCGATCTGAACCAGCTCGTAGGGGAACTCCAGACCCTGCTCAAGCGCGCGCTGAGGGAGAGCATCACCACAGTCGTGCGGCTCGAGGAGGACCTCGCCGCAGTCGAGATGGATCCGGGCCAGGTGCACCAGCTCTTGTTGAACCTCGCAGTCAACGCTCAGGATGGGATGCCGGACGGAGGCACGCTTGTATTCGAGACGTCGACGGTGCACGTGGAGCCGAATGCGATCGGCCCCTTCGAGGGCCTCGAGCCCGGCCCCCATGCCTGCATCACGGTGTCGGACACGGGCATGGGGATGAGCGCCGAAGTGAAGAGCCGGATCTTCGAGCCGTTCTTCACCACCAAAGGCCGCGCTTCGGGGACCGGCCTGGGGCTCTCGACCGTCTACGGCGCGATAAAGCGGGCCGGAGGCGACATTGCCGTCTATTCGCTCGAGGGGCTCGGCACCACTTTCAAGGTCTATCTGCCGACGCGGCCGCAAGGTGTGACACCGACCCCCACACGCCCCTTCCTGGCGAAGAGCCCACAGGCTTAAGGAAACCAGCCCTTCGCGTTTAGCGTCGGAGCGGGCAGGAAACTGCACGCTGTCCAGAAAAAGACCGACCTGGGAGCACTCTAGGGTTGTCCCGTGCTCGCGAAACGGATCATTCCCTGCCTCGACGTCGACCGCGGCCGGGTGGTCAAGGGCGTTCGCTTCGTGAAGCTGCGCGACGCCGGCGACCCGGCGGAGCTTGCGCTTGCCTACGATGGCGAAGGCGCGGACGAACTCGTGTTTCTCGACATCACTGCTTCGACCGAGCAGAGGGAGCTGATCCTGCACGCCGCCGAGCGTGCCGCCGAGTCTGTTTTCATTCCCCTGACGGTAGGTGGCGGGGTGCGCTCGGTCTCAGACGTGCGCCGCCTGCTGCGCGCCGGGGCCGACAAGGTGGCGGTCAACAGTGCCGTCGTCAGGCGACCGGAGCTGGTGCAGGAGGCGGCCGCTGAATTCGGCTCGCAGGCGATCGTGGTCGCCATCGACGCCCGCCGGACTCGGGACGCGTGCCGGGAGGGGGGGCAGGGAGGGGAGGAAAAAATGGGGTGGGAGGTCTATGTCGACGGGGGCCGGGTGGCGACCGGCTTGGACGCGGTCTCGTGGGCACGGCGAGCGGCCGGTCTGGGCGCAGGAGAGATACTGCTCACCTCCATGGACAGGGACGGGACCACCGGGGGGTACGACCTGAAACTCACCAGGACGGTCGCCGAATCGGTCCCCATCCCGGTGATTGCCTCGGGAGGCGCCGGCACGCCCGATCACCTCGCCGATGCGGTCGACCCCCACCTCGGGGCCGCGGACGCTGCGCTCGCCGCTTCCGTGTTCCATTTCGGCACCTTCTCGGTCGCAGACGCCAAGCAGGCCCTGGCCCACAGGGGCATTCCCGTTAGGATTACCGGCCCATGACATCGACTACGACGTGACCGCTTTCCTGCTCTACGGCGACGGCGTTCACAGCCCTGAGATGCGGCACGAGATCGGTGAGGCTATCTCGGACCCGCTCACGTTTATAGACGTCGACGGTCGCCGCATCGCGGTGACGGGGCCTTTCGAAACCGCGATCCTCGAACGCCGGGAGGACCTCGTGGACGAGGTCTGGAGCACTGCCGACCTAGGCTCGTGGGAGCTCGTTCGAGACGAGTCGGTTCCCAGCCACGCTATAGAACCCGAGCTCGTCCTGCGAGCGGTGCGGCGGGCCGGCGCCGACTCGCTGACGGTTCCACCGACCCTCCCGGTCGCAATCGCCGACCACCTTCGGGCAAATGGGATAGGGCTCGAGATCGACGCGATCGCGTGGAGCGCCCGGCGGCGGCGCAAGACCCCTGGGGAGCTCGAGGGCATCGAGCGCGCCCAGCGCGCCGCCGATGTGGCGATGCTGGCCGCGGCCCACCTGTTTCGCGCCTCGGAGAAGACCTCGGACGGCTACCTTCGCTTCGAGGGCGAGATCCTCACCGCCGAGCTCGTGAGGGAGGCGATGAGCACGCGACTCCTGGCCCAGGGGGCGGAGTCGGAGGAAATCCTTGTGCAGCCCGGAGACCAATGTCTCAAGGGGCACGAGCTCGGCTCCGGCCCGATCCGAGCGCATGAGTCCGTGGTCATCGACTGCTTCCCGCGCGACCGGCGCTCGGGGGCGCACACAGACATGACCCGTACCTTCGTTTCAGGCCGTCCGTCCGAGGATCTCGCCCGCCTGCACGGGGCCTGCCGCAAGGCGCTTCGTATCGCCTACGAGAGTTTGCGCCCGGGCTCAGACGATGCCCATTCCCGCGTGACCGATCACTTCGAGGCCCTCGGCTTCGCCACTCAGCGTAGCCACGACGGAGCCGGCCCCCTCGAGCAGGGTTTCAACCACTCCCTCGGCCACGGCGTCGGTCTCGAGATCCACGAAGCCCCGCTGCTGGGCCGGCGCTCGGAAAAGCTAGTGGCGGGCGACGTCGTAGCGGTCGAGCCCGGCCTCTATTTTCCCGGCATCGGGGGCGTGCGTCTGGAAGACACCGTATTGATCACCGAGGACGGCATCGAGTACTTCACGGACCCCTTTCCCTACGACCTCGAGCCATGATCCCCGGCGGCCACTCGGCCGCGATCCCCGGCGGCCAGCCGGCCACGATCGCGTTCGACGAGCGCGGTCTCGCTCCGGCGATCGTCCAGGACGCTTCCACCAAGGAGGTCCTGATGCTTGCCTACGTCGATGCGGAGTCTCTCAGGCGC